>Ga0302324_100009786_pt1 | contig 19971 bp, 17 predicted proteins | sample Palsa_T0_1_FD_201949 | JGI IMG/M metagenome (GOLD analysis project Ga0302324, IMG submission 201949) | Peat permafrost microbial communities from Stordalen Mire near Abisko, Sweden - Palsa_T0_1 | ecosystem: Environmental > Terrestrial > Soil > Palsa > Peat permafrost | place: Sweden: Abisko...
CGCGCAGCAATTTCAAGAAGGGGCAGTTCGCCCATGTCGGAAAAGTGCACTTCTGCGACGAAGACCATCTGCGCTTCCTGCTGGCAAACTTCAATATTGAAGTGCTGGAACACAAAACGGTCGAGAAGCTTGAGCCTGCGGATCACTCGCGGTTTGCCACGTGGAACTTTGTGGCTAGAAAGAGCTGACAGGATGAATTGCGCGGTGACCTTGAAGGCCTCAAGTGGCACACATTGCTCCCTCCAAAATAGGTATAGCCTGAAACTATGATTGCTACCGCTGTGCAAAAGAGGGCACTCAGCCAGGAGGTGCTGAAGGAGCTCAATGAGCTCATCCCGCAGGAGAAGAAGGAGCACTACAACTACCAGGATCTGGAATCCCTGGTGCAGGTGCTTTCGGGCGAGGCGCACCTGGTCGGCTACACGCAAGAGCAGGTTCCGATCGATCAGGAGCGCTATCAATGGCTGAAGACGAGGATCGCATCCCTCGCAGGAGTGCAGTCAGTCCTCGAAATCGGCGGTAACCTCGGTTATATCTGCCTGCGTCTGGTACAGGAGTTGGGGCTGCGTGCGACATGCCTTGAACCCATCGAAGATTACGTGCGGATATCGAATTTACTCGCTCAGGGCTTTGGCCTTGAGCATCTCTACCAGAGTCGGCGCGCCTTCGTACTCTGGGACAATATTGCAGATTTGCCGACGGCGGACGCATTGATCAATCTCAACGTTCTTCATCACGCCGGCCGGGTATTCGACTGCGAAGTTGTTGCAAGGCTCGGCGGATGGGCCGCGTACGCACAGTCGTACCTGGAGAAGCTCGCATACAAGGGACGATATCTCTTCTTCCAGACGGGCAATACGTGGCCGGCGGCGCGGCTCTTTGAGAATACCGAGGCGCCCGAGTTCCTGGCCGGCATTCTCGGCCGCAGTGGCTGGCGCGTTATTGACGTCGGCATTTTCGACCGGCTGCCGGAATTGAGCCTATCAAGCTACCCGCTGAGCGAGATGGCCAGCATTCCGCGGATCTGGTGTCAACGCAATGCAGCCACGGACCTCGTGGACTACTATCATGAGAGCGCATTACTGGCGTCGTTTCCGACCGGACTTGCGCAGCGGCCGCTGTTTTTCTGTGAGTCGCTGCGATGACGTTGCCGAAAGCGCTGGTGTTTCTGGGCGGCAGCGCCACGGAGGTCGAATTTATTCAGGCTTTCACGGCGAATGATATCCGGGTCGTGCTGGTCGACAGAAATGCGAGCGCGCCGGGCCGGGAATTTGCCGATGAATTCCTGAACCTGAGCGTTACCGATGCGGGCACGCTTTGCATTGCGCTCGATCCTCTTCGGTCCCGCTATAGCTTCGTTGCGGCCTATGGGATTGTAGACTTCATGTTCAAGACGGTGCAGATTCTGACCGCTAGGCTGGGAATCAAGCTGAACGCTCCGGAGATCTACCAGGAGTTCACCGATAAGCTCAAAACCAAGGCGCGGCTCGAAAGATTCGGTATCCCTGCGCCGCAGACCCTTGCGCACGGGCGGCAATTCGACGAATCCACGTTGCGAAGAATCACCGCGGCGAGCCGGTCGGGGACGGCGGTCATCAAAGCACATGACTCCTGCAACAGCGAGGGCGTGCAGATCGTCCGCGTTGACGAGGCGGATGCGATGCGCCAGGCCATACATCACGCCATCCAACTCTCCGGGGAATTCTTTTGTGAGGAGTACGTGAGCGGAACTCTGCATAATCTCGATCTCATATTGAGCGCGGGCGGTGCAGCGCTCGTTGCCATCACAGATCGCTATCGGATGGCCGATGGCTTGACCTCCGTTGCCGGATTTCAGCAGAACCCGCGGCAGCATGCTCTTTACGCGGCGTTTTCGAAGCTGGCTGCGAAAATTCGCCGCATGTTTTCCGACTACAATGGGCCATTGACGGCGGACGTATTGGCTGCGGGCGGGGAACTTAAAGTATTGGAGATAAGCCCGCATTTGCATGCCTCAAAGCTGCAATGGCTGCGGGACCCGAGAATCCTGGGGATCTGGCCGCGAATACTCGCGGGGAAGGGGCCTGAATTTCAGAGCCTGAGCGACAGTGAAAATGCCAGCGCGTATCTTCGAATTTATGGTGATCAAGATGCGTACCAGGAGTTCTTCGAAGAATCCTGGATCGCCGATGCGGAGATGTTTTCACCACCCATGCGCTTTGGCGCGCACGGTCTGCGAAAGATTCTCTATATGAGGGCGGGATCTGCCAGCTTGTTGCGGGAGCATCTGGAGGCATTTGTCCATGAAAACGGCGGAATGCTGACGATGGCGAATCACGAAACTCACGTGGTCGCGTCGTGATGAGTGACGCGGTCGCCGTAGTTGCTGCGCATCCGGACGACGAAGTCCTAGGTTGCGGAGGTACCCTGGCGCGGTTGGCGTCGCAGGGGCGCCCCGTGCATGTTTTATTCGTTTCGGACGGTCAGACCTCCCGCGTGATCGAACCCGGCCAGCCCTCCGTCGAGAAAACCCTGAAGGCGCGCAATGCGGCGGCGCAGGCGGCTTGCGAGATCCTGGGCGGCAGCTCGGTGGAGGTGCTGGGTCTGGCAGATAATCGCTTGGACGGCGTGGAGTTGCTCGAGGTCGTAAGGCACATCGAGAGCTTCGTACAGCGCTATCGACCTTCACTCCTTCTGACGCATCATTCCGGGGATGTGAATATTGATCACCGCATCGTGCATGACGCCGTTGTCAGCGCCTGCCGGCCGCAACCGGGTCATCCGGTGCAGGAGCTGTTATTTTTTGAAGTGCCCTCGTCGACGGAATGGCGGCCAGCCGGTTCGGCGCAGGCGTTCAATCCAAACTATTTTGTTGACATCTCGAAGACCTTGCCTAAGAAGCTCGAGGCGCTCACCGCCTATGCTGCCGAACTCAGGCCGTTCCCCCATCCGCGGTCGATCAAAGCGGTGAGTGCCCTGGCACACTGGCGCGGAGCGACGGTGGGCGTGGAGGCGGCTGAAGCTTTCATGTTGGGTAGGAAGCTCCTTGCCTAGCATGAGGCTCGGTTCGACGCGCGCAGCGCCCGGGCGGCGACCAATGTGGATCTCGAGTGGCATACGAGGCTCACGGGTCGCGCGGGCGAGGTAATCAAATTATGGATCAGCGGGCGGGATTGCATGTACTCACCGTGGGTTGGACTCAACAACTCATAGAGATTCTGTGTACCCGTATTGCTGCCAAGAGCAATCACACGTTCTCGCATCTACTGCACCCGATATGCGACCTCGCGACCTATGGTCAGCGATTCAATGACGGCCATATATACTGGTTTTTCGATTCGAAGCGCATGCGGCTCCCGCCGGCGGATCGAGAGTTGCTCGCGTCATTGGAGCAGCCTAACGTACCGACCATCCACAATATGATATTGGGCGATCCGATAGTTTCGAAGCTTCCCTACGAAGACGGGCTTGCGTATGCAAGTTTTCTTGCCAAGAGACTCATCTCGGTAGGTCAACAGGTCCAGCCGTCACTTATCATCGGTGACTTTGACTGCCTTCATGGAAGCATGACGCTTGCGGTCGCTAGGAAGTTGAACATTCCGTGGTACGCGCTCAGATTCAGCGTGCTGCCTCCGGGACTCGCCGGATTCTGCGAAAATCTGTCTCCCGCGTCATCAATCACCCTGCGGGCTGCCTCGGCAGAGCGGCTGAAACCGTTGGCGGAGGCGGCACTCAGGGATTTTGAATCGGAAAGGATAAGAGCGCATGCCCCGGGCACCCCTGCTTTTCTGAATCCCGCATACATAGTGCGCAGGATTCCCTCGCAGCTCAGAGCGGTGACAGCGGCATTCCGTCGCGGTCGGGCGCGAGAGTACAATAAATACACCGACGCCAAGATCACTTACTCGGTTGTCGCCATGCTTCAAGAATCGCTGCGCTTCAGGCGCAATGCGATGCAACTCCCGAAGCACTGGTTGATTACCAAGCCTCCTGCCGATCCCTTCGTCTTCTTTGGCCTGCACTTCCAACCCGAATCGTCGATAGACGTGTGTGCGCACTTCTACAGCAACCAAGTGAGGGTCATCGAGCTAATCTCTCGATCCATACCGCCTACGCATAAGCTATTGGTGAAGCTGCATAGAAGTGCGGCGGCGCACTACTCCCGCAGTCAGCTAGCCGAATTCACGAGGTTTCCGGGGGTGCAGCTGGTCTCCCCCAATGCGAATACCCGCGATTTCATCCAAAAGGCGGACGTGGTGTTTTCTATTCAAGGCACGATCGGATTGGAGGCCGCCCTGCTTGGAAAGCCCGTGGTGATGTTTGCCGATTCACCGACCAAGATCTTTCCTAATGTTTCCATCATTGGACGGCTTACGGAATTTCCGGATCTGGTGCGGAAGAAACTCGCACAACAATCGCTCGATCGCGCTCAGATTGTCGAAGCGTTCATGGCCTATTTGACACCGTTTTGTCGTGCAAGCTTGAACGACTGGACGCGGCGACCTACGGATGCAGAAATTGACGGCTACGTCGAACTTTTTGACTTGCTTGGGGCATTTTTGCATCTGCATAGTTGGACTCAACTGGATTCTCGGCCGGTGGGAAGTTGAGCGGGTGGCGAGGCGACGGATGCGTCTCAGCAGAGCGTGTTCTGCGGCGCCGCAGCGCGTTGTATTCCGTTGCGGGTCGGGCGGTAACCTCGTGACATTTATGACGATGAGAGCGTGTCAACTCAGGCATTCACGTCGCGAAAAAGCGCAAGAACGCATGCTGCTTTGCGACGCTGCAGCGGCAGGCTGAAGTGACGCTGCGGACGTTTGGCTCCTTCTGCGTGGCTTTTGCCGCGGGACTCCTCGTGACTGTAAATGCGTTTAGCGAAGAGAGTCATAACCTGCGGTTCGGCGCGGCAATGGTTGCGCTCATCTTTATCCATACGCTGATGCGTTGGAGGCTTTGGATTTCGCGCGAGCTCCTCTTCTACGTGGCTTTTGCCACGTACAACGGCCTATCCCTGCTGTGGACCAATAACGTCCGCGACGGGATCCCCACCGTGCAGTTGACAGTGAATTTCGTCTTTATTTCTGTTCTCTTTAGCGCGCTCATCGCTTTTCATGATCGCCGCGCGGTACTGCAGGGGGTACTCGGTGGCTTTCTTGTCGGCGCCGTCGTCTACACACGTACCTCCGGCTATCCTCTCTCGTATCCGGAGGACTTCTCGTACAACACGATCGCGGGGATGTACCTCTTCGGGCTTCTCATGACAGCGTTATACGGTTGGCAGCGGCGATCGAGGATATTGCCGATTTCATTGGGGATGGTCCTGGTGTTGCTCATCGGCGCAACGACCTCGATTAAGACGAATCTTGGCATGCTGCTCGGCGCCGTAGCGGCGAGCCTCATGTCGTTCAGGTACGCGCTGCGCGCGATCGCTCGGAACGCAATTCTCGGCATCGCATTCGTCGGTGTGCTTGCGTATGCAGTCACTTCCAACCAGGATCTTATGGATCGGGTGCAGGGTGGGTATACCCGCGTATCCATGGGAGCAGACGTGCTCGCGGCTCGGGAGGACAAAACGGGCGGAGCCGGTTTGGGCAAGCGGGAAAGCTGGGCGCAGGTCGGACTAAAGGGCTGGATAACCAACCCAGTGTTCGGGGAAGGCGTCGAGTCGTTCCGGGGAGATTTTAACTACACCTCGCACTCAACCGTGATCGACTTGCTGTACAACACAGGACTTATCGGCTTTGTGTTGTTCTATTCAATGTTTGTATCCATCGCGTGGCGCCTCTTTCAAGCACGCGGCTCACCGGCGCGTAGTCCCCGAGCGCTCGTCTTTGGCGTTCTCACGTGCTATGCATTCATATCGCTCTCGGGAACGATGTATTACGACGTGTTTCTCGCGGCCGCCTTGGCAATCAGCGAAGCCCTCGTGAGTCGGCCGGAAGGGGCGGCAGCAGTGGCGTCGGACGCGGCAGTGCGTACGCATTCGTGAAATTCATGAGATCTTTGAGATCAGCGACCGGCAACTGTTTTTCGCAACGGCTGCGCTCGGAGAAATCGAACGTACCATGCTCATGCCGGCGCCCGATTTAGATCACTCCGCAGTCCGGAGCATCGTATTGGTGATCGGCAGCCTGGACTGCGGCGGGGCAGAGCGCGTCCTGGCGGACATGGCCAACTATTGGGCCGAGAGAGGCTGGCGGGTGACGGTGGCGACGTGGAGCAGTCCGGACTCTCGGGATTTTTACGCGCTCTCCGCGAATATCACGCGAGTGTGGTTGCGGGTTTCTTCGCGCCGAGGTTCCAAAATCGATACTTTCCGATCGTTGGCAAGCCAGGTCGTGAAGCTTCGCAGACTTCTGCGCGGGGCGAAGCCCGATGTTGTGCTCAGTTTTATCGATGTGTCGAATATCCTCACGCTTCTGGCGGCTCTGGGCTTGGGTGTGCGCGTTGTAATTGCAGAGAGAACGCAGCCGGCGCTGAACGATACGATTTCCCGCCCGTGGAAGTTGCTGCGGCGACTGTGCTACCGCTGGGCGGAGCAGGTTGTTGCCCAGACCCGCGATGCGGCCGTGTGGATTGAACGCCGCTGCAATACCGCCGTGCAAGTCATTCCAAACTTCTTGCGCGCGCTGCCCGAACCTGTTGCAGCGCGTGAATTCCTCATTATAGCGGTTGGGCGTCTGTCCAAAGAAAAGGGATTCGATGTCCTGCTCGAAGCCTTCGCTCGAGTTCGGGCTCAGTTCCCGAATTGGCATCTGTGCATTATCGGTGCAGGGCCGGAACAGCGCGGCCTTACTGACCTAATGAGGCAGCTGGATCTGGAAGCACGAGTCAAACTCGTCGGTCAGGTTCAGGACGTCGAAGCGTGGATGGCGCGTGCGGCGCTGATGGTACATCCCTCCCGGCGTGAGGGATTTCCCAACGCCGTGCTGGAAGCGATGGGGATGGGTGTTGCTGTCATATGCACGGATTGCCGCTCTGGTCCTGCGGAGTTGATCGCGGATGGCGTCAACGGGCGACTAGTGCCGGTCGACGATCTCGAATCGCTGACGCTTGCAATGTCGCAACTAATGGCGGACTTGGAGCTTCGCGAGCGGCTCGGGAAAAGGGCCACCAAAGTGAGGCAGGACTACGCTCAAGGCGTAATCATGAAAAGATGGGAGGCCTGCCTTGTGCCGTTGCCGGCGCGTGAGCTGAAGAAGTCCGTGTCACGCGCGAATCCGGCTAGCCGATAAGAGCTCAAGATGGCGCAACAGAATGTTGCCAAAAGAAGTTGAGTCTGCGCACAACAAAGCTGGTCGGATCGTTGCAATGCCGCTGCGAGCGCTTATGGCTCCGCGGATTGCAGTTGGTGTTCAAGTTCGATGCCTGGCACGCCAATGCCCCGTATACGTGCCGCCCCTACAAGAGGAAGGTCGTGGAGCTGGTCAACTCGCTCTCGCCTGAAACGGCCGTCGAAGTCGGCTGCGGGCTTGGCGAGATTCTGAGTCGCGTAACTGCGAGTGAGCGCTTCGGATTCGACCAGGATGGCGCGGTTATCCGGGCGGCTCGGTTTCTGCGCCGTGGCAACGTTCACTGGATTCATGCCGATCTTGCGGCCGTTGCGCTCTCATTGCCCGCCGGGCGCAGGATCGACTGCCTCATCATGGTCAATTGGATCCACAATTTAAGCCCAGAACAGCTCGGCGCATGCCTATTGCCGCTGCTTTCGAGGACAGGCTGGTTGATTTTGGATGCGATCGATCGCGATGGTCCAGCCTCGTACCGGTTCAAACATGATTTTGCGTTTCTGTCTGCGGCAGCCGAGCGCGTGTCCGTCACGCCTGTGCCCGGAGAGCCGCGCTCTCTGATCATATTCAAAGTGACGCAATGACCGCTCGATATCTGATTCGACTGGATGATGCCTGTGAGACCATGAATCACCACAAGTGGGACCTTATGGAGCGCGTCCTGAATGAACATGGGGTCAAGCCAATTGTCGCCGTGATCCCGGATAATCAGGATAAGCAGCTCATGTACGCGGCACGAGACCCCGCCTTTTGGTCCAAGGTTCGGCGCTGGGTGGCGCAAGGATGGACCGTGGCCATGCACGGATATCGGCACGTCATGCATCCTACGGACGTTGAATTGCTGGTTCCGTTTTATCGCCGCAGTGAATTCGCAGGGCTATCGTTGCAGGATCAAGCCGCTAAAATCAGGTCCGCATGGCAGCTGTTTCTGGCCGAAGGCGTCGTCCCGCAGATCTGGGTTGCCCCCGCGCACAGCTTCGACCAGGTCACGCTGGACGCGGTTTCCGGTGAAACCTCCATCCGTGTAGTTAGCGACGGAATCGCGTGGCGGCCCTTTCGCGAGCAGGGATTCTATTGGATTCCGCAGCAACTGTGGCGACTCGCCGAGCGCAAGTGGGGGCTGTGGACGGTATGCCTGCATCCGAATGAGATGACTGAGGAGTCGATCGCTGCATTCGGCACCGCCATTGGCGAAAGCTTTCGTGGGCGTATCGGTGACTTCAAGGATCTCCGACTGCGCGATTCACGCAAATCGCTTGCCGAACGCCTATATCACGAATATTTCTGGTGGCGCTGGAGGCGCTTGGGACAGGCAGCGCCTTAATGTGTTCCATTTGCGTAACTCCCAGCCGACGTGAGGCCCTGAGCCACGATGATTGAAGCGCGCTATATTCGCTGGCGGCTGCGCCGTTGCATTAAGCGAGGCCTGCAGATCGCTGACGACTGCCGCTTGATGGGATTGCCGAATTTCGGCTCCGAGCCTTATCTGATCAGCATCGGCCGACATGTAACGATATCTTCGCGGGTCAGCTTTATTAACCACGACGGTGGCACATGGGTATTCCGCGAGCTGCCGAAATACCGGGGAGTCATTAAATTCGGCCGCATCGTGATTCATGACAACTGCTTTATCGGCACTGGCGCGACGATTATGCCGGGAGTATCAATTGGACCGAACGCCGTAGTGGCCGCAGAATCCGTTGTGACCGCAGACGTACCGCCGAATACAGTGGTCGGCGGAGTGCCGGCGCGTGTCTTGATGACGGTCGAAGAATACGCGGAGAAGGCGTTGGCGCAGACCCCCAGCTATGACGTCGCGGCTTACCGGGCCGACAAAGCTCGGGAACTGGTACGGCTGTTTCCACGCCCTTGGTAGTTCCTCGAGCGACCATGGCGGGTGGGAGCTGGATTCCGTCTGTTGGCATATGAAACTGTTGCTGGTGATAGATCATTTGGGATTGGGCGGCGCGCAGCGGCAGATTGTCGAGTTGGCCTGTGGGCTTGCGCGACGGGGGCATACGGTCGAGCTTTTCAACTATTTTCCGGAGCACGATTTCTTCTTACGCCGCGTCAGCGAACATGGCATTGCCGTACACAGCTACCGCAAGGGAAGGGGATTCTCATTCGGTGTGGTCGGCGCCATCGTAGCGTTGCTGCGCCAGCGGCACTTCGATGTTGTAGTCTCGTTTCTGAACAACCCAAATATTTACGCAGAAATCGCTTGTCTGCTGTCGCACAGAGCCCGTCTCGTCGTGTGCGAAAGATCTAGTAATCGCGGAGATCACTCGCTTCTGGCCGCTCGCGGCAGGCGTCTGCTGCACGCGATTGCCGACCATTTGGTCGCCAACAGCGAGACGCATGCGGCGTGGCTGCGCAAGAGGTGGTGGTTGCGCAGCAAAGTGTCTTGCATCTACAACGGCCTTGATCTGCAGGTGCTGGCACCCGCACGGCGGACGCCGCCCCGCGGTGCGGAGCTGCGGCTGTTAGCCGTAGGCAGAGTGTGCCCGGAAAAAAACCTGTTGAACTTGATCGCGGCATTGCAATGGTTTCACAGGAAGCACGGCTACGTTCCGCAGCTGAGCTGGGCGGGCAAAAAGGATACCAGTGACGGCGGTCAGCGTAATGTGGCGCAGGTCGAGGAGCTACTGCAGAGCTTGCCGGAGATTTCTGCACGCTGGCATTGGTTAGGTGAGCAACTCGACATGCCCGCGCTGCTGCGGGAGCACGACGTGCTCATCCATGCATCGCTTTATGAGGGTCTACCTAACGCGGCCTGCGAGGCATTGGCCGCAGGCTTGCCGGTGCTCATATCGGACGTGTGCGACCATCCGCAGTTGGTCGCCGATGGCGAGCGCGGCTTTCTTTTCGACCCGAACAATCCGCAAAGCATTGCCGGCAGCATAGAGAAGGCAGTTGGATTGGACGCCGAGGGATGGCTGTCCCTGTCGCGCAATGCGCGGAGCTATGCTGAGTCCCACCTGGGCGTTTCCAAGATGGTGGACAGCTATGAAAGACTCTTCTTCAACCTGACCGCTAAGCGCACGCGGCTGCGGACCGGAACGACTGCTTCCTCATGAATGTGCGGCGTAAAATCTTGTCCGGCGCCCTAGGCTTGGCGGGAACCGTCGGCGCACTGCACGCACGGGCTGCCGCGGCGCCCGATGCCGGTGTAACGGGTGGAGTGTCGTTCCCGCAGAGCGGGGCAGAGGCGGCCTCCAAGATCGTGCCGGTCGCGTACCAGTTCCCACCGGGGGATGTGCGCCGCTACGGCGTGACTGCGAATGATCCGCGCGCAGCCAGTGCCAACGTGCAGGCGTTACGCGCGCTGGTTTTGCCAACCGGCAAATTCACCGGAAATATATGCTTTCCGAACGAGAGCGGGGCCGACGTCTATTATCTGAATGATGTCATTGCGTTCCATGACGATATTCACGTCGACCTGCAGGCGAGTACGCTCGAGTTTGCAAAGGAAGCCGTGGCAGCGGACACCAATACCGGATTCATTTTTGCAGTGCGCAACTTCTCAATCGAGAATGGTTCTGTCGTTGTCAAATACGACATGCGCGCAGTAGCTACGAGCGCTGGCAGTGCAATTCATATCGGCAACCGAGGCATGGAGAGCGTCTATTTCAGCCCGGCGTTTGATAGCCTGCTTGCATGTCCCATGGGCAACATCACTATTCGCAATCTGCGGATTAAGTCGAACGTTGCAAATGGCAATGCGATTGAAATGACGGGTGGACTCGCCGGCGTAATCATAGAAAATGTCTGGATCGACGGACAGTCAGCCCTTGCCGGCGGCATCTACTATGAATTTGGATGGGCGACGCCGGGTCCGACAAACCAGCGCCAAACCTCGCATGCTCATAACATGCGCTTCAGCAACATTAACGTTACCAACCTGCAAACGCGCCTCAGTTGTGCTGTGACGCTCGCCGGCGCGTACAACTGTCTTATCGACGGCTTATACGTTAGCGGAGCGCTGGCCGCGTTTGGCGGCACATCCGGCGAGTCGCTGTTTTATCGGCCGTGGGCTGGCGTCGATGATGCGGGTGCCAAGCATACGATTGCGCTGCGTAACGTCATCGCGCGCGGTCTCGTTGGAACGGCGTTGACCTTCGGCGGAGCAAACCTTGCGGCCAACGGGTACCTCGCGGCGCGCAAGCTTTCCGCCGCTGCTCAGACCGATCTTGGCGATTATTCGCTCGACGGGTTTGTACTGGAGGGCACGACGAAGGGATGGGGTATCTACACTTCGGCGGCGAAGGCTGACATCCGCAATGGCCGCATCAGTGGCTTTGGCCGCGGGATCGTGCAGGGCGACGATTGTACGAGACTGCTCGTCAACGCGGTCGATGTGATCGGCTGCGAGCAGTCAGGATTGCAGCTCGATATCGGTGCCGCAATCTGGGATCCTCCGCGGCAGAAAATGGGCGAGATTCGCAATTGCTTTATTGCTGGTAACAGCAGCGCACGCGCGGGCACGTATGCGGCGATACAACTCAACAACTGCGCGGGCTTTTTGATTGAAAACAACCGCATCGGGTATGAGCTCGCCCATGACGGAGTGCCGGAAACGACTCAGGGCAATGCGATCCAGCTTGGCGCAAACTGCACTAATGTAATCTGTCGCGACAACTACGTCGGCGGCGTGCACGGTGCAGCGGTAGCGTACTCTCATGCTAACAGTAATGGCGCGCGCGGCAATTTGATCCAAACTGCGGGTGGCATCGCGACGACGCGTGGTTGCTGGGATGGTATCACCGTCAAACGACGAGTGGTCGGCTTCGCGGCCTCAATTACGATTGATGCGACGGGCAGCGAGCAGTACGACATCACAGCGACGAACAAGGCGAATTTTGCAATCAATGCGCCGGTCAATCCGGTTGTCGATAAGACGATCACAGTAACCGTTCGCAACGCATCGGGCGGCGCATTAGGCAAAGTCGTCTGGGATCGAATCTTCAAGATGTCGCCGTGGACGAATCCGGCCAACGGGCACAACCGCTCAGTCATTTTGTGCTTCGATGGCACACACTGGCTGCAGATAATGCAAGCTGGCGCTGATGTTCCCAATTAGCTGCCGTACCACTGGGTGCGGACTTAGCATTACCCAAGAAGACTAACTGTTGTCCGTTCAGGCATTCCCGCATGCGGTGCCCTTTCCGCGCGTAGTTGCGAGTATGCGGCGCCGGCTCACCCTAACGGCAATATGCGTTCGGGCGTTGGGCTAAGTGACTTTGAATTACAGTAGAAACTGGAGGCCCCCATGGGAGCGGCTGAGCTTTACCTGGATCTTCTAAAAAAATCATTGACTGCAACGCTGTTTACGAATGAGCCCGATCACGATCAGGAGAGTCAGGCGCAGTTCTTGAGCGGCTTCATCACCCACTATATCCGCGGCGCTGCGCTCACGATGTTACCAATCGTGCGGCTGAATCACCTGCAGTCATGCATGCTTGACATCATCGATCGCTCGATTCCCGGTGATGTAATCGAGACCGGAGTGTGGCGCGGTGGCGCGACCATATTCATGCGCGGGATCTTCAAGGCCCTCGGTGTTGTAGATCGCAGCGTTTGGGTAGCCGATAGTTTCGAGGGATTGCCCGTGCCGGATGCTGAACGCTTTCCGTTAGAGGCTAAGGCTCACGCGGGACCGTTTATGACGAAGGTATGCAATCACCTAGCGGTGAGTATTGACGACGTGCGCAGGAATTTCGCAGCCTATGATTTGCTCGATGATCAAGTCCGCTTTCTAAAAGGGTGGTTTGAGGAAACGCTGCCGCGAGCGCCCATCGAGCGCTTGGCGTTGATGAGACTTGATGGTGATTTGTACGAGTCGACGCGAACCGCGCTCATAAATCTCTATGACCGATTGTCGCGCGGAGGATATGTGATAATTGATGATTACGGCGAGGACAGTTGGACCTATTGCCGCAAGGCGGTTGACGAGTTCCGGGCTGAGCGCGGAATTGCCGACCCGCTAATCAAGGTGGATTCGAGATGCTATTGCTGGCAACGCACACGTTGACCCTTGGAAGGCGGAATGCGAGGCGGCCACAGTAGATGGAATTATTCTTGATGCTCAGGTGGCGCGCGGTAGCTCTGGTTCGCAGTAGAACGGCAACGAAGGCGTAATGAGCCTCATTTCTCTCGAGTTCGCCGTCTTTCTGGCAGTTGCAGCGCTTCTCTTTCAGATAAGCGCGCGGCGCAGTCGGTCGGCGCTGCTGTGCGTCGTGTCTCTGCTGTTTTGCGCCTTGAACAGCGTTGCTGCCGCTGTGGTGTTGCTTGTCGCTACAGCACTGACGTACCTGTTCGGGCGCTGGATCGAGAAGGCGTCGAATGAGCGGCAGCGACGCATGTTGCTTGCCGGGGCGGTAGCAATTCTGCTCGGGCACCTAGTGCTGATAAAGGTTATGCCGCACTTGGGTCCGCTGGCTGAGGAGGGATGGTTGTCCCAAATGCTGGCGACGTTTGGCGTCTCGTACTACACGCTGAAGCTGATTGGCTATTTGATCGACGTGTTCTGGGGACGCTATAGGGCGTGGCCTGATGCGGTGCATTTCGGTGCCTTTGCGACGTTCTTTCCGCTACTGCCAGCAGGTCCAATTCAGCGGGCGAACGAATTTAATCTGCCAGAAGATGATAGTCGAACTGCGGGACTGATGGTTTATGGCATGCGGCGAATTCTGTTTGGTCTCGTCAAAAAGTTAGTCGTGGCAGATCGACTCGGCGCTATCGTTGACTACATCGCCACTGGGCAGCCACAGCACGCCAACTTGCTGTGGGTCATGGCCTACCTATTTCCACTGCAGTTATATGTCGATTTTTCGGCGCTGAGTGACATTGGAATCGGCGCCGCTGCCATTTTCGGCATCCGCGCCCCGGAAAATTTTGCATTTCCGTTCTTTGCGCCGAGCATCGGTGAGTTTTGGAGGCGCTGGCACATGAGCCTCACCAGATGGCTGGGTGATTACGTTTTCACACCGTTGCGGATGGCGACCCGCTCATTGGGCAACGTCGGGCTCGTGATCAGCATCGCGGTGAACATGGCGCTGATTGGCATGTGGCACGCCGTGAGTTTCGGATGGCTGTTGTTTGGGCTCATAAATGCAGTCTTCTTGAGTGCCGACGCGCTCACGACGCGATTCAGGAGGCAGATTTATAAAAGACGGCCCTGGATTTCAGGGTTGGCGGCCGCGGTCGGGCCGGTACTCGTCTTTCATATGATAGCGCTTTCATTGGTGTGCTATCGCGCGCAGACACTACCGGACATTGCATATTTCTTTGGCAACCTGCTCGACGGATTAAGAGCCCCGATCGAGGGACTATCACAGCTCTTCTATAGCTTCGGGCGGGGCCCCTGTGCCTATGCGTTCCTGGCAATCAGCGCGTTCATGGTGCTGGAGGGCTGGCTATATCTGCGCGTACGTTCATGGAAGCCGCTGGCGTTTGTCCCGCACTTTTGGGAATTGCCTCGTGCAGTGCGCTGGGCTGTGTATTATATCGCGCTTTTAGCTGTGGGGATCGCCAGCCAGCAGAGCGCGCGATTCATTTACGTGCAATTCTGACGCCGCTTTCGCCAGTGTCTCCATCTGTCGCTCGGGACCAAAGCAACGCTGAGTTGGAATATCAGCCCGCCGGTGCCGCCGGTGAGCGGCTGATGACCGTCTGGCTCCGGCTCTGCCTGTTCCTCGCGCCGGTATTACTTGTCGTTTGCATGCCGGTCGTCTTAGTGGATCCGTACGCGCGGTTTCCCAAGGGCTCGCTTGTCAGCGACTCCGTACGTCTCGACAACGCGGCGCGGGTCAACCAAGTGCTCCTGGCGATTATCGCCTTTAGCAAAAACCCGACGCCGAACATTCTATTGGGTGATTCCCAGATGACGCATCTCAAAGCTGTTGACATCGAAGCAATCAGTCATCAACGCTATACGAATCTGTCCTTCGGTGGAGGCACACTGGCTGAAGCCATCGCGACGTTCTGGTACGCAACGCGGATCGTCAAACTGCACAGTGTTTATTTTGGTGCCACATTCTATTCGTTTACGGACAACTCTCGTAATCGGGTCGGCACGGCGGTACGCATCGTCGAGTATCCATTGGCGTATTTTGCGAATGGGGACGTACTCGAGGCGACTTGGGATGATGTCCTGGCAGAGGTTTTCCATCATACAGTGAGTTACCAGCCGACTGTGGACAAAGCGACCTTTTGGCAGCAGCAATTGGGCGAGCTTTCTCGACGCAAGCAAACATATCCCGTTTCGGAGCAGACACTTGCAGAGCTTCGCGCCGTCGTTCGCTACTGTGAGCTCCACGACGTGCGCATATTTTTTGTCATACCCCCGGAGCACGAGGACGTGCGGCGGCGAATCAACGATCTGGGAATGCGCGCTCAGTATTCAACCTTTAAGTCCACTGTGGCCGGCCTTGGACCGAGCTACGATTGTGATATCAGCAGCGCAACCACGCGCGCTCAGCACAACTTTGTGGATCCCTTTCACACAACACAAGCGGCTGCGGCACTGATCGTGAACGATATCTGGTCAGGCAAGCATGAGCAGTGTGAATTCCGGGTTCCTGGATAGGCACAGCAGACAAGAGTATAGGCAGTTGACGAAAAACGCGGGCGTACAGCTAGACTACCAGCGGCTTGTGAGCGCCGGCAAAAGGTTGAAACTTGGTGACTCGGCTCCACTGCTGAAGCTCGCCATTTTGGGGGACTGCAGCACGCAACAGCTTGCGGCCCTGGTAAAGGCTCTACTGGGAGAAGCGGGGATCCGCACGGAAATTCACGAAGGTGAGTTCGACGCGATAGAGCTGCAATGCTGTGACCCGGCCTCTGCGCTGTATCGGTTCGGTGCCGATGCAGTTGTCATTCTCAATAGCGCGCAGGCATTGCGCGCGGCATATCTGCACCAAGCCACCGAGGGGGGTGATTATGCGGGAGATTGCTTGGCGAGGACCATCCGTATTTGGGATGCGATTCAGGCCAACTGCAGCGCTGTAATCCTACAAAGCACCTTCGCAATTGTACCGGACTCCTATTTCGGCAATTTCGAGCTAAAAGTGCCGGGGTCTCTGCGGTCGCTCATAACGGCTCTCAATGCGAATGTTGTCGCCGCGACCCGAGAGCGTACCGGAGTGCTAATCCACGACATTGAAGCGGTGGCGTCCTGGGTGGGACGACGCCTGTTCTTTGATGAGCGCATGTGGGATCTATGGAAACTGCCATGTTCGCTTGAGCACTTGCCGCGGGTGGCTAAATCTATCGTCGACGTAATGCTTGCGTTTCGCGGTCGGATCGTAAAGTGCGTGGTTGTCGATCTGGATAATACGCTTTGGGGCGGCGTCGTTGGCGATGACGGGCTCGAGGGGATTGAGCTCAGTACGCACGGCGGTGGCGCCGGCGAGAGTTTTGTTCGGTTGCAGTTGTACTTAAGGCAGTTGCGTAGGCGCGGCATTCTATTGGCGGTGTGTAGCAAGAACGACGAGGCGGTTGCTCTCATGCCGTTTCTACATCATCCCGACATGGTATTGAGACGTGATGATATATCGGTGTTCGTAGCGAACTGGGATGACAAAGCCAGCGGCATCCGGCGTGTTCGCGATGAGCTCAATATCGCACTGGACTCGATTGTATTTCTCGACGACAACGCATTCGAGCGCAATCTCGTGCGCGAACTGCTTCCGGAGGTGATCGTCCCGGAACTTCCCGAGGATCCCTCGAGTGTAGTTGCGTTTCTGTCGGAGCTAAATCTTTTCGAGACCACATCGCTATCGAAGGAGGATCTGCAGCGTGCGATGCAGTATCAGCGCGAGGCGCAGCGTCGCGAATCGGCTACGCGATGCGCGAACGTGCAGGAATTTCTGCAGTCGCTGGATATGCAGATTGTGGTGACACGCTTCGACCGGTTTCAGGTGCCGCGAATTGCGCAATTGATGCAGAGAAGCAACCAGTTCAATCTGTGCACGCGGCGCTTGAGCGAGACCGAGTGCAGCGCCCTCATGCGAGATGAATCCTTCATTCCGCTCTACGCGACCCTGACTGATCGGTTCGGCGACCATGGACTCATATCCGTGGTAGTGCTCGAGCAGCAACAAGATGCATTGATCGTCCGCGATTGGCTCATGAGCTGTCGGGTACTGGCGCGTGGCGTGGAGCAATTTCTAATGAATCATGTCGTTGCACAGGCTGCGCAGCTGGGCTTGAAGAGCGTAGTCGGCGAGTACATTCCAACGGCAAAAAACGGCATGGTGAGAGACTTCTTCCAACAGTTCGGCTTCACTCGGCTCTCTACACCTGGAGATAGATGGATGCTTAATGTAAGCGGGTACCTGCAACAGGAAGCGTTTATACGGTTAGCGCAAGGTGCAAGATCTATGAATGGCACGGAGGATTCCTGACGTGCAGTCAAGCAACTCAACTGCAGAACGAATGTCACGGATATTCCGCGAGGTTTTTGACGACCCGTCGATTAATATTCGGGATGACATGACGTCGGAAGATATCGACGCGTGGGATTCACTGACGCACATTCACTTGATATTCGCGATAGAAAAGGAATTCAAGATCGTCTTCACTGTGGGTGAGGCGGGCAGCTCTCTGAAGAATGTAGGAGAGTTGCGCATGCTCATAGAGAAGAAGATAGGCGGCTGAGTTACGCATGTGTGGCATCTGTGGTCTGTACGGCTTTCAATCGAGCGAGGTTCTAGATACAGGCGTACGGCGCATGATGTATACCCTGGCGCATCGTGGACCCGACGCGGAAGGCGCGTTTGTCGGACCAGGCGTTGCCCTCGGACATCGTCGTTTGAGTATTCTCGACCTATCATCTACCGGTGCGCAGCCCATGACAGTCGGGTCCGCCACGGTCGTCTACAACGGGGAGTCGTTTAACTTTCGCGAGCTGCGTACGGAATTGGAAGAACGCGGCAGTCGATTCCAGGGCTCCTCCGACACGGAAGTTCTTTTGCATGCCTATGAGGCGTGGGGCGTCGAAGGGCTTGCGCGTCTTGAGGGGCTATTTGCTTTTGCACTGTGGGACGCTGCGCGACGGCGCCTGGTGCTGATGCGTGATCGGTTGGGCATCAAGCCCCTCTATTACGCCTGGCACCAGGGGCGGCTGGCCTTTGGCTCCGAAATAAAAGCTGTTCTGGCGGGAATCGATCCCAGTCGCGAACTCGATGATCAAGCATTTGCTGAATATCTGTGGTTTGGCAATTCCTTCGAAGATCGGACTATGTATGGCTCAGTGCGTGCGCTTGAGGCGGGCCATCGTCTTATTGTAGAGGCGGGCGGCAGCCGGATCGAACCGTGGTGGCGGATCGAGGAGTGGGAATCGCGGGCTCGCCAGTTTGCTGACGCAGCAGAAGCTGCCGCGGCGGTTCGCGACGCACTGGACGGCGCGGTCGCTCGGCAATTGGTGAGCGACGTACCGGTAGGACTGTTCTTGAGCGGTGGCGTCGATTCATCAAGCATCGCCGCTTCGGCAGCACTTGCGAGTGCGCGGCCGCTGGCCAGCTTTGCCGTCGGTTTCGACTTTGAGGGTGGCATCAACGAGTTACCGAAAGCCCGGCGCGTTGCGGGCTTGCTGGGCCTTGACCATCACGAGCTGCGGGTTAGCGGCGGCGCTCTGGAAGAAGTGATAGTTGCGCTCGTCAAGGCCCACGACGAGCCTTTCGCCGATGCGGCAAATATTCCACTTTATCTTCTTGCGCAGGCGATGAAGGGAGTGCTTAAGGTTGTTTTGCAGGGTGACGGCGGCGATGAAATGTTTGCGGGCTATCGACGCTATTCGATTTTGCGAAATGCGCAGGGTTGGCGAACGTGCGCGCGCGTCTTGGAATCTCTGTCGCGCGCAATACCGGGTCGGATGAGTGCGCGGCTTGGGAGGATGGGCTCGGCTCTCGGTCAGGCGGATCCAGCCGTACGAATGGCACTTCTTTTGACGGTGGAGACGTTGCGCGATCCCCCGGTTGCGATGCTGACTGCCGATGGGCAGCGGCGCCTGGAATCGGTCAGCGATGCGTTTGGCGCCTATCGCAGCTGCGCGCAACGATTCGCGCGCCAGGACCCAGTGCAGCAGATGCTCCTTACAGATATCACGCTGCAGCTTCCGTCTCAGTTCTTGGCGAAAGTCGACCGCGCAACTATGGCGCATGGCGTGGAAGCGCGCGTGCCTTTACTGGATGAGAAAGTAGCCGCGCTTGCGGTTGGGCTGCCGTCCAAGCTGAAAGCGCGCGGTATGCAGAAGAAGATCGTACTGCGGGACGCAATGCGCGCGCGGCTACCCGCCGACATCCTCGACGGCCCAAAGACCGGCTTTGGCGTTCCCTATGAGGAATGGCTTCGAGGTTCTCTACATGAGTTCGCGCGAGCCGCGATACTCGATAGCAAGTTTGTCGAGCGCTTTGGCATGGACAGAAGTCGTCTTGAAGGAGCGCTCAAGGAGCATAAAGCAAGAAGTCGCGATCGAGGTTTTCTTCTGTGGAAGCTGCTGCAGCTGTCTCTTTGGTCGCGGGAATGCCTGCCGTGATTGGAGCACTTCCACGCGTCCTGTTCGTAGGTGCGTTTCCACCTCCGGGCAGTGCTATCTTCGGCGGCATGGTGACGTCGTGCCGTGCGCTGCTGGCATCGACATTTTCTAAACGTGTCGAACTTGAACTGCTAGACAGCACGCAGTTCAGCAACCCGCCGCCGG
>Ga0302324_100009787_pt1 | contig 19970 bp, 18 predicted proteins | sample Palsa_T0_1_FD_201949 | JGI IMG/M metagenome (GOLD analysis project Ga0302324, IMG submission 201949) | Peat permafrost microbial communities from Stordalen Mire near Abisko, Sweden - Palsa_T0_1 | ecosystem: Environmental > Terrestrial > Soil > Palsa > Peat permafrost | place: Sweden: Abisko...
TAGGAGTGGATGCCATCGCGCCATGTGTCACGAAAGGCGCGCACCTGCTCCGGCTCGCGCGTGATCTGGTCCTTCGCGCCGTCCCTAACGTCGCGCGAGGTCGTCGACCACTGGAAATTCGAATTGAACTTGATGCCGTAGGGCGGGTCTAAATAGATGCATTGCACCTTGCCACGCAGACCCTCACGCTCGGCCAAGCTCGCCATCACCGAGAGGCTGTCGCCTGAAATCATCCTGTTCGACCAATGCTGGTCGTGCTGATAGAATTCGGTCGCCGCCTCCTTGTCCTTCAGCCCATTGAAATCGGCGAAGAGATCGACCTGCGCGCCCGGCGCTTCCTTCGCTCGCTCCTTCGACTGGCGCCGGAGGTCGTCGATGATGACCTTGGGGTGGACCTTCTCCTGGATATAGAGCGGCGGCGCCGAGACGATGAGATCGGACCAGTCAGCGACATCCTTGCCACGCCAGACCAATTGCGGATCGAGATCGCGGTTTCGCCGCTCGTAAGCCAACCGCAACGGCGTCTTGTCCTCCTCGCGCATGACGGACTCGAATTCGGCCGTCGGAATGTTCTTCCGCTTGGCCTCGGCATGTTTGAGCGCGTCGACCTCAATCGCTTTTGATTTCTTCGGGCCAAGAGCCATGTTCGACGCCGCCTAACCGTTCACGAAATCGGAAAGATCAACATTCCTTGCTATGATTTCTGCGAGATCGACGATCGCCCGACGCCGATCCGGGGATTGTAAGCCGAGAAACTGATCGCACTCGCTGCGCAATCTATCCGCCCACAACTTGCCCTTGCCGTATTCCGCGCCTTGCAACATCATGAATTTGTCAATGACACGGGTGCCGTGAAGCTTCATCTCGGGTCGGCTGTCCAGCACACGTTGGACTTGATCGGCGATGTCAAGAAAGCCACGTCGGTCGAGCTCCCTGTAAAACTGCGTCATTCGCGCCAGCGTATCCGTCGCAGCTAGGCGCATCGCCCGCTGCGCATAATTGTCATAGGGCGTCCACTGCCGAGGTCTAGCGAACCATGCAAGCTTCGTGACCCCTGAAGCCTGGAATCCGTGCGTGAAGCCCCGACGCTTCGCTTCTACAGCGACGTCGGCGCACCATTTGGCGCGCGCGACAAGTCCCGCTGGCCACTTTTCCAGGCGCTCATTGAGCAGTTTCGCGTACTCGTCCGCCGGGACGCTGACACCTTCGATCTTCGCGCAGATGCCTCGATTGACTCCGTATTTGATCGCGATTCCCTTTAGGATTTTTCCATCCAACTTTCCGGCATTCGCGTCGATGATCGTCCGGTACTCCTGATCGTCTCTCCGCCACGTCCGCACATGCTCAATGACGGCCCAATAGAGGTCGCCTTTCTCAGCGCGGCCAGGCATGAACTCAGGTTTGCTCGATCCAATGCTCATAGCAGAGCGCCCTCACGGCTTTCCGTTCGGCCTGCGACCAGTTTTCCAAACTCGGCCTCGATCTCATAAACCGCAGTGAACTCCGCGAAAGCCCACCGCCCGAACTTACCTAGATTGTTCACGCCTGGCACCCAGTACGACCGCATCGTATTGGCCTTTTCCTTGGCGTCCTCCCGACGATAGCCCTTGATCTCGACGATGAGGTTAAGCGGATCGTCGTTGCCATCGTCGATTTGCACGACGAAATCGGGCAGATATTTGCGCGGGGTCGAACCCATCAGATAGGGCACTTCGAGCCCCAGGTTCTGGTTCTTGACGTAGGCGCGCACCATGGGATGCGCCTCGGCGACGCGACAGAATTCCGCCTCCCAGTCGCTGTCGCAGACGACCCAGTTCACATGACACTTGCGCGAGTCGGTCTGCCAGCGCAACGCCTTCGACGTCGTGAAGTTGACGTAGGCGGTCGAGCCCGTCGGATTGTAGGCGTCGAGGATCGCCTTGACGGGGCGCTCACCGGCGAGCGTCAGCGTGATCGCAGCCTTGATGCGCTCGGCCGCCATGTCGGCGATATCCTTGTAGACGAGTTGCGCCGGGAACGTGCCGCCCGAGCATTTGAGGTAACCCCCATCGAGCCATTCCCGAGCGATTCGCTTCAACTGGCCGAACAGATACATCTTCGGCTGCTCGCCGGGATCTCGGTACTTGTTGTAAAGCAGGTGCTGTGTGAGGTGGTAGAGAACTGACGATGCGCGCATGTCGCCGAGATGGGCGAGCGTCAGGTCGACTCCCTCGCCAATGATGCCCTGATTCTTGGTGACCGATGGTCCGACCAGCTCAGGCGTCAGATTGAGGATAGAATCTGGACCGAAGCGCGCTTCCAGCCGCTCGTTTGGCAGCTCGACGCGGTAGCCCTCGACGCGCGGGAAAACGATCTCAAGCGCATCGCGGTCCGGCTTTACGGCATGAACGCGGACCGTCTCGCGCGGCTTGGCCGGAACCACGACGACGGGCTTAGCCGCGAAGTCGAAGGGAATGCCGAGCACGTCAGCATATTCGACATTGAACAGTCCCTCGTCGTTCAGGTCATAGGACTGACGGCGCAAGCCGCGCCCGACGACCTGTTCGCAGAGAAGCTGAGTCCCGAAGGCGCGGACTCCGAGAATATGCGTGACGGTGTTAGCGTCCCAGCCTTCTGTCAGCATGGAGACGGAGACGACGCAGCGGATTTGCTCGCCAAGCTTGCCCTTCTTGCCGACGGTGTTCATCACCTCGCGAAGGAGCGTGGTGTCGTCGATCGCGTCGCCGGCGCGGGGATCGCCCGCGCGCTCCACGATCTCGCGACGAAACCGCTCGATCTCGTCGCCGGCCATCTCGCGAAAATCCTTGTCGAGCGCCTCGCCGGACTCGAGCTGCGCGCTGTCGATCAGGATGGTGTTGGGGCGAGGAATGCGGTTGCCGTAGTCGTCGTAGTTGCGGAAGAGCGCGAGCCGCCCATTCTCCAACGTCGTCGAACCGTCATCGTTCTCGCGGTTGAAGCCGGAGACGTACTGGTAGATCAACTCCGACGTCGACGTGTTGTTGCAGACGACGATGAAGACGGGCGGAATGCCGATTCCTGCGTCTTGCCACGCCTCGAAGGTCTTTTGATAGTGGCCATAGAGGGCTTCGAGGGCCGTCAACAGGAGCGGCGGCAATTCGAGAGGATCGAGCTTTCTCCCGGAACTCAGCCTCCCCTTCTTGGGAAGCTGTCGCGGCCCCTTCTTCATTTCCTCCCAAAGATTGCGAAACTTCGGCGTATCGCCCCCGGGCACGTTGTCGGCGACCGGCACACGCGGCAGCTTAACGATACCGCATTCGATCGCGTCCATCAGCGAGAAATCGCTCATCGTCCAGGGAAACAGCGTGCCCTCGGCATAGCCCGACCCCCTCAGGAAGAAAGGCGTCGCCGAGAGATCATAGACGAGGGCGACTCTCAGATTGCGCTTGACCGCCTCCAATCCGGAAATCCACATGCGGGCCGCTTCGTTGTTCTGCTTCGCTTCGTCCTTGTCTTCGCCCTTCAGATCGTCCTCGGTTTCGCCGACCGCGTCATTGACGCGCTCACGATAGCAGTGATGCGCCTCGTCGTTCAGGACGGCGATCGACTTCATTCCCATCAGATCGGGCATGACGCGCTGAAGCATCTGGCCTTCGGTTTCGAGCGTCTGAAGCTTTTCGCCCCGCCAGCCTTCGATCGCCTGTCGCGTGCCCTTGGCGACGTCTATCCGCTCGCGGAGCCTGAAGGCGTGATAATTCGTGATGACGATCTTGGCGCGATCGATGTCGGGGAGCATGTCGGAGGGAACGATCTCGCGGTGCCGGTAATAGCTTTCTGGGTCGTTCGGGAACAGGACGCGCAGGCGATCCTTGATCGTGATCCCCGGCGCCACGATCAGGAAGCCACGCGAGAAGTGCCTGCTGTTGGGGCGGCGGACGGCGTTCACGGTCTGCCAAGCAATGAGCATCGCCATCACCGTGGTCTTGCCTGCGCCCGTCGCCAGCTTCAGCGCAAGGCGCATAAGCTCGGGGTTCGCCTGCTCGTTGGCGCCTTTGAGATGCTCCCAAAATTTGGCGCCACGCGCACCGCTTTTCGGGGCGACCTCCGTCAACCAGATCGCGGTCTCGATGGCTTCGATCTGGCAGAAGAACGGCCGGATGCCTTCGAACTTATGGCTCCTCCAATGCTGTAGAAGGCGCGCCGTTTCGGGAGTGACCAGCCACTGGTCGGGATTTGGGAGATTGCGCCACGTCTCGACGTAGGTCCTGACTTCGTTGATGATCGGGGTCGGGTTGTATTCCTGGTCCTTGGAAGAGAGGCCATCGCCCGCATCAAAGAGCATATCGATCTGGCCGCGCCCCTGCCGCCGCTTCTTCGGCTTCGGGACCGGCGTTATTAGCTCCGATCGCCGCCGAGTTTCGATGATGCGATTGGTCGGCTGGCCGTCAGCGTCGAGTTCCCAATGCTTGGCGGGGTAAGCGTAGGGGGAATTCAATATGGGGCGTTCGAAGAATTGATCCGTCATGACCCCGCCCCCCGCGGCGTCCCAAATCCGCCGAACGAATCGCGACGTACAATCAGCCTGGGAATACTGTTGCTATCAATGGGCGAGCGTGTAGCCAGGCGCAAGATAATTCACAATGTCTGGACGGTCTTGTCGAGCGCATCGCATTCCAGGATCAATAAGAGCCTCGTCCCAACTCTTCCGATCGGGGTCGGATTTCAGTCTCGACTAGCTTCATCCCGAAGCGGCTGGGGGCAAAATCAACAAGGCCAGAACCTCGTCGTTGGGCAGTAAGAACGCTTGTTCCTGAACCTCATAGCGATCCGCGCCACGGAATTCGAACCACGCCTCAGCTCCAATCTTGCGCGCGTGAGAGATTTCCGCTGAGCCGCCATGCAGCATCTCGAAGGCAATGGATTCTTGATCGAGGTCGTCCTTTGGGAACCACCAGCGAGGAATGGTCGGCGCAGAGCGGAACCAGCGGCGTCGCAGTTTGCTGTGGCAGACCACAACAATTGGAAAGCGATCAAAATCCACTAGCTTGAGCAACGCCGCTGTCAGGCTAACGTCAAATTCATCCGCGATCTCTCTCAAGGACGCGAGCGCAAGGCGCTTCATCTTCATGACGCGCGGCGCGAACATGAAATTTGGCAGCAGCAGGTCCGACGCGAATTGGTCCGCTTGGGTCTCTGGATCGAGCGGGCCGTGTGCGGGGTTTCCGATATCACCCGGCCCGCAATAGAGAATTCGTCCTCGATGATGGTGCCAATGACCGATCTCATGGGCAAGCGAGAAGCGTCTGCGCGCAGGAATGGCACGGCTGTTTACCGTGATGACCGCCCTGCGCTGAGAGCCGATGATCATCGCTTCACATCGATCCAGTGGACGGTAGTTGACGGCCGCGCCGTGATCCCACGCGATCGCTTCAAGGTCGATCTGGCCCGGACGCTCAATACCCAGAGCCAAGAGCATGCGTTCTGCAGGTCGCACGGCAATCACCCGTCGCTTTCGTCTCGTTCCAGGCGTTGAAGCTCCGCCATATCATCGATCAATCCTTCTAGATCGTTGTCTGAAAGTCCTTCGCCTTTGCGCGCCGCCATCGTTATCTTAGCACCTGGATCATCCAGGCCGGATCGTAAGCGTCCAAAGCGTGTCCGTGCCGCTTCGCGTTCTGAGCCGGAGGCAGCATTCCCTTTTGCCCGCCAAGCTGTGAGTTCAGCGCGGGCGCGCTCAAGGCGCTGTCGGGCAAGCGCCGCGCGCGCGGACGTGATCGCCGCGCCTACCGCTGCAATGAGCGCCTCCGGGTCGCCATTCGAATCGAGGATTTCCTGCCGCACATCGTTGCCGGTGGCATTGAGAAGGCTTTCCACTAGCGCCTCCTCAATTCGGTCGAGCTCCTCGCTGGCCGTGGGCTTGCCGGGGGCGCTCACGTCTGCCACCCGTCCGGGTACGCCTTTCTCATCCTGATCCTGATCCTCTTGATAGCGTAATCAAGTTGCCCTTGATCTAGGCCGGTCGCCTCGCGCAACGCGACACCGCGCAGATCGTCCTGCCATCCCATCAGCACAAGTTGGGCTTCTGCGTCGTCGTCGAAGCAACCGTATATGGCTTGCACGGCTGCGGTATTCTGTTTTTCCATCAGAATATCCTCCGGGCTGGGGGCGGCCGGCAGTGGAATGACGCTTCCGCGGTCCGCCCCGGCACCGAGCAACTCCTCGTCCGCCGACGGCGCCTCGCGTTGCCGCTGCTTTCGAGCATGGCTGGCGACACTGCGCATTGTTTGCGCAATCAAAGCCACGGGAGGAACATCGCGCGGACAGCGGCGGACCCCACCTAGAATTCGGCTAACCGCCTCCGAAATCAACTCCGTCCGTGCGTACGCGGTTCCGCGTCTTCGGATAGCTTCAATTGCGGCCAGTTTGAGCTTGTCGTCAGGCGACAGTGCGTCGAAGGCGTCGTTGATCTCGTCGGCGCTAAGAAAGTCGCCAACGGCAGGCTGTATTTTCACGGGGGGTCTACCCATCGGTAACGCCGCTCTGTGTCTTACCGCCTATGCCGGGTCACCACCGGCTTTCAGAAAATAATTCTGCATATTCTGAAATCGCGACCGTGCCGGGCATAAGGAGCAGGAGGGCTATCCTCGCTCTGCCGGCGGAGTGAGGCCCCAAGCTCCGTTCTGTTTCTGTTCCGTTGGCGATAGAGTTATGCCCAGATCACGCGATTCGGCACCACGAAGTGCCCCCGGATATAAGGAGTAGGAGATGGTTGCGAAAGTCCAATTCTTTCCGCTCGGCAACGCCGACACGTTGCGCATCGATCTATCGAATGGAGGAAAGATTCTCGTCGATTACGCCAACGTAGCTGCACCTGACGACAGTGACGACTTACGTTGCGATCTTCCCAAGGAGCTTCGACATGATCTTTCCAAGGCTGGCCGGAATAACTACGACGCCGTCTGCATTACGCATGTCGATGATGACCATTGTAAAGGCTTTGGCGATTTCTTCTGGCTGGACCACGCTGAGACGTATCAGGGCGATGATCGAATCATAATCTCGGAGCTGTGGGTCCCTGCGGCGGCTATCCTTGAGGAGGGGCTTGAAGACGACGCCCGCCTGGTTCGCGCCGAGGCCCGCTACCGCCTTCGCGAGGGGAAGGGAATTCGTGTGTTCTCCCGTCCCGAGCATCTCAAAGAGTGGATGAAACAGAACGGCGTCGACTACGAAAGCCGCGCGCACCTTATCGTCGACGCGGGCACGCTCGTCCCGGGCTACGCCAAGGAAGGACCAGCGCAGGCCGAGTTTTTCGTCCATTGCCCGTTCGGGTGGCGACAGGACGATTCATCGATCATAGATCGCAATCAGGATTCGATCGTGATGCAGGTCACGTTCCGGGAGGGCATCCGGGATTCTTATCTCCTCCTTGGCTCGGACGTGAATTACGAAACCCTCTCCGACATTGTCAAAATCACCAGGAAGCACGGTAATGAGCACCGTCTTGTCTGGGATCTTTTGAAGTTGTTTCACCACTGCTCCTATCTCGCGCTCGGCCCTGAACGGGGCGCCGACGAGACTGAGGCGGTGCCGGAGGTGAAATGGCTCTTCGAGACGCAGGGCCGGCGGGGCGGTGTTATTGTCTCGCCGAGCAAGCCGATCCCAGCGAAGGGCTCCAACGAGGACGACAGCGATCAACCTCCACATCGGCAGGCGGCCAATCATCACCGCCGTGTCGCCCGACAGCTTGATGGAATTTTCGCGGTAACGATGGAGCATCCATCCAAGGCGCAACCCAAACCGTTCGGTTATGAAATTACCGCGTTCGGTGTTGCCCTCATCGTCTTCGCGCCAATGGTCAGCACGGTCGCGGCCGGCTCGACACCTCGCGCCGGATGACGACGATCGAACGCTGGCTCGCGACATTCGAGCCGATCAACGAGACGGACCTGCGTAGCCCGCAGGCGAGGGACGTCGCCGCTTTTGTGCATCGTTATGCCAATGATATCGCGGCCCTCATCGAGATGCGCCGGAACGGCGGACTGGAAGTTATCGTCCTCGATGTCTTGACCGGTGCGCCACAGGACCCCGTCTACGCAATCCGGACAACGGAACGAATCGGAATTCTCTTTCAGGAAGGAGGCGGGCTGCCCTACGTGGCGGTTCTTCGGGACGACTTTCCAGACACAGAACACCAACAGCTTGTCCCCGAAGGTCATCCGGCCGTCCTATGCATTGACGACCGACTTTGGCGCGAAGCTCAGCTCACCTGGACTCCGGCCGAACTGATCGACCGAGTCTTGTCGTGGTTCCGCCGGGCCGCGCGGGGCGAGTTGCACGACGCCCGCCAGCCAGTCGATCCGATCCTCATTGGAAGCAATATCAGCTTCATTGTCGCCCGCTCAGTCCTTGATGCGGATGATTTCGGGGATTTAATCGGGGAGCGAACCGCTGGACTCGACAATGTGCTGCGCGTCAAGCGCATTGCCCAGGTGCGGCATCTTTCCTCCGTCATGGAGCCCGTCACGATCTCTGTGTACAGCGTTCCGCCGGAACGCATGAAGCGACTGCGTTACGCGCCTACAAGTCTAGCGGGTCTTACCGAAATGCTGACCGAGCGCGGAATTGATCTCTTGGGCGATCTGAAGAATCGCCTTACGGCGGCGCTTACGGAAGGCGCCCCTGCCGCGTGGCGTCTGAACGGGCGATTCGCCGTCATCTTGGAAATGCCCATCCTGTCCCCGCGAGGAGAACAGGCGAGCGCGGTCGATATGCGCGCGTTCATAACCCCGGTGTCGGCGGGAGACATCGCTGTGGCGCTTGGGATCGCGCTTAGGCCGGCGGCCCGCGACGAAGGCAGCAAGGTTGGCTATGTGAAAGCAATCGGGATACCAGCCATCGATCAGGCGGCAATTGCGGCGATCATCGTCCAAAGCGCAGAGGTGCACCTTGAGTTTGAACGTGAATTTGCCACTCGGCTAGCGGGGCGCAGCGCCACCGACACCCGCAAGGTCGTCCTCGTCGGTGCCGGCGCGATCGGTTCGCATATCGCCGACTGTCTCGTACGAGAGGGCCGGTTCGTTTGGACAGTAGTCGACGATGACCGACTCCTGCCACACAACCTTGCGCGGCATATTGCTCGCGACGAAGATGTGATGCGTTCAAAAGCAATCATCCTTGCCGATCATCTCAATGCAGTGATGGTCGGCAATAAGATCGCGCAGGCCGTTACAGCGAACCTATTCGACCCGGGCGAAGGCGGTGCCGCAGTTGCACGGACGCTCTCGGAGGCCGATATCATTATCGACGCCACGGCTTCCGTTGTCGCGGAGCGTGCGCTTTCGGACTGCCAAGTCGGGGCTCGGCGAGTGAGCGTTTTCTTCAATCCATCGGGAGAAGCCGCCGTTCTCCTCGCCGAACCAAGGGACCGTTCCGTTACCCTGCGCGATCTTGAGGCTCAGTATTTGGGCCTGATCCTGCGCACGCCGCGGCTTGCCGACCATCTTGGCAAGCTAGCTGAAACGATCGCCTATACCGGCGCGTGTCGGGCGATCACGAATCGAATCCCGCAGTCGCGTGCCGCGATTCTTTCCGGCCTGGCGGCGGGCGGCATTGACGCCGCCGTAGACAGCCTGAGCGGGCGACTCTCAGTTTGGACGACGGCCGCGAGCGGTGAAGTGGTGCTCGACACCACAGCGCCGCAGCCTATCCGGCGCTATGAGGCACAGGGCTGGATCATAACTATCGATGACGGCCTTGCTAGTCACATCGTCGCCATGCGGCAGGCGCGGCTTCCGTCGGAAACCGGTGGCATACTGTTCGGCTTGGTCGATATCCCCGCACAGCGCCTGCATCTCGTCGACGCCACGCCTGCGCCTCCTGGCAGCATTGAGGAGCCATTTGGCTTTGTAAGAGGGGCGGGAGGTGTTGCTGAAATGATGGAGAGCGTTTCGCGGCGAACCGCGGGGCAAATCCGTTACGTGGGTGAATGGCACTCGCATCCGCCGAAGGCGTCTGCCCGGCCAAGCGTCATAGACGGGCAGCAGATTGACTGGCTCGCCGCGTTGACGGGAATGGACTCGATGCCGGCGCTGATGGTGATCGCGGCCGACGCCGAATTTGCTGTTATTTTTGCCAGTACACCGGCGGCGCCGGTGCCTGCGCAGGCGGGGGCGGCCTAAGATGGTGGATTGCGAATGCAAGGACGTCGCCCCACCGATGATTGGCTTAGCCCTTTCGGGAGGCGGCTCGCGCGCGATTGCTTTTCATCTTGGATGCCTGAGGGCGCTTCACAATCTCGGCATCCTGTCACAAGTCAAGGTGATGTCGACCGTCTCCGGAGGCAGCGTTATCGGCGCTCTCTACGCGGCAACCGACGCGCCTTTCGATGAATTCGAGAAAAGCGTGCGCACGATGCTCGAACGAGGATTGGCGCGTCCCTTTATCCGCGCAGCTTTCTTGACTGTGGAGGGTCCGAAGGCGCTTGCGTGTGCGGTGTTAACCGGCGCGATCAATTTCGCCTATCTCAGCGTTTCGTGGCTTCTCTGGCTTCTCTCGCTTGCGTTACCATCCGAGCATCGCGGAAGACTCCGCATCGGGAACTGGCATCCGCCCATACGGCGGTTTGCGAGTCGCACCACAATCTTGTGTAGAGCAATCGACGATGAGCTTTTCGACGGCGCGCGATTCCGCGATGTCAAGCGTCACAAGCCGCTTCTCATCATCAACGCGGCGGAATTGCGCACTGGCTCCGCGTTCTACTTCACGGCGAAGGAATCCGGTTCGTGGCGACTCGGGAGGCTCGCGCTCTCGAATATATCCCTCGCTTACGCCGTTACTGCATCGGCTGCCTACCCGATGTTTCTTCCCGCCTTCGATGAAGTCTTACCATTCGAGCGACGCGACGGCTCACGGCGACTAGAGCGGGTCTCGCTAACCGACGGCGGGGTCTATGACAATCTGGGGCTTGCGCCGCTATGGCCGGACCGCGAGCCTTCAGTCAGCCTAAATGTCGAGCGGATTGATACGATCATTTGCTGCCGTGCCGGGTACGGCTTGCGACACGACCCCCCAAACCAATTCTTCGTCGCTCGACTCAAAAGCGCATTCGCCTGCATTCAAGACCGCGCCCAGAACGCCGCGTTGAAGCGGCTCTTTGATCTAAAATCGAATGGCAGACTCGCCACCTTCGTGATGCCGTTTCTCGGCCAAGACGACAGCCGCCTAAAATTCAGTCCGCCGGACCTCGTTTCTCGCGAGGAAGCATACGCCTATCCGACTGACTTTTCGATGATGAGCCCAGTATGGATTGAGCGACTAAGCCGGCGCGGGGAGCAAATCACAAGGGCAATGATCGCGGAGCACGCACCTGAATTGGCCGCGGCGGCCAATCGTTGAGTCAGACGAGCCCCATCCGTTTGGCTTCTGAACGGTCAAACTCGATCGACGACGGCAGTCGCGCGTCAGCCAGCCGCCCTTTTTTGTGTAGAAAAAATTTGGAGAGGCGAAGGCGGGCAGTTGCCGAGCCGCGTTGACTCAATTCATCCTACCACGATTGAATCGAGACACCGCGTCCTCTCAGACTGGCGGCACACGGCGCGGCTATGGTGGTAGCGCGTCTATGCAGCAAGGGCGTCCACATGCTCGCCGCCTGCCCTCAAGGCACCTTCTGCGGACGGACTCGGCCGAGGGCAGCGCGGTCCAACCCATACGCGCGGCAGTGGGAAGCGCCGAAGCGGGTCACTTCGGAATCGTCACGCGCGCAAGTCGCGTGGCCCAAGCCTTGTCGGCAGCGGCACTGCGCTTTCTGGCCAGTGCGGCTTTCGCGCCAGCGCCTTTCATGCGCGGCCCGTGCGACGGCAAATGCCCTCCTGGCCGCTGCCAATCATCGCGCAGCATCTTGAGGCCGATAATCGGGTAGAATCCGCAATCGAACATCCAATGATGGGTCCAACACAGCCACGCGAGATTATCGCGGTCTTTGTCCCCCGGATTGTGGTTCAGATGGGCGACTACGAGACACGTCTCAATTTGCAGCCCGCATAGCACGCAGCAGCGAAGCGGATACGCCTTCGCGGCGACACGGCGGGCCTCGTTCTGATTGCGCGGCAGAGAGATTGGCAAAGCATGGGGCAGCGGCGAGATCGCTTTCATTTCCCAGCTCCTGCGGTCAGGGCCGGGCGAGGCGTCGCAAGCCTTTCCGCGGTCCGCTCCTATGTCGGGCTCTTCGTGTGTTGGGCTCTTCGATCGGGAGAGTCAACGAGTGCACGCTGACAGGGAATCTGGCCGGAAGCGCGATCCCCCTTCGGATATACGCCAACATCGGCGCTGCGCCCCGTCTCACTGAGCTATACCCCGACGAAACACTGAGGTGAGACAGAATAGATGTCTCGTTTGGGTTGACTTTTGAATTTCGAGACACTAGAAAGCGAGGGTCTTGAACCAAACGAGACACCGAGGGCATCATGAGCAACTACGGCTACGCACGGGTTTCTACGAACGACCAAGACTTAGCCATTCAGGAAGCCGCTCTGAAGGCCGCCGGTTGCGAAGTGATCCGCAGCGAAAAGCAGAGCGGCGGATCAATGGAAGGACGTGAGGAACTGAGCACCGTTCTGGCATTCCTCCGTAAAGGCGACGTGCTCATCGTCACGCGAATTGATCGACTGGCTCGCTCGATCGGCGACCTGCAAGACATCGTTCGCCAACTGCGCGCGAAGGGCGCTGCGCTGAAAGCGACCGAGCAGCCGATCGATACCGCGACGGCCGCTGGCAAGGCGTTTCTCGACATGCTCGGCGTCTTCGCCGAATTCGAGACGAATCTTCGACACGAGCGGCAACTTGAGGGCATCGCCGCAGCCAAGGCCAGGGGCGTCTACAAGGGCCGCAAGGCTTCTATCAAGCCTGAGGCCATCGCCGCGCTGAAGGCCGACGGACTCGGCGCCACAGAGATCGCCAAACGCCTTGGCATCGGTCGAGCATCTGTCTACCGAGTCGTCGCTTGACCGTACCGCCGGGTGCGGGCTGCCCATTTGGCGATCCTAGAGGAGAAAATCTGACTGAACACCTAGTTCAGACCCGTCCGCCTTGGGGGAAAACGGCCATCGCCGAAAGTCAATGATCTAGCGGACTGACTGCTTGCAGTCGATCGGCTCAAGGAATTGGACGTGCGATGGCGAATTCGAAAGACATATTTGCCGCGATAGGCATTTGCGGGAACAGGCGATAGGCTATCGCACGATCATCCGAGAACTATTGTTAGCGGAATTCGATGATGAAGAGCATTGTCGTCATTCTTGCCGTCCTCTTGGCGTTCGTGCCTGCCAAGGCAACGTCCCTCGACGCCATCGAGAGCAAGCTCTTCACCCTTCACGACTTCAAGCTCGACAGCGGCGCGGCGCTTCCTGAGATCACGCTTGCCTACGAAACCTATGGCGTGCTCGCCGCCGACGGACGCAATGCGGTTTTGATCGCGCATAGTTTCACATCGAGCCATCACGCCGCTGGATTCTATGACTCAAGTGGCGCGCCGCCCGGCCAAAAGGCTGGCGACATCGGTTGGTGGGACAAAGTGATCGGCCCTGGCGAGGCGATCGATACTGACAAGCTGTTTGTGATTTCCTCGAATGCGCTTGGCTCGTCCTACGGCTCGACCAGTCCGGCAAGCGTCGATCCGAAGACTAGCAAGCCTTATGGACCCGACTTTCCCAACATTACCGTTGCCGACATCGTGCGGGCGCAAAAGGCGCTCCTCGATTCGCTCGGCGTCAAGCATCTCATAGCCGTCGCCGGCCCTTCGTTCGGCGGCTTCGAGACTTTTCAATGGGCAGTCGCCTATCCCGATTTCGTCTCCGGCGTCGCGCCTGTCTTCACCGCGCCTTTTTCCCAGACGCCCGCGCACGCGGACGCCCAGTTGACCGCAGCCCTCGCCAAGGACCCCAACTGGAACGGCGGCCGCTATTACGACCTTGGCGGCGTGACGGCGACGTTGACCAAATTGCGCGTCGAGATTCTTGAATCCTACGGGATCGAGGTCCTGCTGAAAGATAAAATTCCTAACCCCGCGATGCGCCAGGCGTCGATCGTCGCCGGTGCACGAAACTGGGCTCAGGGCTTCGATGCCAATGGGCTCGTTGCGCTATTGCGCGCCCATGAGATTTTCGACGTGCGCCCGCAGCTCGGCCGCATCAAGACCAAGGTCCTCTATATCCTCTCGCGCACCGACAAGCAGTTCCCACCGAGTCTCGCGCCCGGCGTGATGGCCGCCCTCAAGGGGGCTGGCGTCGACGCGCGCTATGTCGAAGTCGACAGCGACATCGGCCATCTCGCCTTCGGTTACCAGACGGAGAAATGGTCGCCGGCTTTGAAGAACTTCATCGATGGACTGGCGCCGTGACGGCGATAGCCCCCGTCGATGACGCCGTCTACGGCCGCTCCACCCACCATTGAACGACGTCCCCGCTTTGCTTGTCGAGCGCCAACAGCTCGCGGTCCGACCATTTGACGAGGTTTACACAAACCTCGTCGGTCGTTTGCGGCTGTGCGTATTTGATGCGCGCCCGCACGCAGTAGAGATCGCCATGAAAGGACGAAGCATAGGCGCTCTCGCCCATGCCATAGCCCTTGACCTCCGTCTTGTCAGGAGAAGTCACCGATCGCAAATCCCCGTCGGGATATACCGCGAACTGCTTTCCCGATACGTCCGGAAGGGTCGCCGTATGCTTCGGCCAATCGACGACCTGCTTCGCCGCCAGAATGGCGCGGAAATCGCCGCCCTGCTCGGCGATTCTCCGTGGCGGACATTGGCTGGCCCGCGGAGAGACCAGGAACGCGACAATGCATGGCCGATATTCGTAATCGAAGAGCGGGAACCATGCGGAGCCGTGGCCATCGAAGCCCGGCGGATGATCAATGATCAGATTGGGAACGCCTCTCTTGGTCAGCGTCTCGGCGGCCCCTTTGCCGCGATCGGCCGGTTCGTATTCATCGCCGCGGAAAAACACACCGACCGTCGGATAGCGCGCGTGCTGGATGATCTGATCGAAATAGAACTTGTTGTTGGCAAAATTCGGATCGTCGGGGTTCGCTCCTGTCGACCGCCAGCCGCAACAGGCAGGCACGATCAGCACCACGCCGTCCAGCGGCAGGTCGCGCATCGTCGCCAGGTCTAGGCTGTCCCAGCCACCCCAGGATTGGCCGCCGACGTAGAGGCGCTGATAACCTTGCGCTTTGAGCTCCTTGAGCCGCCGCGCGACAAACTCGGCGGCCCCCCAATTGGAGCCGCCGAAGCGCCGGATGACGCCGACGCCGGAGCGAGGATAGGCGCCGTCGATCACGTCCCAACCGCGCGAACTCTGAATTTCACTGACGAAAAATTCCGGCAACGGCGGATGCGCGCGAGCGCGCCCGTCAAATCCGTGCAGATAATAGAAAAGGGTCTTCGGGCCCCGGGCGACGCTTGAGGGGCCCGGCAGAAAGACTTCATCGACCGGGAATTCAGCTACCGGATCGGAGACAGCATCGGCCTTCAGATCGGCGATTTTGTCTAAAGCGCCGAAATATTCGAGCGTCCCGCCTCCCGTCAGCCCTTCGACCGCGTGGCTGCCGATGACTTCAGCGCGCGCGAACGCAATGTTGCCGCCAGCTTGATGGCCAGTCAGGCAAAGACCGATATTGGTGTTGATGCACAATTCGCCGCGCGAGATCCCCCACGCCCCGTCCGATGCAACCTCGAGTTTGCTTCCCGGCGACATGTCCTTTGCGCGCTGCCGAAACGTGCCGTCTCCGCGAAACTCCAGCGTGACATTCCATGGCCCCTGCCGCGCCTCCCAGGTCTTGGCCGCGAACAGCTTCGTCAACGTCGCATCTCCGAGCGCGGGCGACGCGAGCGTCTTGGCGATATCGGGCGGGAGCGGCGGCGCGGCAAGCGCATCCGCCGAGCCTTGCGACAGGAGAGCGACGGTCTTGTCATCGGCCGCCCCCTCGGTGCGCTTGCCGAGCTTGGCATAGACGCCGGCTCGCGCCTTATAAGGCAGTGGGAAACTTGGCGACAGCCGGATCGCTTCCGAGTAGTCAGCAATCGCTTCGTCAGATTTGCCGGCGCGAGCCTTAATGAACCCACGCACGAGAAAGGCCAGCGACGAGCGCATGTCGAGCGCGACCGCCTGATCGGCCGCGGTCAGCGCCTCGGAGCCTTTTTGCTCGACGTCCAGCGCCAGCGCTTTGTTACGCCACGGCGCGCTGCATGTCGCACAGAGCTTGGTCGCCACATCGAAGTCCGCGATTGAATTTGTCGCGTCGCCGTTCTTGAATGTCGCGTAGCCGCGCTCGGTCAGAGCTGCCGCGCGCAGCGATCCTTCCGAGTCGGCGGTGAAGTCGTCGATATCAGCGTCCTCGGCCTGGCTGGCGATAGCCTTGGAGAATTCCTCGATCGCGTGGGGCCAGTCCTCGCGCGCCTTGTAGATCAGCCCAAGCCCGAAATGTGCGTGGGCGAGTTGCGGCTCGAACTTCAGCGCGGCGGTGAAATCCTTGAAGGCGACGTCGCCCTCTTTCAGCGCCAGATGCGCCTTGGCGCGATAGACATAGGCATAGGGCAGGCTGTCGGGCAGTTCCTTGTTCGCGTCAATGATCGCGGAACATTCCTTGATTGCCGCCGAAGGGCCGCCGCCGCCCATGCATGCGGACCAATGATCGATGTTCGCTGCGTTGCCGGTGCTGGGGAGCAGCCCGGTGAGCGCGACGAAAGGAAAAAGCCAATGGCGCGCTCGACCGCAACGTTCAGTCATTTCACGGCCTCAAAGGAAACGAGGAACTCGTCGACCTCCGAGCCGTTGGCGGCTGCGGCTTCCCCAGCGTATGCGACGAAATACAAGGTCCGAGCGACCCACAAGATGCGTTCGCGGATGACGCCGGATTTGCCCGCGTCGATAAGGATTTCGTGCCCGTCGACGCTGTCTTGCCGGATCGGCTGGTCGCTCACCAAATGGCCCTTGGCGGCGGAGACCGCGCCGTTGACGTTGGCCGAGTAGTCCGCCTTTCGCGGCTTCGCGTAGATGAATGTAGTGACACTCCAGTAGCCGTCCTTGGTCCGAACCGACCATTGCGATTTCTCGTAGGCGGTCCCCTTGTCGGTTCGACCCTGCGATTTTGCTAGAATCGGCCGGCCAGGAAACTCGACGGTGAAGGCGCCATCGGGACTATTGAAGACCACAGCGTTCGCGGAATCGGCGACCAACGAGCAAATGACTGCGAGACCGAACCCCAGAGAAAGATGATTCACCTTGGCCGCTCCGCACATAGAATCTCAGTCACCGCCGTCCGCTCCTCCAGAGTCCGCTTGGCCGCCGCCATCAATGGCCGCGTTCGCCATGATGGAGGGATCGGAGAGGTCGGTAGTGTCGGTGTTATTGGCGGTCTGGTTGCTATTGTCGCCGGTTTGGCCCGGTGGAGATTGACCGTTTTGCGCGGCGGTGATCTGAGCTTGGGTCGCGGCCACTGACGCTTGCAATCGCGTCACCTCGATCTGATCATCTTGGACGAGGGTCTGGAACTGCGCGATCTGGCCTTTAACAAGATCTCCGTAGTTAACAGGCAAACCGTCAGATACCGCGAGTCCGACATATTGACTAAGTGGCATGTTTCCGGGAACACTAACGACGTATTCAGGTACGTCCGACGTTGTTCCATCCGGATTTGCATTATTATCCCTAAGGCTTAAACCGTATAACGCGACTGTCGCGCGAAAGGCCTCCGTCGCCGCCGAAAGAGCGCTCAGCGGCGCCTCGCCATTTGCATAGTTAGTCCTCGTCGTGTTGTACGCCTTCTGAGCTGCTGTAATGCTGTTATAAATATTGTTCGAATATGTCTGAGCGTTCGACAACATGGCCTGCAATACCGCCAATTGGGCCTGGGCCTGAGCAAGCGCGGCTTGGGCCTGCGTGAGTGCTTGCTGTTGTTGCTGAAGCTGGGTCTGAAGCTCTTGCACGTAATTGGGATCGGTCGGGTTTGGCGGCCCGAGCACACTCGCCACCTGCTGATCGTCGCTAGCAGGATCGATCGCGCTCATCTGGTCGGCGCGACCGTAAATGTGAATGTCCGGATCGACGTGCGACTTGGAATTGTCGGACGCCAATGCGGGCGCGAGCGCCAAGGCCGAGATTAAGCCAGCGAGAACCGCACGCGAAGCGATCATGGGTGTCTCCCACCGCCGGGACGAAGTGCCTGGCGCGCCGACAACACACTAACGTCGGCGCACCGCCGCCGCAATGCCTCTGGCGCGACGACCGCCCCGGAGCTTTTCGCAACGGCACGCCGCCAGCTTGTCAGCCGCCGGGACTTGCGGCACTCTCGAAACCTCGCCGCCAATGGTCAGGAAGCGCCACCCATGATCCGCATCGCATCATTCGCCATGATTCTTTGCTTCGCCTTGCCCAACTCCGCGCTCGCCGTCAGCGCCGCAGTTTCGGCCGCGTGTCGCGGCGACGCCTATCGGTTCTGCGCCCCAGTTATTCGCGACGAGGCTAAGCGCCACGCCTGCATGCATGCGCATGCGGCGCAATTGTCGCAGGGCTGCATCGCGGCGATCCGCAAAGGCTGAGCCGGTTCGCAGCTCTAGACGACTTTCGCAAGGCCCCCCCGCCGCGCGTCGGAATTCGGCGAGGCGCGGACGTGCCCGGGCTGGCGTTTTCATAACGGCCTCTCTTTTGCCGCTTGGCCCACCGTTGCGCCGCCGCCGCGACAATTTGACGTCGAATACGATCAGGCTGATCATGCGGCCGTCGCTGGCAGCGATGCCGCTGACAAATACCTTCGCGCTCTTGAGGCAACGTCGCCGGCTGAATGCCGAATGGCCCCTGAGGGTCGACAGTGTTGATAAACCCCCAAAACGACCCCCGCCCCGAACTGAGCTCGGCGTCGAATATGCCTCACTCGCCAACGGAGTGCTGATCGGCAAGGCCAACAAGCTCAATGGCGAACAACCAACGATCTACACAAGGTCCCCAGTTAAAATTTCCCGCGGTGCCTCAGCGACCGCACCAAATAGAATCGCCCCGGAAATCGGAGTTTTTCAACACAATCGCTCGATTCCGGTCACGGCCTCTTGATAAAGTAAAGCGGCGATGTGAACCGCTGATTGGCGGCCGGCTCAGGACCCGAGGTTGGTTCAGTCCGACAGTATCCATCCGGAACGCGCCGCCTTGCGCGCGAGGGGGTGCGGCGTAGGACAGTGTGGCTAACACCAGGGATAGCCACAGTGCCATGAATCGGATCGAGGTCATCACTTCTGTCGAAAGGCGCCGCCGATGGTCGCGCTCGGAAAAGGAAGGGTGGGTCGCAGCGCTGATGGAGCCGGGAGCCAATGCGACCGAGGTCGCCAAGCAGGCCGGCATTGATCGAAGCCTCCTGTATCGTTGGCGACAGCAGTTGGCGGCCTCGCAAGATGGTCTTCCCGCTTTCGTTCCTGTGACAGTGGCTCCCATGGCGCCGGAGCCAGCGCCAACGCCGGTCTCCCCGCGGGCAGCGATCACGATTGCTTTCGGCGCCAACGTGCGGATGACGATCGAGGGTTCGCCGGACGAGACAACTCTGGCCAATGTGATCGGCGCACTGGCGGGCGACCGCAGGCCCGCACGAGCGAAGCTCCCCGAGAGATGATCGCCTTTCCGAGCGGTGTCCGGGTTTGGCTGGCGACGGGCCACACGGATATGAGAAAGGGATTTGGCTCTCTTGCGATTCTCGTGCAAGAGACGCTGAAGCGCGATCCTCACGCCGGCGATCTCTACGTTTTCCGCGGGCGAGGTGATCTGGCATGACGGCCAGGGTGCCTGTTTGTTCACGAAAAGGCTGGAGCGCGGGCGGTTTCTTTGGCCTTCGATTGCGGACGGCGTGGTGACGATTTCATCGGCGCAATTGTCCTATCTTCTTTCCGGGATCGATTGGCGAATGCCTCAGAAAACCTGGCGTCCGGAGGGCGCGGGATAAGTGCGGCGGATTGACTCAGGATCGCATTTTTGGCG
>Ga0302324_100009788_pt1 | contig 19970 bp, 22 predicted proteins | sample Palsa_T0_1_FD_201949 | JGI IMG/M metagenome (GOLD analysis project Ga0302324, IMG submission 201949) | Peat permafrost microbial communities from Stordalen Mire near Abisko, Sweden - Palsa_T0_1 | ecosystem: Environmental > Terrestrial > Soil > Palsa > Peat permafrost | place: Sweden: Abisko...
GCCGTTATAGAAATCGCCTGTGACGGTCGGCTGATAGGTCTCGCCGCCGATCGTGACGGGAAGCGCCCGCTCGACGTCGCCCGGGACGGTGACGGTGAAGTCGTAGGTGTGATCGCCCAGCACGCTCCTGGCGATTTCCTGGCCGATGCCGTTCGCGGCCTGCGCCCGTTCGTTGTCGTGTTTCGCCTTGTCGATCATGACATTGGTGAGGAAAGCGACGTGCGAAGGCCCGAGCCCGAAGAAATCGCGGCCCGTCACCTTCAGGTTCATCGTTTCATCGGAGAACGCGAGATCGGACAACGACTTGAAGTCGACTGTGGCGGTGCGTGTCACGTTGCCGCCGACATCGCTCGTCGACATCGCGGCATGGTTCTGCCTGTTGACGAGTTTCTCGTTCTTGATCGCGTCGCCGACCACGCCCTGGCCGGTAACCGCGATCTGGTAGCGCCCGGCGCCGGATCGGTCGATGCCGACCGTCTGCACGACATCGAAGCAGCCCGAGAGCCCTACACCCACGACCGCCAGCAACACGGCCAATGCTGCGCTGCGTCGAATTCTCCGCCGTTCCATGAGCCCCTCGCGATTTGCCTCGATGGGGCAGCGAAGCATGGGGTTAAGACCAAATTGTGTCGTCGGGCTCGACAGCGCGGGGCCGCGCCAGCATGCTTGGGACTCAGAACGAAGGCGGCTGGGGGTATAGCGTTGGTCAGGGGAAGAGCGATTGCGTTATGCGCGTTGCTGCTTGCGGGCATGCCCGCTGCGGCCGAGACGCCGGCCTGGATGAACGCGCGCCTGTCGCCGGACCAACGTGCGACCGCGCTCGCCCAGGCCATGACCATGGACGAAAAAATCGCCCTGCTGCATGGCCACACCCCGCTCATGATGCGCGAATTCCCGCCCGACCTGATATGGGCGTCGGGTTATGTCGCAGGGGTCCCGCGCCTCGGACTGCCGGCTCTGCGCGAGACGGATGCCGGTCTCGGTGTCACCAATCCGCTCGGCAGGCGCAACGACGAAGGCGCGACCGTTCTGCCGTCAGGCCTTGCCCAGGCGGCAAGCTGGAATCCTGCGCTCGCGCGCGAAGGCGGCGCCATGCTGGGTACCGAGGCGCATGCCAAAGGTTTCAACGTCGTGCTCGCGGGCGGCATCGATCTCGCGCGCGATCCAAGGAACGGCCGCAATTTCGAATATGCAGGCGAAGACCCGCTGCTGGCCGGCATCATGGTGGGCAACGAAGTCGCCGGCATCCAGAGCCGGGACGTCATCTCCACATTGAAACATTATGCGCTGAACGATCAGGAGACGGGGCGCTTCGTGTATGACGCGGAAATCGACGAATCGGCGGCGCGCGAATCCGATCTGCTGGCGTTCGAATTGGCCATCGAAGGCGGCGATCCCGGCTCCATCATGTGCGCTTACAATTTGGTGGGCGGCGTGTATGCCTGCGAAGATGCCGAGCTTCTCAACACGATACTGAAAGGCGATTGGCATTATCCGGGATGGGTGATGTCGGATTGGGGCGCGACGCATTCGACGGAAGCCGCCGCACTCGCCGGCCTCGATCAGGAAGACGGCGAAGAATATGACGGCCACTCCTATTTTGCGGGTCCTCTCGAGGCTGCGGTTCAGGCGGGGCGCGTGCCGCAGACGCGGCTCGACGACATGGTGCATCGCATACTGCGAACGATGTTTGCGAAGGGCGCGATCGATCGTCCGGCAACGCCTGCACCGATCGATTACGACGCCGATGCGGCCGTTTCGCAGCGCGCCGAGGAAGAGGCGATCGTTCTGTTGAAAAACGCCGCCGGCATTCTCCCGCTCGTGGAGCGTCTTACCCGTGTCGCGGTGATCGGTGGGCATGCCGATATCGGAATTCTGGGCGGCGGCGGCGGCTCATCGGAAGTGGCGCCCCATGGCGGCTTCGCGCTCAGGATCTATCACCCCGAAGCCGATTTTCCTGTGTACGAAAACTACCTCGGTACGCCGCCATTGACTGCGATCAAGTCCCGTCTGCCCAAGGCGCAAATCGCGTTCGAGCCGGGAACGGACATCGACAAGGCGGTCGCGGCGGCGAAGGATGCGGAAATTGCCATCGTCTTCGCGACCCAATTTACGGCGGAATCCATGGATGCGCCCAATCTGTCCCTTCCGGACAGACAGGACGCGCTGATCGAGGCGGTTGCTGCCGCCAATCCGCATACGATCGTGGTGCTGGAGACCGGCGGGCCCGTTCTCATGCCCTGGATCGAAAAGGTCGAAGGCGTCGTGGAAGCCTGGTATTCGGGATCGCGCGGCGGCGAAGCCATTGCGCGTGTGCTGTTCGGCGAAATCGATCCGTCGAGCCGCCTGCCGATCACGTTTCCCGTGAGCGAGGCGCAATTGCCGCGACCGGAGCTTCCGGGCTATGCGGCCATGCTTGCTGCACGGGCCGAAACCCGCAATCCGCGCGCGCCGCCGCCGCCTTTCACTGTCGATTATTTCGAAGGCGCCAATGTCGGCTATCGCTGGTTTGAAACCCGCAAGATCGCCCCGCTGTTTGCCTTCGGGTTCGGGCTTTCATACACCTCATTCGCGTATTCCAATCTGAAGGTGGAAGGCGGCAAGACGCTGAGCGTTTCATTCGACGTGACGAACACCGGATCGCGCGAGGGCTCGGATACGCCGCAGGTTTACGCCGCGCGCAAATTGGGCGGCGCGGACTGCATTCGCCACCTGATCGGCTGGAACAAATTGTCTCTCAAGCCCGGCGAAAAGCGACACGTCGCAATTGCGGCCGATCCACGGCTGATCGCCACTTTCGACGCCAGCCATCACCTGTGGCAGATTGCGGAGGGGACATACAGGGCCGAAATCGGTCGTTTTGCGGGTGACGTGCAACTGAGCGGCGAGGCAAGGATTTCATCTTTGCAGCTTCGCCCATGAGATGGCACCGTCGCTTATGAGTTCAGGTCCGACATACCTTGCACTGGTCGGCGATATCGGCGGCACCACTGCGCGCCTTGCGTTGGCCGATGTGTCGGGTACGAAACCCGTCATTTCCGAAATCCGCGATTACCCGAGCCGGTCCTATAAGAGCGGCAGCGACGTCGTGCGCGCCTATATGGCGGATACGGGCTGCAAGCCCGATACGGCGGCCCTCGCCGTTGCGGGACCGATCGCGCAGGGCGCCGTGCACTTCACCAATCTCGGCTTGACGTTTTCGGAAACCGAAATTCGCAATCTGGGGCTGTCGCGGGTTCGTCTGTTGAACGATTTCGAAGCGCTGGCGCTCGCGATCCAACATCTGGAGCCGGATGATTCCAGCACACTGGGGCCGGACGAAGCGGGCGAAGCGGATGCGACGGTTGCGGTGATCGGGCCGGGCACGGGCTTCGGCGCGTCGGCATTCGTGCGCGGCGGCGCAAACGCGGTTGCGATGGCAGGAGAGGGCGGACATGCGTCCTTCGGACCGGGCGACGACGTCGAGCGCGAGATTCTTGCCGTATTGGCACGCAAATTTTCCCACGTGTCGATCGAGCGCGTCCTCTCGGGGCCCGGATTGCAAAATCTCTATTCCGCCCTGAATGCCATCGACGGCATTGCCGGCGATGCACCCGACCCCATCGAGATCACACGCCTGGGTCTGCAGGGCGAGGCCAAATGCGCGCGCACCCTGTCGCGCTTTTGTGCGATTCTGGGATCGGTCGCGGGCGACTTCGCGCTCACTTATGGTGCGCGGGGCGGCGTCTTCATCGCGGGCGGGATCGCACCTTCCATTCTGCCGTTTCTCCAAAAGAGTGCGTTTCGCGACCGCTTCGAGGCCAAAGGCCGCTTCAACACCTATCTCGGCGCCATTCCGACACGCGTCATCGTTCATACCCACGCGGCGTTCCTGGGCGCGGCCGAACTCGCGCGCCAGCTCGTCAATTCCGATAAACATTAAGCGCATTTCGCGCCGATCCGGGAACATGCCGACCATGGCGACGCAAACGGACAACACAGGCAGGCGCATTGTGCCCTTCGTCGTGACGCTCTTTTTTTTCTGGGGATTCGCGACCGTCCTCAACGACACACTGATTCCCAAGCTCAAGGGGCTGTTCGAACTCACCTATGCCGAAGTCATGCTGACGCAGTTCTGCTTCTTCCTCGGCTACCTGATTTTCTCGATTCCCGCAGGCCTGCTCCTGTCGCGTGTCGGCTATGTGCGCGGCATCATCGTCGGTCTCGTCACGATGGGATTGGGCTATCTGCTGTTCGTTCCGGCGGCGCTTGCCGGCGCCTATCCCGGATTTCTCGCAGCGCTCTTCATCGTCGCGGGCGGCATCACCATCATCCAGGTCGCCGCCAATCCGCTCATTGCGCTCCTGGGCAAGCCCGAGACGTCGCACAGCCGCCTCAATCTGGCGCAGGCCTTCAATTCGGTCGGCACGACGATAGGGCCCTATATCGGCGCGGCATTGATCCTCTCGACGGGTGTCGCGATTCCCGCCTCGGCGCGGCTCTCGCCCGCGACGCTCGCCGCCTATCGTCAAAGCGAAGCCTATGCGCTGCAATGGCCGTTTCTCGCCTTCGCTGCACTTCTCGTCGCGCTGGCGATCGTCTTCTGGCTCCTGCGCCGTGCCAGGCTGCCAACGGTTGATTCGGCTGCGTCGCTTTCCAGCACGCTCGCGCTCCTGAAGAATCCGCGGCTCGCTTTCGGCATGCTGTCGATCTTCATCTATGTCGGTGCGGAAGTGTCCATCGGCAGCCTGATGACCAATTATCTCATGATGCCGCACACGCTGGGGTTGATCGCCGAGCGGGCAGGTCAGGCCGTGAGCCTCTATTGGGGCGGGGCGATGATCGGGCGCTTCATCGGCTCCGCCGTCCTCAGGGTCGTGCGCGCCGGTCACGCCCTGACGTTCTGTGCAGTGCTGGCTTGTCTTCTGGTTGCAACATCGGCGCTCAGCGGCGGCGTGCTCGCGGCCGCCACGCTCGTCCTGGTCGGCCTGTTCAACTCGATCATGTTCCCGACCATCTTTACCCTTGCCATCGAAGGCGAAAACGGCGACACGCCGCAGGCATCCGCCCTGCTGTGCATGTCGATCGTGGGCGGCGCGGTCATTCCGCTGCTCACGGGCACGATCGCCGACCGCATCGGCCTTTCGCTCGCGCTTTTCGTGCCGGCGGCCTGCTATGTGTGGATCGCGATCTATGGCTGGATCACAGCCCGGCCGCCCAGGGCGGCTTAACGCGATTTTGCGTGTACTTTCGCGTTTTCTTGGGCTAAGCGTCCGCCCTCGGAATTTGGTGGAAGTGCGCGCGTCATGAAAAAGAACAAATATTCGGCCCCCCGCGCCATCGTGGCGCCCACGAAGGACGTCCGCGCCGAGGGTACTTTCGAGGTGCTGGTGCCGGTGCCCAACCGCGTGAAGCCCTATCCGATGCCGATGCGCTTCCCCACCCAGCATGCCGCCGAATCCTGGATTCACAGCCCGGAAGGCAGTGACATGATCGACGAGACGCTGGCCAAGTTCGGGAAATAGGCAACGCCGTTTCGCCTCATCTCTGAGTAGATTCCGATGCTGTCTCGGCCGACGCGCCGGACGGTATTGTCCGCCCGGTCGCGTGTATCAGCGGCCGAGACAACGGAAATCCGCCACCCTCAGTGTTCGGCGCGTTGCAGCACGCGCGCGGGAACGGGGCATCGCCTCCGTTCAAAGAGGGTCGTTTCATGAAAATTCGTACACTTATGCTGGCCAACGCGGCCGTGCTTGTCGCTTGCGCGGCAACCATGTTCGCGCCGCCTGCTTCCGCCGGCGAAGGCTGGTATATCGGGCTTGGGGCAGGTTGGGACCAGCTCAACGAGCCCACCATCATCGGCAGCGGGCTCCACGGCACGCTCACCACGCGGGATACGCCCATCGTCGCCGGGACTGTCGGTTATAAATTCCCCGACATGCCGCTCCGCCTCGAAGCGGAAACGGCTTGGGACAGCCATCGCACGCCGACCTATACGCAAGGGAGCAGCATTTATCCCGGCAGCGGCCACGCCGAAGTACGTTCGCTGATGGGCAATATGCTCTACGACGTGCAACTTATGCCGCGCATGAAGCTGACTGTCGGCGGCGGCGCGGGCGTCGGCGACGATCGCATGAAATTCATAGAGACGGGCGGCCCGGGCGAGTTCAGCACGGGAATGCGGACCGGATTCACGTGGCAGGCGATCGGCGGCGTGACGTACGACGTATCGCGCGACCTCGATCTGTTTGCCGAATATCATTACCGCGACCTGCATAACGGCTCGGACAATCCCGCCGCGCCATACGCTGCGCATGGCCTCACGGAAAACGTCGTCATGGTGGGCTTCCGCTGGTATCCGTGGACCGCACCGGCGGTCGTGGCCTTTCAGCGGCCGCCGCCCATGCCGTATGCACCGTCTCCTCCTGCTCCTCTGCCGCCGCCGGCCCCCGTCAAGACATTCATCGTCTTCTTCGATTTCAACAAATCGGATCTGACGGCGGAAGCGCAGAACGTGGTTTCGGAAGCGGTAAAGACAGCCGGTCAAACCAATGCCGTGCGCATCCTGGTAACGGGTCACACCGATACGGTCGGCTCGGACACTTACAATCAGGCGCTGTCTCTGCGCCGCGCCGCAACCGTCAAGGACGAGATGATCCGCGAAGGCATGAAGGCGGACGAGATTTCGACCGTCGGCAAAAGCTTCCACGAGCCGCTCGTGGCAACAGGTCCCGGTGTGCGCGAGCCGCAAAATCGCCGCGCCGTCATCGATCTCGGCGGCTGACAGCGGAATACTTCTGCAGCTGGGGGCGGGCCTTCGGGTCCGCCCTTCTTTTTTGGGGGCGCCCATTGCAGTTCCGCTGTTGCCAAGTTGAATTCGGAACAGACGGCATGCGCCCGCGTTTACTGGATGCTCACTCGCTCGAGACAGCAACAATTGCGGCGCCGCGCACATGCGCGAATCGTCCAGCAACGGAGAATTTCAGATGAAAACGAAACGCCTCGCCCTTGGCGGCGCTGCCACACTCGCTCTGGCTTGTATGGTTTCGTTCATGCCGGTTCCGGGTTTCGCGCAGACGTCTTCGCAGGATAACGGGGCTTACGGTACGCCGAACAATCCGCCGCAATATTCCTCTCCGGCGGAAAAGGCGCAGACGCGAGCCCTGAACGAGAATTCGACCTCGGGCACCACGGAATCGCCTTCGAGTCTGAACGGCGAAACGCCGCCCGCGCCGATGCCGTCGGTTGTGCCGCCGCCCGCCCCACCGCCGGCGCCCCAGGCGTCCAATGCCGCAACCGGCATGCAGCTCGCGCAGAACACCGATGCGCAGCAACAATATCAGCAGCAGCAACAGCAATACCAGCAACAGCAGCAGGACTATCAGCAGAAGCAGGGCCAGTATGACGACCAGAAGGGTCAGTATGATCGCAATGTGCGGCACTACGACCAGGCGCGCTGGAACTACACCGATTATCCCACCTCGTTTGCCTATCGTTATGACGACGGCCCGCACCTGATGCGGCTCTACCTCGTTGCAGAGCCCTCGCAGCAGCTGGCCAACGCGCCTGTCGAAGGGCCTTCCGGCGCCTGGGTCGGCAGAGTCCGCAACGTGGAAGCGGGCCCCGACGGCAGTCCGCGACGCATCGAAATCGCATTGAATCATCGCGTTTCGGTTTGGGTCGAGCCGGGCAATCTGCGCTTCGACGCCGACGATCACGTGGTGTTCACGAACCTGACGCGCGATCAGCTCTGGGACAGCCCGGGCGCGACGATCGAATCCGACAGATCGTAAGAGAAATTCATTCGCAACTGCGGCGAAGTACTGTGATGAGGACGGCCCTCGTCACGGTACTTCACCGTTTTTTCGGGCGATCGGCCGGAACGCGCCCGCGCGCCTCGATGTTCGGGATCGATGAATTGCGTTAATTGGCGATGAGAGCCCTGGCGCGAGCCGTCTGCTCCGGCGTTCCGCGGGCAACGAGAATGTAACTGTCGGCTCTCGTGACGGAACGACGGCCGCTCCCGCCCACTCTCTGCTCGAGAGAATTGCAGATGAGCGCTCCGGCCAGTCCGATGCAGGCCGCGGCTGCGGCGCCTTCCATGACGCAGACAAGGACCGCGGCAAGGTAACCCAACACGAAGTCGCCGCCCGACAAGGATGCGGGCGTGAACAGGATACCCAACACCAGTGCGCCGGCAGCGCCAACGCGCGTTCCGCGCATACCCCACAGCTTGATGCGTTCGCCGAATTCGCAGCAGGGCTCATACTCGGCATGATGCCCGTCGCCGATGATTCCGAGATCTCTCAGGGGAAATCCGGCGCCTGTAAGCCTGGTGACGGCGGCATCGGCATCCGGGTAGCGGGCGAAATTCGAAATGATCGTGGCGTCTGCGCGCATGGCACCCCTCTGTTTTCTCCGATCGCGTTCAGCCTGTCGGCATCGCGCGATTCCTGCCGGAATTGGAACTTACGCAGCGGTGTGCGCGGGCTGACTTGCCACGAAGCCGAATCGTCCGAGTGCGGGAAGCGACTTCGAGCCGGTTTTCTTCATGATTGCCGCGCGATGGTTCTCGACGGTGCGACGGCTGATGCCCAGGTCGGCAGCGATGTTCTTGCTGGGTTGGCCCGCGAGGACCAGGTACATGATCTCGTGCTGCCGCGGCGTCAGATTTGCGATGGAGCTGACGTCGTCCAGTTGCTGCCCGATCGGCTCATGCGAAATCGTCGCCCGGAAGGTCTCGCGCTGGAGCAACTGAGCCTCCACCCTTGCGAGCGCGCCCCTGAGGCGGGCTTCTTCGCGAATGTGGGTCGCCAGTTCGAACTCGTAGTGCGCAATCGTGCGTTCGCTGCCGAGTTTCGACGCGTCATTGGATGATGCGCCCGAGGCCCGGTGCAGCCGTGAATTGGTCATTTTTCGATCTTTCCGGGCCCTGGAACGAGCGGTGTTCGGCTCGAGTTGTCGTGAGGCACCCAACTGTAAATACCGCAGCGCAGCGATTGTTCCGGTATCGTAGCGCTCACGGCGAGATAAATTCCGATAGCCCTCAATCCGGAATGGCCTTCGCCTTGAGTAGTTTCCGAACCTGCCGGAAGGACGGCGCCGTCGGTTAGTCTGCGTCGTCGGCTAAAGCCGGGATGATGTCCCGCTTGGGCAGGCACCGGCGAGCGCGGCCGCTTCGCCGCCTCGTCGAAACCTCGTCGATCTGACGAAAAGGAAACGGCATCGTGTCCTTCCCGGCATTTTACGGCACCGCTCTCGCGGTCTTCTTCGCGGCCGTCATTCTGATTACGGCGACCGTCAAAGTTTTGCGCCAATACGAACGCGGCGTCGTCTTCACCCTGGGCCGCTTCCAGCGAGTCAAAGGGCCAGGTCTCGTCCTCCTGATCCCGTTCTTTCAGGAAATGGTGCGGGTGGATTTGCGCATCCGTGTGATCGAGATCCCCAGCCAGGACGTGATCTCGCGCGACAACGTCTCGATGAAGGTCGATGCGGTCCTCTATTTCAATGTGGTCAATCCCGAACGGGCCATCATTCAGGTTCAGTCCTATCTTCCCGCCACGTCGATGCTGGCACAGACGACGTTGCGTGCCGTTTTGGGTCAGCACGATCTCGACGAAATGCTCTCCGAACGCAAGAAGCTCAGCGCCGACGTGCAAAGCATTCTCGATGCCCAGACCGAGATCTGGGGCATTAAGGTAAGCAATGTCGAAATAAGGACCGTCGAGCTGACGGAAAACATGGTGCGCGCCATCGCCAAACAGGCGGAAGCGGAGCGCGACCGTCGCGCCAAGATCATCCATGCCGATGCGGAATTTCAGGCCTCGCAGACGCTCGTCAACGCCGCGCAGATTCTCGGCAGCATCCCGGCCGCCATGCAGCTTCGCTATCTCCAGACACTGACGGAAATCGGCGCCGAACAGAACTCCACGATCATCTTTCCGATGCCGATCGACATCATCCGGCCGTTCCTCGATATCCTCGAAAAGGCCGGCAAGCCGATCGCGGCAAACGGCACCGATCGCGTACTTCATGCGATCGAATCCCACTGAGCGCGCAAAAGAAAATGCGTGTCGAACTTACCACTCGCGCGTTTACCAAATGAGCGCCAACAGCCGTTCGATATCTCCACCGGCTCGAAGGCGCGTTTCATCCATTCGCCGCCAACCGTCGCGAACTGCGCGATTGCCGACGATCTGAAAGGACATACCATGTACAAGACACTTAACGGGGCGATCGTCGCTCTCGGTCTCGCCGGCGCGGCTTTGGCCTATGCCGGGCCCGCAAGCGCGGACGACGTCGGCGTCCATGTCGGCGGCGTCGGCATCGGCCTCAATTTCGGCGATGTCGCTTACGGCTATCAGGACGGCTATTGGGACAATGGTCACCAGTGGCACAGCTGGAAGAACGACCAGGAGATGCGCGACTACAGAAATGCGCATGACAATCACTACAACGACTACAAGCATGACCGCGACCCGGACCAGGGCTGGCGCCGCTAATTCATATCGATCTACGCGATGGCCCGGCGCTGTATGCGCCGGGTTGTCCGTATATGAAATCTCTCTATCTCGCCCATACTTGCGATGCGAAATAATCCACAGGTTCGCCCGCGCGTTTCTGACCAAATGCCCAAAATTTCATCGTTCCTTCCCCCAAAGTTTTGTTGCAGCTTTCGACATTCCCGCGCAAACTGCGAGCGTGATTTAGCCCGAGATTTGCGGGGCTATCTGCGCGTCGCCAAAAACGTGGAAATACGCAAGACAGGATCCGGGCTTCGGGTATTCATTCTCGAAGGGAAGCATTAAATTGGCTGCCAAACCCAAAACGACATTCGACCCCAAGGCCTTTCTCGGCAAGGTCGGCGATGGTCGCAGCATTGGAAAATACCGCAAAGACGAGGCCGTCTTCTCGCAGGGCGATCCGGCGGATGCGGTGTTCTACATCCAGACGGGAAAAGTAAAGCTCGTCGTCATATCGACGCAGGGAAAAGAGGCCGTGGTCGCGATTCTGGGTGCCAACGATTTCTTCGGAGAAGGATGTCTGGCCGGGCAGCGGCATCGCATCGCGACGGTCGTGGCGTTGGCCGATTCGGTGATCGTGCGCTTGAGCAAGCCCGCCATCTCTGCCGTTATGCAGCGCGAGCCGGCGTTTTCGGCAATGTTCATCGCGCATCTGCTCAGCCGGACGATCCGGGTCGAGGCCGATCTTGTGGACCAATTGTTCAATTCCAGCGAAAAGCGCCTCGCCCGTCTGTTGCTGTTGCTGGCGAATTTCGGCAAGGAAGGAAAGCCGGAGCCCCTGATCGCGAAAATCAGCCAGGAGACGCTCGCCGAAATGATCGGCACGACCAGGTCCCGCGTCTCGTTCTTCATGAACAAATTCCGCAAGCTGGGCCTCATCGAATACAATGGCGGCATCAAGGTTCATACGTCGCTGTTGAACCTCGTTCTCAGCGATCAGCCGCACATCGAAACTTAAACCGCGCGCTCTTTGCCGCGCCTTCCCGGTTTCAATCGAATTCCTCCGATGTGAGCAGTTCAGCACAGTCCGGCTCGTTGCGGAGCCGTACTCTGCTCCGACAGGAGAATACCAAATGCATATGTCAAACGAGAGCCTCATCGTCATCGTCGCGGTCGGCGTTGTCGCCGGCTGGTTGGCCGGCCTTATCGTGCAGGGTACGGGGTTCGGCATCCTCGGAGACCTCATCGTCGGCATTGCGGGCGCATTCATCGGCAGCTGGGCGCTGCCGCAATTTCACATTCATCTTGGCGCCGGGATCGTCGCCGAAATCGTCAACGCCACGATCGGAGCGGTGTTGTTGCTCTTCGTCATCGGTCTGCTTCGCGGTGGAAGCAGATGGCGCAGAGCGTGATGAAGATCGCCGTCGCAACGACGCAGGCCAGTGGAAACGGCGATGCTGCGAACACGACGCACACCTCTGATCGCTTCGAAAGCGAGTTGATCGCTCTCATCCCGCATTTGCGCGCCTTCTCGCATCAATTGTGCGGCAGGCAGGGAATCGCCGAAGACATGGCGCAGGAAGCGCTCGTCAAGGCCTGGCGCGCGCGCTCCCGTTTCGTAGCCGGAACGAACCTGAAGGCGTGGCTCTTCACTATTCTGCGCCACGCATTTTATTCGCATATGCGTCGCGCCTGGCGCGAAGCGCGCTGGGACGAGCACCTCGGCGAACAAATTCCCGCTCCGCCGGACGAACAGGTCTGGGCGAGCGAATTGTCGGACTTTGTGCGGGGGCTCGACGCATTGCCGAAGCATCAGCGGGAAGCCTTGTTGCTGACGGGCATCGCCGGTTTCAGCTACAGCGATACAGGCAAGATTCTCAAGACGCCCGTTGGCAGCGTGAAAAGCCGTGCCGCCCGCGGCCGCGGCACGTTGACGAGATACCGCGACGGCGAAAGCAGGTTGCCGCCCCGCGTGCCGAAGGTTCCCTCGGCGGCCTACGACGATATCCTGGTGCAACTGGCCGCGCTGACGCCTGCAGGCGCCAACGCAGATAGGTCGCTTCCCCGGCACGAGGCGCGAGGATGATCGGCGCACGCAACAGATGGATGACCTCCCCGGACGGTGCGTTGGCAGGCGATATACGCCTGCGGCCCGCGCGCAGACCGCTTTTCGGTCGCCGAAGGCGGCCAAAGACGCTGACGTCGACCGGCTGGTTTTCGCTTCTCTGCGTCGTCGCGGTCGGCGCGGCTCTGGCGCACGCTCTGTGAATTCACGAATTGCCGGGCCCGCAATGGAGGCTGCGCGAGCCTTCCCCGCTCACCGGCGTCCTGCCTCGCGATGCTACAATGGAGAATTCCATGCCGTTGGTTAATCTTATTCTCGTTCTGATCGTGGTCGGCGTCGTGCTCTGGCTGATCAACACTTACGTGCCGATGGACTCGAAGATCAAGTCGATCCTGAATGCGGTGGTCGTGATCGCAGTCGTCCTGTGGCTGCTTCAGGTGTTCGGCCTGATCTCGACGCTCACCAATATCCGCGTCGGACACTAGCCGCCCTCGCGCGAATCCGCGTTTGCCTTGACGCGAGCTGTCATCCTAATCGGCTCCTACGAACGCGAGCGCGCGCCTTCGGATCGCACGGTGCGCCCGTCGCTATCTGAGTAGTTTCCGAGTCTGCGGTTGGGCAAGCGCGCAAGCTATGATCGCAGCAGTGGCGAAGCGGACCGAACGCCGTTGTCCGGACTGCGTCGGTCGCCTTTCCCCGTCCCGAAGCAATTCGCGCCCGCGAATGGGCTCTCTCAACAGGAGCATAAAATGATGAACTTTCGAGGAATTCTGCTGGCGAGCGCGCTCGTGACGGCAGCCATACTCCCTACCGCGGCACTCAACAGCGCCAGTGCGGCGACCGCCGACGATCTCAATCGCGATTCCGTCGCGGCGCTGCAAACTCTTTACAGGACACATCCCTTCGCCGAGGAAATGTCGAAGCACGCCAAAGCCATTCTCATATTCCCCAACATCGTCAAGGCCGGCCTCGTGTTCGGCGGCGCCTATGGCGAAGGTGAGTTGAAGCAGGGCTCGCATATTGACGGCTACTACAATTCCGTCACCGCATCGTGGGGCTTCCAGGCGGGCGCCCAATCTTACGGATACGTCGTCTTTCTGATGAGCAACAAAGCCGTCCGCTACATCCATCAAACTCATGGTTGGGAAGTCGGCGTCGGCCCGACTGTCGTCGTCGTGGATGAGGGCATGGCCAAGAATCTCTCGACTTCGACGCTGAAGGACGATGCCTACGCCTTCATCTTCGATCAGCAGGGATTGATGGCCGGCATCAGCCTCGAGGGGACGAAAATTTCCCGTATCAAGCATGGACCGACGACGTAACGCGGCACGGCGTTTGTGATTTTTCGACGGCGGCCGCCCCGTTTTCCGAGCGGCCGCCGCCTTGCAACGACGGGAGAACCTCACGCGTCCGACGCGCAGCCTCCCTTTGAGCGATCAGATCACGGCCTCGGCAAACGCGGGCCGCGGCGAAGTGACGTGTTCCTCTGCGATCGGAAGCCGGTGAACAACAAAAAGCCGCTTGCGCCCAGCTGGCTGATGCGCCAATTCGCGCCGGTGGCCGGACGCATTGCCGGCGTCACCGGACATCCCATGACCTTCATCCTGTCGAGTGCCGCGATTGCCCTGTGGGTGGTGGCGACCTTCGTTTTTCACCTGGCGAGTTCCTGGCAGACGCCCGTCAATACCATCATCACCATCGTCACCTTTCTCATGGTTTTCCTCATTCAGAGCACGCAGAACCGCGATGCCGCGGCCGTGCAGGCCAAGCTCGACGAACTCATACGGGCGCATGGACCAGCCAACAACGAGTTCATCGGCATCGAAAATCGCACAATCAACGAAGTTCACGAGTTGCGCCAGGAGACGGCGGTCGAAGTGAAGAAGCTCGACGAATTGATATCGGCAGTCGAGCGCAAACATGACGATCCGCCGACACCGCCCGAGGGAGTGGCACAAACTGCACGTCCGCTCGATTCGCAATGATTGGGTTTTGCCTCAGATCGCGTCGAGGCCGGGGAACTGGGGGTCGGCCGTGACGCAGCTCCATAAGCAGACTGCCAATCCCGGGTCGCCCGTCCACAGCGAATAGCGGTCGCGACCGTATTCGGCGCGCGCGGCATGCATTTGCGCGATCGCGGTCATGGCGAAGGCACGCGCGCGTTCGAGCCAGAGGGAATCGTGCGTGCGCTTGTAGAGCCTCAGCAGCGCATAGGCGTTGCCGCCCGTGCCGTGACAGAAATTCGAACCCTTCTTCAACGGCCCCGCGGCCCATATCAGTTCGCCTCCCGCGACCAGCAGGGATTCGAATTCCGGCGACGAGAATGGCGCGTCGGAAAACGCCGCAACGATGCCCGGCGCGCCGTGACAGATCTGGCACAACAAAGGCGCATCGGGCGCGTCGGCATCGGCAGGCCAGTTGGCGATTTTGCCCTCACGCTTCGCGCATGACGAGAGCATCTCGGTTGCGAGCTCCGCCGCCGTCTTTTGCTGCGCGGGCGACAGCCACTGCCAGCCCTTGAAAAGCGCCAGGACATTGCCCGCGAAACCGTGCACCAGCCCCAGATAGCGCTTGCGCTGTCCATAGATTTCCTGCGTCCACGCCCGGCATGGTCCGGCATTCTCCACGCCGGCAATGAGGCGCGCCGCCTGTTTTCGATAGAGCGCTTCGAACCGCGTCTCGCCCGTCATGTGATGGAGAAAGATGCAGGCGAGGAGCGAGCCCGGCGTTCCCCACATGAGCTCGAGCAACGGCAATTCGTCGTTGCCGGCGGCGCGGTCGAAAACGCGATCGACGTGGCTCTTGTCCGGCTTCACGCGCATGGCGACGAGATGCGTACCCATATCGCCCATGAGCAGCGAGCCGTAAGCGCCGAGCGGCGTATTCTTGAGCCAGAGATTGTCGCGTTCGACCATTCCGGGCAGCGCGGAAGCGAAGTCGATGGCGTATGAGACCGCACCGGCGCGCTTGAGATGCTCCAGCGCCAGAATAACGCCGGTTGCACCCAGATAGACCCCGGTCACGCCGTCCGGCACGCCATCGAGCGGATGAGAGCGCCAGAGTTTTTCCGGATCGAAATGAGAAACCGCCGACGCGGCGATGTCTTCGATTGCCACGCGCGCCGCCGCTTCGCTCCACGGCGTGGCAACGAGAGACTCATGGCGATCGGGCTGGAACAAATCCATGGAAGGCTCCTCCGGCCCAAAAAATTGCAGCGTGCAATTGCGACCGCAATATGTTGTGCGGACGTCAGGTGGAATGCGGAATCATCAGCGCCACCATCACATCAGCCCCAGCGCCTTGAAGCTCGCCGTTCCGCCGCGGCCGATGACGACGTGGTCGTGGATGGCGATGCGCAATGCGCCCGCAGCCTGAACGATCTCGCGCGTCATGTCGATGTCGGAGCGGCTGGGCGTCGGATCGCCGCTCGGGTGATTGTGCACGAGGATGAGCGCGGACGCGCCAAGCTCGAGCGCGCGTTTGACGATCTCGCGGGGGTAGACGGGCGCATGATCGATGGTGCCGGTCGACTGCACTTCGTCGGCGATGAGATTGTTCTTGCGGTCGAGAAAGAGCACCCGGAATTCCTCATGCGCGATGCGCGCCATGGCGGCGGAGCAATAGTCGAGCAGCGCATTCCACGAGCTCAGCGCCGGGCGATTGAGGAGGCGCGTTTTTGAAAGGCGCAATGCGGCCGCTTCGATGAGCTTGAGCTGCGCGACAACGGCTTCGCCGACGCCCTTGCATTCTTCCAGGCGCTCGCGTGGCGCCGCGATCGCATCCGCGAAGCTGCCGAAACGGCGCAGGAGTTCTTTCGCGAGCGGCTTCACGTCGCGGCGCGGAATGGCTGCGAAAAGCACGAGCTCCATCAATTCGTAATCGGGCAGCGCATCCGCGCCGCCGGCGAGAAAACGCGCCCGCAGGCGCTGGCGGTGTTCGAGATAGTGCGGCTCGTCTTCGCCGTCTGAAAAATGTCCCGCCATCCCTGATCGCGCTCCGGCCGGGCTGTAAGAGTGAAGCGCGCAGATGTGACCCGCAATGACGGAATATTCGCAGGCTGTCGTGGGCTGAGCAGTCGGCGCGGATTTGCGACGGCAATCAGGCGTAAGGCGGCTTGTCCAGGCCCTTCGGCGAGAGGGTGAAAATCTCGACGCCGGCCGCGGTCACGCCGACGGTGTGTTCGAACTGGGCTGAGAGCGAACGGTCGCGGGTCACCGCCGTCCAGCCGTCGTTCAGGACCTTCACGCCGTAGCCGCCCAGATTGATCATGGGCTCAACGGTGAAGAACATGCCGGGTTTGAAGCCGAGGCCGTAGCCGGGCCGCCCGTAATGCACGATGTTGGGAAGGCCGTGGAAGATGCGTCCCACGCCGTGGCCGCAGAAGTCGCGCACCACCGAGCAGCGCTCTTCGCCTTCGGCGTAGGACTGGATCGCGTGGCCGATATCGCCGGTGGTGCCGCCGGGCTTCACCGCGGCAATGCCGCGCATCATGGATTCGTAAGTGACGTCGACGAGACGCATCGCTTTGCGCTTGACGTCGCCCACCGGATACATGCGGCTCGTGTCGCCATGCCAGCCGTCCACGATGACGGTCACGTCGATATTGACGATGTCGCCGTCGCGCAAAGGCTTGTCGTTCGGGATGCCGTGGCAGACGACGTGATTGATCGAGGTGCACAGCGTGTGGCGATAACCGCGATAGCCCAGGCACGCGGGAATGGCGCCATGGTCGCAGGTGTATTCGTAGGCGAGTTTGTCGAGGTAAGCGGTCTCGACGCCCGGCTTCACTTCGGGCACCAGAAGGTCGAGCACTTCGGCGGCGAGGCGGCCGGCGCGGCGCATGCCGGCGAAGCCCTCGTCCCCGAACAGCGGCACCGTCACGTTGGCGCGGCGTGCGGCTTCGAAGAGTTCGGGTCCTTCCGTCAGGCTCTGCATGGCGTCCCGCCTTTGAGGCGCTTGCTGGCGCGCCAATCTATCGAGTAACAAGCTTTCGAGTAACGAAGATAGGTAATTTTCGCCTTAAACCCAAGTGCCGGTTCCGAAGGTACCCTCCATGAGCCAAACCGTTACCGCCGCCGTGCTCGTCATTGGCGACGAGATCCTGTCGGGCCGCACGCAGGACACCAATCTCGGCTACATCGCGAAGCTTCTGGGCACGCTCGGTATCGATATGCGGGAGGGCCGCATCGTCCCTGATGTCGAGGATGAGATTGTGGCCGCGGTAAACGCGCTGAGGGGGCGCTACACTTATGTCTTCACCACCGGCGGTATCGGGCCGACCCACGACGATATCACCGCCGACGCCATCGCCAGGGCCTTCGGCGTAGGCATCGATTACCATCCCGACGTCCTGGCCGCGTTGGGCGCGCGCTATCAGCCCGGCGAGTTCAACGACATGCGCAAGCGCATGGCGCGCATTCCCGACGGCGCAAGCCTGATCCGGAACAGCGTTTCGACAGCACCGGGTTTCCAGATCGGGAATGTGTTCGTGATGGCGGGCGTGCCAATGATCATGCGGGCGATGATGGAAGACGTGGTGCCCCGCCTGCAGCGCGGCGTGGTTGTCGTGAGCGCCACGGTGAGCGCCAGGATCGCCGAGGGCCGGATTGCGGGTCCGCTCGCCAAGATCCAGGCGGATCACAAGGATGTGGCGATTGGGAGCTATCCCTTTTACGCGCCGGAGGGGTCCGGCGTTCAACTGGTCGTGCGGGGACGGGGTGCCGACTCGGTGGAAGCCGCGGCCATCGCCATCGAGGCTGCAATTGCGGCAGAAGGTGTGTTGGCCACCCGAATTACTTCTTAGTTGCAAGGACTTAGAAATAGTTCTGCCGGTTGATTTTGCTGGACCGGCCCCGCCATATCGAGTACTTTTCTGCGGGGAATGGTGCGGCGCAATAAAATAACGCTTGGCTGGGGTTTTCCTCGTGTTCGCGTTCTTTCGTTAGCAATAGCGGCGAATACGAATGGCCCCTGCCCACTGAATGTGAGAGTAGGATGGGTATGACAGCAAGACGAATTCTCGGAGCTGTGGTCGGCGGCGTGATCTTTGCAGCCGCCGGCGTCGCCGTCGCGGCGAATTTCCTCTCCAGCGCCCAAACGGATTTTTATGCGCCCGGCAAACATCAGTTCTATGTCTGGTGCGCGGGTTCGTCCGACTACATGGCGACGGCTTCCGGCAACAATGCGGAAGACGCGCAGATGAAACTCTATGGAGCCACCAAGGCCATCGGTCGTTCGACCTGCTGGCCGGTCTGGCAGGGCCGCGTCGGCGGTTAGAACCGGGTTTCCCGAAGGTTTGGAAATACGGCGGCCCCATCGGCCGCCGTTTTCATTTTTCGAGCTTGAGCGTGCGCGCTTGCGCGTCGAGCGCCGCGATTTCGCGCCGGTTTCCCGTCAACGCACGCTTCGCATCCGCGAGTGCGGCTTGCGCCTTTTGCGTGTCGCCCAGTACGACATAGGCCTTCACAAGTCTGCGCCAGCCGACGGGATCGTTGGGGTGAGCCTTCAGCCGGTCCGCAAGGCCCTGCACCATCGCTGCGATATCGGGTGCGGCCCGCGTGGTGCCTTTCAGGATCGCGATGCGGTCGAGCAATTCCTCACGCCACGGCGCGCCCGCGGGCGTATCGGCGAGCAGGCTTTCCCACATGGAGAGCGCATGCGCCGTGTCGCGGCGCTCGGCATAGGCCTGCCCCAGATAATAGCGCGCGGCATAATCCATGGGATCGCCTCTGAGTGCGTCCTGGAAGGCCGCTGCGGCGTCGTCGGTCACGCCCCCCGCCGCCATGGTGAGCGCCTCGCCATAGGCTGAGAGCAATGCAGGCTTCGCCGCGGGCGGCGCGAGAAATACCGCGCGCCGGAAGGCCCCTGCTGCGTCTGCGGGATCGTTCAAGGTGAGATAGCCCTTGCCCAGGAGCATCCAGCCGCGCGGATCGTTCGGTGCTTTGCGCATCTGCCACGCGAGCGAAGAAACGAGGGCGGGTACGTCGGTCGCTTTCGGCTTCTCGAGCGCGCGAACGGCCAGTTGCGGGTGACCGACGAAGACATAGGCGCCCGCGGCAATCGCCAGCACGAAAGCTGCGAGCGAACCGATGAGCACCATGCGGCCCCGTTCGGTGTGGTGCCACAAGGGCCAGCACACGAAGGCCAGCGCCGCAAGTGTAATGACGGAAAAAATCAGGACGAGGCCGATATCCATCGCCACCGCCTAGCATGACGGGCATGTGTGCTCCAGTCTCGGGCTTGCCTTGGGCGTCATGCCCTTTACTGTCGCAGCGTCCCCCATGAGGCCGTGCCATGATTCCGTTTTCGGGCAACCCCCTCGACCGCGTCAGCGAAAAGCGCCCCGATGCGGAATGGGTCGCGGCGAGGCGCAGCGATCCCACTTCGTTCATCCTTCCCATGTGGAAGTTGCAGCCTTTCCTGCTGGGACCCGAGAATGCGCGTGGGGCCCTGGAAGCCGGTTT
>Ga0302324_100009789_pt1 | contig 19968 bp, 17 predicted proteins | sample Palsa_T0_1_FD_201949 | JGI IMG/M metagenome (GOLD analysis project Ga0302324, IMG submission 201949) | Peat permafrost microbial communities from Stordalen Mire near Abisko, Sweden - Palsa_T0_1 | ecosystem: Environmental > Terrestrial > Soil > Palsa > Peat permafrost | place: Sweden: Abisko...
CGAACCAGATCGCCCAGCGCGAGCTCCAACTCGTCGACCAGTTTGATGACGCTGCGGATGATCTGACCGCTCAGATCCTGATAGCCCTGTGCGAGCAGCACATCGGCGAGTCTGGCGCGAAGCGTCTGCATGTTGGCGAGCGATAGTGTCAGGAAGCGCTCGACCTCGACCCGCAAGCCCTCAGCGTCTGCGAGCGGTCGCTTGGCCTGCAGCTGCAGCTGCAGCCGCTGCGCTTCGTGCGCGATCGTGTCCACCAGCGGACAGGACTGGTCCACCAGATCCATCGTAAGGTGGGCGGCATCGTCGGTGAGTTTCAATACATGCGCCAGCCGATGGCGCGCATCGGGCACCTGGCGCTCGGCCAGGTCCAGCAGTCGCGAATCGCAGCGAAACTGCTCCAGCGCCGCCTTCAGGTCGCCGGTGACTTTGCGCACGCTGGTGACGACGGAGCAATCCTGGAGCTCGTTGAAGCTTTTCAGGGCGGCGCCGAAGGCCTGCATGTCATGCGCCAGCAGCGCCTCGTGCATCGCTTCGACCCATGGCTGGTATTCAGCCGCGCGCTGCAGGGATTGGTCCATTACGCTTGACTTCAAGCCGCTGCGGAGGGCTTGACGGCGCAAATCTTGTCGATCTTCTCCTTGAGGGTCGCGGCCGTGAACGGCTTGATCACGTAACCGCTGACGCCCGCCTGCGCGGCCTCCACGATCTGCTCGCGCTTGGCCTCGGCGGTGAGCATCAATACCGGGAGTTTCTTCAGCCGCTCGTCGGCGCGCACCTGGCGCAGCAGTTCCACGCCCTGCATGCCGGGCATGTTCCAGTCGGTAATCAGCAGGTCGAAATTGCCCGCCTTCAGCAACGGCAGAGCGGTCAGGCCATCGTCGGCTTCGGTGATGTGGGAGAAGCCCAGATCCTGGAGCAGGCCCTTGATGATCCGGCGCATGGTCGAGAAGTCATCGACCACCAGAATGCTCATGCCCAGTTGTGCGCTCACTCTCGCCTCCACTTCACGGCTGCGCAGGCAGTCGGCACTGCGCGCAACAGCTATCGGCCGTGGCAGCGTGTTGCTTGAGCGCCGGGGGCGCCAGCGCCCGCCCGCTCTCCAGAATGTGATCGAAGTCGCATCAAGTATTGCCGCCGGACAGCCGTAACAGACTTATGGAATCTCGTCGGGGATGGCAATGGATGCAAAACAGACCGTCGATGACGTGCCCGCCGAGCTCCGCGGCCGGGTCGTATTGGGCGGCAGCTGCACGATCCACGAAGCCGCGGCGATCAAGGCTCATATGCTCGAGCAGCTGGCGCGGCCAGGCCCGTACGAGATTGACGGCAGCGCCGTGGAGCGCATTGACGCCGCCGGGGTGCAGCTGATCGTCGCCTTCGCCCTGGACTGCCTGGAACGTGGACTCGGCTACGTCTGGCGTGGCCGATCCGAGGCGCTCGAGCAGGCGATCGAGCTGCTGAGCGTGGACGCATTGCTGGAAAGCCCGGGCGTGGCATGACTCTGGATCTGGCCCAATTTCACGTCACCTTCTTCGACGAGAGCTTCGAGGCGCTCGGCTCGATGGAGGCGGCACTGCTCAAGCTCAGCGCCGGCGACGCTGATGGCGAGCTGATCAACACCATATTCAGGGTGGCTCACTCCATCAAAGGCGGCAGCGCCACCTTCGGCTTCGTGGATGTGGCGGCCTTCACCCATACGCTCGAGACACTGCTCGATCAGTTACGCAGCGGCCAGCGGCCGGTGCACTCAGGCCTGGTCGATGTGCTGCTGCGCTCGGTCGATGTGCTTCGCGAAATGCTGTCGGCGACCCAGCGCAAACAACCCGCAGATCCGGCGCTGACCGCCGGCCTGCATGCCGAGCTGCAGGCAATCGTCAGCAGTCCGGGCCTTGCGACCCCATGGGCCGCGACCGCAGTGCCGGTGACGCTGCCCGTGAGCTCGGGCAAAGCGCCGCCGGCCGCCGAAGCTCAGGCGGTTCTCGGCTGGCGCATCCGGCTCGAGCCGGGCGCGCTGATGATGGAGCACGGCAACGATCCGCTGCGCATGCTGCGCGAGCTCGCGACTCTGGGCACGCTGGTCACGCGCGTGGACGCCGGCAAGCTGCCGACGCTGGCGGAGGTAAATCCGGAAGTCTGTCTGCTGTGCTGGCAGATGGAGTTGCGCACCGGCGCCAGTCGTTCGGCGGTCGAGCAGATATTCGAGTGGGCGGAGGGTGAATGCACGCTAACCATCGAGCCGCTGTCGCCGGCTGCAGCGACCCAGGAGCCGGTAGCGCTCGCGGCGCCCGCGAATGCCTCGCCGGCGAGCGCACCCGCGGCCACAGCCGCCGCCGCTGCCGCTGCCATCAAGGCGCCAGCGGCGCCCGAAGCTGCGCGTTCCGGTTCCGGCGAAGGCGGATCGATTCGCGTCAGCATTGAGAAGATCGATGAGCTGCTCAACTCGGTCGGCGAGCTGGTGATCACGCAGTCGGTGTGCAGTCAATTGGCCGCCGTGCTGGAAGGCCGCCAGGCCGACGAGCTGCGCAACGCCCTGGTGCAATTCGAGCGGCACATGCGCTCGCTGCAGGAGAGCGTCATGCGCGTGCGGATGCTGCCGATCGGATCGATATTCAATCGCTTTCCACGCATGATCCGCGACCTCGGTCAGCGGCTCGGCAAGAAGCTGGAACTCAAGATGAGCGGCGATCAAACCGAGCTCGACAAGACCGTGCTCGAGAAGATCGGTGATCCGCTGGTTCACCTGGTGCGCAACGCCGTGGATCACGGCATAGAAATGCCGGACAAGCGCCGCGCCGCCGGCAAGGCCGAGCTGGGCACGATATCGCTGCACGCCTATCACAAGGGCGGCAACGTCATCGTCGAAGTGTCGGACGATGGCGCCGGACTGCAGCGCGACAAGATATTGGCCAAGGCGCGTGAGCGCGGGCTGATCGGCGCGGACGAGGAGCTGTCGGACGACAAGATCCTGAACCTGATCTTCGCCCCGGGCTTTTCCACCGCCGAGGCGGTCAGCGACGTCTCCGGACGCGGCGTCGGCATGGACGTGGTCAGGCGCAACATCAACGAGATCGGCGGCCACGTGCAGCTGTATTCGACACCGGGCCAGGGCAGCAAGGTGCGTATCCGCCTGCCCCTGACGTTGGCGATACTCGACGGCCAGCTGGCGCGCGTCGGCAAGGAAATCTACATCGTGCCGATCGTGTCGATCGTCGAGACGATTCAGATCAAGGGCGATCAGGTCAGCTCATTGGCGCAGCGGGCGGAGCTGTTTCGTCTGCGCGATGAGTACATCCCGATCGTGCGTCTGCATGAGCTGTTCGCAGTTCAAGCCGACAACACCGATCTGCCCGACGGGCTGCTGATGATCGTCGAGGCCGACGGCAGGCGCGTCGGCCTGTTTGTGGATGAGCTGCTGTCGCAGCAACAGGTTGTGATCAAGAGCCTGGAAACCAATTTCCGGCAGGTGACGGCCCTGGCCGGCGCCACCATGCTCGGCGACGGGCGGGTGGCGTTGATTCTCGATATTCCGGGGGTAATCGTGCGCTACATGGACCAGCCGCCCCGCGGCCACTCGGCCAGGGAGGCGGCTTGAACCCGAGCGCGCCCGAGGCACACCAGGTGCTGACCTTCAAACTCGCCGGCGAGGAATACGGCATCGGCGTACTCATGGTCCAGGAGATACGTGGCTGGTCGGCGGTCACTGCCGTGCCGCACGCACCCGTATGGGTGCTTGGAGTCATCCATCTGCGCGGCGTGGTCGTTCCCATCATCGATCTGCGCCAGCGCTTCGAGCTCGAACCGGCGCAATTCGGACCGGCGACAGTGGTGATCGTGATTCGCGTGCCGGGCGCGGGCGCGCAACACACGATCGGACTGGTGGTCGATGCGGTATCGGAAGTCTACGACCTCGAGGCTTCCAGCCTGCGTGCGCTGCCCGAGTTGGGCAGCAAGGCGGCCAGCGAGGTGGTGCAGGCGCTGGCGCAAACGGACGGCAAGACCCTGATCTTGCTGAACGCCGAGCGGCTGGCGGCGAGCACGGCGCACTGAGGCAGCCATCGGCCGCGGCCGCAGCGGGCCGGGCGCAAACCCAATGCAAAATTCAAGGATGACTTTCATGGGACCAGAGCCCGGCAGGAAGCTGCCAAGACGGGGCAAGCGCAGCAGGCGCGCAACAGTCACGATCGATGCCCGGGAGATCGAAGACCTGCGCGGTCAGGTCCAGGCCATGGCCAAGGCGCAGGCCGTGATCGAGTTCGAGCTGGACGGGACCATTCGCACCGCCAACGAGTTGCTGCTGAAAACCGTCGGTTACACACTGGATGAGATCAGGGGCAAGCATCACAGCCTGCTGGTCGAGCCCGCGCAGCGCGACAGCGCCGAGTATCGCGCCTTCTGGGCCAGGCTCGCACGCGGCGAACAGCAGGCGGGCCAATACCACTGCGTCGGCCAGGGCGGCAGGGACGTCTGGCTTCAGGCCTCCTACAACCCGATCATGGATGCCCGCGGCAGAGCCTTCAAGGTCGTGGCGTACGCCACCGACATCGGCGCACACAAGGGCCGAGCGGCGGACCACAAAGGACAATTGGCCGCCATAGCCAAGGCGCAGGGCGTGATCGAGTTCGAGCTCGACGGCACGATCCGCACGGCAAATGAGCTGTTCCTGCGCGCCGTCGGCTACCAGCTGGAAGAGATCAAAGGCAAGCATCACAGCCTGCTGGTCGAGCCCGCGCAGCGCGACAGCGGCGAATACCGCGCCTTCTGGGCCAAGCTCGCGCGTGGCGAACACGACGCGGGCCAGTACCAGCGCATCGGCAAGGGCGGCAGGGAGGTCTGGCTTCAGGCCTCCTACAACCCGATCATGGATGCCAGCGGCAGACCCTTCAAGGTGATCAATTACGCCACTGACATCACCGCGCAGCAGCAGCTCGCCGTACACAGCCTGCGGCTCAAGACCGCGCTGGATAATGTCTCGGCCAACGTCATGATGGCCGATGCCGAGCAGCGCATCATTTATCTGAACCGCTCCGCGCTGGCCCTGTTTGAGCGTATTGCCGTGCAGCTGCGACGCGAATTGCCGAACTTCGATCCCGCTTCGCTCATCGGCTCGAACCTCGATGTGCTGCAACGGGGCATGGCCGGGCGGCAACGCCTGCCGGCCGAAACCGGCTCCACGCGCGCTTGCGAATTCAGGATCGGCTCGCTGACTTTGTGCACCATCGCCAATCCGGTGCTGGACAGCCAGGGCAAGCCCCTGGGCACGGTGGTCGAATGGGTCGACCGTACGCAGGAGGCGAAGGTCGAGGAGGAAGTCGCGGCGATCGTTGCCGCGGCGCAGGCCGGCGACCTGCTGGCGCGGATTCGTCGCGACGACAAGCAGGACTTCTTCGAGAAGCTGGCCGCCGGAATCAACGGCATGCTCGACAACATGATGCATGTCGTCAGGCAGATCAAGGATGCCGCCTCGGCGGTACAGAATGGCGCCGAGGAAATCTCCCAGGGCAGCATGAATCTGTCTCAGCGCACCGAGAAGACCGCGGCCAGTCTGGAGGAGACTGCCTCGTCGATGGAGCAGATGACCTCGACCGTCAAGCAGACCGCCGACAACGCCTACCAGGCCAATCAGCTGGCGATGGCGGCACGCCAGCAGGCGCAGAAGGGCGGCGCCGTGGTGGGCTCGGCAGTGCAGGCGATGAGCGCAATCAATGGCGCCTCGAAGAAGATTGCCGACATCATCGGCGTGATCGATGAGATCGCCTTCCAGACCAATCTGCTGGCGCTCAACGCCGCCGTGGAAGCCGCGCGCGCCGGCGAACAGGGTCGCGGCTTCGCGGTGGTGGCCAGCGAGGTGCGCAATCTCGCGGGCCGCAGCGCCACCGCCGCCAAGGAGATCAAGGCGCTCATCCACGACAGTGTCGCCAAGGTCAACGAGGGCAGCAAACTGGTGGATGAGTCGGGCCGCACGCTCGCCGAGATCGTCAACGCGGTCAAGAAGGTCACCGATATCGTCGGCGATATCGCCGCCGCCAGCCGCGAGCAATCCGCGGGCATCGAACTGGTGAACAAGGCGGTGATGCAGATGGATGCGACCACGCAGCAGAATGCGGCGCTGGTCGAACAGACGACCGCGGCCAGTCGCATCATCCTCGAGCATGCGCAATCGCTGAATCGGGTGATCTCGAAATATCGCGTGGGCGAGCGCGCGCCAGTCGTGAGCGCGGCGGCAGGCGAGCGCCGCGCGGCCAGGCGCCCCTGGGCCGAAGGCGCGCTCAAGCCGCCGGCAGCAGCCGCGGTCGCAGCCAAAGCGGTGTCAGCACTAGCGACGGCGAGGGCGATGGCAGTCGGCAATCTCGCCCCTGCGACCGCGGACAGCGACAGCGCGGACAGCGACAGTGAGTGGCAGGAATTCTGAGGAGTATTGGCATGACCCAAGCCATGACAGCCGACGCCCAATCCCCGATCGCCGAGGCGGCAAACGTCGCCCAGTATCTGACCTTTGTCTGCAGCGGCGAGGAGTACGGGGTGGAGATTCTGCGCGTGCAGGAGATCAAGGGCTGGGAGCGCGTGACGCGTGTTCCGTATGCACCGCCCTATGTTCTGGGGGTGATGAATCTGCGCGGCATGATCGTGCCGGTGATCGATCTGCGCGCCCGCCTCAATCTCGAGGCGCGCAGTTTCGATGCTTCCACGGTGGTCATCGTGGTACGCGTTCAGAGCTCGCGCCGAGAGAAAACCGTCGGCATCGTGGTCGACGGGGTTTCCGAGGTCTACAGCGTGCTGGCCGAATCGATCAAGCCCATTCCGCAGGTCGGCGCGGTTGCCGACGGCAGCTGCGTCAAGGGCATTGCGACGGTCGACGGCAAGATGGTCATGCTGCTCGACATCAACGCTCTGGTGTCCGCCTGCGTCGAGACCGACGCGGCGCGGCCGCTCAACGCCTGAATGCTCCGGCAGCAGCGGTGGCGAAATGAATCAGGCGGCAATGCAGACGGCCAATCCCGGCGGTGCGATCGATTTCGTGCTCACGGATGCGGACTTCAGCCGCATCTGCCAGCTGGTGCGCGAGCACACCGGCATCGCCCTGTCGGAGGCCAAGCGTCAGATGGTCTATGGCCGGCTGGTGCGTCGCCTGCGCGCGCTCAGACTTGGCAGTTTCGCCGATTACGTCGAGTTGCTCGAGCGCGCCGAGCCGATCGAGCTGCAGGAGTTCAGCAACGCCATCACCACCAATCTGACCTCGTTCTTTCGCGAGGCGCATCATTTCGATTACCTCGCGCAGCAACTGCTGCCGGCCATGGCGGCGCGCGAGCCGGCCGCCGGCCGGCTACGCATCTGGTCATGCGCCTGTTCCACCGGCGAGGAGCCCTACAGCATAGCCATGGTGCTGCGCGAGCAGCAGGCGCTGCTGGGCGGTATCGATGCCAAGATTCTGGCGACCGATCTGGATTCGAGCGTACTGGCGATTGCTGCCGCGGGGGTCTATCCGGCCGATCGGCTGCAGGGCCTGTCACCGGCCCGGGCGGGGCAGTTCTTCAGCGAGGACGGGGCTCAGGCCCGAGGCCGCGTCAAGGCGGCGGCATCGCTGCGCCAGCTGATCACCTTCAAGCAACTCAATCTGATGCACGGGTGGCCGATGCGCGGGCCGTTCGACGCCATCTTCTGCCGCAACGTCGTGATCTACTTCGACCTGGAAACCAAACGCGCTTTGTTCCAGCGCATGGCGCAGCTGCAGCCGCCGGGAGCCATTTTGTTCCTGGGTCATTCGGAGAACCTGTACCGCATCAGCGAGCAGTACGAGCTGATCGGCCGCACGGTCTATCGGCGGATCGGAGCCTAGCATGAGCAGGAAAGTGCGGGTGCTGATCGTCGATGACTCCTCGCTGGTGCGCCAGATGCTCACCGACATACTCAACGAATGCGCGGATATCGAAGTGATCGGCGTGGCCAACGATCCGCTGGTCGCACGCGAGCGGATCAAGGCGCTGAACCCGGACGTACTGACGCTCGATGTCGAGATGCCGCGCATGGACGGGCTCACCTTCCTGGCCAATCTGATGCGCCTGCGACCGATGCCGGTGCTCATGGTCTCCTCGCTGACCGAGAGCGGCGCGCAGACCACGCTGCGGGCACTGGAGCTTGGCGCCGTGGACTTCGTGTCCAAGCCGAAGATCGATCTGGCGGGCACGTTGCGGGATTTTTCCGAGGAGATATGCAACAAGGTGCGCGCGGCCGCGCACGCGCGCGTGCGCGCGCGCAGCGATGCGGCCGGCGTGCCGGTCACGCCGAAGTACTCGGCTGATGCCGTGCTGCCGGCGCTGGCCTCGCAGCGAACGCTGCGCACCACCGAGCGCATCATCGCCATCGGCGCCTCCACCGGCGGGACTGAAGCCATACGCGCGGTGTTGCAGGCATTGCCGGCCGACGGGCCGGCAGTGGTCATCGCCCAGCACATTCCCGCGGCCTTCAGCGGCGCGTTCACTCAGCGCATGGATTCGGTGTCGGCGATGTCGGTTTGCGAGCCGCGCGATGGCCAGCAGATCGTGCCCGGTCACGTCTACATCGCGCCGGGGGATCGGCATCTGATGGTCGATCGGGACGGCGCACGCTATCTGTGCCGGCTCAGTGATGGTCCGCCGGTCAACCGGCATCGCCCCAGTGTCGACGTGCTGTTTCGATCCGTGGCGCAAAAGGTCGGACGCAATGCGGTAGCGGCGATTCTGACCGGCATGGGCGATGACGGCGCACGGGGGCTGAAGGAAATGTGCGACGCCGGTGCGCCCACGGTCGCCCAGGATGAGGCCAGCAGCGTCGTCTGGGGCATGCCCGGCGCGGCGCTCAAGCACGGCGGCGTCAGGGAAGTGCTGCCGCTGGACCGCATCGCCGAGACGCTGTTGCGCCTGGCGGTCAACGGCGCCGAAACCCCGGAGATGCCGGCCCGAGCGGGCACCGCCGGATGAATCACCGCAACCATTTTCGAGCAGTTCAACTGTGAGCAGACAATCATGAAACCAACACGCAGCAAGACAGTAGCTCGCCGAGCGCACCGCAAGGTCATGATCGATGCACGCGAGCTCGCTGAGCTGCGCGGCATGCTGGCTGGCGGCAGCCGCGCGCACGCGATCATCGAGTACGATCTGGACGGCACCATTCGTAGCGCCAACAAGACGTTCCTGGAAATGCTGGGCTACACCCTTGCGGAGATCCAGGGCAAACATCGCAGCATGTTCATCCCGGCCGCCGACCGCGACAGCAACGACGCCGGCAACGTCTGGAGCAGACTCGTGCGCGGCGAATCCACCACGGCGCTGTGCCGGCGAGTCGGCAAGAACGGCCGGGAAGTGTGGCTGCAGGCCTCCTATCAGCCGATTCCCGACGCGCACGGCGTGCCGTACAAGATCGTGAATTTCTCCACTGACGTCAGCGAACAGCAGACGCGCACGGCAATGTATCAGAGCGAAATCGCCGCCATCCGCAGAGTGCGGGCGATGATCGAGTTCGAGCTGGACGGCACCATCCGCATGGCCAACCCGAACTTTCTCAAGATGTTCGACTACACGCTCGAGGAGCTCAAGGGCCGGCATCACTCCATGCTGGTCAGCCCGGTGTACCGCGAGAGCGCCGAATACCGTGAGCTCTGGCAAAGACTCGGCCGCGGTGAATACCAGGCCGGCGAATCCCTGTGCATCGGCAAGAACGGCAAGGAAGTCTGGCTGCAGGGCTACTACAGCCCGACGCTGGACGCGAACGGCAAGCCGGTGACCGTGGTGAGTTACAACACCGACGTGACCGCGCAGGTACTGCTGTCGCAACAGCTGCAGTCGACCGTGAAGCAGACCCAGGCTGCGGTCAAGGCAGCGCTGGATGGCGATCTGACGCAGCGCATTGCCCTTGAAGGCAAGAGCGGGCAGATCGAGGCGCTGAGCCGCGGCGTCAACGACCTGTTCGATACGCTCGGGGCGGTGATCGACGACATCAACGTGGTAGTCGAGTGCGCCAAGCTGCGCGATCTGAGTGCCCGCGTCGACAGCGTCGGCAAGACCGGCGCGTTCGGCAAGCTGGCTTCGGGCATTAACGCGCTGATCGCAAACATGATGAGCCTGGTGCAGCAGATCAAGGCCTCGGCGGCCGAGGTCAAGACCGGCGCCGAGGAGATTTCCAAGGGCAATCTGAACCTTTCGCAGCGCACCGAAGAGCAGGCCTCGAGTCTGGAGCAGACGGCCTCATCGATGGAGGAGATGACCTCCACCGTCAGGCAGACCGCGGACAACGCCGGACAGGCCAATCAGCTGGCGCTGGCGGCGCGGCGTCAGGCGGAAAAGGGCGGCGCCGTGGTCGGGGCTGCCGTGGCATCGATGGCGGGTATCAATGCCGCCTCCAAGAAGATAGCCGACATCATCGGTGTCATCGACGAGATTGCCTTTCAGACCAATCTGCTGGCGCTCAACGCCGCGGTCGAGGCCGCGCGCGCCGGTGAGCAGGGCCGCGGCTTTGCCGTGGTGGCCACCGAGGTGCGCAATCTGGCCGGCCGCAGCGCCACCGCCGCCAAGGAGATCAAGGCGTTGATTCGCGACAGCGTGACTCGGGTGGATGAGGGCAGCAGGCTGGTCGATGAATCGGGCAAGACGCTCGAGGAGATTCAGGCCGCCGTGAAGAAGGTCACCGATATCGTGGCCGAGATCGCCGCGGCCAGCCGCGAGCAGTCCACCGGCATCGAGCAGGTCAACAAGGCGGTCATGCAGATGGATCGGTCGACGCAGCAGAATGCGGCGCTGGTCGAGCAGGCGGCCGCGGCCAGCCAGGCGATCGTCGAGCAGGCGCACGCCCTGAATCAGATGATCTCGGGCTATCGGGTCAGCGACGAGGAGCTTGCGGCGGCTGCCGCGCCCGGCGAGCGGCGCGGCAGCGAGCGGCCGTGGTTCGCAGGCGCTGGCGAGCGCCCTGGCGCATCCAAACGCAGTGCCTCGCGATGAAACCTCAGGCAGGAGAAGCGCCATGGCACGATTGATCATGACTGTGGATGACTCGGCGTCCATGCGCGAGATGGTCCGGGCGACTCTGCAGTGCGCCGGTTATGACGTGATCGAGGCGGTCGACGGTCAGGAGGCACTGGAGTATGCCCGCGAAAATGCCTGTGATCTGGTGATCACCGACGTCAACATGCCGCGCATGGACGGCATCACTTTGGTCGGTGAATTGCGCGCGCTGCCGCACTATCGCCTGACGCCGCTGCTGCTGCTGACCACCGAGTCCAGTCAGGAAAGAAAGCTCGAAGGCAAGCGCGCCGGGGCCACGGGCTGGATCGTCAAGCCATTCAATCCGGAGCAGTTGCTGGCAACCATGGCGCGCGTGCTTTGAAGCGTGGAATTCACGATGACGTCCCATAAGCGGCATAGCGCCACCGACGATGAGCTGGCGCGCACGCTGCCGCCGACGCAGCCGCATTTCGAGCACATCAATCGCTATTGGGATCGCGAAAATCGCAGCTTCGCGGCCAAACTGCTGCCTGGTGAATACTATGTCACGGCGGTCGGGGAGCAGATCGGCACGGTGCTGGGTTCGTGCGTCTCCGCCTGCATACGCGATACCCGCATAGGGGTAGGCGGCATGAACCATTTCATGCTGCCGCTGGATGCCTCGAAGGGGGCCAGCGCCTGGACCGCGGCGGCCAGTGCGGCGACGCGTTATGGCAATGTTGCGATGGAGCGACTGATCAATGAGATATTGAAGCTGGGCGGTCGCCGGGACAGCCTGGAGGTGAAGCTGGTCGGTGGCGGCAGGGTGCTGGGCGGCATGGCCATCGACGTCGGCGCGCGCAATATCGATTTCGTGCGCAAGTACGTGGCCAATGAGGGTTTCGGGGTGGCGGGCGAGGATCTGGGGGATGTCTATCCGCGCAAGGTGCACTACGCGCCGCACAGCGGCAGGCTGCGGGTCAAGAAGCTCAAATCGGTGCGCAATGAAACGCTGTACGAGCGCGAGCGGCACTATCTGGAGGTCCTCGATAGCGAGCCCATGGGCAACGATATCGAGCTGTTCTGACCCATGTACACGGTTCAAGTTCGAACACAATTGGCCGATACAGGCGTAGTGGCGTCGTCGCGCTACGCGCCGACCCATAGAGGCAGATAGGATATGGCCTTGCAGGAACAGCAGCAGATTTCGGAACCCAACAGCCCGGTGCAGCGCGATGCCAGCACCGCGGCATTTGAATTCGTGCGCGAGCTTTCCGCCGAGCTGTCGGCGAGCACGATCGAGCTGCCGAGCTTTCCGGACGTGGCGGCGCGGGTGCAGCGGGCCCTGTCGGAGGAGAACTGCAGCAGCGAGCGCGTGGTGCGTGTCCTCGGCGCCGAGCCCATGCTTGCCACCCGGGTGCTGTCGATGGCCAACTCCGCGGCGCTCAATCCTGGCGGCAAGCCGGTCGCCGAGCTGCGCACCGCGGTCACGCGGCTGGGCTTCGACGCCCTGCGCGCGGCCACGGTCAGTTTTGCCATGGCACAGCTGCGCTCCGCGGCCGCCTTCAGGGGCGTGCAGCGCTACCTGGATGCGCTCTGGCAGCAGAGCGTGCTGGTCGCTTCCCTGTGCTTCGTGGTGGCGCGCCGTGCCGGCAAGGTAAACGCCGATACCGCCATGCTCACCGGTCTGGTGCACGGCGTCGGCAAGCTCTACATCCTGACGCGCTCGACGCGCCATCCGGCGCTGTTCGCCGATCAGGAGATGTATCAGCACATCGTCAATGACTGGCACGCCTCGATCGCCAAGGTGTTGCTCGAGAACTGGCACATGACCGAGGAGATCATCACCGCGGTGCATACCTATGATGACGACTCGCGCCAAGCCCGCGGCACCAGCGCCGTGCTGGCAGACGTGCTGGAGGTGGCCGTGACGCTGGCGGTCTGCAAGCAGTTGCCGGAACAGCTCAGCGAGCGCATCGGTACGCTCAAGTCGGCCGCGCGGCTGGAACTCGATGCCGAGGTCTGTCAGGCGCTGGTGGTCGAGTCGGGCGAGGAACTGGCCGCGCTGCGCACCGCACTCGGACATTGAGCGGCGCGCCTTCAGGCCGCGCGCGTTCAGCGAAAATCCCGCGATTCCCGAGTCAGGCCCGCGAGCCAATGCGAAGCATCGTGCAGCCGCCGCGCGACCACATGGGCGACGCGATCACGTCTCTGCAGCGCACCGTCGACCACGAGCAGACTCGATTCGAGCGCGCAGCGCCGCTGGGCGGCGAATATCTTCGGCCAGAGAATCACATTGACGATGCCGGTTTCGTCCTCGAGCGAGGCGAATACCACGCCCGAGGCCGTCGAGGGCTGCTGCATATGCGTGATCAATCCTCCGACGCGTACACTGATCCCATCAGGCAGCTGCTGCAGCTCGCGGCTGCTGCGAAATCCCCGGCGCGAGAGCCTGGGACGCAGCAGGGCCAGGGGATGGCGTCCGATGGTGAGTCCCAGATGGCGATAATCGGCGAGGATATTCTGGCTCTCGGTCGGCTCCGGCAATGCCGCCGGGGCTTCCCGGGCCGATAATCCTTCGATCAGCCCGGGCAGTCGTTCCACGCCGAGCGCGCGCCAGTGCGCTTCGTGCCGGTGCGCACTCAGGGCACTGAGCGCGCCGGCCGCGGCCAAGGCCTGAACCGCGCGCCGGGACAGCCGCGCGCGGGCACTGAGTTCATCGATGCCGCTGAAAGGCCGCTCGCTGCGTGCGCTCACGATGCGTTCGGCATCGGCCTCGGACAGCGTACGCACCAGGCACAGGCCCAGGCGCAGCACCGGTCCCTGGCGGTCGTGCTCGAGCGTGCAATGCCACGCACTCACGCTCACATCCACCGGCAGCACCGTCACGCCGCTGCGGCGCAGCTCCTGGGTAATTTGAGCCGGAGCATAAAAGCCCATCGGCTGGCTGTTGATCAGAGCCGCGGCGAAAGCCGCGGGCTCGTGGCATTTGAGCCAGCAGGAGATGTAGGTCAGCAACGCGAATGAAGCCGCGTGCGATTCGGGGAAGCCGTACTCGCCGAAGCCGAGGATCTGCTTATAGATCTGTTCGGCGAATTCGCTCGGATAGCCGTTCCTGGCCATGCCGCTGAGCAGGCGCTCGCGATACGGCGTGAGTCCGCCGCGGCGTTTCCAGGCCGCCATCGCCCGACGCAGCCCATCGGCCTCGCCGGGGGTAAAGTCCGCGGCGACGATCGCGATCTGCATGACCTGCTCCTGGAAGATCGGCACGCCGAGTGTCCGCTGCAGCACCGCCTTGAGCGCCTCGCTCGGATAGGTCACGGTTTGGGGATTTTCACGCCGTTGCAGATAAGGGTGCACCATGTCGCCCTGGATCGGACCGGGCCGCACGATCGCCACTTCGATCACGAGGTCGTAGAAGCAGCGCGGCCGCAGGCGCGGCAGCATGCTCATCTGGGCGCGCGACTCGATCTGGAATACGCCCACGGTTTCGGCGCGACAGATCATGTCGAAGGTGGCCGTGTCCTTGGCGGGAATGTCCTGCATCGACAGCTTGCTGCCGCGATAGCCCTCGATGAGGTCGAAACAGCGGCGCAGCGCCGTGAGCATGCCGAGCGCCAACACATCCACTTTCAGCAGACCGAGCGACTCCAGATCGTCCTTGTCCCATTGGATTACGGTGCGCTGCGCCATCGCGGCATTCTCGATCGGCACCAGCGTGCTGAGCGGTTCGCCGGAGATCACGAAGCCGCCGACATGCTGTGAGAGATGGCGTGGGAAGCCGACCAGCTCGCGCACCAGCTGTATGAGCAGACTCAACCGTGCCGGCTCGATGCCCGGAGCAGTCGCCTGCTGAATCTCCCCCGGCTGCTGCCACCACATCTGCAATCGCGTCAGACGACGGATATCGTCGTCGCCGATGCCGAGCGCACGCGCCACATCGCGGATTGCGCTGCGCGTGCGATAGCAGATCACGGTGGCGGCCAGCGCGGCGCGTTCGCGGCCGTACTTGCGGTAGATGTACTGGATGACCTCCTCGCGCCGCTCGTGCTCGAAGTCGACGTCGATGTCCGGCGGCTCGTTGCGCTCGCGGCTGATGAAACGCTCGAACAGCAGCTGGGTGCGCGCCGGATCGATTTCGGTGATGCCGAGCGCATAGCAGACCGCGGAGTTGGCGGCCGAGCCTCGACCCTGACAGAGAATATGCCTGGCGCGCGCGTACTCGACCAGATCGTGCACCGTCAGGAAAAAATGCTCGTAGCGCAGTTCGGTGATCAAAGCCAGTTCTTTGCCGATCAACTCGCGCACCGATGCCGGCACCCCCTGCGGCCAGCGGCGTCGCAGGCCGGTCTCGGTCAGGGCGCGCAGGTGCTCGCTGGCCGTGAGCCCGGCGGGCACGAGTTCCGGCGGATACTCATAGTGCAGCTGCGCCAGCGAGAAAGCGCAGCGCTCGGCGATTGCCAGGCTCTGATCGAGCAGCGGCCGCGGGTAGATGGCGCGCAATTGCGCCAGTGAGCGCAGATGCCGCTCGGCGTTCGGATGCAGATGCCAGCCGGCCTGATCGACGCTGCAGCCGTGGCGCACAGCGGTGAGCACGTCCTGCAGCGCGCGGCGCGAGCGCGCGTGCATATGCACATCGCCGGCGGCGACTGCGGGCACACCGCAGCGCTCGGCCAGCGAACACAGCCGCGCCAGATGCGCGCCGTCATCGGCGCCGCGATGCAGTTCCACGGCCAACCAGCTGCGGCCGCTGAAAAAATCCCGCAACCAGCGTGCCTGCGCTTCACCGGCCCGCGCTTCACCGGTCTGCCTTGGGGGCACCCACAGCGCCAGGCAGTCGCTCAGAGCGGTTTCGAAATCGGCCCGCGTCAAGCGGTACTCGCCTTTCTTCGAGCGCCGCCGGCCGAGCGTGATGAGCTGGCAGATTTGTCCGTAGGCCCGCTGGCAAGGGGCCAGCAGCACCAGCTTCAGGCCGCAGACGGTGCGGAATTCGGCGCCGATGATGAGCTTGAAATCCGCGCTTGCGGGCGTCTGCGGCAGCGCATTTGTGGCCTCGTGCGCGCGCACCACGCCGGCGAGCGAGCACTCATCGGTCAGCGCAAGTGCCCGATACCCGAGCGCATGCGCGCGCGCGATCAGCTCGGCCGGATGCGAGGCGCCGCGCAGAAAGCTGAAGTTGCTCAAGGCGTGCAGTTCGGCGTAGCCGCTCATGCCCACAGGCCCTGCAGATACCAGGCGCCGTCGCGACGGTCGCGAAACACCCAGACCTGCGCGCCCTCGCCGGTGCGCGCGAGGTAGTAGTCGCGCCTCACATCGTCCTGATCCCACCAGCCGCTCTCGATGCGCTCGGGTCCGCGCAGCAGCTCAGGGGGTGCGTCGATGGCCATTGCCTCAGGCAGCAGCCAACACGGTCGCGCCGGCGCATCCGTGTCCGGCGCGGCGCTGTGGTCGCAGCTCGCGGCCGCAGCCTGCGGCGCTGCGAGGCGCCAGCCACGCTCGGGGCGGTGATCGGCATGGCGCTGCAAGGCATGGACGCTGCTCTCGCCCAGCCGCGCGTGCAGCCGATCGAGCAGCCGCTGCAGCTGCTGCAGGGGTTGTGCGTCGCTGCCGAACAGATCCGCCTGCACGATGGCCGGGGAGGTGAACTCGAGCGCCTGCAGGCGCAATGCATTCACCGGCGCGGGCAGCAGCAGCGAGTGCAGGCGCTCGCGCACCAGGATCAGAAACTGTGCCGCATCGCGCCCGGCGGCCGACAAACCGATGCTCATGCGGCTGACTGGATGACGGTAATGCTCGAACTCGAGCGTGAAGCGCTGCACCGAGCAATCGCGGGCGCGCAGGTAACCTTGAAATTCCAGCAGCAGCCGTTGCAGCGGGAACAGCAGCGCGGTGCTGGTGCGCACATCGCTGCCGAATTCGCAGCGCGCGCGATAGGTTTCGGACAGGCGCCAGGCTGGCCGCGGATCGCTCGCCTGGGCGCACAGCCGCTGCAGATAGAGCTGTGTTTCGGGCTCAAATCGCCGTGCGATCGCGGCGGCGGGCAACTCCAGCAGCTGGCCGATGCGGCGCAGGCCCGAGGCGTGCAGCGCAGCCAGCGTCGATGCCGGCAGCGCCAGCAAGTGCAGCGGCAGGCAATCCAGCCGTTGGCGCAGCTGCGTCCTGGTCAGCACCTGGCGCTGTCCGCTCGCGCGCGTCAGCAACGCCGCGGCGGTGGGCGAAGGCGCGAGAGCGCAGATATGGCTGTAGCCCAGCTGCACGAGCTCGGCCTCGATCCTCGCCAGCAGCGCCGCGTGACCGTCGAACAGCATGCAGCTGGCACCGAGCTCGAGCCACAGCAGCGGCTCGTCCGCGGCACAACTGATCAGGCTGCTCCACTGATAGGCCCAGGCGGCCAGGCGTTCGAGCGCTTCGCGCTGGACCCGCGGGTCTGCCTGATGGCCTGCGATCGCTTCACGCGCCAGGTGCGGAAAACGCAGGCACAGCCACAGCATCGTCATGAGCCAGGTGAGGGATGGCGCGCACGGACAGCTGCAGGCGCAAATCGGCGCGGCCGCCGCGGCATTTATGGATGTCCACGAGCAGCCCGTCGGTCGCGGCCCGCAACCGCAGCCGCAGGGCCGCCGGCGAATGTTCGCGTGCGGCCTCGGGCGGGCGATAGAGAATGCCGAGGCTGCCGCCGGCTTCGGCCGCGAGCTGCAGGCGACGCACGTTCTTATCGGCGATCGTCGACGGCCAGCTCAGCACGGCACCGAATGCCGGGCAGCGCAGGGCCTGCTCCGCAGCCCACAGCGATTCCTGCAGGTTGCGGGTTCGAATGATCAATAGGCGCTGGAGCGGCAGGCCGCGTTGCGCGAGCGCCGGCGCATAGGGCAGGTAAGGCGGTGCAATCCAGGCGATGTAGCGCCCCGCGCGTGCCAGCCTGGACAAGGCCGGCAGCAATAAACTCAGCTCCCCAATACCCGCCGCCTCGGGCATGAGCTCGGCGATGGCTCCAACCGGCCAACCGCCGCCGGGCAGGCTGGCATCGAGCTCGGCAAAGCCCGAGGGTGCCGCCTGATGCCGGCCGCGGCGCCACTCACCGTCGTGGTGCAGGCGCGCGAGCTGATCGAGGGTCAGCGCGCCCATGTGCGCACCATGCCGACCACGATGCCTTCGATCTCCCAGGGCTGCGTGCGCAGATCGATTTCAAGCGGCGCGAAATCAGGGTTGGCAGGTTCGAGCCGCAGCAATGGCCCGCGGCGGCGATAGAATTTTACCGTCGCTTCATCGCCCAGACGCGCCACCACGATCTGACCATTCTCGGCCTGGGGCGTGCGATGCACGGCCAGGATGTCGCGGTCGGCAATGCCTGCATCGCGCATGCTCTGGCCATGCACACGCAGCAGAAAATCGGCGCGGGGGCGAAACAGCGTCCGATCGAGCGCGATTTCCTCCTCGATATTGCCCTGTGCCAGCGTGGGTATGCCGGCGGCGACGCGCCCATAGAGCGGCAGCAGGGCACTGCGCAGCAATGCGGGGTTTGCCTGCGCCGTCGGTTCCTCGTGCAACAGGCGCAAACCGCGTGCGATCCCGGGCTCGAGCTGCAGGTAGCCCTTGCGTTCAAGCGCGCGCAGGTGCTGATCGATCCCTTGGCGATTGCGCAGGCCCAGCGCTTGCGCCAGATCGGCGCGGGTCGGTGGCCGACCCTGCTGCGCCAGGAACTCGGCGATCTGTCGCAGGATCTGCCGCTGGCGGGGGCTCAGGGGGAGGAGTTCGGATACCATACATACGTATGGTATCTCCAGGAATGCGGCAGGCGCAAACCGGTCTGAACATTCACCGTCACATGCTAGTCTAACCGTCTGGATTGCAAGGATAAGGCCCCTCAATGCTGTGTTATGGTCAATCGGGCAGCGCCGCCACCGCGCTGCTGACCCTGCTGGGGCTCAGTGCCGCGGCACCCACGTGGGCCACCGTCTATGAGCTCACGACTCCCACCGACATGGTGGTCGGCGCCGACCAGACGGTCACGACCGTCTATGAGGACACGCTCTACGATCTGGCGCGCACCTACAGCCTGGGCTCGGAAGAGCTCATTCGCGTCAATCCGGATGTTGATCCGTGGTTGCCGGGCGCCGGCAAGGTGCTCACCATTCCGGGCCGCCATATCCTGCCCTCCGGTCCGCGCGAGGGCATCGTCGTGAACCTGCCCGAGCACCGGCTCTATTACTACCCCAAGCCGGTGCGCGGCAAACCCGTTGAGGTCATCTCCTATCCCGTGAGCATTGGCAAGATGGACTGGCGCACACCGCTTGGACTCACGCACGTGATCGCCAAACAGAAAAACCCGACCTGGTATCCGCCCGAATCGGTGCGCAAGGAGCACGCCGCGGCAGGCGATCCACTGCCGGCCACCGTGCCGCCGGGGCCCGACAATCCGCTGGGCGCCTACGCCATGCGGCTGGCCGCGGGCAACGGTACTTACTTGATTCACGGCACCAACAACCCCATCGCCGTGGGACTGGCGGTCACGCACGGCTGCGTGCGCATGTATCCGGACGATGTGGCGGCGCTGTTTCCATTGATTCCGGTCGGCACGCCGGTGCGGTTGGTCAATGAGCCGGTCAAGGTGGCCTGGATCGATGGCGAGCTGCTGCTCGAAGCGCATCCACCGGTGGATGCGGAAGGGCAGAGTTTCGAGCCGAATGTGGATCAATTCGCCGAGCTGCTGCGTGCGGCGGTTGGCGACAGTACGGTCGCCATCCATTGGGACTATGCGCGCGAAGTGCTGCAGAAGGCCGACGGCGTGCTGGCAACGGTCGGTCTCGAAGCCGATATGTCGGCGCTCAATGAAGACACGAAGCCCGATGGCGCTGCCTCGGGTGCGCCAGGCGCCGCACCAGTGGCCACCGATGCCGCACCGGTTGCCACTGGGGGCCCCGCGGTTGCCCCCGGCGCCGCCCCGGTTGCGACCAACAAATAGCCGCCGTGCGCTTGGAGCAGTTGAACCGCAGCGCAAATCAGCTATAGTTCGCTGCCG
>Ga0302324_100009792_pt1 | contig 19967 bp, 11 predicted proteins | sample Palsa_T0_1_FD_201949 | JGI IMG/M metagenome (GOLD analysis project Ga0302324, IMG submission 201949) | Peat permafrost microbial communities from Stordalen Mire near Abisko, Sweden - Palsa_T0_1 | ecosystem: Environmental > Terrestrial > Soil > Palsa > Peat permafrost | place: Sweden: Abisko...
CGTGATGGTCAGGCTTATCTCGGGTGACGGGGGGTCGTCACGCGCGTGATGGTCAGGCTTATCTCGGGTGACGGGGGGTCGTCACGCGCGTGATGGTCAGGCTTATCTCGGGTGACGGGGGGTCGTCACTCGAGTGATGATGGGATGGTTGCGGAGATAAGATCGCCCGTCACGCGCTACAAGATCGAACCGCCAGCGAGACAGGGTCAAGCCGCCCAGCCCACGTGTTTCGGGGGCTTTCGCGGGCCCCCCGGCCTTCATCGACGTTGGATACCGCCGTCCCTCGCGTGGGCCCCCGGCCTTGGTCGCCGTTGGAGACCACGTCGGTCGCATGCCCCCGGGCGAGCCACGGCCAGCCGCATCCCCCGGTGGCCCTACCTGCCGTGGGGGCCTCCGGAATTCGATCCGGCGAAGGAAGAGACAGGACCCCTTCTCGAACCTGAACCCGACCCAGGACTCGAGACCCATGGCATCGTGATCTCTCGCGGAGCAGATTTCCCAGGGTGGAGTCGACCTCGCGGCGGCGCTCGACGAGGCGCTCCACCGAGCCGATGCGGACGGCGTCTGCAGGCTGCTGCTGGCCGCGGCGGTAGCCGGCCGTTCACCGGATGCTTCCCAGGTGGCGACGGTGCTACCTCGCGCGGGCGTTGTTGTCCGGCTTGTGGTAAGCTAGTAAGGTGGTAAGACCACTCGACCCCGTGGACCATCGCGCAACAACCATCCTTCTGGAGAGGGGCATCATGCATCGCATTTCACGCGCGATCGCGGCGGTCGTCTCCGTGGCGGCCTTTGCCGCCGCGTTCAGTTGCGGAAAAAGCTCGCCGGAGGGGTTCACCGACTCGGACCGCGGCAGCAGCGGCGGAGACGGGGGGTTCCTCTCGGGCGACGGCGCGACGTCGAGCGGCGCCGGGAGCTTCGGTGGATCGGGCGGGGCTGGATCCAGCTCCGGAGGCACCGTCCAGTGTCCGCCGGGGCTGCAGTGCAACGTCTCGTGCCCCAACGGCGGCGACACGACCATCACCGGCAAGGTCTACGATCCGGCGGGGCTGAACCCGCTCTACAACGTCGCGGTGTACGTCGCCGCCACGCCGCTGCAGCCGCTCCCGAGGGGCGTCCCCACCGGCGCCGCCGCCTGCAGCTGCTCGGCGCTGTACGCGAGCGGCTCGCTCTCGGGCTCGACGACCGCCGTCGACGGCACCTTCACGCTCAAGAACGCGCCGGCCGGGGCGCAAGTGCCGCTCGTTCTCCAGGTTGGCAAATGGCGGCGCCTGGTGACCATCGACGTCACCGCCTGCCAGGACAACGCACAGGCCGACGGGTCGCTCACGCTGCCCGGCACCGTCGCCGCCGGTGACACCAACGACAACATACCGGACATCGCCGTGTCGACCGGCCACGCCGACACCCTCGAATGCCTGATTCACCGAATCGGCGTCCCGACTACCGAGTACGTGGCCGGCGCGGCGACGGGCGGCCATATCCACATCTTCTCGGGCGGCGACCCCAGTGGGGGCAAGGGCGGCCAGACGGTGCCCGGCGCCCCCGAGAGCCCGGCAATGGCCGGCGCCCCCGCGAGCTACACCGATTTGTGGTCCACCCAGGATCAGCTCATGCCCTACGACGTCACGCTCCTGTCGTGCGAGGGGGGTGAGACCTACCAGGCGAACCCGCCGGCGCTCGAGGCGTATCTCAACGCGGGCGGCCGCGTGTTCGCGTCGCATTTTCAGTATTCGTGGTTTGCCGGACCGTTCGCGTCCAAGCAAGCCTACACGGCGCCAAGCGACTGGGGGGGCAACCTCGCCACGTGGACGAACCCCGACCCGCCGTCGAGCGACGGGCCCATTGGCGGAATCATCGAGACGACGCTCAACGGGTCGTCGATGCCCTTCCCGAAGGGCCTTGCGTTCCAGCAGTGGCTCTCCGGCGTCGGCGCACTCGGGCAGAACGGGGTCCCCGCGGGCGAGCTCTCCATTTACGACCCGCGGTACAACGCCGTCGTGGCAGCGCCGAACGTCCCGTCGCAAGCGTGGATCGTCGCCGACTCTTCGGGGATGGCAGGGCAGACCATCTATTTCTCGTTCGACACTCCCGTGAACCTCGCTCCGCCGCCGCCGAGCGCCGACGGCGGGGGCGGAGCCAGCTACTGCGGTCGCGCCGTCTTCAGTGATTTGCACGTCGCCGGCAACCCGATGACCGACGACACCCCGCCGCCGCCCGACGGGTGCTCGTCGAAAGCGCTGTCTCCCCAAGAGAAGGCGCTCGAGTTCATGCTGTTCGACCTCTCGTCGTGCGTGATCCCCGACACGGTCGCACCGACCACGATACTGCAGTAGGTCCACGTTCGAGGGCTTCTCTTCAAGATGACGTCCGACGCCGTGGATCGGCACGGACGGGCCGCCGTCGCGCTCCACCGACAGCTCTTGCCCGCCCAGAGCCGGTGGTTCTTCCGCATGTACTCGGTCCGCGAGTACCTGGAGGAGCGAGAAGGTCGTCGAAGGCGGCGAGACCCGAGGAAGGACGGGGGGCCGAGGAGACAGTTCGGGTGTTATCGGCGAAAGCCCTCCGTGCTTCCGTCCACACGGTAGGGGCGAACCAAGTTGGCGCGCGGTGAGCCGTTTGGTGGCATCCGGACACAGACTTGCCATGGACTCTGGATCTGGCCGCCTTCCCCAGGTGGCGTCGCCGCATCGCGTAGCGCTTGCGCTGTCCCTCGCTCTCCTGGGGGCCGGCGGGTGCGGCAGTTCGACGGCCGGGTCTCCGAGTGACGCCGATGGCGGCCTCGAGCCGGACGGCAGCCCAACGGGCGATTCGGCGACCGATTCCGCGACCCGCACGGGAAGCCACGACAGCAGCGTCCAAGGTTCTCTCGACGCGAGCGAATCGGACGATGGCCCAGCTACGACCTTCGATGCCGCGGGGACGAGCGATGCGGGAAACGAAGTCGGAGACAGTGCGGGCACAGACGCTTCGCCGGAGGTCGATGCGGGCGCCAGCACCGTCTCCCCGTATGGCCCCAATCTCGTCTCCATTTTCGATGGAACCAGCCTGGCGGGGTGGACCCAGGTGCCGAGCACCAACCCTCCGCAGTGGTCCGTCGTCGACGGGGCGATGCACAGCTCGGGGGCCAACAGGGGATTTATGTACTCGGCAAACAGATACGGCGACTTCCGTTTCATTTTCACTTCCCGACTCATCTCGGACGAAGCGGACGGCGCCACTCCCCACGTTCCGTGTGTTCTCTTTTGGGGAACGTCCACGACCGCGGACGCCATGGACGCAATTCAGGTTCAACCCCCGAAGGGATACATGTGGGACTATCGCCCGGGGCACAATGACGCCCCGGCAGGTTCCAAGTTTCTTCCGGGGAGACCGTCTCTCACAGACACGAACTGGAGTCAGTGCGAAATGTTGGCTGCGCAGGCGACGGGCATGATGCGCTTCGCCTGCTGCCAAGTGACGGGAACCGCGCCGTGCAAGGCGACGGAAATCATGGATTACACGGACGCGACGGCGGGCCAGACGTACTATGTGGCCCTGCAGGTTCATACTGGCAACTCCGCCAATGGTTCTGGCATGATCGAGGAATTCAAGGATCTCTACATCGAGTCGCCCGTGGCGGATCCCACGCAGCTCCTCACCACGCAGTAGGCTGCCATCCATCGTCGTTGAGCGCGGCGGCGACCGCGGCGCGGTTCTTCCGAGAGCGGCTCGCGCATGATCTCGGTTCCTACGTGCCGCGCCGCCGTCACCTCATGCGGGTCCCCTCCGAGCGTCGTGCGGGAGCACCCCTCGCTGAGATGAGCACCGAACTTTTGATCACGAAATACCAGCGCCTTGGCCACACCACAGGCAGGGGACCCGGTAAACGCGGACGTCGACGCGCGGGGCGGGGTCGCCGTGCGCCGCAGATTCCAACGCCCTCAACGTACGATTCCACCGGTCCGAGGCAAAGCCCATGTCGATCCAAGGTGCGCCGACGCGCCGCAAGACCACACGCAGCAACCCGTCGCGGATTCTCCTGCGCCCTGAGTGGTGCATCGTTCACGCCCTGATCCTGTCGGCTTGCGTCGGCAACGGCTCGACAGAGGGATCCCTCGGCGATGCGAGCAGCACGACAGCGGATGCAGGCGGCTCGGCATCGGACGGGAGCGTCGCCGGAGCGGATACGGGCGTGGCCTCGGAAGGCGACGGAGCGGCGTCGGATGCGGGCGGCGGCGCGGTCTCGGATGGGGAGGGGACCGGGTCCGATGCGGAGGGATCGGCTTCGGATGCCGAGGTCGGATCGCTTGCAAGCGCAAAGTCGTGGTACCCCCAGGACATCTCCTTTGCATCGAAGGCGAACAAGACCAATCCGTACCTCGACGTCACCGACTTCAAGGTCACGTTCGCCGGTCCGGGAGGGGTCAAGCTCACCCTGCCTGGCTTTTATGTGGGTGGCCAGGTCTGGAAGGTCCGATTCGCGCCCACCAGCGCGGGCGTCTTCACCTACGTCACTTCGTCGACGCAGGACGCCTCGCTCGACGGGCTTACCGGGACGGTACCTCCGGGAACTCTCAACCCCAACGGGCACGGCGCGATTCATGTGGATCCGTCTCTTTTGCACCATTACCTGTACGACGATGGCACCCGCTATTTTCAAATGGGGTACGAGATCGACTGGCTTGCCCTCATGGATTTCGGTGATGCCACCATCACCAAGGCCAAAACCATCATTGACATGATTGCCGCATATGGGTTCAGCGAGGTGAACCTGCAGGTGTACGCCTACGATACCAGCTGGAAATCCGGAATCACGTCGGCATACGACTTTGGCCCCACGGCGCAGTTCCCATGGTCAGGAACCAACGCGGCGCCGGACAATAGTAAAATGAACGAAACCTTCTGGCAGAACTACGATCGCGTCATCGCCTACCTGTTCCAAAAGGGAATTAACGCGCATATATTCTGCAAATTCGTGCGGACGTACGGAGGGAACGAATTGGTCGGTTGGCCGACACATGATTCCGCGGAGGAGAACATGTATTTGACCTTCCTCACGGCGCGTTACCAGGCCTATTCCAATGTCTCCTGGGATCTCATCAAGGAGTCTTTCCAGGAGCCCGATCAAGTCTACATTGCCAGCCGGTTGAACCTGGTGAAGTCAGTCGACGCGTATCAGCGCCTCAGGACCCTTCATTGCAGCGGCGGCGCGCAGGACCAATTTCACCCGAATTACTACGACGTTGCTGCGTACGACGGGACGGTCAATTTCTACACGGACGAGCATACCACCCAGTATGTTTCAGCCGTGGCGGCGTGGAAGAAGCGGCCCATGCCTTATCTGAATGCCGAGGTTACTCAGTATCAGATCGGCAACGACGGTACCTACGCATACAAAGGAGATTCAAAGGAAGCCGTTTTTGCCACCAACATGGAAGTCCTCATGGCGGGTGGATATTTCTCCTACTACTACTCGCTCCAGGCCTGGGACGTCGTCCGGTGGAACGAAACGCCAGACGGCATCACCTGGTACCGGAACCTGGCCACGTTCATGAAGACCACCGGCTGGTACAACATGGCGGCGAACGACGCGCTCATCGGCGGGGGTGCCATCGGGACACACTGCCTCGCCGACCCGGGCAAAGAGTACATTGTTTACAAGAGCGGGCAGGGTGAGGTTACGCTGAATGTCACCGGGGTCGCCGCCCCGCTCGCAGCCAAATGGGTCGATCTGTATACGGGGACGCAATCCGTCCTGGTCGACCAGGGCAATGGGTCGCACACGTTTACCAATCCTTCGGGCGACCCCGCGTTGCTCTACCTGGCTCCGAATTGAGCTCGGTACCGCCGAGGCGCCGGCGCACAATCCGTCGAGGGTGCTCGGGGTGGTCACCGTATACGTGTAGACGTTGCCGCGTGGGGCCGAAGTCGAGAAGCTGCAAACGACGGAGTTGGCCCCGGTCGTCGCGCTCGTGACGCGATGCCCACGCCCTGTCACCCTTGGAGAGACGCGCTACAGCGAAACGCTTGTCAGCACAGCCGAGGAAAGCGGGAACCAGACCCACACCGTTTGCGCAACCGGGTCGTAGTACCAGCCTTCCGCCGCCGTGCCTGCGCTGAAGGCCGCCGCCGATGACTTCGGCTCCGCCTGCCCGTCTCGCATGACCGCCCCCGGAGCAGCCGTCTGATCATGGATCTCCAGGACGTAGGATCGGGAGCAGAGCTGGCCGGTGTAGGCGTACTTCGCAGTGGCCTGGGCGCCTATCGTCACGACCAGATTCCCGCCCGTGTCGTCGCTCGAGAACTTCGTCGTGGAATAGGCGCCGCCGAGGTATCCCTCGCTGATCCCGTCGTCCTCGTACAAAGTGTAACTGGTGGATCCCGCCGGGTAAATGTCGAGCGTCAGCGGGTCGGCCGCGTGCTCCCCGACGTAGTGCTGCACCGGTCCCATGGGGATGATGGCGCCTGCCTTGACGAACACCGGCTCCTCGTCAAGGGGCGCAGCGACCAACGCGGTCGTTCCGCCAGCGTACGATTTCCCGGTCCAGTAGTTGATCCAGGTCGCGCCCCCCGGGAACTTGACCGACGCCGTGGTCGCGCCCTCGGTCGTCACGGGCTGCACCAGCATCTGGCTGGCCCCGCTGCCTACGAGAAGCTGGCTCGACCCGATCCAAGTGACCGGATATGCGACCGGCTTCACCTGGTACGCGATGAGGGCGTTCGAATAGCGGAACGGCAGCAGACGGTAGCGAAGGTCAGAGTACTGCTGCTGGATCTGCTGCGCTTGCGTCCCGAAGAGCCAGGGAAACCTCGCCCCGATCCCCGGTGCCTTGGCGCCCAGAAACTCCTGCAGCGGCGTGAAGGCCGAGTATTCGAGCCAACGAATGTAGAGCTCGTCCGTCGGCACATTGTTGTACCCCCCGGTGTCACCGCACCAATATCCGGCGGTGCTCGACGTGTCGAGTTGCGAAGCTCGACCCATTTCTGTGGCCAGGTATTGCCAGGTCGCGCTCGTATCGTCCGTCCACCAGCCCGGGAATTGATCATTGCCCGGCGCGGGAGCCTTTTCCATGATGAACCCGCGCGCGCCGTTCATCATGGCGTCCGGATTGTGCGAGGCAGGGTAGAGCTTCGTCGCCTCGTAGGCCACGCGATTGCGCTCTTCCTGGTAGTTCTTCGTCGCATCGAAGTACTTACCGTGCCCTGCCGTGATTGGGCTACTCTGTTGCACAATGGTCGTGTCCAGCTTCATAAAATCCAGGCCCCAGGTAGTGAGAGGCTGGTTCAAGCTCGTCCACCAGGTGCCGGTGGCGGGGTTCGTGAAGTCGAATTCCGCCGGATTGGGGTCGCCGTGCCAGCCGGTCGTTGCGAGGGCAGGTTCGGCGCCGTTCATGATGAAATACTTGCTGGTCACCGCCTGCTGGAAGTACTCACATCCATGATCCATCCAGGGCCACTCCCACACGCCGAAGTGGAAGTGTTCCTGCTGAAGAGTCTGAATCATCGTGCCTGGATCAGGGAACGTGGTCGAATCAAACTTGAAATTGATGTAGTCAGGCGTTCCTGCCGGGTCGCCGCTGTAGTTGTGCCACAGCCAGCTCGAATCGATCCACATCAGATCGCCCGAATATTGCGCTCTGAGCTGCTCGGCAGCGGTCAGGATGTTGCCACCCTGCGCGTAGGTGCTTCCCGTCTGATCGTAGTAACTGCCCCACAGAATGCCGAAGGCCCACTTCGGAGGCAGAAGGGGATTCCCATTCGAAACACGGGCTGCGGCGGGTACTGGCACCCCGCTCCCGGAGCAGGTGCCCGCGGGGCCGCCCTCACCCCCCTCGTCGGCGCCTTCCGCCACGTCGCTGCTCGAGTCGTCGCCGTCGTTGCTGGCTGTTCCGTCAGCGGAGCCTCCAACCGTTCCGTCGAGGTTTCCCCTGTCGCTCGTCGAGCCGCCATCCGGCGTGACACCGCTTTCGACGTCGTCGGCCGGGCCGGGCGCGGGCTTGCCGCACCCGCCGGCGCCCGTCAGGGCAAGAGTCAGCGCACACAGGACGGGCCGAGATTTCTTTCTTAGCGCGGAGGATCCACTCATGGCTGGCTCTGTATCGCGACCAACTCAAACGGCTCACCGGCGCGGACGACCTGTTCGGCGCTCATGCCCTCCCGGCCCTTTCGTGCGTCCGCCTCACGAGCTCCTCGGCGCGAGGATGCGTGCTCGTGGATGCCAGCGGAAGTTTGTGCGTGGTAAAGGCGTCGCATCGGGCCTCGGCTCGTTTCTCAGGGAGGTTTGCCATCTTCCCGACAAAGCATCGCGCTCCGTCTCTACTTTCATGATGGCCGCCCGCGGTTTCCCCTTTGTCTTCATGCCGATAGGCGTTTGCGGACGAGAACTAAGCTAAAGCTAGTTCACGACGAGAATGCCGACGCCGGAGAAGGGCTTGGTGAACGACACCGAGCCGTTCGCGGTGACCGGCGCAGCAGCCGTCATGCCGCCCAGATCGAGATCGTGCCATGCGGCGGTCAAGCTTCCGCCTGCAGGCAGGCCCCCCACCTCGAGCGTGACCATCGTGGTGTTCGAGGCCGGCGACAACTCGACGACGTATTCTTGGCCGGGAGACGCGAGACAGTGTTTTCCGAAGCCGCCGCCACCAACCAATGCGTCGTCCGGAGCGAGCTGGTTCGGCTGCTTGATGCGACTCGTGAAGAGGGCGCTCAAGTTCTTGAAGAATGCGAGCCCGGTGGGGACCTCGTTGTAGCGGACGTCGTCCCAGGCGTGATACGCGTAATAGTAACCGACACCCGCGCCGGCCATGATGACTTCCATCATGTCGTCATGTACCGCGCTGGCGGTTTGTCTGGCTTGTGAATAGGTCGACGTGCCGTCGTTCCCGATCTGGTAGCTGTTTTCGTCGTTGGCGTACGGGAATGCGCCGACTCTGGCCATGCTCTGGCGCGTATTCGCGTAGTTGTTCGTGCCTTGCACCGCCTCCGCCGTATAGAAGCCGAGATTGTTGGGCTTCACGTCGAACCAGTAGTTCGTCCCCGCCGGAGCTCCACCGTTGATGGGGGCGTGTGCGGTTCGCAGGCGCTGGTAGGCGTCGTTGCTCTTGATGAGCGCCACCCGATCCTGAATGTACGATTCGCCGTAGTTGAACGTTTCCTTCGCGACATCCCAGATCATGTTGGGATAGGCCTGATAGCGCGCCGTCACGTACTCGAAATACCTATCGTCTGCGGCCGACCCTTCCGCGGGCCAGTTGACACCCTTGTTGGCAACCAGGAAGAACAGGTGAGAAGTGATGCCGTTTTGAAATAGATAGTCGATGACCGCGTCAAAGCGATCGAAGAAGGCGGGATTGATCTGCTGCTGCTGCGGCGCCTCGTTGGTGCCCTCCCAGGGAAACGCCTTGGTGGGCCAGAACTGGTAAATGCCATCGGCCTTGTCCCACGTCGTATCGTAGGCGAACACGTTCATCAAAACTTCGTGAAATCCATTGGCACTCTGCGTGTCGATTAGTATGCTGGCGTGCGCCGCGGGTGTATCGGTAGGCCCGAGATCCAGGAGGCCAAGCCAGTCGGCCTCGTAGGCCAGCGCAAAATACGCAGTGCCATCCTGGTATTGCAGGTGGGTAGGATTCGCCGGCACGACTTGAAGGGGGCCGTGCAGCTTGGGGTTGGTGTTGGCGACACAATCAAGGCTGCCCGTCTTGCCGCCGAGCCCCGGGTCCGACGATTGCGTGACGTAGGTCCACGTTCCGACCGCGGTGGGCGAGAATCGAACCGCCCAGCCCGTTCCCCCGGTGAAGTAGCCCGGGATTTTCAACCTTACGCCGCCCGGTCCGCTGAAGACGGCGGTCACCGCGTTCTGCATGTATTGGTTGGTGAAGGTTCCGGTGCTGGTGAAGGCCAGAGTCGTCGGATGCCAGAGCTCGAGGCCGCCCGACGGACCGCCATCGCCCGCGGCGGCCGCTCCGTCGATGCCGTTCCCCGGGACCGACGAATCGTCGGAGGTGGAGTCCGCGGCGTCAGGCTCGGTCGCGCTCGAGCCGTCGGCTGCGGTTTCTCCGTCCTCGTCCGAAGGCTCGCCGCGAGCATCCGATCCCGTGCCGCTGGCGTCGCCGCCGGAGCCGCCGCACCCGGCGATTGCGGTACAGATAGCGAGAGCCGCCAACGCCGCAACAGGGGCGCCAAGGTCTTTGCCGCGTCGGTGAAGTGGTGAACCAGATTGTCGCGTCGATGGCGTCAAGGGCGGCTCCCCGAAAGCTCTGCACGAGAACTGGAATCGTGGGCAGGAGTGCCCGGGGAAAGCTGCGAGCCCCAACCCGCCCACTTGCCCGTTCCGACGAACGTGCAGGGGCCTGTCAGTCTCGAAGCGGTCGCGTGGTCGCTGCATGATTCATGTAGCCTTTGGCGCGATGCGTCGAGCGCGTCGGTGTCCACCACCGCCGCTACGTGCCCGTCGATCAAAGCCCAGACAGACTCCGTCGTGATGTTCCAGGACGTCGTGATGTTCCAGGACGGGGACGGCATTCGCCTCCGTTAGGTGGCCGGTCATCCGTCTCCTCGTGTACCAAAGTGCACATCGAGTCCCAGCGCCCCTCGGGCTTGCTGCCTCGCCGAGCCAGGCAAAGCCATCGCGCCGCCAAGCCACGGAGTCGGTTCCTATGCAGACACACTTATTCTCCCGGGCGGCCCTTCCGCCCCGACGCCTGACTTTTGGACGCGAAACGTTCGGGCATGACGATTCCACAACGCTCCGAGGGAGAGGTTATGTCGATGCAGGTCGTAGCAAGTGGCAGCAGGACAACGGGCCGTAAGTCGTGGCGGATTCTCCTGCACCCTGGGTTCTTGCTCGCTGAGGCAGTGATCCTCGGCTTATAGGCAAAACCGATTGACCCAGGGCGTGCGCGGCGGAGCACCTCCTGGCTCATCCGCCATCGTCGCCTTCTGCTTCCGCGGGGGACGCCGCCCCTGCTTGCCTCCATCTGCATCGAGGTGGTTCCTCGCTGAAAGGATGCGGCGTCGGCGGCCCGGCGACGTGGTGAGCCGAATCCAGATGCCACGACACTGACCGCACGCGGACAAGACAACAAGAGGGGCCCTTAGGGACCCTCCGCGCGACGAACGGACATACCTGCGAGGGCCCCGAGAGCATGAAAATCAACTGCCGCAGCGTTGCAGGAAAGTCGGGCAACGACTCGCGCAACGATACCGGGATGAGCTTTCTCCACGGCCTCGTGGCACCGGCGCTCGTGGTGGCCGCATTCGCGGCGGGGTGTGGTTCGACCCCGTCCACCAATCCCGGTGCCGACGCGGGCACCCCGGACGGCGCCTTGGGGGTCGACGGTTCTGCCGATTCAGGCGCCCTCCCGGACAGCGGAGGATCCGCCGATGCGTCTTCGGTTTCGAACGACGATAGCGCGGTCGGGCCTGGGTCGACCGAATCCGGTTCGGCCGAAGCTGGCGAAGGCGACTCGGGCAGCCCTGGTTCGGAGGATGCCCATGCCGACGGGCCGCCGCTCGCCGACGATTCCGGAACGGACGTCCCTGCAGGTTTCTTCCTGCGATACGAAGCAGAGGCCCCCGCGAACACGCGGACCTATCCAGTCGAAGGCGTGGTGACCAGTGAGGGCGCGCCGTGCCCGGGAGTGCCTGGGACGAGCTCGGACGGCGTGAAGGAGGGGGCCAGTTGTGCCTCCGGCGGCCACGTCGTGGATCAAATTCTCGGACGCTCGCCATGCATGCCAGCTACCTCGACAACGAGCTATACGGATTGTGAAAACAAAGGCGGTGGAGTGACATTCAACGCGGTCACCGCCCCGGCCGATGGCACGTATGACGTGACGTTCTGGTACCACAGCGGGCAGGACTCACCGGGCCACGCTGACACCTTCGGAGATGTGAAGTGCGGTGGACTCAACTACGATACGGGGCCGGGCAGCGGCTGCCGACCGCATCTCGTCTACGTGAACGGCGTCCAGATGGCGTCGACGGTGGGCGGCCAGAATGCAGTCTACTACCAGTTTCCGGCGTACCCTGATTCTTGGACCATCGTTCACGGCGCGGTGATCGCTCTTCCGCTCAAGGCGGGTGCGAACACGATCTACATCAAGGCGCCCGGCAACACGACCTCCGACGCCGCGGACATCGATGCGCTCGACGTCCAGCCATCGGGGCCGGGCGCGCCGCTGTACCAGCCCTCGGGGAAGGGTGGCCAACCAGCACTACGAATCGGACTCGTGACGCCGGTGGTAAACTGGAACTGAACATCGAAAGGGAGCGTGTGTCGTCTCGCCTCGACGGCGAAACGGGTGGGACGGAAGGGCCTCACTGCCGCCGGGCGCGTCCATCACCCTTTCCGGCGGGACGGCGAGAGCGCGACATCCGCCTCGCGGCCCACAAGTCGACCTACACCCCCGCGCGGCGAGAAGGTCGTCGAAGGCGGGATCCCAGAGGAAGGATTGGAGGGCCGAGGAGACAGTTCGCGCGTTATCGGCGAAAGCCCTACGCTCGCACGCGGAGCAACCGCACGGATGACGACGTCGGCATAGTTGTCAAAGCTGGCTCGTTCATCGTCGCCGGGCAGGTCGACGGGGACCGCCTCGTACTGCGCGGATTGAAGCAGAGGCACCACGCGGTGTCAGTACCACGCACTGCCGCCGGCGCCGGGGATGAGCACGAAGGTCGGGGTTTCTTGGCTCGTCATTCTCGCCCTCCTCTGTGGCCTGGTAAGTCAGCCGGCGTCGTCGACATTTGCCCACGCCATGAGCGCACCACGCCGCTTCTCGAGGAACCGAACCTCGGCCAGGTTGGCTGTGAGCTGGAGCGCCGAATCATAGGCGGCGAGCGCCTCCCGCGGACGGCCCAGTCGCCGGAGCAGGTCGGCACGCGTCGCGTGAAAGAGATGGTAGCTGGACAGAGGAAGGGCATCGACGAGCGCGAGGGCTTCCGAGACCTGCCCGAGCTCGGCGATCGCGATCGCCCGGTTGAGCGCCACCACGGGGGTCGGCGTCAGAGACAACAAGTGATCGTAGAGGGTCACGATCTGTCGCCAGTCCGTCTGTTCCGCTCGTTGCGCGTCGCTGTGCACGGCGTTGATGGCCGCTTGCAGCTGGTATGGGCCCGGCCGATTCATGCGCAGGCACGCGCGCACCAGCGACTGCCCCTCGGCCACGAGTGGCGGCACCCACAGCGCGCGATCCTGCTCGGTGAGCGAGACCATGGACCCGTCGGCGGACGTGCGTGCCGGACGCCGCGATTCGACGAGGAGAAGCAGGCCGAGAAGGCCGAGCGCCTCGGGCTCCCTCGGTAACAGCACGACCACGTGGCGCGCTAGCCGGATCGCCTCACTCGACAGCTCGGCCCGCCCGAGCTCGTTGCCGCCCATCGCGATGTACCCTTCGTTGAAGATCAAGTAGATCGCGGCGAGCACCCACCTGAGGCGTGAAGGAAGCTCCTCGTCCGAGGGCACGCGGTAGGGGATCTTGGCGTCGCGAATCTTGTTCTTCGCGCGCACCAGGCGCTGCGCCATCGTGGCCTCGGGTACCAGAAACGCTCGCGCGATCTCCGGCGTCTGAAGCCCCGCGATGAGGCGGAGCGTGAGGGCCACCTGCGCGGCGGGCGCGAGGGACGGGTGGCAGCAGGTGAACATCAGTCGCAGTTGATCATCGAGCACGGGACCCTCGTCGGGATCATGGGGCTCATCGGGCCCGTAGAGCTCTTGGCTTTCGCGGTGACGCTGATCGCGCGTGGACTCCCGGCGCTTGCGGTCGAGTGCGCGCCGGATCGCCGTCGTGATGATCCAGCCCTGAGGGCTGGGAGGGATGCCCTCGCTGGGCCAATGAGCGAGCGCTTGCACGAAAGCCTCCTGGACCATCTCCTCGGCGAGGCCCAGATCCCGGAAGCGACGCGCCAGCGTGGCCACCGCACGACCCGAGCACTCGCGGAAGACGCGTTCGACTTGCGACGCCTCGAGGCTCTCCATCGGTGCCGGGCTAGGCGGCCTGCTCCTGGAAGGGGCGCACCTCGACAGGAGCGCGGCACGCGACGGCTGCCTTCTTCGCCCACGCCAGGGCGGCGTCGAGGTCGGGCGCCTTGACGACCCAGAACCCTCCGATGTGCTCCTTGGCCTCCGAGAATGGCCCGTCGGTGAGGAGAAAATCACCCCCCTCCTGGGGCCGGACCACGGTCGCGCTCGACGGCGGGTGCAGACCGCCAGCGAAGACCCACGCATCCTTCTCGTGCAGCGTCTTGTTGAACGCGTCGACGTCCGCGAACATCTTCGTCATCACTTCCTGCGAGGGCATGGGCTGGCCGTCCACGCCGTGCACCGCGAGCAGATACTGGTTCATTGTCGGTTCTCCATCGGCCCGGTCGAGATGACCCGCAGCGACCCCGGGGTTGGTCGCAGCAGGAGGCGTCGCCCAGTGCGTCGCCTTCCATCCACGGACGAACGGCAACGGCCCCGGATCGACAGGGCGAGACTCTTTTCTCGTTGGCGCCAACGACGCAGTGCGACATGTCGATCGGCGGGCTTCCCGTTCGTCCTGCAGGTGGAGGTACACGCCATGACTGCTCAGATCACGACGAACCAGGATGTGCTCACCCCGGCTTCGCGGCCCATCGCCCGCCTGCTCCCCAAAGTGGCCCGCATTCTGATGGGGCTCTCGTTTCTTGGAGCCGGGCTCTTCGGGCTTGCCATCGTCACGGGGCTTATCGCTACCCCGCAATCCCCTACATCGCAGCCCGAAGCGGCAGCCTCTTTTTTCGCAGCAGTCCTCAAGACCGGTTACTTGCTCCCCTTCATCAAGCTCACGGAGACAACCGTGGGCATACTCCTCCTGACCAACCGCTTCGTGCCCCTTGCTCTGACCCTCATCGCGCCGGTGATCCTGAACATCCTCGCGTACCACATCTTCCTCTCGCCCTCGCCGGTCGGCTTCATCTTCATCGCTCTCGAAATTTACCTCTCCTGGACGTACCGAGACGCGTTCCGCCCCATGCTCCGGACGCGGTAGACGACGGGCGCCCCGCCGGGACATCGACTGCGGGCGGGCGGCGTCGAGGAAGTACGCGTACCCGCGCGCCGCACGCTCGCCGTCTGTCTGGCGGCAAGGGTATTCGTGCCTTCTCGATGGCCCCGCGGTGCGCCCCACACGAGACTATGCCCCGCCCGCATGATCACCAGGCCCGTCGCTCGGAAGGTGAGCCGGAAGCCCGAACAGCGGGAAGAGCTTGGGCGAAGCGAACCGGATCATCTCCGCAATGAGTCCGCCACGAACGGCGATCACGTTGATGGCCGCCGCCTCGTACTCCACGTCGCGCGTCATTGGCCGCGCATAGATGGCGGCAGCGAGCCCCCCATTCGCAGCGAGCGGCACGCACCGGAACTCGCGCGCCTCTGCTGGCAGGATTCTCGCGAGGAACCGGCGTACGGCATCGCGACCTGCGAACCACTCGGGCTGTGGCGGCATCGAGAGCCTCACGTCGTCGGCGAGTAGCGCGGTGAAGGCGTCGAGATCGCCGCCTTCCCAGGTAGTGATGTAGCGCCGGAGCAGGGCCTCATCCTCGGAGCTAGGGGCCTCCGGCGCCGCGTCGTCACCCCCTCGCGCCTCGATGCTCTTGCGTGCGCGCTGAAGGAGAGAGTTAACGGAAACGATGGTCGTCTCAAGGAGCTCGGCCGTCTCCTGAGGTCACCAGCCGAGCACGTCGACCAGGATCAGCGCCGCGCCCTGCTTCGGTGGCAGGAACTGCAATGCGGTGACGAAGGCGAGGCCGACACTCTCGCGCAAGGAGACTCGCGCGTCTGGGCGCTCGGCGGCATTGTCTGCCGCCTCGAGCAGCGCGTCAGGGGCCGGCTCTCGCCCGCGCGCGAAAAGCGCTCTTCGAGCCGCGGTAGCCCCGCTTTCTGACCATCGACCAGAGCCGACTCGCACGCAGGCGCGGAAACTTCGCGAGCGTCTCCTGGATGAAGGGCAGGTACGGATCGACCTTCCGCCCCCGCGCCGACGGCTTGCTGACCGGCAGACCGCTCTGCGCCAGGACGCGTTCACCGTGTCGTGGTGGCGACCCATCTGCGTCGCGATCGTCCCCACCGGCCACTCCTCGGCGTGATGCAGCCGGAGGATCGCCGCGCTCTCCTCCGCCGTCAGGTCGGAAATCTCTTACATTTCCGCTATGTTGGGGCGACCCCAACGGGAATTGAAGCCGCCGCCGATCGCAGCGATGTCAGCCACTTAGGCGGGGTGCGTGACGGAAACGACGCGACGTCGCGTCCGTTCACGGGAACTTCGCGTAATTTCGCGCATCCGGTGACAGACGCCGAGGCCGAAGCGGCGATCGTTCAGGCCATGCTGGAGGGTCGCGGCGTGGTCGCCGAGGAACTCGCACTGCGGCTCCGAGGCCGGAGGGGACAGCGGAAGCGTGGCACGGTCGTTCCGATTCGCCGCACCGCTCGGTGACCGCCGCGGCTACAGCATCGCGTGATGCAGGAATCCGTCGGTGAGCCGTCCCGTGGTGCTTACCGTGCCGCGCGATCGCAGAGGCCCCCGCGATTCCGTCCCGTCGCGGCGTCGTCCAAATGGACTACTTGTGCCCTCTTGGCACGAAGGCTGAGGCGTGACCAAGATACGTCTCGCGAGGGGCACTTGAATGGCCGACGTACAAGCGCTCGGTATGGACGTCGTCACCGAGAAGTCCGGCCACAGTGTGGTCGGCATGGCGGTGAGCGTATGCCTCACGCCCGCGGCCCCCGCGCCGCTGCCGCTGCCGTACCCGCTGATGGCGTCGCCCTCGGAGGGCATCACGGACTCACCGCTACGCACGAAGATCTGCGGCGTGAACTGCGCGACCATCGGGTCGGTCCTCAAGACGTGCCACGGCAACGAGCCCGGCACGCTGAAGGAGGTCGTCAGCCTGAACCAGATGGGGCCGGTGGCTCCCGTCACGGGTGCCTTCACGGTGCTCATCGAGCTCGGGGCGGCGGCCATCACGGGCTCGCTCTGCGACATGAACAAGGCGCCGACGCCGGGGGTGGGATCGAATGCGAGCGACGCGGGGGGATCTGGCGGCGGAGGAGGCGGCGGAGGAGGCGGAGCGGGGGCGGGGGGAAGCCCGGGAAGCCCGGACGGGCCCGCGGGGGGTGGCGGGGGTAGCGGCGGGAGCGCGGATGGGGCTGCGAGCACGTCGTCGGCGGCGGCGAGCGAGCACACGTGCCAGGGGGGTCATCCTGTCGATCTCGTATCCGGCGCGGTCGTCGACAAGGCGACCGACCTGGAGATCCCCGGACTCATTCCGCTGGTCTTCAAGCGTTACTATTCCTCGCTCCGACACGACGAGCTGGATTCATCGCTGGGACCAGGGTGGGCGCACAACTTCGAGCAGCGCATCGTCGCGCGCGATAGGTGCATCGCCCTGCGCGATGGCGAGGGACGCTTCATTCGCTTCGAGAAAGTCGCGGTCGGCCAGTCGAGCTTTCATCGTCGCGAACGGATGACGCTCACGCGGAGCGCTGAGCTGGAGTTTCGCATTTACGCGCACGAGAAGCGTCACACGTCGGTCTTCGCCCCGGTGCGGCGTGACGGCCCGGCGGTCCTGCGCCGCATCGAGGACAACTACGGCAACGCCGTCGTGTTCGAGTACCGCGCCGATCGCCTCTCTCGCGTCATCGACACGGCCGGGCGGTCAGTGAACGTGGCATGGCGCGGCGGGCTCATCGCGTCATTGTCGGTCGCGGCCGGGAGCGGCTTCGTCATCAGCTACGAATATGCACGCAACGGATGCCTGGCGGCAGTTCGAAAGCCGCTTGGTCACACGGAGAAGTACCGGTACGACCGGCTGCGCCGCATGGTGGTCGCGACGACGCGCTCGGGGACGGAGTTTGCTTATGAGTACGACGGCGATTCTTACCGATGTGTGTCGAGCTATGGCCCGGAGGGCCTCTTCGAGGTTCACCTCGAGCGCGACGCCGAGAAGAGAGTGACCGTCGTGGACGGCGAGGAGCCGCGCGCCATCACCTGGAACGAGCTCGGACTGGCCGAACGCGTGGCGCTGCCCGACGGCACGCTGCTCGATGAAGCGGCCTACGACGACGACGGCTTGCTCATCGCCCGGGCCAACGGCGCTGGCGAGGGACGCAAGTACTGGTACGACGAGCGCGGTCGCCGCACCCGTGTCCTCGACCCGTGCCAGCACGCCAGCGTCTATGAGTATCACGGGGATAATCTTGTGGGCGTCACAGGCCCCGACGGGCAGTTGATAAGGTTCGCTCACGACGACAAGGGATCGTTCACGTCGGTCGACTACCCTTGGGGAGAACGGTACTTCCTCGAGTACGACACGCGAGGCCGTCTCGTTCAGATCACCGGCAACCTTGGACGAGTCGCGAGCTACGAGTACGACCGGCAGAACAACGTCGTCGCGGAGACGGACGCGCGGGGCGCTCGGAGCACCTATCGATACGACGGGATGGGGCGGCCCGTAGCGAAACGCGACGGCCTCGGGCGCGAGACGCGCGCGACCTATAACGCAGAAGGGCACCGGGTCTCGCTGACGGCAAGCGACGGCGCCACCACGACCTTCGCGTACGACGCTGCGGGACGCCTTTCGCGCGTGGTGGATCCGTTGGGCCGCTCGACGCGATACGTATTCTCGGGTTTCCAAGCCCTCTCGGAGGTCGTCGGTTCGGACGGGCGGAGCTGGAAGATCGAGCACACGAAGGAGGAGCGGATCGAGAGGATCGTCAACCCGCTGGGCGAACAATACAGCTTCGAGCGCGACATCGCCGGAAGGGTGATCGCCGAGAAGACCTTCGACGGGCGCGTGCTGCGGTACGAGCGTGACGCTGCGGGTCGCGTTGCGCGCGTCGTCTATCCGGACTCGACGGAACGGTCCTTTGTCTACGACCGCGCCGGACGCCTCGTGAAAGACGCAACGCACGACGATACGCGGAGCTTTGTCCGCGACGTCCGGGGGCGCATCACGGCTGCAATCCTGGAGGGGGATGGTCAGCGCGACGAGATACGCTTCGAGCGCGACAGCTTCGGGCGTCTCGTCGGGGAGACGCGCGGAGGCCGGCGAGTCGATTACGAGGTAGACGCGCTCGGCCGGCGCACGCGTCGGGTGCTGCCCAACGGCACTAGCACGCGCTACGCGTACGACGGGTCGGGCGCCCTCACCACAGTGGAGCACGAAGGGTTCCGGCTCGACTTCACGCGCGATGCGCTGGGCCGTGAGGTAGCTCGCTCGGCCGGGTCGGGCTTGCATGTCTCGAGCAAGTACGACGAAGGCGACCGTCTCGTGGAGCAGCACGCCACCGCGCCGGGGATCGACGGCAACGTCCCGCGTGTTCTCGTCGAGCGACGATGGAGCTACGATCGTGTCGGCCGAGTCGAGCGCATCGATGACGCGCGCTGGGGCACGACGACGTACGCCTACGATGTCCTCGACGAGTTGCTCGAGGCCAAGCGAGGGACCCTACAAGAGGCGTTCTCCTACGACGGAGCCGGGTCGATCGTGAGTGCCTTGCAAGAACTGGACGGCCAGCTTCACGCGACGGACGGAGAGCTCGCGCCGGGAAACGTGCTCCTGCGCGCGGGCAAGACGACGTATGCCTACGACAGGCGCGGGCGACGTGTGCGCAAGTCAAGCCTCGAGCGCGTCGATGCGCCTCGAACGACGGAGTACGCATGGGACGGACGTGACCAGCTTCGACACGCGACGACGCCAGATGGCGCGAGTGTCACGCTCCGTTACGACGCTCTCGGGCGTCGCGTGCGCAAAGAGGCGTTGCCGGCGCGCGCGGTCCATCCTCGTGTGACCGAGTACGTGTGGGATGGTGACGTCCTCGCGATGCAGCTCGACCCGGCCGACGGCCCGCGGGTGTTCGTCCATAGCCCAAGAACGTTTATCCCTCTGCTGCAGCAGGAGGGCGGAGAGGTCCTCGCGTACGCCGTCGATCAAGTAGGTACGCCGAAGGAGTTGCTCACGAGCGATGG
>Ga0302324_100009793_pt1 | contig 19965 bp, 17 predicted proteins | sample Palsa_T0_1_FD_201949 | JGI IMG/M metagenome (GOLD analysis project Ga0302324, IMG submission 201949) | Peat permafrost microbial communities from Stordalen Mire near Abisko, Sweden - Palsa_T0_1 | ecosystem: Environmental > Terrestrial > Soil > Palsa > Peat permafrost | place: Sweden: Abisko...
GACTTTCCGCGAGGATTTTCAGCAATTCTGGATGAAGAGAATCGAGTGACGCTACCGGTGAGTGACCGGAGGGTCCCGACGATCGGCCATCGCGGGGGTGCCGGATACCCCTACGAACCTGTCCGGGTGCCCCATGTTCGCATCAGCGAACGTGGGCCGAATATGATATTTTTCGAATGCTTTTACATCCTTGATGTAGAAACGGTCGAAGGGCTTCGCCCGTCTTTTTCGGCCCACGTACGCTGATGCGAACATGGGGCACCCGGACAGTTACGCTTGGTCCCGCACTGTTCATTCCGCTCTCAACGGCCGCAGCCAAGTCAGTTGCGCAGATAACAAACAGCTAGGCGAGGAGCGCATCCCAGGTTTGCGGGCCAACGGTGCGTCTGGCTTCATGCCTGTCTTGGTTTGAAATTGGGCTACCAGGGCCTGGGTGAAGGGGCCGTAGATGCCGTCTCCTGCGTTCTTGTAGCCGGCGTGGCTAAGCGCGGTTTGCAGCGCCAGAACGTCGGGACCTTTCATATAAGGCGTGGTGGGGCGAAGGATGGGATGGGTTGGAGACGCTGGGTCAGGGGCGGATGCGCGCACGGCCACGGGCGCGGCGGCCGCGGCGAAGGTATCTGCTGTGATCTGCACCTTTCGTACGATTAACGGAAACGCGAGATCCCACTTGTCGGCGGCGATGAGGGCGTCAAAGGCGTCCATGCGATAGCTTGTGCCCGGTAGAGGCGGAGCACCCGCCCTCAGGAAGTCGCGGCGAGCGTCGACGTACTTGCTCACCCAGGTCTTCTCCGGGCAGGCCGCTGAAACCTTGCCGACTGAGGAGATCAAGCGAGTCGAGATGGTTCGCCATGCACCCTGGATGTTGCTGTCATAAGCTTGATGGTGGAGCGGTCGACAACCTCCCCATGCGCGGCGAGGTTCTGTTGCGGCTTGGAAGCCTTGGGCTGGCTGCAGCCGTCCCAGGTTATGGGCTGAACGACTTCGTCGAAAAGAATCTGATTGTCCTGGGGCAGGCTGGTGGCGAAGTTTTCCCCGGTCAGGATGAGGGAAGTCGCGGCGCTGCCCCTGACCAGGTAAGTGGGCGAGAGGGAAGTGAGTATTGGCGCGGGCTCCAGCCGTTCTACATCCAGGTATTCGTTGCCGGTAAAGAGGCGATCGTCGACGTTCACGGAGACGCGGTGTTTTCCTAGGGGAACGAACCCGGGTGTGTTGGGCTTTGCGTCGGGGATCTGTACCCGGTAGTTGCCATTGGGATCGATGGTTGGTACGGAGATGGCGACTGCATCGAGCATCACCTGGACGATCTTCGCATCCTTGGGGGGAGCGGTGAGAGTCACCGTTACAACGGAGCTGCGGGCCGCAATCTGCGGGTTTACCGTAACCACTGAGGCTTGTTGGGCAGCGGCGGCGATGGGGAACAGGGCGAGAGGAAGTGCCGCTTTGACGAATCCTGTTTGCATGCGAACTTTCTACGATGATGCGCTCACGATCCCGGAGAGGCCTGGAGAAGAGAGCAATCTAGCATCGGACAGTTGCGATTACAACCGAATTTTTCGCAGAGGGAAATAATTACAGAAGTGTAATGTGTGAGGGTGTGGGTTACAGCAGTTTGACTTGCCGGCTGTCTGCAATCTAATCTTTGTCCTCGTAGCCGTAGGGAGAGATATGGCTTCCAGTTCATCTCAAGTAAGGCCCGCTCTTGCCGGACGGACGATTTTGATCCACGGTTACTCGGCGACGGGCGCAGATCTTGAACCTTGGAGAAGCCGCCTGTTGCAGGCCGAGATCGCACCCGTTTCGATCGATGTTGGCAACTACATCACCCTGAATAACGAGGTCACGCTAAAAGACCTTGGCGAAGCATTCGATCGGGCGCTACGGTTGACTGAATGGAGCTCGGGTAGCAAGGACGATGATTGGACCTTCGACGCTATCGTTCATTCGACCGGGATATTGGTGCTGCGGCAATGGCTGACTAGCGATCCCTTTCTGGGTAGCGATGATCCGCGGAGCCGCATCCGGCGATTGAAGCACATCATCGGTCTCGCGCCGGCAACTTTCGGGTCGCCCCAAGCCAAGCAAGGCCGGAGTTGGCTGGGAGCGTTGGTGAAGGGAAACAAGAATCTTGGCCCTGATTTTCTTAACGCGGGCAACCAGGTGCTTGATGGGCTCGAATTGGCCAGCAGGTACACCTGGGAGCTGACTCACAAAGATATGGTGTGTGACAAACCTTTGTACGATAAAGGGCCCAATACTCCTTATGTGGCGGTATTCATCGGGGACGTGCCGTACGACGGTATAGCCGCTGTAGCCAACCCGCCAGGTTCGGATGGAACGGTACGCTGGGCCGGGTGCGCGCTGAATACGCGCAAGGTAAGCGTGGACTTCCGCCGCGATCCGAAGCTCAGCGATCCGGCCGGTAGGGCCACGCGATGCAACATCACTCCCTGGCTGCAGAATCGCCAGGCCGCACCGATGATTGCCGTTGAAGGCAAGAATCACGGGACGATTGTCTCTGAACCCGACGACGGTATCGCGGGATTTATCAGCAGGTTTCTCTTTAAGGTTGCGGACGAGGAGAGTTATAACGAGTGGGAGACCGACGCCCTCGCGTTCGGCCAGAAAGCGATGCAGAAGATGAACTCCGCCAGCCAGGAGGGTGACTCGGGGGGAGCGGGTTGGCAACAGTTGGTGGTTCACATGGTCGACGACCATGGCGACGGGGTGACGGACTACAATTTGCAATTGTTCATCGGCGATAGTCTCGACCAGTCGGATGACCCGGCCTTTCCGTCGATTCCGATGATCGTGGATACGTATTCGAGCGATAGCAGCTATCGTTGTTTCTATGTCCGCCTGTCGCCGGCGATGCTGTCCATTAATGCTCCCGGATCGCGGAAGAAGCTGTGGCTGGAGCTGATCGCCTCGAGCGGTTCGGACCTGATCGAATATGAAGCCTATACGGATAACTCCGGCATTCCGCAGCGACTGACCATCGATCACCTCGGTGGCGAGCCGGTGAAACTGGATATGACCGCCCTCACGCAAGGCGATCAGGCGTTGCTCTATCCATATACGACGACCCTGCTGGAAATTTTTGTGGAGCGGGAACCGATGCCCTTGAATGCGGTCAGCCAGTTGTTTGGCTTCTTAAAGCAGCCATAGACTGATGCCGCCCCCCCAACAATTCGCCGGCCGGTGGACGATCGTGTGGTTGTTGTTCACCGCATCGCTGATCAACTACCTTGACCGCTCCAGCATCTCGCTCGCGTTGCCGTTGCTGTCCAAAGACCTCGGTCTGGGGCCGGAGAGTAAAGGACTCCTGCTTTCGGCGTTTTTCTGGCTGTACGCCCTGCTGCAAATTCCCGTCGGCTGGGCTTGTGACCGCGTAAACCTGCGCTGGCTCTACTTCACCGCCTTCGTGTTGTGGTCCGTGAGCCAGGGCTTGACCGGCTTTGCCGGCAGCTTGGGCGTGCTGATCATGTTTCGGATGCTGCTGGGTGTGGGCGAGTCCATTTACCTGCCGGGCGGAACGAAGATTGTGAGCATGCTGTTCGGGCCTACCGAGCGCGGGTTGCCGTGCGGGATGTTCGACTTTGGCACCCGCATGGGGCTGGTACTCGGAGGTTTGATCATCCCGTGGCTGCTGGTCCGTTTGGAATGGCGCGCGACGTTTCGACTGATCGGATTTGCGGCGCTGGTATGGGTTATCCCGTGGCTGCTGGCCACTCGAGGAAAGCTGGGTCATCGCCCCCGGCCGGCTGCGACGACCCGAAGCAATATACAGGAGATACGGTGGCTGCTCACCAACCGTAACCTTATCGGTATCTGCCTCGGTTTCTTTTGCTTCGACTACTACTGGTATCTTTTTGTTACCTGGCTCCCGGATTACCTGGTGACGGTGCGCCACTTTACCATCCTGCGGGCGGGGTTCTTTTCATCGCTGCCTTATTTTGTGTTTGGGGCCAGCGAGCCGCTGGGGGGATGGATCGCGGACCGGTTGACCGCTTACGGGTGGAACGAGACACGGACGCGCAAGGGAATTGTCACGGTGGCGTTTCTGTGTGGGTTATTGCTCATTCCAGCATCGCGGGTGCAGAGTGCGAATGCCGCGGTCGCGCTGATCGCTGGCGGTTCGCTGGTTGGACTTGCGACGGGGAATCTGCTCGTGATCCTGCAATGCTGCGCTCCGCTCGAGGATGTTGGGTTGTGGACCGGGATAGAGAACTTCGCCGGGAACCTGGCTGGGGTGCTTGCTCCGTTGCTTACCGGGTTGTTAATCAGCAGAACAGGGTCTTATGCGCCCGGGTTTGCGCTCGCCGCTGGGGTGCTGCTGGCGGGGATCTTCTGCTACTGGTTCATCGTGGGGGATTTGCGCGTGCGACAGGAAATCCCGATAGCGTGAGTTCGTAACAGAATCAAAGGGTAGGACGGAGAAATAGGTTAGGACGAATAAACATGGGGATGAAGAAACAAGGGGTGCCCCATATCTCGCGCTTTTTGCGAGATGTGGGTGGGATGCGCAGGGTGCAAAGATTTGCCTGAGGGATGCGTCAGACTCACCTGAGCCGGCTCATATTTCTTCGTCCTACCGGTTTCCTCGTCCCCTGTCTCTTAGTACCAAATCCCGCTGGCTAGTAGTAGGGAGAATAATATGCGCTTCGGGTTCAGAGACGGTGCAGGAGATGAGCGAGCCTGCAGGGATGAGTTGCTCGCCCGCAAAGCTGGTAAGCGGAGCCGCGAGCAAAAACATCAACAGAGTAGAGAGCTTGTTCCTCATGGAAACCTCCAGGGATCGTCTTGCTCTTACGTTGCCGATGATGATGGGTTGCTTGGTGTACGGCGGTCAACAACTCTGTCGGGAGAAATGGTTACGAAGAGAGCACAGCGTTATCAAGTGGGATCATTTGCGTCGCAAAACGAGACGGTTATACTGTCACTGTATTCGTTTCACTCTTACCGCCGTGAACTTTCTACCTCCGTGGAACGATCTGTTGCTTTTCTGTACGGCTGCCTTGGTGCTGCTGATTATCCCAGGGCCTGCGGTGCTTTATGTGGTGGCCCGTAGCTTGGATCAGGGGCGCAGGGCAGGCTTGGCCTCGGCCTGCGGGATCGCCAGCGGTGGATTGGTGCACGTCCTGGCCGCTACACTCGGCCTCTCGGCGTTGTTGGTCTCCTCGGCAGCCGCTTATGCCGTGGTGAAATACACGGGCGCTGCCTACCTGTTCTATCTAGGCATCAAGAAGTTTCGTGAACGGACGGCCGCGCCTAGCGAGGTGGTGCACGTGGAGCCGCTGCCCTTACGCCGAGTCTATGCGCAAGGTGTCGTGGTGAATGTGTTGAATCCTAAGACAGCGATTTTCTTTTTCGCTTTCTTGCCGCAGTTCGTCAACCCGGCGCGCGGGCACGTGAGCGCGCAGTTTTTTGCCCTAGGCATGGTGTTTACCGTGATGGGCTTAAGCAGCGACAGTGGGTGGGCGCTCACCGCCGGGTCTGCGGCGGGTTGGCTGCGGCGCAACCACAAGTTCATGCGCAACCAACACTACGTGACCGGTACCGTGTATCTGGGCTTGGGCATGGCAACCGCGGTGACCGGATCCCGGCACAAGTAAAAACCCCTCCTAATCGAGCCGAAATTTTCCTGCAACCTCCTTGACCCCAGTCCATCTAAGATATATCGTAAGATATATCAAAGATAGGATGGATTAAGAACACATGTTTGAACAAGAAAATTTTGAACACAAACGAGGCGGCCGTCATCACGGCAGGGAACATCATCATGAGCGTCACCATGGGCGGCACGGAGGCTTCGCCGGAGGCTGGGGCCCCGAGCGTGGCTATGGCCGCGGCGAGGGCCGCGAGAGGCACTTCGACAACGGAGAATTGCGGCTCGTGATTCTGCAACTTATCGCCGGCAAACCGAGCTACGGGTATGAAATCATCAAGGCTATTGAAGAACGGCTTTCCGGCGGTTATGCGCCCAGTCCTGGAGTGGTGTACCCCACGCTCACCCTACTGGAGGAAGAAGGATACGCCACCGTTTCCTCTACCGAGGGCAACAAGAAACTGTATGCGGCTACGGAGAGCGGCGTCCAATACCTGACGGAAAACAAGGCCGTCATCAAGGCGATTTTTGGCCGGATGGAACAAGCGGGCAAAGTTTTCGGACGGGGCAGATCTCCGCAGATTATGCGGGCCATCATGAACCTCAAATACGCTTTGCGCTTGCGGACGGAGCGCGGGAACCTGTCCCCGGAGCAGATTGGCAAAGTAGCCGAGGCGATCGATGCAGCGGCCCGGGTGATCGATGAAGTCTGAGGACCCGGGCCCGCAGACCGTGGGGTGCGACCCCCAAGCCTGCCTGCAGGCTCAGTGCCAGTGCCTGCAGTTGTTGGTCGGCGAGCTGTTGCTCAAGAATCAGGAGTTACGTTTCGAGGTAGCGCGCCTCTCGCAGGAGCTCAAATCCCCGAAAGCTCTGCATACAGCAGGCGGGGCTGGCCCATCCAGAAGCGGTTGCTTTCTCGGGTGAGGAAGCCGGGAGCGTGGCCACGGAGCCGTGCTTCGGCCTCATGAAAAGGGGCCACAAAACGTAAGCGCCCGGGAAGATGAGGATAGAGCCGGGGCAGCCACCGGGCGGCCCGGTCCACGGCTTGTGTCTCCGGCGCGCTCAAGTTGAGTGCGAATGCGGCACGCAGACGCGGCGGCATCCAATGAGCGGTCAACGCCTGGTACCAGTGCGGCGGACGAACCCAGGTGCCGGCGCCCGACAGCACACTGCGGCTGAGCGCGAAAGCGGTCGAGTCAACGTAGAGTTGCGAAGAATCGACCATCTCCGCCGTGTACTCCACAAAGGCGCTCCAACTCTCGGGCAGGGCTTCCGCGGGGATGCCGAAGAGCGCGGACATCCGTTTACTTTCCGCATAGTACTGTTCGCGCTCCGCGGACAGAAGCGGCGGCAAAACAAAGTCATACGCCAAAATCGCGCTCTCCACCAGCGTGGCGTACACCCAAAGTAAGGCGGCGACCTCGTTCGCCTCATAGTGCCGGCCTTGTGGGAGTTCGCCGCAGATGCCGGTATGCCGCTGATACAAGTGCTTCGAGGCCGCGATGGCCTGCGCGCGGGTTCCGAACAGCATGGTGTAGATCACGCGAAAACGTGGAATGAAAACGGCCGACCGCGTCATGCAGCAGGTTGGAATGTTGGGCCAACGTAGTCGCGACCCAAGGGTGGGCTAATTGCAGCAACGACGCGCGCCCCGCCGCGAGAAAGACGGCGGACTCCCGGTTGACTTGCCAGGTGATTGAACCGGGGCCGAAGAAACCGTTGCGCGGGTCACCCGTCCGCTGCGCAAGAGAGGCTTGCAGTGAGCGGCTGTCTTCTGGCGAAACGTACATGGGAGATGCTGCGTATTGCTCCATGTCTATAAGTTTCAGGTGTGCTCTCGATCATCCAGAATCGCTATCCTGCATCGTTTTTCGCTCGTCGTCATTCGTACTCCATGAGGTCGTTGATTTTTTCCGAGCGGCTGCGGGCGGACGAAACGAACATCGGGGACGCTGCCTCTTGCTTCATACTTCATTAGACGTCAAACGGGAGGTGTGCTTGTCAGCTAAATCAGTAGTTCCCAAGCTTCCACGAGTTGTGATTGTGGGAGGCGGATTTGGAGGGCTTTACGCGGCCCGCGCTCTGGCCAAGGCCGCGGTCGCCATCACCCTCGTCGATAAGCGCAATTATCATCTCTTCCGGCCCATGTTGTACCAGGTGGCCACCGGGCTTCTCTCGGCCGACGAGATCGCTCCGCCATTACGGGTTCTGTTCGGCGCGCAGAGGAATGTAGATGTGCTGCTGTCTGAGGTGACAGGGGTCGATGTGGCGAACAAGAAGGTTCTGCTGCCAGAATGCGATCTGCCCTACGATTACCTCATTCTGGCTACCGGCATTCACGTCAATTATTTCGGCCACCCGGAATGGCAGTCGATCGCTCCGGGACTCGAATCGCTGGATCAGGCAGATGAAATTCGCAGCAGGATTGTTCGCGCCTTTGAGGAAGCGGAGCGCCTCCGCCGGTGCGGGAAGGAGGAGGAAGCGCAGGTTCAGGAGCTGCTCACCTTTGTTTTGGTGGGTGGCGGCACAGTGGGTGTAGAGATGGCCGGCACCATCGCGGAGATGGCTAGGATGGCGCTCGTGGGAGACTTCCGCTATCTGGCTCCGGGTTCGGCGCGGATTTTGCTTTATGAAGGTACCGCGCGGATATTGCCCAGTTTTGCTGAGCAACTTTCGTTGCAAGCGCACCGCCATTTGGAATCGTTGGGGGTGACGATTTACACCGGCACCAAGGTGGAGAGTGTGGACGCGGAAGGGATCGTGGCGGATGGGAAGCGGGTTCGGAGTCGCACGGTGCTGTGGACCGCGGGCGTGGAGGCTTCGCCGGCGGCGCGTTGGGTTGGAGCGGAGGCGGACAAGGCCGGAAGAGTCAAAGTGAATGGCGATCTCTCGGTTCCCGGGCATCCGGAAATCTTTGCCGTTGGGGATACGGCGCTAGTCATCGCCAAGACCCGGAACTTGTTGGGACTGAAAAGCGGGACTGGAGTGCAGATGCCGGGGCTGGCCCAGCCTGCGATCCAGGAGGGTGAATATGTGGCAAAGGTGATTGGGCGCCAGGTCGCGGGCAAGCCAGCGCCTGGGCCTTTCTGGTATTGGGACAAGGGAGACTTAGCGATCGTTGGACGGACGTTTGCTGTGGCCGACCTCCGGTTCTGGAAGTCAGCCGGGTTCATCGCCTGGGTATTGTGGGCGGGCGTGCATGTTTATTTTCTGATCGGGTTCGCCAATCGGTTGTTTGTCATGATGCGGTGGTTTGTGCAGTTCATTACCCGGCGGCGCGGAGTGGGGGCGGTTTCGGTGGATCTTTCTGAACGGGCCGAGACAACTAGTTCTGGTTGACAGCTGGTTCGAGGACGGAAGTTTGCTCGAGAAACTCTATCAACCGGGTGCGCACATGATCGATGTGGCTGCGCATAGCAGCTTGTGCGCCTTTGCGATCGTTTTCTTCGAGGGCCTGTAGGATGGCCAGGTGCGCGTCGGACGCAGTGGACGAGGACAGGTCGTATGTCTTACATCGGCAAAGCCAGATCTGGTCCTGGATGTTCTTGAGCACGCGACACAGCTCGTCATTCCCCGTAGCGCTCGCTATGGCGCCATGGAACCAGGTGTCTTCTTCAATGTGCTTGGTCTTGTCGTTGGCTTTTAAGTGCCGGCGAGTGCGCTCCACACTCTTGGCCAAAGCGGCGAGAAGGGCAGGAGTTACCCGGGTGATCGATACGGCGAAAACCTCCAGCGTTTCTCGGAGGTCGTAAAGGTTCTTCACCTCCTTGACGGAGAATTGCCGGAGACGCGCCCCGCGCCGCGGCTCTATGTGAATCAAGCCTTCCGTCTGTAGGCTGTTCAAGGCTTCTCTGACCGGCGATTTGCTAATGCCCAGGCGTTTGGAGAGAAACTCCTCGGTGAGTCGCGTATCCTCATCAAGTTTTCCTTCCAGTATGTGGCGCTTGATGCTGCTATAGGCCAGGGCGGTCAGGTTTGGCGGCGTGGCCAGTTTTTTGATGCTTGAGACCATGCTGCCCATTTTTGCATAGCGGCTCGAAAAACTTGTATGGTATACGAGATATCAACCGGGTAATCATGGAGTTTTAGTGCCCCCCATTGCCTTTCTTGAATGCTCTCGATGCCATGCGCGGTTGAGCGCTGCCACTCCCCAAACGCTTTGCACTGTATGCCCTGAGCCGCCGGCCGGCTCGCTCTTTGTCCGCTACGATCTGAGCTATCTGCGTGGTACCTCCCCGGCGGAAGTGATCGCGCGCGATGCTGCTTCCGCTCCGTGGGTTGGCATGTGGCGCTACCGCTCGGTGCTGCCGGATGTGGAACCGGTGACGTTGGGTGAGGGTTGGACGCCCATGTTGCGGAGCAAGCGCTATTCCCAAGTGTTTCTCAAGGAAGAAGGAGCCAACCCTACTGGGACCTTCAAGGCGCGTGGGCTGGCGCTAGCGGTGACCATGGCGAAGCACTATGGTTTGCGCAAGCTGGCTGTGCCTTCGGCCGGCAATGCAGCCGGAGCGCTGGCTGCGTATGCCGCTGCGGCGGATATCGAGGCCCATATTTTCATGCCTCGCGATGTTCCCTTTGCCAATTACGTCGAGGCGGTAGCTTATGGAGCCAAGGTCACGCTGGTGAATGGGCTCATCTCCGATTGCGCACGGATGGTCGCCGAGCGAAAAGAGCAGGAAGGCTGGTTTGATATTTCCAGTTTGAAAGAGCCTTTTCGTGTCGAGGGTAAGAAGACCATGGGCTATGAGCTGGTGGAACAGCTTGGCTGGGAGTATCCGGAGGCTGTTTTCTATCCCACGGGGGGCGGAGTTGGGCTCATCGGGATGTGGAAAGCGTTCGACGAACTGGAACGGCTGGGCTGGGTGAAACCGGGGAAACGCCCGCGCATGATCGCGGTGCAGGCTGCTGGTTGCGCTCCGGTGGCGCGCGCGTTTGACGATGGCGCGCCAGTGAGCCGGATGTGGGAAAATGCGGCGACGTTTGCCGCGGGTCTGCGGGTTCCCAAGCCTTATGGCGATGCGATTATGTTGAAGATTTTGCAGGAGTCCGGGGGCGTCGCGGTGGTGCAGACGGATGAGCAGATTCTGGCGTCGATTCTGGATTGGGCACGGAATGAGGGGATTTTTCTTTCGCCCGAGGGCGCGGCGGCTACTGCAGCTTATGACCGGTTACTGGAGAGTGGGTTCCTTGCGCCGACGGATCGCGTGGTGCTGTTCAATACGGGCGCCGGGCTAAAGTACACCGACGTTACCGGGGAGGCGATGAAACTGCAACGGCCTGCTCGGGAACCGCAACTGGTTTAAGGTTCGTGGGTTCCGGGAAAGTCCCAGTGACAAAGTTCCGCTTGGACCCCTTAGCGATTGAAGGCCAGTAATCCTTGCCTTAGATCGAACGCTACCTTTGTGATGCCTAGGGCGGTTGGGCTCAGGAGGCCGTCGAAATCGCGGCTTCCATTGCTGCGCCCTTTAACCAGAGAGGCTTCCTGGCGGCCGAAGTTTGCTTCCCCCAACTTCAGGCTCTTCAGCCGCACCTGCGTTCGCTCGAATTCTCCGATGGTAAGGCTGATCTTCATCGGCGCAACTGGCCCAAAGAGAATCAGCGAAGCGGCCCCCGTATCGAACAACAGATGCACGGGGACGTGATCGAGCTCCGCATCCACAATCGGTAAGCCGCCCTGTATGCGCAAAGGGAGAGACGTTGCCTGGGTCGGGATCGAACCGAAGTGAATTTCTCGCGAGCGATAGTCGATGATGAAGGGGCTCTGGCCGAGGACGTCGAGACCAATGACGGCGTCGATTCGGACCGGGAATGCCTTTTGAAAAAACGACAAATCTTCGACCAGCACCTGGAAATTGTCCCTGCGTAGGGGACCAAATTCCAAGCTGGGCAGGACCGCCCTCCCGGCTGGTACGTTGCCCGCGATTACCGCGAGGCTCGCGGGCGATTCCTGCAGGTGAAGCTTTTGCGCCAAAGGCCGGTTCACAACAGAGGGGCTTGCTCCGGTGTCCAGCAGGAAATTGAGACCTTTGAGGGGACCAGCGGAACCTTGGGCAACAATCAAATAATCCCGGTAAAGATCGAAACTGACCCCTTGCCCGTCCCTATAACCCCACGACAGCGGCTCGCCGGCTAGGGCAAGAGCCCCCAGAAGACTTAAGCAGCAAAACGTGTGACCGCGCATGGGCTTCACCTGACCGCAAAGCCATGCTTGACGAGTGGCCCGGGTACCTCAATTCACTCCAGCTAACTTGTGTGTCTTCGAGGAGTTAGGGTGCAGGAGACGGACTGGAGACAAGGCGGAGACATAGGTATCCAGGCAGACTAGTTGCAATCGCCGTTGCACTGTGGCATGAACAGGTGGGGGAGCAGGCAACGATGCTAGACTCACTCATAAACGGGGAACCTAAGGTGAACAACGGGTCCCGGACGGTTCGGTTTGGAGCGTTTGAGGCAGATCTCCATGCCGGAGAGGTCCGTAAATCAGGTAGCCGGATCAAGCTGCAGGAGCAGCCCTTCAAGGTGCTGCAGATTCTTTTGGAGCACCCAGGCGCCCTGGTTACTCGCGAAGAGCTGCAGACCCGTATCTGGCCGGAAGAGACTTACGGAGACTTCGACCACGCCGTCAACGTTGCGGTAGGGAAGCTGCGAACCGCCCTCGGGGATTCCGCCGATAACCCCTCCTTTATTGAGACGGTGCCGCGCCGCGGCTACCGCTTTGTCGCCAGGTTGGAGAGCGCCCTGGTCGAGACGCCCCCGCCGCCCGAGCCTCCGCCCGTGGCCGCTGCGCCACCCAGTCCTGCCATGGGGAAGCCACGGCGCAGCCTGGGGCTCGTGTTCTTCGCGGTTGTTGTGAGCGCAATCTTGCTGGGGTTGGGAATCTGGCTAGGGCGCAGGACCGCACGGCCGCAGCTTTTGGATTTTCAGCGTTTGACCGTCCGGCGCGGCACGGTTTACTCCGCCAGGTTTGCCCCGGACGGGCACAATGTCGTCTATGGAGCCTCGTGGGACGGCGCGACGGTCGAGATCTTCTCGACCGACCCCAAGATTTCCGGGGAGCGCAAAATTGCTATCCCGGCAAGTCAACTGCTCGCGGTTTCTTCCACCGGCCAGATGGCGGTATTGCAGTCACCCACGTATGCCTTTATGTTTACCAGCCGCGGCATTCTGGCCCAAGTGCCGTTGATCGGAGGCTCCCCAAGGCAGATTGCGGAGAATGTTGAAGGCGCGGATTGGGGCCCGGACGGGAAAACGCTCGCCATTGTCCGCGATGTGAAGGGAAGACAGCGGCTTGAGTATCCGGTAGGACACGTTCTGTACGAGACCGATGGTTGGATCAATTATCTACGGATTTCCCCCAAAGGCGACGAGATCGCATTTCTTGACCACCCTGTCCGGGATGACGACCGGGGCGTGGTTTCTGTGGTTGACCTTGGGGGACAAAAGAAAGTTCTCTCCACCGGCTGGGAAAATGAAGAGGGGCTGGCCTGGTCCGCGGACGGGTCCGAGGTGTGGTTCTCGGCTACCCAGGCGGGACTGCAGCGGCGCATCTACGCAGTCAGCCTTACGGGTCGTCTGCGGCTGGCTTTCCGCGTTCCGGGCGGGGTGACTTTGCAGGATATCGCCCCCGACGGCAGGATTCTGCTGACCCGCGATGAACAGCGCGCCGGGGTCAGGGCCATGGCGGAGGGGGCGGCCAGGGAGCGGGACCTATCCTGGTTGGACTGGTCGCTCCCGGTCGATATTTCCCGCGACGGCAAAACCGTTCTGTTTGACGAGCAGGGCGAGGAGAGCGGACCAACCTACACCGTCGCAGCGCGGGACATACAAGGATCGCCGCCGATTCCCCTGGGCGAAGGCATGGCCGGGGATTTCTCCCCCGATGCGAAATGGGTAGCCACCACTGTTTCCTATGCTCAGCTTATGTTGTTGCCGACGGGCGCGGGCACGGTCAAGCGCATCGACAAAGGCGGCATTCAACAATATCGGCCTGGAATCCACTGGATGCCCGACGGCAAGGAGATCGTTTTCTCAGGAAACCTGGCTGGACAGGCGGTTCGTTGTTTCATTCAGAACACCGACGGTGGTAAACCGCGCCCGATTACTCCAGAAGGAGTGAGCGCGTGCGAGGTCTCTCCGGATGGGCAATCGATTGCCGCCCGTGATGAGGATGGATTCAAGTTGTATCCCTTGGATGGAGGGCCCCCGCGTCCGATCCCAGGTTTGCTGCCGGGCGAGGGATTTGGCTGGACCGCAGATCCGCACTTTGTGTATGCCTACCAAGGGCACCAAATGGTGCCGGCAAGAATCTATCGCTTGAATATTGTGAACGGGCAACGGCAATTCTTCAAAGAAATCAGCCCCTCCGACGAGGTCGGCCTTTGCGGGATGTCGAAGATTGCTTTCAGCGCCAATGGTCGAGCCTATGTTTATGGCTATGTCCGGCAGCTCTCCGAACTCTACCTGGTCAATGGCGTGAGATAGCCTCTTCAATCGGCGTGATGCTTGATGATCAGGGGCGAACCTCTTTGGCCGGTGAGATAGGTCCACGCCCATTGCACAAGGACGCTTAGGCGGAGACTGGATTGGCCTAGAAATTGCCAGTGCACGGCGACCCAGACAAGCCAGGCGGGGAAGCCGCTGAGCCGCACTTTTCCGCTTTCAAGAACGGCAAAATTCTTTCCTACCACGGCCAGATTTCCCTTGTCGAAGTAGCGGAACGGGGCAGGGGCAGGTTTGCCCGCGACGCGGCGGTGAATGAGATTGCCGGCATAACGCCCCTGCTGTATGGCGACCTGGGCTACACCCGGCAGCGGCTTGCCGTCTTGATCGAGAGAAGCAGTGTCTCCGACGACGAAAATCTCAGGATGGCCGGGGATAGTCAGGTCTGGCAGAATGCGTACACGTCCGGCATGGTCGGCCGGTGCGTTGAGCCATTTCGCTGCCGGTGAGCCGGCGACGCCCGCGGTCCAGATAACGGTGTTGGCGGCAATGCGCTCGCCGGCGACGACGACTCCCTGCTGGTCGACGCAATCGACGCCCTGGCCGAGCCTCACTTCTACGCCGAGTTTTTCCAAGCGGCGTTTGGCGGCCTCGGATAAGGAGGGCGCAAATGTGGCAAGCGGACGGGTTCCTCTGTCGACCAGGATGACGCGCGCCATCGCGGGATCGATGCGCCGGAATTCTTCTTTCAAGGTGATGCGGATGAGAACAGAGATGGCGCTGGCCATTTCCACACCGGTGGGACCGCCTCCGACGAGCACGAAGGTGAGCAGGTTTTTGTGCTGCGCCGGATCTTCCTCGGCCTCCGCTAACTCGAAGGCGCGCAGGATCCTGTTTCTGAGCGACACCGCGTCGCCGAGATTTTTGAGGCCGGGAGCGTACTTTTCGTATTCGTCGTGGCCGAAATAACTTTGCTGCGCGCCGGTGGCGAGAATGAGGTAGTCGTAAGACAACGGAACTTCCTTACGATCCTCAGAATCTGCGGTGATGGTGCGCGCGGCGGCATCGACGGCGGTGACTTCGCCCAGCAGGACCGTGGTGTTGGGTTGGTTCTTCAGAATGCCGCGAATCGGCGATGCAATCTGCCCCGGACTTAGGACTGACGTGGCGACCTGATACAGCAGAGGCTGAAAGAGATGATGATTGGTGCGATCGATCAGGATCACCTGCAACGGAGCATTCTTCAGGGCGCGGGCAGCAGCTAACCCGGCAAAACCTCCGCCTACGATAATCACTACAGGTTTTTGTTGAGGCATTTCGATTACTCCTAGCGGGGTAACTCTCCGATGGTTCGCTTGAGGTCGCCCTGGGCCAAGGACAAATCAAGAGCCGCTTCGAGCGAGGAGGCACGGGCGGAAATGGCCTTGGCGTGCGCCTCAGCCCGTGCGGAGGCAAGCGCGGCCGTCTGCTCGAATTGGCGATCGGCCACCCGTGAGGCTTCGAGTCGTGCCTCCAGTACCTCTTGCGAGACGCCGACGAGATCTTGCAGTTGTTCGACCTTGTCGTAAGCCGTCTCTACCTGGACAGCAACCTCATCCTCTACCTTCTCCAGGTTGAGTTCCGCCTCTGAGAGCAAGGTGCGGGAGTCTTTGATAGCGGCAATGCGCCGGCCGCCGTCGAAAACCTCATAGGTGAAGGAAAAGCCGAAAACACCGTAGTTGTGAACCAGGAAGGGAATACCGCTCTGGTAGCTGTAGCGCGCGAGGGCTGTGATATCAGGGATATAGGCCTCCTTCGCGGCGCCCAGACCAGCTTTGGCTTTGATGACGCTCTGTTTGGCGGCTTGAATCTCCGGACTGTTTTCCTGCGCGATGCGAATGCATTCCTCGCGCGAGGGAACGGATAGGGCCAGCGCGGACGTCTCCGCATCCAAAGCCAGCTGGGTATCGAGCGGCAGGCCTAACAGGTCAACGAGACTCAGCGTCAGATCGTGGATTTGCAGCCGTTGCGTCAGGGCGCCCTGCCTCGCATCGAGAGCGGATGCGCGGCTTTCCAGCTCAACCGTGTCCAGGGCTTCTCCTCGTTTCACCTCGTCGAGGCTTTCCTGGAGCTTGACCTGGCTGGCGGAGACTTCCTCGGCTGCTGCCTGCTGCTTGAGCTGAGCGATCAGGATGCCGTAGTAGAGTTGACGCACCTTGAGAGCGATTGCATTTTGGGCTTGATTCACCTGCACCCTGGCGGTGTTGATGTCGGCAGTGGCTGCGCGATTGGCTTCACGAATCCTGAACATCTGGGTGAAGGGCTGGTCCAGTTGGGAGAAGCTGGTGTAGGACGTCATCGCGCCCTGATCGAGAAACAGATTCTGGGCGGGGATGAGGCCGGTATCGGGATGATTGCCAAAAGCTCCGGCTGGTATCTCGACGCCTGCAAACTCGGTAATGTGGCTAAACTTGGATTCGTTGTTGATATGAGGGAAATAGGCGGAACGCGCCTCCTCTTTCTTGTGCCGGCTGTCGTCCACGGCGAATTGGGCGAGCTTGATATCTCGGTTTTGTTTGAGGGCAAGATCGATGGCCTGGGAAAGCGTCAGCGGCAGCGGGGGCTTGTTCTGGGCGCCGGCGGCGCCGGTGACAAGAAGCACTCCCAATAAAAAAGTTAAGATCAGCCGCATTTCGAATTCCTCAGGCATTGATGATTTGGCGATATTGCTTGGGTACAGGGGCCATGCAGGCGACGACGACAAGACAGCACACCGCCGAAAAGGCAATTAACAAGAAACTGTCGGTAATGGCCAGGGTGAAGGCCTGCCGCCGCACCTGCAGGCCGAGGATTTCCGCAGCCCGGCCGGTGGCCGCGGGCAAACCGGCAGATTGACTCTGCAGCCCGCCACGCAACCCGAACAGCCTTTGATCGGTGGCGGTCTGCCCTAGCTGCACACCCAGACCCAGGATGTTGGAGTGGAATTGCTCGCGGATGGAGAGAAAATGCCCCAAGAATGTCGCGCCGACCTCTCCTCCGAAAAGACGAGCGGTCTGAAAAAAGCCGGCGAACGTAAGCACGTCTATGGGACGGCTGAGTGCCCCGGAATTTACGACTTGAAGAATGATGCCTCCCACCATGCCGTTGAACGCGAAGGCCAGGCCAACGGCCATGATCGCCTGAGATAGGCCGAAGTTCGATCCGGACCAGACCGGCGAGAGATGCGCGTCAAGCACACATGCAATCGAGACCAGGGCAAAGCCAAAGGTCAGCACCAGGCGGGCGTCGATGTATTTCAGGGAGTACATGGCCACCAGACCGCAGAGAGCCTGCGGCAAGGCAACCCAAAGCAAGACGGGCCCGGTCTGCAGAGGCAGATAACCCTGAACGGTGCCGAGATAACTTGGAATGACAACTACGGTCGCCAGAAAGACGAAGCGAAAGAAGATCAACACCACCCCGAGCAAGAGCACATTGCGCTGCAGAAGAAACTTGAGATTGATAAGAGGGTTGGGCTCAGTGAACCGGCGGACCAGGGACATCAAGAGCAGGAACGAGCCGGAAACGGTGAGCGCAACGATGGTGCCGGAGTTTAACCAATCGAGCCTTTGTCCCTGATCGAGAGCGGTGTAGAGCAGGGAGAACCCGAGGCTGGCGTATAAGAACCCTCTCCAGTTTGGTTTGGGCTGGCCCTCTTTGGGGACAGGGAGCGGTTGCCAGGGGATGCCGAAGTAGATCAGCACCATCATGATGGGGGTAGCCACGGCGCCGGTCCAGAAGATCCAGTGCCACGACAGATGGTCCATGTACCAGGCCTCGAGGGGAGTAGCGACGTTCGTGGTAAAGACCACGTCCAAGGCGTACATGGCGATGCCCAGGAGCACATAGCGCATGGGGAGGCCACGCAGAACAAAAGAAAGGGTTAGAGGATAAAACGTTCCCGCGGTGAGCCCGGCGAGTATCAGCAAGACGAGTAATACGGGAAGGTTGGGAGCCAGGGGGAGCAGCAGGCTTATAAGGGTGAATGCAAATGCGCACGCCAACAACACTCGCCGCGGGCCGAGCAGGCCGCCGAGATATACCGAGAAAGGCCCGATGAACATCAGGGCGGCGTTGAACGCAGTGCTGATCCAGGCGCCCTCATCGAACCCAAAGTGCATGCCACCCTTAAGGTCGGGGAGACCGACGGTAATGAGCCGGCCGGTGCAGGTTGCAATCATGGCGCCAAAAAGAACGCCGGCTACCCCAAGCACAGGGCGCGTGCTGATGGGAGAGGGCGCGGAAGGAGTGGCAGGAGCAGCGCTCAAGACGCGGAACCCTCCCTAGCCTGGTGTTTTCCGCTCGCGTGAATCGTGACCACTGCGGAGAAACCGGGACGTAACCTGCCCTGGAGAGGATGTCCTGGATCCAGCACGATCTTGACCGGGAGACGCTGGACGACCTTAGTAAAATTTCCGGTCGCATTGTCAGGAGGTAGAAGAGCGAATTGGGATCCGCTGGCGGGGGCGATCTCAAGGACTTTGCCGTGCAACACAACTCCGGGGAAGGTGTCGATGGTGACGTCGGCGACGTCACCTCTTTGGATATTGGTTAGCTGGGTTTCTTTGTAATTGGCCTGGATCCAGACGTCGCCGCGGACAAGATCGATAACTTCCATGCCTGCGCCTACGAGTTGGCCTTCTTGGACGTGACGCTCACCGACCGCCCCTTCCGCCGGGGAGAGGATACGGGTGTAGCCGAGATTCACTTCGGCCACAATGATGGCTGCTTTTTTGGCCTGGATATCGGCCCGGTAGACAGCGTCTTTGGTGTCGAGGGCTTCGCGCTCTCTTTTTGCCGCTTCGACCAGAGAACGGCTGCTGTCGAGTTGGGCCTGGGCTCGAATCAGGTCCGCCTGTTGGCTAGCCAGCGTGCCCGCATAGCGGTCCGCGTTGGCGATGGCTCCTTCCAGTTCCTGGTGGGTGGTGGCCTTGGAGGCGAGCAACGCCTGCTGGCGTTTCAGTTCCGTTGCGGTGTGATCCACGTCTGGTTGAACGGCGTCGACTCCGGCCTTGGCAGCGGTCACCGCGGCTGTGGCTTGGGCTATGCCGGTTTCGGCATTCTGAATTTTGGCGTCCTGGATTTTTTTGGCCGCTTGGTTGTCCTCTAGTTGCGCTTCGGCGCCCGCCAAGGCCGCCTTGGCTTCGGCCAGCATCGCAGCATAATCATCGTCGTCGAGTTGGACCAGAAGCTGACCGGGCTTCACGGCTTCGTAGTCGCCGACCTCGAGTTTGCGCACGGTGCCGGAGATGCGGGTGCTCAAGGGAGTCAGATCCGCGCGCACATAGGCGTCATCGGTTTTCTGCTCCGCGCCTCCCCCCACCCAGGCGTTCCAGCCGCTGTAGATGGTGAAAAAGAGCGCTGCGGCAACGGCTAAAACGACAACGGGGACGATGATGGCTCGCTTTTGCATGCTTCCAGTAACTCCTCAATGCACCCCGAGGACACTGCAGGGGGCGTCCTGCGCCAGTTCGTATACGGTGCTCCACAACCGCGCGATGTAGAAATCGCGCTGGTGCAGTCCTATGACCAGCAGGTCCGCTTGCTGCCGGCGCAGAAAGTCGACGATGGCCTCGACGGGATGACCTTCCAGCAGGTGACCGTGGAATTCGATGCCGTGGTTTTCGAATAGGACGCGGCCCTTTTCTTGAAGTTTGCTGTAGTGGGTTGACCGGTCCTGGTCCAGGACTTGAGTCAGCGACGGATCGGTGGCCCCGGCAAAGGCGGTGTACGCGGGCAGATCGGCCATGGTCGTGACTACGTGCAATTCCGCTGCGAGGCTCTGGGCAAGGCGAATCCCCGACATTAGCGCCCGGTGCGATTCAGGAGATTCGTTATAGGCTACGACTAGTTTTCGAAACATGGTTGTCTCGTTTCAAAGCCTTTCCGTAAAGCTTTTC
>Ga0302324_100009794_pt1 | contig 19964 bp, 23 predicted proteins | sample Palsa_T0_1_FD_201949 | JGI IMG/M metagenome (GOLD analysis project Ga0302324, IMG submission 201949) | Peat permafrost microbial communities from Stordalen Mire near Abisko, Sweden - Palsa_T0_1 | ecosystem: Environmental > Terrestrial > Soil > Palsa > Peat permafrost | place: Sweden: Abisko...
CCGACATCAAGAAGGCACGAGCAGGCGGAACCACCGTCGCCGAGCTGGCCAAGACTCACAAGGCCAGCGGGCCGACCATCTACGCTTTACTCAGGAAATAGGTCTCGGCAGCGCTGTCGTTGAGGCTTCCGTCAGTCTCACCGACGGCGAGCCTTGCCTTCTGGGGGTCAGGACTCTGCGCTGACGGGGAACTGAAACTCCGACGTGCGGCCTTGAATCTCGCCCGCGCCGACTTCTTCAGTGACGGAGCGTCGGCTCGTCTACCACTCAGTTGAGCTCGACCATCACGGCGCTTGCCTTGCCTTTGACGAGCTCCTCGAAATGCACTCGCCCGCGCGGGCTGAATTTGGTGAACCCAAAGGAATTCGGGTTGAGAACGCTTTTCCCGTCCGGCGTGATGGACTTCAGCACGCCGTCGTCCAGGTAGACGACGACGACGTCGCGCGCATGGAAATGCAGCGGAGTGCGTTTGCCGAATTCCCAGGTGTACCGCCACGCGGTGACCTCGTCGTTTGAGAATACCTTTTCTATGCCAGGACGGTCGAACGCATCTCGAACGCCGGCGGAATTCACAAGTGCCGGCGGCGAGGCACCTTCCAGGCGGATGACGATGGCCCGGACGGGCAGCTTTGAGACCCCTCGTCGCTGGCTCATCATTCCCTTCGGGACGAATTCGGCATCTCCAACCTTGTGGGAGATGACGCTCGAGCCCCCATCAGCACCTGTCACTTCGAGCGTCCCCGCAGTCAAAAAAACGAGCACCGTGTCCTTGTCCCATGGGGCGTTCTGCTGTCCTTCAGCCCAAGACCCATCCCAGACATCGACTTGCGCATTCTGCAGAATGGGCTTGGCCCCTTCCAATGGTGCCGCAGTCAGGGCCAACGCCAAGAGAATGCCGAAGTGCATGAAACTCTCCTCGTCTCTGGGACAAATACCAGCGAGTCGCCTGGTGCAGGTTGATATCAGCCAGCTGCCTGTGAGATCAGCACCGGGCAGACGGCCGAGACTCAAGGCCGCTTTTTCGAGAATTGAGGGACAACCCCTCGGCGCTCCCTTGGCTGCTCCCACGGACATTCATCGATGTCACCTTGACGACACCTGGGAGCGCCTCTAGTGTCCGCCCACTTTTTTTGACCCTTGTCGGGGCCGCCGTCCGCCGCTGTGGTTCTCCACGATGGCCGGGCGGTTTTCCAATCCAACACCGGAGCACACATCCCATGCCGTCCCGTCAATTACTCGGCGCCCTCCTCGTCACGCTCGCCCTTCTCGCTCCACGCCTTGCCAGGGCCGACATCAAGATTGGCATCGTCGACTACCAGCGCGCGGTCCTCGAGGTGGATGAAGGAAAGGCCGCCCGGGCACGCTTGGAAGGGTTGAAGAATGCGAAGCAAAAGGAGTTCGACAAGCAACAGGACGCTTTGGCCAAGGAGGGCGACACTCTGCAGAAGCAGGCGCCCACCATGACGGACGCGGTACGCGCTCAGCGTGCTTCCGAATACCAGAAGAAGGTCGTCGAGTTGCGTCAAGCGGTTGCCAAGGGCGAGGCCGAGCTGAGTCAGGGTCAGCACGACGCTTTCGGACCCATCGAAGAGCGCATGCAGGGCATCGTCACCGACGTCGCCCAGCAGGAGGGCTTCACCGTCGTCCTCATCAAGCAGGCCGTCGCTTCAGCAACGCCTAGCCTCGATGTCACCAATCAGGTCATCCGGATGTACAACGACAAATATCCGGGGCCCAAGGCATCCACCGCGCCCGCGAAGAAGTCTGACGCGCCGAAGAAGTAGGGCCGGAACCCGGGCCCGCCTCGAGGGCCAAGGCCGCAGCCGAGAAGTCATTGGTCGACATGGTCGGCTCGTGGTCATATGACTCATGGCCATGAAGGCCCTTGCCCTTCTCATCGCAAGCCTAACGATGGGTTGCGGAAGTGATGGCACACCAAGGCCAATCACCACCTCGCCGAGCATCCTCCCGGAAGACACCGGTACGGTGGCGCTGAGCGGTGGGGTGACCACGACGGCGGGCGTCTATTCCCTGGGAACCACCGAATCCGCTGACACCTGGCGCTTCGCGCTGTTCGGAGCCCCGTTCACCTTTGTTGTCAACGTGTCGGGCGACGCGTTGACGACAGGGGCATTCACAAACACCAATTCCAACATCGCCAGGGGTCTAGCCGTCGACCTGGATGGTGGCGCGGTCTGGATGGAGTCCTTCGACGTGGCAGCGAAAGGCGCCGAACGCGGGGACTTCGCCCTGACCATTACCTCGACTGGACCTTCCGAGCTCGTCGACACGGCAACGGAGTGGTCGAGTCCGCACGGGAGCCTGAGCGTCACCCTGCCCCCGGGTGAGGGCAATGCTTCGACTGCCGACGTCAGCGCTATCGCCACGTTTTGAGCCAGCCTCGACTCGCCTGAAGGTACCGAACCAAAGCTTTCTCGCGCGCCGAGCAAGACGTGCATTGCCAAAGCTCTTGGGTGTCAGCGCTTTGGAAGAAGGAACTCGGCTCTGCCTCGCCTGGGACCGACCCATGGCGCACTGAATTGGCGCGTGTTATTCGCCGAGCATGCGCACCGCCCTCGACCAGTGGCATCGCGCCGTCGCCGACCAGGACGCGAGCCTTCTTGACGGCCTGCTCGCCGAGGATGTCGTCTTCATGTCTCCTGCGCTGCATACCCCTCAGGTCGGCAAGGCCCTCGCCACGCTCTACCTCGGGGCGGCGCTGAAAGTGCTGGGCGGTTCAAGCTTTCGCTATCTCGAGGAATGGGTGGGAGAGCGCTCTGCAGTGCTCGAGTTCGAGGCAACCTTGGGAAAGATGCACGTGAATGGCGTGGACCTCATCCACTGGAACGACGCCGCCAAGATTACGCGCTTCAAAGTGATGGTGCGGCCAGCGAAGGGTCTCGAAGCGCTGATGGGGGCGATAGCGAAGCAGCTGATGGAACCCTAGCTCGGCCCAAACGCGGAACGCGCCGAGCGGCGTCCACTTCTCCAGAAAACCGGAGGGCCGTGGCTTCCCCGCAAACGACGAGACGGGGCACCCTGTCTGGGCCACCCGTTCACTTCCAGGGCCAGGCTTCACCAGGCTGCGCGAGGTCCCCTTGCTGCCGAGTTCGAAATGTACGCCCGGTCCGGTTCGAACGGACTACCTTCGGATTCGAAGTCCGACGCTCTATCCAATTGAGCTACGGGCGCGAGTAACGACGTTTCTTACCATGCATGTGCGCGTGACGCGGCCTGTCGCCTTACGGCGATTATCGGTGGAGCCCATCAATCCTGGCCAGCGGCTAGAAGGCGCCAACACTCTGCGGAAGCCAGCCTAAAACGGCTTTGCCGGCTGCTGGCAGCGAGCCAAGCGCTTTATGCGCAACGTTTCGCCCGGCACTTGTCTTTACAGATTGACATGAGCGCCCCAGGAAGAGCCTGGCCCGGACATTCCCGGCCGGGACGCCGGCTCCACGTAAGCAACCATCAGCTGGCTGACCTACGGGAGCAGGTCGATGCACTTCTGGCATGGGCAGAAGCTTCGCCGGAGGGTACCTGGCACATCGCCGACGAGGAACGTGCCTTCATGGCGTCCCTCTCGGAGTTGTTTGGCGTTCCCATTCCTCTCGGCACGTTCAGGTCAGCTGAGGGTGCGGCCAAGTTCCTTCGCGTCGTCGCCTTCGCACTCGAGTAAGCCCAAGAGCTTGGTGGGTCCTGTCGCGAGCCGCCGACTCCTCGACGCCGATCTCAGTCGACAAAAAGAGTGCGCACATTCATTCCGGCCGAGCTGGCTTCTGCTCGCAACTTACCTCCCAAGGTATTCCGAACCGATCGACGAGCACACCGAAGCACGGAGACCAGAAGGTCTTCTGCGCTGCCATCAGCACGGTGCCTTCCTCCGCGAGGGACTGGAACACACGCTGCGCTTCCCCGACCTCGTCGGTTGTCAGTAATACGAAAAACCCTTGTGGCGGCTGATACTCCTCCACAAGAACATCCGCACCGACCAGCTCGCCGGTTCCGACCGTCATCGTTGCGTGAAGAACTTTCTTGCGCCATTCCGACGATGTCTGCTCCCGCAACGGCGAGTCGCCGTACCTGACCATCGTCACGACCTTTCCCACCTGACACGCCTCATAAAAGTTGAACGCTGCCTCGCAATGACCGGGAAATGTGAGGTGGGGAGTCAATCGCATGCTCAGTCCTCGGGTGTTCGTGCGTTCGCCTGGAATCCTCATCGATTCGGCAAGCACGCTTTCCGTCAGCGTGACTCGCATCGCGACCGCGACAGGTCAAGACGATTGCGCGCAAATGGCTGCGGCTCGACTGCTGGCTGCTGCACAACGGCCGGCGCAGCGTCTCTCTTGTCGCGGCGATGGCCCATTGGCTTGCGATGCATTTGACTGTTTCGGCTGCAAAGGGCCTGATCCGGGGCTTCCCCCTCAGAAAAGCGACCATGGGACGGTCGACATCAGCCCGACGGAACCGATTGAGGATGGCGTTGGCCGCCGTATCTCTCGTGTGTCTCCTCAGCTGCGCCGCGGTCTCTCCGCCTTCCACACCGAAGACGACGGTCGCGACGGCCCGGAAGAACTACGGGGCCGCATTGAATAATTGCCAGCTCGCGCGCAGCAGTCGGCTGAGTACCCTCGGGCCGCCCATCTTTCAGCCCATCAGCGGCGACGAGGTGTTTAATGACTGCGTGACGCGCGCCCGAAACGACCTCGAGCTTGCCTTGTCCCGTCGCGAGTGAGGGCTTCGATGGCAACACAGCTCCCGGCCCGAGGTTCGGACCAGCTCGTCCCTCAGACCTCGGGTGCGCAGGCAGTGTCGGCGACGGTCTCGATGGCAATCGCCGTCAGCGCCGCGCAGTAGTCGAGGTCGATGTTCTCCATCGTGTCGTGGGTGTCGTGATAGCCCTTGCGACTGATGTCGTAGTTCTCCATGAAGAGCACGACCGGAATTCCAAGGTCTGAAAAGATTTGACCGTCCGTATTGAAGAGCGCGGAACGTGGCTCCCACTCGACGCGCACTTCGCCGCGCAGCGGCAGGTGAGCGAAGGGCGGTGGCGCTGAATACGGAGCGCCGCCCTTCACGCGCTGGGCCCGGCCGGCATGAGCACGATCGGGTGCCCGATTTGCTGCCTCGACGAAGCGGTTCCAACGCAGGTTCGCGCGGTGTGCGCGACGCGCCAGCCGGGCCGAACCGGCACCCTCCCCGGACGCAATCTGGAAGACGTCGCGATCGCGATCCGCATTGTGGCCAATCATATCGAGTACGAATGCGCCAACGACGCGAGTTGCTGACATGTCGCGACTGGTGCCACCTTCGGAGGTGAAGGTGAGCCGCTGCTCGACAAGCGCCTGACCGAGGGCGCGCGCACCCATGCAGTCGGCGGGGAACTCCTCCCCGGTCAAGTGCACGAGCCAAACGTCACGGGCGAGCTTGCCCGCTCGTGCGAGTGGCAAGAGATGCTCGGCTGCGAGCAAGAGCGCAGTGGTTGCCGAATGGTTGTCATCGGCCCCGCATGCGGGAGCGCGCAAGGTATCCCCCCCGCTGGCCTCGTAAAAGACATCCTCCATGTAGGCCGTGTCGTAGTGGTCTCCCATCACCACTGCCTCGCGACGGTTCGCGCCTGGAATGACGAGCACAATGTTTCGCTCGCTAGGCCCTCCTTGGTTCTTCTCCCAGCCTTCCATCCATGGAAACGCAAAGTCCGTTTCCCACCGAAAGACGTGATCGACGACTTCGGCCCGCCCCGCCATGTCGAATTTCGCGATCAAGTCTCGGTACCGTGCGTGCAGGTGGTCTCCGAGTGCCTCGAGATCCCTGCACTCGCGCCAGTGCACGTGGGCTTCCCTCGCCGCCACGCCGCCAGTCTTCCCGCGGTTGACACGAATCCCGTCGGCGTCGTTCTTTTGGCGAAAGGTACCGTGCGCGAGTTGGGCGATGGATGTCCACACCTGCTCCTCGAAGGCACGTGTGCCCATCTTGTCGAGCACAATCGCCGGACCCGGCTCCTCGTCCGGCCCGATACACTTCCGCAGCGTCGTCGCGAGCCACGCTGAAACATCTCGGTCCGCACCACGCGTCGCGAGATCGGAAATCCAGTCATCAATGGGAACGCTTCTCGCCGTGTGAACCAGGGCGCGAGCGAGCGAACGCGAGAGCGGCGACGCCAAGAGCTCGGACGCCTCGAGTACCTTGCGGACGTTGTGGCTCGTCGTGTGTCGAGCCCGTTCCGGGTCGCGTTCAAACAGTCGTGCGGCCGCCTGATGGGCCGGACGAGCGAGCAGTTGAGGGACGAGGCGTAACGGTGGCGCACCCTCGGCTTCAGCGGTGGCGTAGCCAAGTGGGCCTGCGGTGAAGCGTCCAGCGCCGGCGCGCGCGACGAGCGGAACGTGCCAGAACAACTCACGTGTGCCGGCGCGCATGGGCGGGTAGTACATGCGGTAGCCGAAACGGCCGCCGGCGTCGACGACGCCGGCAGCGTGCGAGATTGCCTGGCGGTCCGAACGCGGTCCGTCGAGCAAGAGCCGGTACTCTTCGGTCCATATCTGCGAGTTGCGGGCGAGCGGTTTATCGTAGAGGTCGACCGCCTCTGGCGAGGTCGAGAAGAGCGCGACCGAGACCTTGTCGGTGTACATGCCGTCGCCGTGAATGCCCGCGTCCCGTGCCACGCGCTGCCACCGATGCGTCCTGGTGACGTGCGATACGACACGATGGGTGTGCGGATGGAGCCCGGTCGTTGGATCAGACTCGTCGAGCCAGCCCGATTGCGGGATACGAATGGCGCAGCTTCCTTCCACGCGCGGGAACAGATGAAGCAGCGGAATCTGCATCGCACGGTGCAGCTCGCCACCGAGCACGCGGTAGCGCGGGTGCTCGAAAAAAACGAGACTGGCGGGTGACGGCACGAGGACGAGCTGACCGTCGAGGTATGCCGCCTGAACCGCTGCGGGGAGCCGTGCGAAAGGCGTAAACGTGACGAGCACCCGGAGACCGGTGGGCGATGCGCCGCCGAGCAAGCGTCCATGGAGCCCGGCGGGCACTTCGCTCGGCTCGGCGAGAATCCGCCAGGCCCCGTCGAGCTTCGCCCAGCCGAGGAGGTCAGCGAGGCGAGCCTCGTCGAGGCCAGTCCAAAATGCAGCCGCTGGCCCCTCGTGGCTTGCGCCGAACAATGTCCAACGGTCGTTCCCTTTGTCGTCCTGGGTGCGTGACAGGGCGACGGCGCAGATGGCAATGACGGGATCGTGCGCAAGCTTTCCAGCAAGAGCCGCATTGGCAATCGCCGGTGGCCAAGCGGGATTACCTTCGAGGAGCGAAGTCGACAGCGCCCGTGGATGGCCACCCACCAGCTTGGCCAGCTCCGAAGCGATGTGCGTGGCGATGCGATCGAGCCCGGGCTCGATGTCATGTGCTTGCTCGTACTCATCGACGTCGAGCGTATCGGCGCCGCTCGCACCGAACGTCGTGCACGCTTCAGCGCGAGTCGGCGCATAGGGCTTGATGCCGACGTACGGCGGAGGCATGAACTCGGAATACGCGCGCAACGGAAAGCGTCCCGTGCCGTGAAACGCTTCCCGCGCTTCGGCCTCAATCTGGTCCCAAGCGTCGCCCATGGACGAACTCTACGCTAGGCTCGGCTGACGTGGCGGCCGCCCCTCGAACCCGCATTGAGTGGCTGACCGCCGCCGGGAGGCTCGTGGCGATCGAGCCGGAGCTCGCCGAGGTCTCCGCGCATTCGGTCCAGCTCGCTGCGGGTTACAACGAGCCCGAAAATGCGCAGCTCATGGGCCACGTCGAGCCGATGTCTGCCGCCGAGGTGGTCGAGCACTACGAGGCAATGTTCGCCGAGGGTGCTCGACCATTTCTGCTTTACCTCGAGCGTGAGCTGGTCGGTGACGCGGACCTACGCGGAGTGCGGGACGGCTCTGCCGAGTTCGCGTTCATGATTGCGGCGCGTAACCATCAGGGCAAAGGCCTCGGCACCAAATTCGCGCTCATGGTCCATGCCTTCGCCTTCTCCTCGCTTTCCCTGCAGCGCGTCTATGCTTCCATCGTGCCCAGGAACCGTGCCTCTCGACGGGTCTTCGAGAAGCTCGGCTACACGGTCGACAACAGTGCTGAGGCTCGGTCATTTGCCGACGAACCCGACGACGTCACGATGGCAATTGACCGTGCGACTTTCGAGCGCTCGCATGCCGCAGAGCTCGCGCAGGTCCGCATCACCTTGCGCTAAAGGAAGCGATGTCGCTCGTCGCACAATCAAAGGGTCCGCTTCCTGAAGGCTGACTCTCACGTACGAGTGAGGGGCCTGCCAGGGTAGGCTGGGACCGGTACGTGCCCGGTTACCGCCCCCACCTCTTCGACCCCGAACGCGCCACCGCGGTGGTGCTGGGCCGCCAACGCTGGGGCATCCGAGACGCTTACCATTTCTTCCTGGGCGCGCCCTGGTGGGTGGACGTCTCGCTGATCGCCAGCATCTTCGTCGGCGCCAACCTTTGCTTTGCCTGCGCCTATGCCCTGCTGGGTGGAGTGGCCAATGCGCGGCCTGGTTCGTTCGAGGACGCCTTCTTCTTCAGCGTTCAAACCATGGGGACCATCGGGTACGGCGAGATGTACCCAGTTTCCCGCGCCGCCAACCTCCTGGTCACCTGCGAAGCGTTGTTCAGTCTGGTGCTGACTGCTCTGGCGACCGGACTTGTCTTTGCGAAGTTCTCGGCCGTGAGGCCCCGGGTCGTCTTCTCCCGGCGTGCGGTCATCACCAAGGTCGACGGCGTACCGACCTTGATCGTCCGGATCGGCAACGAGCGCGGGAACTACATCGCCGAGGTCGAGGTTCGGATGGCTCTGATGCGAACTGAACGGACTTTGGAGGGACGGACGCTCTATCGCGTGCGGGACCTCGTGCTGGTGCGGTCGCGAGGGCCAGCTTTCTCGCGCGGGATGACTGCCATGCACACCATCGACGAAGCGAGTCCCCTGATGGGAGCCACGCCTGACTCGCTGAGGATTTCAGATGCTGAGCTCATCGTCACGTTGATGGGTATCGATGGCACGACGGGTCAGTACGTTCATGCACGTTGCTCGTACCTGGATGACGAGGTCCTCTTCGGCCACCATTTTTCGGACATGGTCACCGAGCTCCCAGACGGGAGAATTCGGATCGACCTGCGGAAATTCAACGAAATCGAGCCGGACAATGACGAACCGAAGCGTCATTGACCTGTACCGAGCGGCCGCTTCTCTGCCCTCCATCAGGCGGTAAGTCGAAGGCCCCGAGGCCTCGAACGCCCTAGGCCTCAACGACCGGCCCATGAGAGGTGCGTGCACTCCTTCCGCCCGTACCGCGAAGCATCGAAGGACATCCCGACGTATTCGGCCCGCCCTGATGAGACTCGACACTTTGTCGTCATTGCTAACCGTTAGCGTTTACGCTAATAGTGGTCCATGGAGCGGTCGGCACCGTCCCTCGAAGAGATTGAGGCCGTATTCATGGCGCTTTCGCATGAGGCACGGAGGCACATCCTGCTGATCCTGAGCCACTTGGGGGGCGAGCTGCCCTCGGGTTATCTGGCGAAGCGGTTCCAACACAGTTGGCCGACGACCACGCGCCACCTTGGAGTGCTCGAAAAGGCTGGCCTGGTGGAAGTCCGGCGCCATGGCCGGAGCAGCCACTACCGAGTCAACCGCGAGCGTCTGGCTCGAGTCGTCGGAGGCTGGCTTACAAACCTGAAACCACCAACGCCAAACCTGATGTGGATGCCTTCAGGCCCCCGGTCTACGCGCGGGCTTGCCCATCAAGACGACTCTGGTGGAGCGAAGGCGAAACCGAAAGGAAAAGCAGGATGAGCCCACGACAGAAAACCAACACCCCCAGGATTTTTCGAATCACGCTCGAGGTCTCGAACATCGACGACGGAGCCGGATTCTACGCCAAGCTGCTCGGTACCGAAGGCAAGCGCCATCCCGGCGCGCGCCACTACTTCGATTGTGGTGGGGTCGTCCTTTCCCTGCTCGACCCGACCATCGGCGGGTTGACCCCGACGCCCAACCCCAAGTCGCTGTACTTCGCAGTGGACGACATCGAAGCGGTGCATGGCCGGGCACAAGCCCTCAAGGCATTGGCGCCCTACAAGGTCCACGGCGAGGCCGCGGGCACGGTGACGAAACGCCCCTGGGGCGAGCGCTCGTTCTACGTCGTTGACCCGTGGGGCAACGACCTGTGCTTCGTCGAAGACGGCACGCTTTACACCTGAGTGAAGACGTCCCCCTTCGGGCGCGCGAAGGGCGCGACAAAGAGGGAAACGCACTACACGGGCACGTCGGCTCCTGGGAGGGACGAAACCGATTGCCCACAGGTGAAGAGCGTGCCCGGATTAACGGATGCCATGAGCGTGTCCGTGGCATGAGCGCTGCATCGCAGTCGCACCTCAATGCGCAGGGGCTCTGCTATGTGGTCGGACAACAAGCGAATGACCCAGACTTCTCGCCGGCGATTCGGACAATTCCTTCCAACGAAGGCCGGCAGGCTGAGACTCTTCGGCCGAGGACGCCCCCGTTCGTCCGGTCAATTTGGCAGTGTGGGTGTAGTGCGGGTGCGGCAATGAGGATTTCTCGACGGCGCAAGGCGATTCGCGATGGCGCGGCCCCGTCCATCATGAGCCGGCGCGACGTGCTCGGTGCCGCAGGCGTCGGGGGGCTCATGCTTTGGACCGACGGAGCGAAGTCGCTTGTAGCCGCCGTGCATGCAGAGGACCAGGCGCGTAGCCACAACACCGTCGACAACGCTTGCCTCCTGGTCCCGAACCTGACCCAGGGTCCTTTCTTCGTCGACGAGCACTTGAATCGCTCCGACATTCGGTCCAGCTCGAAAGGGACGGCAAAGGGCGAACCCTGCCCCGGCCTCCCGCTGACACTTCATGTCTCGGTGTTTGCTTACGGCAAAGCCGGATGTACGCCGCTCCCGGGTACGTAAGTCGATGTCTGGCACTGTGATGGGCTGGGCCTGTACTCAGACGTCCGAAACTTCGGCGACGCTGACACCCGGGGACGAGACTTCCTGCGCGGCTACCAAGTCACCGACTCGGGCGGCCAGGTCACCTTCAAGACCATCTATCCGGGGTGGTACATGGGCCGGGCGGTTCACGTTCATCTGAAGGCTCGCTTCTTTGACGCATCCAAGAACACCACGACCGAGGCGACGACACAGGTCTTCTTCGATGACGCCACTACCGATGCCGTTTTCCGGGCGAATTCGCCCTACAGCGCTCGCGGCCCGCGCGCGATGCGGAACGCGGACGATGCCATCTATGGCGAACGGGCACCGCTTCTCCTCCCACTTCAGGGCGTCAGCTCGTCCGGCTACGCTGCCCGTTTCTCGCTTGGCATCCAGGTTGGAAGCCTTCGCCGCGACGAACCGCACGGACCTGGTCCCTGGCGCCGGTAGGCGCTTACGACGAGGCGCCAACGAATTTCACAATGCCACGTCGGTGGCGCACGGGCCTCTTCTGGCTACACCTGGCGCTTGGCGTGACGGTCAGTCTCCCCGTGGTGCCCATGGCTGCGACCGGAGCCATGATGTCGTATCGGCCCGAGCTCATCGCGTGGGCTGAAAGAGACGTGAAAGGGGTCGAGGGAGGCTTACCGCGGCTTCTCCCAAGTGAACTTCTCCGTCGGGCCAAACACGAGTTGCCCTCGGATGCAAAGCTGGAGTCGCTCGAGCTCGAGCGCACTCCTACCGCTCCGGCCATTCTCGGGTCCGAGAACGGCTTTTGGCTGCTCGACCCGTATGACGGCCACGTGCTTCGCACGAGCGCCGTTCGTCGCTTCTTCCTGGCCGTGGAGGAGGTGCACTGGACCGTTGGACTGGTCCTCGTCCGCATGCGTGCGACCGGGACGGCGCTCGCTGGCCTTGTTGCCATCGGCCTCCTCCTGTCGTCGCTCAGCGGCCCCTGGCTCTGGTGGTCGAGACGACTGACGCCGCCTCAATGGGGAACTCGGCTGCCGTCGAGTTCCGCGTCGCGTAGCTCGAGCTGGCATCACCTCGTCGGAATCTGTTGTGCGCCAATCATCCTGGCGGCAAGCCTCACGGGAATCCTGCTCCATTACGAGGGCGCTGGAGTCGCGACGCTTCTCGGAAAGACTTCGGACGCGCAGGTGATGCTCGATGCTGACTCCGCCGTCCGCGAAGCCATCACGCGCGCTCCGGACTGGTCGGCGTTGCGCCTGTGGTGGGCTGACGACGGCGTACTGACTCTACATGTCCGATTCGGGGACGGCGTGCGCCCTACCCAGTGGGCGAAACTCGACTCGGGCGTACCGGATGAGTCGAGAGCACAAACCGTAACCCTGCGTCGCTACCAAGATGGTCGCACCGGGGACAAGGTACTCGGATGGGCGCGCTGGGTGCACACCGGACAGGCTCTGGGGCGCATCGGGCAAGCGGCTTGGGGCTTCGCTGCTCTCAGCATTCTCGTCCTGGCGTGGACGGGGGTCATGCTGGCTCTCGTGCGCGCCCGACGGTGGTTCACAAACGCGTGAAGCAGATTCGATGAGCTCGAGATTTCCCAGCAAGGTCGAGAACCGAATCGACGCCCAGGTAAGAACAGTTCCTCGCGGTGGCCGCTGGGCTCCGCTCTTCGACGAGTGGCATCGGGTAATCACCTGATTGTCGAAGGTTACCGGCTCAGCGAGTCTGGACACCTCAGCAGGGAGGGTGCTTGGGCAGACACCGGCGGCTGATTTCCGTGGTGAGACGAAGTGGACGACGCACCCCAGGACGCGCGCTGCCGCTGTTGCTCGCTCTCGCGAATTTAATTGGAGGCGCTGGGTGCGGATTTGGCACGTATGACGACAGTGCCGCTCCGCAGCTGACCAGTTCGACCACGGGCGTAGCCGATGCCGGTCAATGGTGGCCTTTCGTCTGCCCTGATGGCGACAACCCGAGCCCACCCTCGACACCTCTCGACTACACCGCGTTGGGCTCCTGCGGAGACGGTGGTCCGTTCACGCTCAGCGTCAACGGTTGCGAGATGTTTGGCACTTGGTCCGTTCTCGGTCTGTCGAACGTCCAAACCCTCCAGCCCACGAGGACGCCAAACCTCGGCGGATGGATTGTCTCCGCGACACCGTCCAACGCCGACGGGGGGGTCTCCGTCGGAGACGGCGGCCCCGAGACCTGGAACTGCGAAGCAACGCCGGCGGCGGGTGCGGGGCTCACCTTCATTTGCTCCGACGCCACGTCATCGGCGACGACGTGTCAGAGCCTGCTCACTCCGGTGAGTCAATGAGTAAGCCGAGTTTGCCGAAGCCGTCGCCGCTCTGGGCGCTAGGCATTGTCGCGCTCCTCCTCCCCGCGGCATCTCCAGCGCAGTCGGACGTCCCAGCCAGTACGGTTCCTCGGCCGTCCGATTCGCCCACTTCCGTCCCTGACCCGACCGCTGCAGGAGTCACGGAGTCCTCGCACGAAGGCGACGCGGGGCCGGCCGTGTCAGACGCGGGCGTGAAGCCGTTCGTCCCCCAAATTCCGCCCACCGGCTCGTCTTTGCCAGGGCGCTCCGACATGGGACCTCCCCTCGAGTCGCCCGTCTTTCAGACAACGGTGACGAATGTGCGGTCGGATCCAGCCCTCATCGGCTCCAGCGCAACAACCGTCACGCGCGACCAACTGGAAGGTTTGCCTGGCGGCGATAACCAGAGCATCGCGGACATCGTGGCGATGCAGCCTGGCACGGTCGCCGATTCGTTCGGTTCGAATATTCACGTGCGTGGTGCGGACGGCGCAATTCTTTATGTCCTGGACGGGATTCCGATGTTCACGCCCGCGCTCGGCACCGTTGGGCAACTCTTGAACACGTTGCCGACCCGGCTGGTACAAAACGTCCAGGTGTACACGGGCGGATTCCCGGTCGAGTACAGCTACGCGCTCGGCGGAATCATCGACATCCAGACCCGTCGGCCGAGCATCACTCCGACCGCGGAATTTCAGATTACCTACGGCACCAACAACCTCGTCGACGTCGCGCTCAACTATTCGCAGACCATCGGCAAGCTCGGCGTCTTCGCCAGTGCGGACTTTGTCAGCACGAATCGCGGCCTGGACACTCCCGACGCCATCTCCGTGCTTCACGATCGACGGACTGGCGGCAACGGCTTCCTCAAGCTGGACTACGAGATCGACGGCCGCAACCGGTTGGCGCTGGTTGCGACCTACCAGGAGGACAAGTTCCAGATTCCCATTGACCCGACGATGCTACCGCTCTCGGACGCTCCCCCGGGTGCCATCCGGGGCAACGACGTGTACGGCAACGCGCCACCACAGTTCGTCCCCTACGGTGCAAACCCAACCGACCTCGAGCGCACGTTCTTCGCCGCGCTCTCCTACATCCACACCGGCGACGTCAAGACGCAGGTTTCGGTCTTTGCTCGAGGGATCTACGAAGACTTCGACTGCGATCCGGCGGGTTCTCTGGGCGCCACCGCCGATCCTGGATCCGTCTGCACGACGTTCACCCGGAATGCGATTCATTTCGGCGGCCTGGCCAATGCAACCTGGCAATGGCTGCCCGGCAACACCTGGAAGGCGGGAGTTGAGGTCCGCGACCAACAGAGCACGCTCAACGCGTCGCTGTTCACGCGTGACGACGGCTCGCCCTCAGGTGGCCCGGACCCGTCTTTGACGCTGACCGGCCGCGACAACATCAACACGCTCTCCGCCGGCGTGTACCTGGAAGATCGTATCGAAGTGGGCAATTTCACGTTCCTCCCGGGCGTGCGGTTCGACATTCAGAACACCAGCTTCGCCTCCTCCGTTGAGCCCAACCTCTTCCTGAGCGGACCCAGCGCCCGCCTGGGCGCGTCGTACGCCTTCAGCGATGCCGTCATCCTCCACGCCTTTACAGGCTACCTCTGGGAGGCGCCGGTCAACTTCGACGCGCCCGTGTTGGCGCCGATCCTCATCCCCTCCTTGGGCGGGGGGCCTCAACCTGTGGATCTCAAACCGGCGACGACCTGGAGCGCCGAACTCGGCATCTCCGTACGTCCGACGCCTCGGATCACCCTCGGGCTCACCGCCTGGGGTCGCTTTACCTTCAACATGCTCGACCATCAGAACATTGGAGACTCCGCGCTGTGGGCCAGCTTCAACTGGGCCAAGGGCCGCGCTGCCGGTTTCGACCTCTACGAATACGGTCAGCTGGCGAAGTTCTGGGGGCTCATCCTGGACAGCTTCGCCAATCTGAGCTTCCAGGATGCCCAGCAGCTCAACATCGTTTCACAGAAGTTCTTGTTCGCTCCAGACGACCTAGCGGCATCCGGAACGTGGAGCACGATGGATCACGTGCAGGACTGGACGGCGAACATCGGCCTCACCCTGCACGACGCGGACAGGTGGAACAACTTGTCCATTCGCTTCAACTACGGAAGCGGCTTCCACACCGGCGTCGCCACCAACGAAGTCGTTCCCGAGCACTCCACGGTCGATGTGACGGTCAGCCACGTGTTTGACCTCCCCCTGAAGCCCCAGATCGCATTCGACGTCTTCAACCTCTTCAACGACATCTATGCCTACCGGCTGGGCACCGGTTTCTTCGGCAACTCGCAGTTCGCCGCTCTGCGCCGGTTCGACCTTCGACTGCTCCTGCACTTCGGCTGATCAACCCCCTTGGACCGACTTCATCGGAGCAAGACTATGAGGAGCCTTCTCGTGCGGTGCGCATGGCTCACCTTCATCGCTCTCTGGATGGAAGGTTGTGCGCCGACCGGGAGTTGCCTGTTCACCACGGACGCAGGCTACGACTACTGCGAGGACTTTCTCGGGACGGAGTACAACCACACCGCCGCTGAGAACGCCTGCAGCGTCGGAAATGGCGCTTACTCGTCGAGTCCCTGCTCCACGGCAGGGGCGTTGGGCGTTTGTGCCATCGGCACCGGAACAGCCGATAACTTCCAGTACACGTACACAGTGCCCGCCGGCGAATCGGGTGCAGGTTCGGTCACGACGACGACGGTGGAAAGCGCATGCGGTATCGCAGGGGGCACATTCACGCCAGGCTGAACGGTTGCTCGAGAAATCCCGGCTGTAATCTCGGGCGGCCTCTACCGCAGACGCTGGAGTCGGTGCAGGCACTCACCGCGCGCAGCCATCTACTGCTGTCCCCGGACTCTCTGCAGCGCGCCCTCGACACCGCCGCCGCGGAGATGCGCAAGGAAAGGCTGGCCGCCTTCTCCAGCATCGAGCAGCTGAAGCTCGACACCATGGCCTACGTGTCGAGTAAGCGCGCCGCGGCACTGGGCGCAGTCGACGCGCAGCGGCAGGCCCTGATGGTTGACATCACCCACGAACGCGTGGCCAGCCTCGACGCCGTCGACGTGTTGCGGAAAGCAAACAGTCCTCGACGCGGATGCCATCTCCTCTCGCATCATCCGTCGGGGGGCGCTAACGATGGCGGGGCTCCTGGTGATGGCGGCCCTCCTCACGGTGGGCGTCCTTCGGTGGGGACCGAGGCCCAGGCCACCGGGTTGAGAAGACAGCGATCCAAGCGCTTCTACGAGTTCGGCCAGGAATCGCCTCGACATGCTACCCACATGCAAGTATGTTACCTACATGTCCAAGATGATTCAGATCCGTAATGTGCCGGACGAGATTCACAGGAGGCTGAAAATCCGAGCGGTGGAAGAGGGCCTGACGCTCTCGGACCTGCTCGCGCGCGAGGCCCGACAGCTCGCGGAGCGCCCGACGCTCGGGCAGATGCGCGCGAGGCTTCTGCGCCGCGGGCGCGAAAGCCTCGAGGAATCGGCGGCGACGCTTGTGCGCGAGGTCCGAGGCAAGCTGTGATCGTCGTCGACGCCTCGGCAGTCATTGAGCTCTTGCTCAATACCCCGCTCGGCGAGCGGGTCGGGGACCGGCTGGCTGATGCCGGCGAGACGCTGAGTGCCCCGCACCTCCTGGATGTCGAGGTATTGCACGTCGTTCGACGCCTTTGCGCAGGCGGCACACTCAAGGAGCGACGTGCAAGACAAGCGCTTGCCGATCTCGCCGAGTTCCCAGTGATTCGGTATTCACACCAGGAGCTGATCGGACGGGCGTGGATGATGCGAGCCACGCTCACCGCTTACGACGCGATGTATGTCGCTCTTGCTGAAGCGCTCGGAGCCACAGTCGTTACGTGCGATGCGCGACTTGGCCGTGCGCACGGTCATGGCGCGGAGATCGCTGTCGTAGCCTTGTCGCCGTGAAGCGATGACTCGGAGAGTCGATGCTCCTTCCAAGGCTGGGGTTCGCCATAGGCTGCGGAGCAGGGCTCGTCGCCTAGAGCGGAAAACTCCACGTGAATCCAGCTCGAATCTCGGCGAGCACTTGTCCACCCTGCTCTCCGAAACGAACAGCTCCGTCTAGGCTGAAGTCCGCAGTGACATTCCAAATCGCGCCGAGAAGGAGACTCGCAGTGGTTCCTTCCGTCGTCTCGTGGCCCACCACGACCTCGGTCACTGGTCTAATGCTCCAGTAGTAAGGCCCCTCAAAGATGGCCCCGCCTTCCCAGCCGAATTCGCCCGCGCTCGTGCCCAGAACCGTCGCATCGAGCGAGACTGTGAGCCAGTCGGCTCGCAAGGAAACGATGAAGGTGGCAATGCCTCCAACCCCTGACGATGAGTTCTTGGGGGACGCATTGACGGTGGGTAGGAGAACGCCAGTCTCCAAGGCAATGCTCGGACCATCCTTCTCCTGAAGACAGCCTTCCCGAAGCACGCCTTTCACGAGCAGCTGGGTGTCCTCCAATGCATAGCGCGACTGCCCTCCCGTCGGACCAAGCTGAAGCAGCTGCTCACCCTGGATGACCGCCTCCCAGCCCGGCGCAAAGCCGAGGTTGAGGACCAGGTTCGGTACGACCAGCCAGTGGGTGCCTCCGACGCCCAGATAGTCGACAGGCCCCATCTCGATCTCGAATTCCATCGGCTTTGCCACGTCGGCATCCGTTGAGTCGAAAGGCCGGTAGGCCGCGGCCCGCACAGTTAGCGCGAGGATGGCGCTAAAGAAGAGGCGAACCACCGTCTTTCGCGTTCCTCGCAGTGTCCGCCGCCAAGTCATGTCGTCTGAATATCGGCAATCAGAGTGCATCTCGTTCACCGCACCGACTCTGTCACCATCACCCAGCGCGGTCGCCGACGGAGCGAATCTGCGCACGCCGGGGCGGACCTTCAAACATAAACGGATGACCTTCAAGGGCTAGGCCGCCGACGGAAGTACGTTCCCGCCCTCACCAGCGCCGCGCGAGCGTTGAGCCGCGTTCGCTTCCCGCTGGGCTCTCGGGCTGCTGCGAACTAGAAGGAGCCAGCGCTCGCCCCTCTACTTTGGAGCAAGATTACGCAATGACGATCGACCGCCGCTTACTTCTCAAGTACGCCGGGCTCGTTCCTTTGCTAAGGCAAGTTCCGCGCCTCGCCTGGGGCACCGGTGGCAGCATGGCGAGCGAAAAAGCCGACTACACCGTGCGCATCGGCATCGCGCTCGTCGAACTGGCAACGGACCACATCGTCTCGACGACTGTCTACAACGGTCAATTCCCTGGCCCTCTCCTGCGCTTCAAAGAAGGGGAAAGAGTAGTCATCGATGTACAGAATGACACGGACACGCCGGAGCTCGTCCATTGGCATGGTCAGATGATTCCGAGCGACGTCGACGGTGCCGCTGAGGAAGGCACGCCTTTCGTGCCCCCGCACGGTACTCACCGGCTCTCTTTCGTACCGAAGCCCTCGGGTTTTCGCTTCTACCATACGCATGTCCCAGCGATGGCCGACCTCAACCGCGGGACCTACACAGGCCAGGCCGGGCCCGTTTACATCGAACCAAAGCAGAATCCAGGCAGCTATGACCGCGAAGTCTTTCTAGTCCTGAAGGAGTTCCTGCCGGCATTTAGCCGTGGCGGCGACATGGCAGTGGCGGCGTTGACCGGAGCTTCCATCAAAGCATTGCAACTGATGGGGAAGGCGGCGGACGAGGAGGAACGGCAGAAAACCAAGGGCTTCGAGGTTGGCTACGAGCTTTTCAGCATCAACGGGCGACTGCTTGGCCATGGTGAGCCAATCAGGGTGAGGCAAGGGGAACGCGTTCTGTTCCACATACTCAACGCAAGTGCGACGGAGATTCGAAGTCTTGCCCTCCCCGGACATTCATTTCGAGTTGTGGCGCTCGACGGGAATCCGGTTCCCACCCAGGCCGAAGTCCCTCTCCTCTGGCTCGGCACTGCCGAGCGCATCTCGGCAATCGTCGAGATGCAGCATCCAGGCATCTGGATTATGGGCGACCTTGCAGATGACGACCGTGGCCACGGGATGGGCATCGTTGTTGAGTACGCCGGCCAAAGCGGGAAGCCGCGATGGGTCAAACCCAAACCATTCCGCTGGGACTACGCGCGGTTTGGCAAGGCCAACACGTCTGTCCCTTCACCGGATGAAACCTTCGAGATCGCCATTGTGAAGCACAACGCCGCGCTCGGCGGCTTCAACCAATGGACGCTCAACGGCGAAGCCTTCTCGATGGAAACAATGAAGCCGACCTACATGCTGCAGACAGGTCGTCGTTATCGACTGAAGTTCCGAAATGCGAGTGACGATATTCACCCGCTACATTTACATCGGCACAGCTTCGAGCTGACGCGAATCGGCGGGAAGCCCACTGCTGGAGTTATGAAGGATGTCGTCATGCTCGGCGGCTTTCAGGAGCTCGAGTTCGATTTCGTTGCCGACAATCCCGGACTAACCCTGTTCCACTGCCATCAGCAGTTGCATATGGATTTCGGCTTCATGGCGCTTTTCAAGTATGCCTAGCTGCTGGTTGCTTCCGCTCGCCTTGCCCTACTTTGCGAAGGCCGCGAAACGCTTGCCGTCGCTCGACGAGTGCACGCTGCGGAGTGGTGCGAAGCCGTGAGTCGAGGGTCGCCCTCGGAGGTCCTTAGAGTCTTCCTTCGCCTCGGTATGAC
>Ga0302324_100009797_pt1 | contig 19960 bp, 16 predicted proteins | sample Palsa_T0_1_FD_201949 | JGI IMG/M metagenome (GOLD analysis project Ga0302324, IMG submission 201949) | Peat permafrost microbial communities from Stordalen Mire near Abisko, Sweden - Palsa_T0_1 | ecosystem: Environmental > Terrestrial > Soil > Palsa > Peat permafrost | place: Sweden: Abisko...
GCAAGCGCAAAGAGCAATTCGGAACAGCCGAGAAGCGCCATGGCCGCTCCGCTTCCCAAGTCGCCGCCAACCTCGGCGTCGCAATGCTCGTCTCCAACGACTTCGTGCAGTCGGCACTCTCCAACTTCGGCCTCGCCGTTCGCTTGGCCGCTGCGCCCGGAATATTTTTCGTCGCCGGGCTAGCCGCCCTCGCCGAAGCCGCTGCCGATACCGTCTCCTCTGAGATTGGCCAGGTCCTCGGCGGCCGCCCGCGCATGATCACGACCCTGCGCTCCACAAACCCTGGCACCGACGGAGCCGTCAGCCTCGCCGGAACCCTCGCCGGCGTTGCCGCCGCCGCACTCATCGCAGCTACAGGCGTGTGGGCGGTTGGCGGTGGCGTGGCTTCGTTTTTCATCTCCTGCGCCGGCGCCGTCTTCGGCCTCCTCTTCGACAGCCTGCTCGGCGCAACCCTCGAGCGCCGCGGCCTGCTCAATAACGACGCAGTGAACTTCCTCTCCACTGCCAGCGCGGCAGCCTTTGCACTGGGAATCCTTGCTTTCCTCCCACGCTCATTCCTTGGTTAAACCTTAACTGCCAACCCTTCCTCACACGTCCTTCAGCCCAAGTTTCTTCCTCAGCCCCGCCGTAATCCGCTCCTGAATCGTCCCGAACGGCATGTCCGTAATGAGATAGGTCCATGTCGCGCCGCGCTGCGCTGGGTTCAGCCCCGTGTCCTCCGCATGCACCAGCCGTTTGGGAATCTCTTCCTCCAACGCTGCCTGCATCCCCTGGTACATCTCGTCAATGTCCTTCAAATACTCGTGCAGCGGATCGTGGTTTGCCCATGACGTCCATTGAGTGTCTTCCCTAAGCCCTGAGACGCCCGCCAAATGTTCCGCCCAAAGGTCGTCAATCGTTGCCAGCGACACCAGCCGCTCCAACTCCGACTTACACTGCTCCTCCCCCGTCAGAATTGCCTGCCTTCGCTGCTGAACCGCCTGCCGCTGCCCTTCCACCACCCCTTCATACTTCGTCAGAAACTGCCGAATCTGAAGGTTCTGTTCTTCAATCTGCTGCTGAATCTTCGCCGGGGCGCCAGGGGAATTCAACTGATCCACGCCGTACTTCACCAGCAGGTCGTCTCCAAGCGAAACAAAGAACTGCGAACTGCCCGGATCGCCCTGCCGGCCCGCGCGTCCACGCAACTGGTGGTCGATGCGGCGGCTTTCGTGCCGGTTCAGACCGATCACATGCAGCCCGCCCAGCTGCGCCACTCCCTCGCCGAGGCGAATATCCACTCCCCTGCCAGCCATATTGGTCGAAACTGTCACGGCGCCGCGTTCGCCTGCCAGCGCAATGATCGCCGCTTCTTCCTCTTCGTTGCGCGCGTTCAACACATGATGCGGCAGCGCGCCCATCGCCGCGCTCAGCCGCTCCGACTCTTCCACACTCGCCGTGCCAATCAGCACCGGCCGTCCGGTTTCATGCATGCGCAGAATCTCTGCCAGCGCCGCCTGTTCCTTCTCCTCCTTCGTCTGGAAAAGATAATCAGGCAGATCCATACGAATCACGGGCCGATTCGTCGCGATCACCTCAACAGCGAGCCCGTAGGTGGACCCGAGCTCCTGTGCCTGGGTTGCGGCGGTGCCCGTCATGCCGCACACATGGGGATAAAGAGCAACCAGATTCTGAACGGTGATCGATCCCAGAATCTTGCCCTGCGCCTTGGCCGAAACTCCCTCCTTGGCTTCCACTGCGTTATGCAGACCGGCGGGCCATCGTCTGTCCGGAACAACACGCCCCTTGAATTCATCCACCGATTCAATCGCGCCGTTCTTCACCAGGTAGTCCACATCCCGCCGCAACAGCCCATGCGCGTGCAGCGAATCCTGCACCGCGGCAAACAGCCCCAGATTCCCCTCCGAAAACAGGTTCGCGCAGCCGAATGCCCTCTCCACCGCATGGATGCCCCGGTCGGTCAGCGAGGCGTTGCGCCCATACTGGTCGAGCACATACTCCACTCCGCGCCTAAAGTGCCGGGTCACCTGGTCCACTCGATAGGCAAGCACCGCATCGCCTGCTTCGCCGCCGGCCAACACCAATGGAATCCGCGCTTCATCGATCAAAATCGAGTCGGCCTCATCGATCACGGCAGCGGCAAATGGCCGATGCACCTGTTCGGCTGGATAGAACGCAATCTGGTCGCGGAGATAATCGAAGCCGATCTCATTGGCCGTCGCATAAGTGATGTCGCAGCCATAAGCCTGCTTCCGTTCCTCGCTGTTCATGCCCTGCTGAATGCAACCGACAGAGAGACCAAAAAACTCGTAGATTGGTCCCATCCATCGCGCATCGCGTCGCGCCAGATAATCATTCACCGTCATTACGTGAACGCCCTTGCCCGTCTTCGCCCACCAGGCAATCGCCGGCACAGCGGCCAGCGTTTTTCCCTCCCCCGTTTGCATCTCGGCGATCCTTCCATCGGCGAGTGCAAGCGAGCCTTGAAGCTGCACGTCAAACAGCTCCAGTCCCAGCATTCGTTCCGCGGCCACAGCCGCTACTGCGACCGTCTCCAGAAGGGTTGAAGCGTCCTTCGCTGTGGTTCTCAATTGGGCGTCAGTTTCTTGAAGCAGTTCCAGCCGTCGCGCATGAATCGCGGCGATCGCATCGCGGCGATACGCCGCCGAGCCGGCGCGGACAAACAGCTTTCGCAGGAAACCGCGCACCGTGCACTCTCCCATCACAGCGTCTGCCGGCAAATTTCGCAGCTAACTCCGCTGCATTTAGTGCAAATGCATCCGCCACAGCGTGTAGCTCAGAATCTCGTGCGCAATCCGCTCGAACTCCTGCGATCCGCCTTCCACCACCACCCGCGGCCTGGGCGACGTGAGCACGTCGAGCCCATCCGCAGCGCAAATCTCATGAATCCTGAACAAATGCGTTCCGTCGCTCACAATCACCAGCCTGCGCAGACCGTTGGCGCGCGCAATCACGCCGATGCGCAGCGCGGACTCTTCGGTATTGCGGCTTTCCGTCTCCGCAATGATCGCTTCCTCGGGCACGCCCATGCCTTTAAGATACTGCTCGCCCACAGCGCCCTCGGTATATTCGTCGCCCCCGGTCCCCCCCAAAGTGATGATCAGCGGAGCAATGCCGCGGTGGTATAGCGCGAGCGCGTGATCGAGCCGTGCACGATACACCGGCGACGGCCGCCCATCGTACTCGGCCGCGCCAAAGACCCCGATCGCATCCGACGGCGCCGCCTGGTCCTGCCGCGCATACTCTTCAATCTGCCCGTAAACCCACCAGCACCATCCACTCGATCCCAGCACTAAAAGCAAGACCAGGAGCAATAGCGCGCGAAGCACCCAGCGCGGCCGCTTTCGCAGCTTCGCCCGGCTTCTGCCCACCGTGCTGGGAGCGCTTCGCTTCATGCGCACCTTCTTTGGCTCAATGGAATCGCGGATTCCTATCGCTGCAATACCATCACGATCTCATGCGTCGGGATAGCGCCCTCGCGCAGAACCTCCCAGCGGCCGGGTCCGAGCGATAGGTCGACGATGGTGGTCGGGAGAGATCGTGCGGTTGGGCCGCCGTCGACAATCAGCGGAATGCGGTCGCCAATCTGATCGCGTACGCACGCCGCGTGCGTACACTCCGAAGCACCCTGCAGGTTGGCCGAGGTTGCGGTAATGGGCAGCCCAAAGCGCTCCACCACCGCGCGCGGAATCGCGGCGTCGGGCACGCGCAAGGCCACGTTCCCGGTATTTGCCGTCGACCGCAGCGGCAGCTTGGTCCCCGCGCGCACAATCACGGTCAGCGGGCCGGGCCAGAACTTGTCGGCCAGTTTGTCGAGCAGCGGATCCGTATCGCGGGCCAGCGTATACGCCTGCGCCAGACCTGAGATCAGCAGCGAAAGCGGCTTGTGCTTCTGGCGGCTCTTGATCTGGTAGATCCGCTCAACGGCATACAGGTTGACGGGATCCACAGCAAGGCCATAGAAGGTGTCCGTCGGCATGGCGATCACATCGCCTTTGCGCAGACAGGAGACGATATAGTCGATCCGGTCAGCCTGTGGTTCGTCGGGATGGACGCGCAAGATCTCCGCGGACAATTAGGTCTACCTCAGTTCCCGGGAAACATTTGGCCACAAAGACGGAAGCTACCACAGCGCCGTTCAGCGATCAAGCTGCGTTCGTTTTCCGGTGCCTTCGCGGTCAACAATCAGAATAGAATCGCCTTAGCGACCCATGGGTTCGCTTGAGAATGCCTGTCCGCATTGTACATAGCAAGCAGAATGCCCGCTTGAAAGAGCTCCGCCGCGTGCTCGCTCATCCGCCAAGGGGAGGGTCTGGTCAACCTGCTCCCTTGACGGGGATCGAAGGACCAAACCTGCTCCAGGAGGCCATTCGCGCAGGCTTGAAGATCGAAACGGTGTTCGTCGCGCAGGGGTTTGAAGGTCTGCTCGCTGAGATTGATCTGCCTGACGAGATTGACGTTCTTCAGCTTCCGAAAGAAATGCTCGACTCGGCGCTCACCACTGAAACTCCGCAGCCCGTGGCCGCGCTTGTCCAGCCGTTTGATTGGATTTGGCGCGATCTGCTCGAAGGCGGAGTTGTCGGCACCGAAACCGCATCTCCGCTCATCCTCGTCCTCGCCGGCCTGCAGGACCCCGGAAACCTCGGCACAATTCTCCGCTCGGCCGAAGCCTTCGGGGCAACCGGCGTCGTGAGCCTGCCCGGCACCGTCAGCCCCTGGAACGCAAAGGCTGTCCGTGCTTCCGCTGGCAGCGTCTTCCGCGTGCCGCTGGTTGAATCGACCGCTGACGAATGCTTTGCCCAACTTCACTCAGCCGGCCTCCGCATCCTCACCACTTCTGTCCGCGGAGCCGAACCCGCAACCACCGAAGACCTAGTCGGCCTCATAGCACTCCTCATCGGCAGCGAAGGCAATGGCGTTCCCAACGAACTCGCCTCCCGCTGCGATGGCGCCATCACCATTCCCACGCCCGGCCCCGTAGAGAGCCTCAACGCCGCCGTCGCCGCAAGCGTGCTACTTTATGAGGCCTCACGCCAGCGTGCAGCACAGGCCAGCCCCGCGCTCGATCGCAATCAACGCCCGTCTCTGAAAGGTGCGCGATGAGCCTCTTCGACGGCCAACCAGACGGCCCTGCGGCCAACAAAGGCGTGCCTCTGGCTGCGCAGCCATTGGCAGAGCGCATGCGCCCACGCACGCTCGAAGAATACAGCGGCCAGGAGCACCTCCTCGGCCCCGGCAAGCCCCTGCGCGTGCAGATCGAGCACGACGGCCCTGAATCATCCGGGACAGGCTCGATGATCCTCTGGGGCCCGCCCGGCTCGGGCAAAACCACACTCGCCAAGATCATCGCCGAAACCACGCAGGCGAACTTCGTCGAATTCTCCGCCGTCATGAGCGGAATCAAAGAGATCAAGCAGGTAATGGCCGCCGCGGCGCAGGCCGCCGAAATGCACTCGCGCACCATCCTCTTCGTCGACGAGATTCACCGCTTCAACAAGGCGCAGCAGGATGCGTTTCTCCCCTACGTGGAGCGCGGCACCATTCGCCTCATCGGCGCGACCACTGAAAACCCGTCCTTCGAAATCATCTCCGCGCTGCTCTCACGCTGCCGCGTCTATGTACTCCACCCGCTCAGCGAGGAGCACATCGCTCAGCTCCTTCATCGCGCGCTCGCAGATACAGAACGCGGCCTGGGCAGCCTCAACCTCACCGCTGATGACGATGCCCTCACGCTCATCGCCAGCTACTCCAGTGGCGACTGCCGCGCCGCTTACAACACCCTCGAAGTCGCCGCGCAACTGGCCACCGCTGCGGGCAGTACTCGCATCGACACTGCGCTCGCTACCGAAGCCGTCCAGCAGCGTGTCCTCATGTACGACAAGAACGGCGAGGAGCACTACAACCTCATCTCCGCGCTGCACAAGAGCGTGCGCAACTCCGACCCGGACGCGGCACTCTATTGGCTGGCCCGCATGTTCGCTGCCGGCGAGGACCCGCTCTACCTTGCCCGTCGCGTCGTCCGAATGGCCGTCGAAGACATCGGTCTTGCCGCGCCCGAAGCGCTTAACCTCTGCCTTTCCGCCAAGGATGCCATCGACTTTCTCGGCTCGCCCGAAGGCGACCTCGCCCTCGCCGAAGCGGTCGTCTATCTCTGCCTCGCGCCTAAATCGAACTCGGTCTACACGGCATACGGCGCTGTCCAGGCGGAGATAGAGCACACTCGCCAGGAGCCCGTCCCTCTGCACCTGCGCAACGCGCCAACGCGCCTGATGAAAGAGCTTAATTACGGCAAGGGCTACCTCTACGCCCACGAAGAAGCGGGAAAAGTCGCCGACATGGACTGCCTGCCCGACTCGCTCCGGGGACGCAGCTACTACAAGCCCACCCAGGAGGGCCGCGAAAAGCTCCTCGCCCAGCGCATGGAGGAGATTCGGAACCTGCGCCTGCGCAAACACGGCGGCGCGTGATTGCCTGACTTGTGCCGGGTCACTCTACAGAGTTGTCATCCTGAGCCGAGCGTATTCCAGCGGAGTCGAAGAACCTGCTGTTCTTCTGCGCGCCCTTCTCAAAAGAGGGAGGCGTACGCTTCGTACTTACCATGAAACACAGCCACGATTTCAGCCAAGGCAAGCGGGGACGCATTGTCCGACCGGCACCGGAGCCGCTCGGCAAGACGCGCATTACCATCCGCCTTGTTGTAGCATTGTCGATCATTTTCTCAAAGAGGCTGGCGCGTCGGGCGGGGAAACCGGGTATAAAACGCTCATCAACCAAGCCTTGCGACAGCACGTCGAGGGCAAAGCGCCAAAGCTTGAAGAGACCCTCCGCCGCATATCGCGCGAAGAAATCCGCTCCGCAAGCTGATGGCAACCCGAGGCTATTGCCCAGCAACAGGTATGCGGATAAACCAGCTTCTTCCGTCGCGATCCCTGATGTAGACGTGATAGCCATCGGTGATCAGTTCCGCTGGCTCACCCACATAGAACTCAATCGAAACCTCGCACCTCCAAATAGCCCCTTCCGCCCATGGCTGAAAGCACTCCGCCGATTCGAATTTTCCCTGCCACACCCGCAGGAGCATAGTGCGAAGTTCATCTTCGGTGGCTCCCGCAGGAACATACCGAATGACTCGAATATCGCGAACGGGATGAGTCCCCCCGCCAGCCAGTTCCGCCACAGTCATCGGATGACCATAGGACGCGATGCGATTTGCGCAGCGCGCGCCCCTCGAATCCGGTGGTTGAAGGTAGAATTCGGAGGCCCTCTTAGCATCCTGATTGAATATGATCGTCGGCCAGCTGGGAGCCGGCTGCGAGTGTGCCTGGCCAGTCTGGAAAGCCGTAAAGGCTAGAGCTAAAACCGCTAGCTGCATCGATCGCCCCCTATCTGCTTTCCGAACGCGTGCACCCTGTTTCCCTTCTCTCTTCCCTTCGCTGTCACCCCCACGGATCCACCACCGACCCCGCGATATCTGAAAAGTGTTTCACATTGCGCGTTGCCAGCGTCGCATGATTGGCCAGCACGATTCCAGCAATCATCGTGTCGCGGGCCTCAATTGGACGGCCCTTTCGCTTGCGCGTCGCAGCCAGGTCTGCCGCACACTCCGCAGCCGCCTCATCGAAGTTCGCGATACGCTCCTGAAGCACCTCGGCAACCCAGCGATCAAAGAATGCTGCGAGCGCAGCTCGCTTCCGCCCTACGGGCATTGACTTCAGGCCGGCTCGGATTTCGTAAATATTTATCGAAGTTGTCCAGATAGAAGAATTCGGCTGGCTGTTAATCCAGCGCATGAAGTCGATGTCGGGCGCGGGAAGCATCAACTCCGAAATCGCATTTGTATCCAGAATAATCAATGCTAGAACTTCGGAATCTGCATTCGCATTCCGCGAATCTCGGGAATCTCTTCCCCTTCTTCCAGTCCGATCCCTTGACCGCTAAAAAGCGCAACTGATGCCGTACCAAAGCCAACCTTCCGCGCATCCTCTGTCTTCAGCGCGTCACGCAAAGTCTCGCGGGCTTCGGCCTCCATGCTGCGGCCGTTCCGCTTGGCCCGCTTTTGCAGTGTCCTCTTGAGCCGATCTTCCACGTTCCGAATAAGAATCTGCGCCACAATCCACCCCAACTGCTATCATGATAGCACGATTGATTCAAATCGTCCTTTTCGTTGGCGAAGACCCTGTTTTCTTCCCCCTCCCCTCAATTCGTTTCCGGATACTTCACTCCGCAGCCGTAAGGCCGCGTATACGGCATCGCGATTGGCTTGCCCGCCATCGCCTCCGTCAGCGCTTCGGAAACGTAATTCCGCGCGCCGTGCACGTCATCCGGGTCGGTCGTGGGCCGGTCGTCGATCGCGCCGTCATAGATCACTTTGCCGGAGGGATCGATGACCACCATCTGCGGCGTCGTCCTCGCGCTGTAGAGTCGGCCGAGCTTGCCCTCCGGGTCCATCAACACGGCGGTTGGCGCCGCGTGCATCCTCTCAAGGTAAGCGTTCTCCTCGCTCGATGTGAGATAGCCTTGCTGACCGGGAGCTGAAGAGATCACTGTGAACCAGACCACGCCCTTCGAGGTCCACTCCTTCTGCAAGGCCTGCATGTTGCCCGAGACATAGTGCTTCCTGGTAAATGGGCAGCCCTGGTTATGCCACTCCAACACCACGTACTTGCCGCGATACTGCGCCAGGGACTCGATTTGGCCGCGCGAGTCGGTGGCAGTGAAGGCCGGGGCAGGCGCGCCCACGCGGACCTCCTGCGCGTCAGTTGAAATGGATAGCAGAATAGCGCCAAGAGCGGCAAATCCCAATAACCGAATGCTGAGTTTCATGGCAGCGAACCTCCCGAGGGGAATCGGACGTTCAAGGGGAATTGGACGATCGCCAGATGGGCTTACAGGGGCTTACTTCGGATTGGACGCAGCCGCGTTTTCCTGGGTTGCAGACTTGGGCAGCTTCGCCAGCGCATCCGTCACGATCCCCGGCGTCAACACCTCAGGCAGTAACTGCGCCCCACTTTGACCCGGTATGTAAAGCGCGTACGTCGGTACGCCGCTGCGGCCCAATCCTTCAAGCGCATGCGTGATGGCCTCGTCGTGCCGCGTCCAGTCGGCCTTGAGCAGCACAACTTTGTGCTCCTGAAAGGCCTGCATCACCTCAGGCCTTGTGAGCGCCACACGCTCATTTACCTGGCAGCTCAGGCACCAGCTCGCTGTGAAGTCCACAAACACCGGCCGTCCTTCCGCCACATAGCCATTCACTGCGTCCGCCGACCAAGGTTCCCAGTTACCTTGCGCAGACTGGACTCTTGGGAGCGATGCCAACGCTCTCGCATCTTCGAAAGTTAATGTTCCCGGCATAGTCTCCAGCTTCTTCGGAGCAAGCACGCTGAGAACAATCACCCCAACAACGATCATCCCTGCCACAACGCTCGCCCAACTCTTCGCCGGCCATCTCCCAAGAAACCATCCCGCAATCGCCAGCAGCAAGAAGCTCGTCAGCAACACCGCCAGCAGGTCCGCACCGTATGCCTGCGCCAGCACCCACGCCAGCCAAATCGCTGTCCCAAATATCGGCACCGCAACCGCCTGCTTCAGCACGTCCATCCACACGCCCGGCTTGGGCAGCAACCGCGCCCACGCCGGCTGCAGCGTCAGCGCTACATAGGGGCAGGCGAGCCCAAGCGCCAATGCCGTAAACACTGCAAAGCTCACCACCGCGCTCTGTGCCAGCGCGTAGCCGATCGCGGCTCCCATCAGCGGCGCCGTGCAGGGCGTGGCCACCACCACCGCCAGAACGCCCGTAAAGAAACTCCCCGCGTAGCCCTGTTTTGCCGCGAGCGACCCACCTGCGCTCGTCAGCGTGAGTCCAATTTCAAACTGCCCTGCCAGCGAAAGCCCCAGGAAAAACAGCAGACCCGCCATCAGCGAGAGCACCACGGGAGACTGAAACTGGAATCCCCAGCCGATTGTGCTGCCCGCAGCCTTGAGCGCAAGCAGCGTTCCCACCAGCGCCCAGAACGAGGCAACAATTCCGGCCGTGTACACCAAGCCATGCAGCCGCAGCGCGCGCCGCTCCTCATTGCCCGAGCGCACCAGCGCCAGCCCCTTCAGAAACAGCACCGGGAAAACACACGGCATCAGATTCAATAACAGCCCACCCACAAATGCCAAGCCAAGCGCCTCCAGCAGGCTGGTTTTCTTCTGCGTGCTGCCGCCAGAAGTTGAAGCAAAACTTGAAGTGGGAATCGGCGTGTTTGAAAGAGCGGTCGGCGTTTCACTGGAGGTCGCTGGAGCAATAGCGGAGGTTGTTCCAGCCGCCTGCTGCGCACCTGCTGCCGTCGCATTTCCCGGAGCGCCAGATCTCGCAGCCCCGGTCGGCCCAGCCCCCGCACCGGGCGTCGCGCCTGCCTGCACTGCACCCGACAGCGCAGCAATGTCATAGGCTCGCCCACCTGAGAGCTCGACAACTCCCCTCAATTGAGCGGGATTTGCCGTAAGGTTCGCGTCCTTCTTCAAGTCAAGCGTGAATCCCTGAGCGGTCGAAGTGAGCTTCTGCGGCGCTGGATTATCGATGATGTTCTGATCGGCAGGAAAGAATGCTGCCTGCGATTCCTTGCGGCCCGTCACAACACTCAGCCGGAACCCATCTCTCGTTGGCTCGAAAGACGCTCGATCACTGGGGGGCAATGCATCGGGCAGCCGAGCAGCCAGCCGCTTCCAGATTTCGGCGCCAGGTCCATCATCCGAGCTGTTGGCGGGGGCCGTTGCAAGAATCTCCTGCGTGATCTCCAACTCGGCCTTGCCCGGAATGCAACTCGAACTGCACACCAGCCAATCGACCTTTGCGTGCAGAGCAGCGGGCCCGGGTTTCGCGGATTTCGCAATCTCAAGTTTGAACGGATAGACGACCTCATCCTCATACCCGTAGTCCATCAACGGGCCCAACGGCAGCCGCTTCGGCGCGGCGAATTGCAACGGCTCAGCGGTCACTCCCTCGGGAAGCGTCCACTTCACATGCGGCGGCTCACCCGCATCGCCAGGATTCTTCCAGTACACATGCCACCCTGGTTCAAGCTTGAAGTAAAGACCGCCGTGATCGCCGCCGCCAGAATATACATGAGCCTTGCGAAAGACTAACTGCACATGCACATGCGGCCGATCTGCCGAGCTCGAATCCGCGTGCGCCAGCACCCCAACCGCACACAGCAAAGCCAACCCGGCGATGATCCGCAATTTACTCACGTGTAACGTACGCAATCCCCTGCACATTGGACTCAATCGATAGATCGATTGTCGCAGTAATTCGCGGCTATTTCGCCGGGTGCCCCACCCTCGTCGCGTACTTGTTTTTGCGACTAGGGTGGGACGCCTCGATGCCGACAATACAGGAACCGTGAAAATGCTCTAATTCCCGTCATGCGTGTCTGCTCTCGCCGCATGTTCCCTGAAGATGCAGTCGTTCTGCACGCACATCACCCCGGCCGCCCTCGCCTTTGCCACCGCTTCGTCGTGAACCACTTCATCCTGCAGCCACAAGTACTTGATCTTGAGCCGTATCACGTCGTCCACTATCGCCGGTACATGAACCGACGCGCGAAACACATCCACAAGATCGATTCCTTTGCCCATTTCACCGCGCACCGCCGCATCGGCAGCCTCAAGATCCGGATAGCACTTCAGGCCAATCACCTCACTCAGCGCCGGATTCACGGGCACCACTCGATACCCGTTCTCCTTGAGATATCGTCCGATGTTATGGCTGGCCCTCCACGTCTTGTCGCTCATGCCCACCACGGCAATCGTTCGCGCCTCACGCAGCATCTCGTCAATAACCCTTGGATCGTTTGCCAACATCGCTCTGTTCCCTGTTCCCTGTTCCCTGTTCCCTAGTCCCCAGTCCCTACGTCCCCGTCCCCCACACCCGATACCCTGCCTCTATACATCCAAATCGTCTTCGCCCCCACCCGTCGCCGTACCCCGCCTCTTGGCGAGCAGATACCCGCGCAAAAACGGCTCCAGGTACCCATCGAGCACTTTGTCCACGTCGCCCACTTCCACCTTCGTGCGATGGTCCTTGGCAATGCGATACGGCTGCAACACGTACGAGCGAATCTGCGAACCGAAGTTGATGTCGAGCTTCGAGTCCTCAAGCTTCTTTGTCGCCGCATGCTTCTTGGCCAGCTCGTGTTCGTAGAGCCGCGACCTCAGCATCTTCATCGCCTTCTCGCGGTTCTTGTGCTGCGAGCGCTCGTTCTGGCATTGCACCACGATCCCCGTCGGCAGGTGCGTCATCCGCACCGCCGAGTCCGTTGTGTTCACGTGCTGCCCGCCTTTGCCGCCCGAGCGATAGGTATCGATGCGCAGGTCTTCCAGCTTTACGTCCACCACAATCGAGTCGTCGATCTCAGGCGACACATACACCGACGCAAACGAAGTATGCCGCCGCTTGGCTGAGTCGAAAGGCGAAATCCTCACCAGCCGATGCACGCCGCTCTCTCCGGCAAGCTGTCCATACGCATACTCGCCAAGAATCGTAAAGGTCACAGACTTGATGCCGGCTTCGTCGCCGTCCTGGTAGTCGTTGACCTCTGTCTTGAAGCCTTGCTGCTCGGCCCAGCGCAGATACATACGCATCAGCATCTCGGCCCAGTCCTGGCTCTCCGTTCCGCCCGCGCCGGGGTGCACCGTCACAATCGCGTTCAGCGGATCGGTCTCGCTCTGCAGCATCGTCCGCGCTTCCAGCTCCTCTGCGAACGTAGCCAGCTCTTTGATGCTCGTCTCAAGCTCTGCCAACACATCCTCGCCCTCGCGTCCCAGCTCGAAATAAGCCTCGATGTCGCCCGTACGGCGCACCAATGCATCGTCGTCGGCCACAAGCTTTTCAAGTCGCTTGCGGTCGCGCATCAACGGTTTGCTTACTTCTTGATTGCTCCACAGGCCCGGATCGGCCAGCTTGGCTTCAATGTCGGCTAACTCACGACGAAGGCGGGCGGGGTCAAAGATACTCCCGCAGGTCGCGCACTTGGTCGCGCACAGGGGCATAGGCGAATTCGAGATCGTTCAACGACATCGTTTTGCTCTTTCCTTTGACCTGACTTTTTTGAACTATGAGGCTGCGCTATCTCAACTGCATCCTAGATTATCACCGGCCGAGTTGCGGGCCCGGTTCCCGGAGGGGCCCATCTTCCTTTTCCGAGCGAAAACAGAAGATAATCCGCGGCAGCGTCTTCCAAGCTCGAAAACTCTCTTGTGCATTCGTACCCAGATTGCCGCGAGTACCACCCAACCTGAAATCCCCAGCTCTCTTCCGTGATAAACGTAGACGGACTGTACCGCTTATCGTAGGACTCCGCGATTAACTTCCTGGCCGACTCGGGACTCCTGCGAAAGTACTCGACGATTTCTTCCTGCGCAAGTTCGCAAACATAAGCAGCTTCGGGAACTCCGATGCGCTGTGCACGAAAGTCCTTTGGGAACCCGTCAGGTACAGGCCTTCGAATCCATCCCCACATCGCTCAATTCTAGCCTGCCTGCAGTGGGAAAAGGCGCGTCGCCTGGCCGTATAAGCCGGAGACTTAACGCCGGTCACACGTAAAAGACCAGCCCCTTCATGGGATAGTGCTTGCGGTTGCGCGTCCAGAGCTCCGCTTGACTCTGGAACGCCGAAGCTGCAATCAGGGCGTCGGCAATCTTTAGATTGTGACTCTTGCTGTATCGGCGGAGAAACTCGCCTCCCAGTTCACCTATCCTCTGATCGATGTCAATGCAGGTAAGAGGAGCGAAAAAGCGGACAATTGCCGGCATTTCTTTCGCCTGCGCGCCCGCCCATACCTCCGCAAATGTGATAGGAGAAATCAGAATTGGCAAACTGGATTGAGCGAGTTTGCCCCACTGCGACAGAATGCTCTGATCCCGTCCGCGCAGAACCTCAATGACGATGTCCGAATCGATGAGAACGCTCATCTGGCTCTTAATCGTTCCTGCCTGTCGTCGTCACGCAGATTGCGAATGAACATATCCGCGTCCTCAGCTACGGGTCGGCCCTTCCATAGTCCAACAATACCCAGCATAGCTGCACGACGCTCTTCCTGGTTCCCCAAATACCGTTCGCGAGCAGCAACGCGCACCAACTCCGAGATCGTGGCTCCTTCAAGCAACGCCCTGGCATGTAGCGCCGCCCAGAGTTCCTCATCGAGATAGAGCTGTGTTCTCCGCATGATGTATAGCATACATCATGCCGTCTTCCATCGCAATGCACCCCTTCACGCCGAGTGGGTTGCAATCCCCTGCCGTATGAGCCGTCTGCCCGCCCAGGCGCTCAGCACCGCCGCAGCCAGCACGCACCCCCACCCAAACACATCCCCGTGCTCGGTATAGAACGTCACATCGTCACGGAAGCCGAACTCGGCCGGCAGCGCATCGGTCTGATGCCGCGGAATGCTCTGCCGCACCACTCCATACGGATCGATCACGCACGTCACGCCTGTGTTCGTGTCGCGCAAAATCCACCGCCGATTCTCGATCGCCCGCATGCGCGCCATGTTCAGGTGCTGCCACGCCGCGCTCGTGTCTCCATACCACCCATCGTCGCTAATGTTGACAAGCACCTCGGCGCCCAGTTGCGCAAAGTGCCTCACTTCGTCTGCAAACACAGCCTCATAACAGATGAAGATCCCGTACTTATGTACCACTCCATTCGCGTCCGGCAGCCGAAAAACCTTTCGCTGCGTACCGCGCGTAAATTTTGAAACTCGCCCGGTCAGTTTCCGCGCAAAAGTGAGCAGATTCTCGAATGGAACGTACTCGCCAAACGGAACGAGGTGGATTTTGTCGTAGCGGCCGACCTTTTCACCATTCGCACCGAAGACGATGGCGGAGTTGAAGTAGTCCCACTCGTTGTCCTGTTGATCGAGCGTCCATCCAATGCCCCCGGTGACGATGGGAGCATGAACGATCTGTGTCATCCTGCGGAGAGAATCCGGAAATCGCGGATCACTTTCGTCGAACGGCGCAGGCGACTCAGGCCACGCAATCAGCGCGGGATTCGTCTCGTACGGCGGGCAGATGATTTCGCCCAGCTGCGCGCCAGTCTGCGGAATTCCCGCGATGTAGCCCTTGCATTGCTCGCTCGCCAGCTTCTGGAACTCGGCCATATGCTGGTCCCACTCGCCTGGCTTGTTCCATCGACTTTCGTTGCCGACGTCGAGGTTGGGCTGGATCAGCACGGCGGTCGCCGTCGGCGCGGGCCGCACGGGTGGGATAGTCACACCAATCCCGCCCCAAACCATCAGCGCCACTCCAGCCACGCCAGCCGTCTGTCGGTCGCTGAAGCGACGCACCTTACGGCAATCGAGCAGAAGGCCTCCGGCGATGAGCACATTTACCGACACCAACAGGAAGCTGATCCCATAAACGCCCGTCCACGGGGCAAGCCGATTGACGATCGTGTTGTCTACCTGCGAATAGCCCAACTGGTCCCACGGCACGCTGGTGAAACGCGCGGCCACCAGCTCAAGCGCCGTCCACAACACCGGCGCAGCCGCCAGCGCAATTCGAGTGTTCCCGCTCGACCGCCTTATCAGCACAACCGCCCAGCCAAATACGCCCCAATACAACCCCAATACAACGCTGTATCCGATCAGCAACAGCGTCGGCGCCATTGGCGGCATGTCGCCGTACTTCATCATCGTGTCGCGCACCCAGTAACAGTTCCCCATGTACCAAAGGAACCCGCTCAAGTACCCAAGAAAAAACGCCGTGCGCAGCGGCTTCTTCCCTCCAACACACAAATGCGACAGCAACGCCCACAGCAGCGGCACAAGCCCAAACCAGGCAAAGATCGACCGCCAGGGCGGCATCGGCCCGGCCAGTGGAAACGGCAACTCCAGCAGCGCAGCTGAGAGCACCGCCGCGGCCCATAGCATCCATGCTTTCTGCGTAAAAACGGGCATGCGCATACAGCGCAGAGTGTATCGCATTCCAGTGAATCGCAATGCATTGCGGCGTTTTCCACGTTCCGGCATTCGCCCGAGCAGCAGATCCCTATCCACTTGCGCCCGAAAACGCGTTACAATCCGCCTATGGCCCACACACTGGCACTCTTCGGAATGCATCTGCTCGAGATTGCGTTTTTTATTGGGCTCGTGGGCTCATCCGTCGTGGTCCTCATCAGCTTTATTGAAGATGGCAAAGAGCTCTTCGGCAAAGACGAAAATTAAAGCCATCAGGGTAAGCTAATGGCTGCCTAAAGATACCGCTCATTTTGATTGACAGCTCATTCAGCCAGACTTAAACTCACCGAAGGGCAGGCGGTGGTTCGCCTTCTCCAATTTGGAACGCCGCTGACTCTTCCCCGGCACCCGCGCGAATGGCATCTTCCCGAACGACCGTAGCCCCTCCATCCGACCGCGTGCGGCTCATTGTGGCATCCTCCGTGATGCTCACATTCATCTCCTTCTGGCGCGCTGCCTCCATCGTTCTCTGCGATCTTGGTTCTTCAGCCTTTTATGCCGGCGGCATCGCCGAAGAGGCTGTAGGAGCGGCCGCTCCCTGGTTCATTCTCGGCATCATGCTGTTCAGCTTCGCCGTGCGTGCAGTCTACGTCGAAAGCTGTTCCATGTTTACCCGCGGCGGCGTTTACCGCGTCGTCAAAGAAGCCCTCGGCGGCACCTTCGCCAAGCTCAGCGTCTCGGCGCTGATGTTCGATTACATCCTCACCGGCCCCATCTCCGGCGTGTCTGCGGGACAATACATCACCGGCCTGATGAACGAGCTGATGACGGTGGCCAACACCAGCCATTGGCTCCCACCCGCCCTTCTCTACTCCAACGGCACTCCCTTCCAGTTCGACATGAATTACACCTCGGCAGTCTTTGCTGCCGCGGTCACCATCTATTACTGGTGGGAAAACATAAAGGGCATCGAGGAATCGAGCACCAAGGCGCTGCAGGTCATGCAGATCACCACCGTCATGGTTGTAATCCTCATGGTCTGGGGCATCTACTCCGTGTTTGTCAAAGGCGCTCATCTGCCTCCGGCCCCCGTGCCTGCCAACCTCAAGTTCAGCGAAGACGCTCTCGGATTCCTCAGAGGGACCAGGCTGGTTCCAGTTCTTGGCCTCTTCGGAATCCTGATGGCCTTCGGCCACTCTCTGCTGGCCATGAGCGGCGAGGAGAGCCTCGCCCAGGTCAATCGTGAGATTCAGCATCCCAAGCTCAAAAATCTCAAACGCGCAGCCATTGTCATTGCCATCTATAGCCTGATCTTCACGGGCGGCGCCACGCTGCTTGCCTCCATGCTCATTCCCGATAAAGAGCGTGTAAGCCTTTACTCCGACAATCTGATCGCCGGCCTCGCAATGTATATGGTCGGCCCCCTCTTCTGGCGCATCGCCTTCCGCATCTTTGTGGTGCTGGTCGGCTTCCTCATCCTTTCCGGAGCCATCAACACCTCGATGATCGGCTCGACGGGTGTGCTCATGCGGGTTGCCGAAGACGGTGTGCTCACCGACTGGTTCCGCAAGCCGCATCGCCGCTTCGGCACCAGCTCCCGCATTGTCAACCTGGTCTTCGGGCTCCAGATGTTCACGATCATTGTCAGCCGCGGCAACGTCATTACCCTCGGCGAGGCATACGCGTTTGGCGTCATCTGGTCATTCACCTTCAATAGCCTTGCCATGCTGGTGCTGCGCTGGAAATACCACGGTGAGCGCGGATGGAAAGTGCCGCCAAACATCCGCATCGGCAAAACAGAGATACCACTCGGTCTCATCTCGGTCTTCCTGGTTCTTCTCTCCACAGCCATCGTTAATCTGTTTACCAAGTCCATCGCCACAGTCAGCGGATGCTTGTTTGCCGCGGCCTTCTTCATCATCTTCACCGTCTCAGAGCACATAAACCAAAAGAAGCATGCCATCACTGCTCGGCAGATGAAGGACCACTTCCAGCTTGAACACCAGGACACCATCAGCCGCGAATCGGCGGCCATCCGTCCCGGTGGCGTGATGGTCACCATGCGTGATCCCTCGAATCCCCTCGCGCTGAAGTGGACACTCTCCCGCACCAGTACTGAAGAGCACGATGTGGTTGTCATCAGCGTTCGCATGATGGGCGTGGGCGGACCTGAATTCCTGAACGCCGAACAGCAGACCTTTAGTGAGCACGAACAAATGGTCTTCACCAAGGCCGTTGCGGTAGCCGAGAGCTTCGGCAAGAAAGTCTCGCTGCTTGTGGTGCCGGCCGGCGACGTCTTTGCCGCTTTGGTGCAGAGCGCGAACTCGCTCGAGGTGGATTCGGTCGTCTCAAGTGTCTCCGACAAGATGACCGTCGAAGACCAGGGATTTCACATGGGCCAGGCCTGGGAAGCACTGCCCGAACCGAAGCGCCAATTCAACTTCTACGTCGTCGACGGACAAGGCAACACGAAGGTCTTTTACATCGGGCCGCACGCTCCCAACCTGGGACCCGACGATGTTCAACTGGTTCACCGCCTCTGGTTGAATATGCGTCGCGATCCTTCAATGCAGGAACTTCATCACAGCGACATCATCACCTATGCGCTCACGCGGCTTGCCGGACAATACGCTCGCGAGAAGCAGGAGATTCTTCGCGAGTTGCGCAGTTATCGCGCCATCGAGTCGCCCGATTCTCCCGTTTTTTCCGTAAAGGAACCTCCCACCGATCCAGCTTCCCATCTGCCATTAACAACTGGCGTAAAAGCCTCGCGCGAGTAAGCTCCGTCTGCGTGCTCACGCCGGCGTACGAATTCCCACGGAATATTCTTCGATATCGCAAGCGGCATCTCATGGGATGGCGAGAAGATCTCAGTTAGACTCGCCTTCTGTTCGGGCATCATTCCACTGGTTTTCGTTGCGTTTGCTCGCAGCCCTGCTACCTCATCGGAAGAAACTGAGCTAATCAACGAATGGGGCAATTGAGCAGTCGCGCCTGACTCTCGCGAAATCCAACTTACATTTTTTCGCGGCTTAATCGTTATTGTTACGTGCGAGTGGGATGCGGCCGATTGAATTTGTTTTTTGTTTGTAAAATAGTCTACATTTGCATAATGTTGTTTCGCAGGATAAGGGTTGATCCCGCGGGATCGACAACCTGGAATCAGCCATTCCATCACGAGTGGGCCCCAAGGAGGTACCGTGGGAATTTCAGAAATACTTGAACAAATTGATCGCGAGATAGCACAACTGCAGCACGCTCGCGCCCTGCTTGCAGGCAAGGCGGCATCAAAAACAAAGCGCGGAGGCTCCGTCTCCTCTGCAGCAAAACCCGCGAAGAAAAAGAAGAAACGGAACCTGACCCCGGAAGGCCGGAAGCGGATTGCGGAAGCTGTGAGGCGGCGCTGGGCCGAGCAGAAGAAGAAGGCTGCAGGCCAAAAGTAAGTCCCACCGAAATGAAGATAGGCCGCTCGAGTGAGTTGGCCTATCTTTATCGACGGCTTATGAAGGGCTTGAGCGCCTGATCCCTGTTCACCGGTTGCTCTTCACTGTGGGGAAAGTTTCTTTCTCTTCGCCTGCGCCTTTCCAACTTGGATTGAGTCTCCCGGCATGATCCGGAGAACCTCAATCTCCGATCCCACAAATTCCGCTAACTGCTCCGGCGTACCCTTGAGCGGCGGAAAGGTCCCAAAGTGTATGGGAAGAACCGTCTTTGACCCCAGCAACTTCAGTGCAAGCGCTGCCTCTTTGGGCCCCATCGTGTAATGCCCACCGATGGGAAGCATCGCTAACTGCGGCTTATAGAGCTCACCAATGAGCTTCATGTCGGAGAACACCGCTGTATCTCCGGCGTGATAGACCACCGGCCCATCCTTGAAGCTGAGCACAAACCCGGTGGCAACTCCCGCATAGTGCATACCGTTCTCGTCCTCAACACCGGCTGAGTGCTTTGCCTCTACCATCGTCGCGGCCACATCGTCCAGTTGCACCGTGCCT
>Ga0302324_100009799_pt1 | contig 19958 bp, 19 predicted proteins | sample Palsa_T0_1_FD_201949 | JGI IMG/M metagenome (GOLD analysis project Ga0302324, IMG submission 201949) | Peat permafrost microbial communities from Stordalen Mire near Abisko, Sweden - Palsa_T0_1 | ecosystem: Environmental > Terrestrial > Soil > Palsa > Peat permafrost | place: Sweden: Abisko...
TGAAGAATCGGGCGCGAGTCCATTTCCACCAAGGGGCATGCGAAGCGGTTGCGGAAGTGGTGTTGCTCGAGGGAACCGTGTTGCGGCCAGGCGATTCCGCGTGGGCACAATTGCGTCTGGAACGTCCTGCGTTGGCTTTCTCGGGAGACCAGTTCGTAATCCGCCAATTTTCGCCCTTGATTACGATCGGCGGAGGGGTCGTGCTGGATCCACTCGCTCCTCGCCACCGCGCACGGGAGAAGAGCTGGATCGCATGGCTCGCCGCCATCGAGCATGGCAGCCGGCCGGACCGGCTGGCGGCTTGGGCCGCGAACGAGAAGGACTCGATTACATGGGCGCAAATTATCGCGCGGACCGGTTGGACCGAATCCGAAGCGCACGAAGCGATTGCAGCGCTGGAAAAAGCTGGCACACTCCGAGTGATAAGCCGACAGCCGCTGAGCGTCGCTGCCACAGCGATGATTGCCGACCGAGCGAACGGCTTGCGCGCCATGATGGAAGAATTTCACAAGGGAAACCCGCTGCTGCCGGGCCTTCCCCGGGAAGACCTGCGGGGAAAGATTCGCGGCTTGGGGCGGGAGACTTTTGCCGCCGCGCTGGGTGATTTGGCCGCCGCGAAAACGGCGGAAGTGAATGGCGATCTGGTCCGGCTGGCGGGACGCACGGTGGCTTTGTCTCCGGAGGAGTTGAAAGCCAAAGCGCAGATCGAGCGCGAGTTTGAGTCCGCAGGCCTGGCTACTCCGGGCGCTGACGAGGTGCTGGCGAGGCTGGCCATCGACCAGCCGCGCGCCCGCAAGATTCTGCAGATTCTGCTCCGCGAAAAGACGCTGGTGAAGGTGACCGAGGACCTGATCGTTCATCCGAAGGCAATCGCCAAGCTGCGGGAACTGCTGCAGAAGCGCCGCCGGGAACACGGCGAGCGTATGACCATTGTTGCCTTTAAGGAGTTGACCGGGGTGACCCGCAAGTACGCGATCCCGCTGCTGGAGTACCTGGACCGGGAACGGCTAACCCGCCGGGTAGGGGATGAGCGTGTTATAGTATGAAGGTGATTGCTGTGAGTCCGGCGTCGCTGGTTGGCCAAATTTAGGCTCGAGAAGCAGGTGCTGCATGGGTGAAATGAGTCCGATTCATTGGATGATCGTAGCGGTGGTGGTCCTTGTCCTTTTTGGCGGCCGCAAGATTCCGGAAGTGATGCGCGGCTTGGGACAGGGAATCAAGGAATTCAAGGAAGGGATGCGCAGCGGCGAGTCAGTAACCGCGCCGCCGCCCTCGGCTCCGGCGCAGGCTTCCACGGTGCCGCCGCCGCCCGCAGCCGCTCCTCCCACCGAAGAAAAGAAGTAAGCGTCAACGATGGGCGCCCGCGCACGATGGGTCCTTCCCCGGGATCAAGCGTGTGCGGAGTAGTGGACGCAGGCCGCGGGATCAGAAATCGCGCAGAGTTTGGTAGAGCCGGGCCAGCGGCAGGCCCATCACGTTGAAATAGCAGCCATCGATCCGGCGGACGAAGCGCCCTGCCCGGCCCTGAATTCCGTAACCCCCGGCTTTATCGCCGCCCTCGCCGGACGCCACATAGTCTTCGATTTCTTGCTCCGACAGCGCCGCGAATTCGACCTGTGTGATTTCCTGAAAAAACTTCTCCGCGCCATCGGGTATGCGGACGATTGCGACGCCGGTGTGAACTTGGTGGGATCCTCCACTGAGGAGGCGCAGCATCTCGCGAGTGCGGGATTCGGTTTCGGGTTTGCCTAGAATTTCGACGCCGGAGACGACTACGGTATCGGCGCCAACTACGAAACCGGAATTTTTTGGGTTTTCGGCCAGGATCGCGGTGGCTGCGGCGCGCACTTTTTCGCGGGCCAGGCGTTGCACGTAGTCGCTGGGAAGTTCACGGGCGTGGTGGGATTCGTCCACGTAGGGTGCCCGGATTTCAAAGAGGAAGCCGGCATCGCGGAGGATTTGCGCGCGGCGGGGGGAGCCGGAAGCGAGCCAGATTTTCATGCCCGTTTAACTCGGAAGGCTTGGAGTCGGGGGCGGGTTGAGCGCCGTAGGAATTTTAGAAATTGGGAGGGCCCCCAACCAGAGTAGTTGTGCCACACCGCCGTGAATTCTGGAAGTGATGAACGCATTTGTGATCGGAAGGCATCTCGAGGTTCGGGTCCCCACAACCAGGCATGGCTATGCCACAACGGTTGGCGCGGAACTCGATTAGATGACAACGGATTCCTGGTATTCGCCGAAGGTGCGCCGCAGCGCATCGGAAATTTCACCGACGGTGGCATGGGCTTCCACGGCCTGCAAGATGGCGGGCATTAGATTTTCACCGCTGTGGGCGCGGCGTTCCACTTCTGCAATCGCGGACTGGCACTTCGCGGCGTCGCGCCGGGCGCGCACAGCTTGCACGCGCGCTACCTGGGCGCTTTCGATCTGCGGATCGATGCGCATGGTGGGAATCGGTATTTCGTCTTCGACGGTAAAGCGATTGACGCCCACCACCACTTGATCGCCGCGCTCGACGGCCTGCTGATATTCGAATGCCGATTTCTGAATTTCCTGCTGCACGTAGCCGAGCTCGATCGCGCGGATCATGCCGCCCATGGCGTCGATGCGCCGGATATATTCCACGGCGCCTGCCTCGATCTCATCGGTGAGTTTTTCGATGACGTAGGAGCCGGCTGTGGGATCGGCGGTGTGCACTACGCCGGTTTCATGGGCGATGATCTGCTGGGTGCGCAGCGCAAGCAGGGCGGCATTTTCGGTGGGCAGGGCCAGGGCTTCGTCCATGCCATTGGCGTGCAGCGACTGGCAACCGCCCAGCACCGCGCTGAGCGCCTGCAGGGCGACGCGCACCAGATTATTTTCGGGCTGCTGCGCGGTGAGCGACGATCCGGCGGTCTGCGCATGGAAGCGCAGCATCAGCGAGCGAGGATCGCGCGCGCCAAAGCGGTCACGCATCAGGCGCGCCCACAACCGGCGAGCGGCGCGGAATTTAGCGATCTGCGCGAGCAGTTCATTGTGCGCGTTGAAGAAAAACGAAAGCTGCGGAGCGAACGCATCCACCGGCAAGCCCGCGGCGACGGCGGCATCGACGTAAGCGATGCCGTCCGCCAGCGTGAACGCCACTTCCTGAACTTCGGTGGAACCGGCCTCGCGAATGTGATAACCGGAAATCGAAATCACATTCCAATTGGGAATCTCCGCCGCACACCACGCGAAAATATCGGTGACGATGCGCATCGCCGGGCGCACTGGATAGATGTAAGTGCCGCGGGCGATGTATTCCTTCAAAATATCGTTTTGAATCGTGCCTGCCAGGCGGCGCAAATCGGCGCCCTGCTGCTTGGCGACGGCGATGTAGAGTGCGAGCAGAATCGCAGCGGTGGAATTGATGGTCATGGAGGTGGACACGCGGTCGAGCGGGATTCCATCGAGGAGCGTTTGCATGTCATCGAGGGAATCGATGGCTACGCCGACTTTCCCCACTTCGCCCAGCGCGAAGGGGGAATCGGAATCCATGCCGATTTGCGTGGGTAAATCGAAAGCGACGCTGAGGCCGGTCTGGCCTCGATCGAGCAGGTAGCGATAGCGCTGGTTGGATTCGACGGCGGTGCCGAAGCCGGCGTACTGGCGCATGGTCCAAAGGCGTCCGCGATACATGGTGGGATAGACGCCGCGGGTGAAAGGGAACTGGCCCGGGTATCCGAGGGCGTCCTCAGCATTCCAATCGCCCAGGTCCGTCGGGGAAACTACAGCGGCGAGCGGAAGTCCGGAAGTGGTGGCGGCTTTTGGCTCTACGCCAGCGGGTTTCGTTGCGGCGGGCGGTTGAATTTTGTCAGGCATAGATCAAACTTCGATTCTCGCGCATCTAACGTACTTTACGCGCACTTCGGAATGCGGTTACCGCAAACGCGGCCATCATCAGCGCGTACCCGGCGGCCAGTGCCAACAGCCACGGCACGCGCGCGTGATGCCATTGGCGCCAAACCGCCACTCCACCGGAGAACGCGAACATGGCGAAAAGCACGCCGGTGGACTCGTGAAAGAACTGGCGAAGCGCTTTCCAGAGCGCACGCAGGAATACCCGGGCCGATCTCCAGAGCAACGGAAGAGAAATCATGGCAATGTTCCGGGTCCAATTCTATTACAATCGGCCATCCGGAGCGGGGCAATTGCCGGTCCGGAGAGCGAAGGGCTGCCAAGGGCAGGAAACGGGCAGGTAACTGGAGCGAGAACGTCCGGAATGAGACGCTTGAAACGGTGTGGTAGCGGCCATAGAATTGTGGGACAACTCGGCCACAGGGGGTGGCACCTTGCAACTTGACGATCATCTCAAACAGCTTTTGCGTGAATTGGGACACGCGATCAACGATACCGTGTCCGACTCCGAGCGCATCGCCGACGCGATCACCAGCGTGCGCACCGCTGGATTCGATATCGTGCTGAAGCTGGACGCCACCATCGGGTTGGCGCGGCGCGGCGCCAGCGAGGATCCCCGAATGACGGTGCAAGACCGCAACTTCCTGGAATCGCTGCACATCCGCGTGGATGAGGAAGTGGCGGAAGAGGAATCGCAATCGAAAGTGGAAATCACGCCGCAAGATATGAAGTTTCTGAAGTCCCTGAAGATTTCTCTCGATGAAGCTGTATAGCAAACTCGCGCTTGCCGCGGCGGTGATCGCCGCGTTGCCGCTGTGCCCGCTGCGGGCGCAGATCGACACCGAGAGACCGGTCACCACTCAGACCCTCAAGAACGCCAAGGTGGTGAAGCCCAAGTGGAAGCAGTGGCGAGTGGTCGCGGCGACCAACACCAGTTTGGTGGTTCGCGATCCCCAGAGTGAGCGCACCATTGTCACCTTCACCTACTCCGACAAAGTTCGCCTGAAGATGCAGAAGATTATCGACAATGGAGGCTATCAATACGACGACAAGGTAAGAATCCGTCACGAGGATGGCCAAACCATCGCGATGGACTTGAAGGGCAGGCCTTCGAGGCCTTGAAGTTTCCGCAGGTCGACTCACCCACCAGAAAATCCTCTTGCTACTGTCGAAGTTTATTTCGGACGTAAATCAGACCCTGCGGTATGGCAGTGCACGCGCTGCGCCGGCATTCTTTCGCCCGTGCTACGATTCCCAAATATGGTTCGCGCTCCTGCTGTTGCTGGACGATTTTATCCTGCTGATCCCCGCGAGCTGGCTAAGCAGGTGGATGTGTGCGTGGTGGCGCGGGCGGAAAAAATCCGCGCGATTGCCTGCATGGTGCCGCACGCCGGGTATATGTATTCGGGCGCCGTGGCGGGGAAAGTCTACGGCGCGCTGCAACTGACCAAACGAGTGGTGCTGTTTGGTCCGCGGCATTACCCTCGTGGCGAATCGCTGGCGATTCTAACCGAAGGGGAGTGGAAGACGCCGCTGGGGCAAGTACGTGTGGATGCGAAACTGGCGTCGGAGTTGCGGCACGCGTTTCCACGACTACGCGACGACGCTGTCGCTCACCAGGCCGAACACTCGATCGAGGTGCAGCTTCCTTTCTTGCAGAGGCTGCTGGGGGAATTCACGTTTGTGCCGGTGGTGATCGGCACCGACCGGTTTCCGGTGCTGGAGGAATTGGGTACTGCGCTGGCACAGGTTTTGGCCGCGCAGGCGGAGCCGGTGCTGATGATTGCCAGTTCGGACATGAACCACTACGAAAGCGACGGGATCACCCGGGAAAAAGACCGTCTGGCAATCGAGCGAATTCTGGCGCTGGATCCGCGCGGATTGTGGGACACCGTCCGCGACAGAGGAATTTCGATGTGCGGATACGCGCCCACGGTGGCTATTTTGACGGCGGCGAAGTTGCGGGGGGCGACGCGGGCGGAACTGGTGGGCTATGCGACTTCCGGAGATGTTACTGGAGAATACGACGCGGTGGTGGGCTATGCCGGGGTGGTGATTTGCTAGCGCGGTAGGGACGACCACCCTAAAAGCATTCCGCTAAAAAATCGGAATGCGATCGCGAATTCCGCGGCGGCAAACATATCCCCGGTAGCCGCCGGCCGCGTTGTCTCCAGGCGATAGACTTTGCTGGTTTTGGATTCCCACAGCCAGATTGGCTGTGCCACAGGACCCGCTGGATTTGAATTTTATGCCACAACGCTTCAGGGTGCCGAGGGCGCGGCCGGAGCTGAGGAGCGAATGCGGTTGGCTAAGGTGCGGGCGCGTTCGCGGGCGATGGTTAGGAACTTTTCGTTGGCGGCTAGCTGATCTAGCGGCGGTAGCAAGCGCTGAGGCTCGGGGAAAACTTTGTTATTGTAGTCGGCTTCCAGGCGTTCGAGGACGTCGTTGACGCCTAGCGGGTCATAGTGCATGGCGCGCGAGAGGTTGCTCAGGTCATTCTGCTGGCGCGCTAAGCCTTCGAAGATGTCGAGCAACTGGCTGGCGGCGGGGTCGGCGGTGAAATTGAAGTGCGTTTCGTGGGTGTCGGTGCCGTTCTGATAGCGGAAAGTTTTTTCGCCCAGGTTGGCGATGCGGCGGTGGGTGTCCAGATTCACGCCATTGAAATCGTGGAGTTGGTCGGCGAGCTGGAAGATCTTGGCGACGAGTTGCGGGCTCAGGTCGAAAGTTTCGGGAGCGGCGTCTTCGTCGAGCTGGCGGATGTCCGCGGAAGCCTGACCGGCCTGGGTGATCTTGATTTCGATAAACTCGGGAAAACTCAGCTTAAAAACTTTACGGAACGTAATTGTCGCGGGCGCGCCGGCCGGAGCTGCGGCTAGCGTGGCGGCGCAGGTACACAGGCAAAGCAGAGCGATGGCTGGGAAGCGGGCAAACGTCGATCTCATTGCAATTCTTGGATGCGGACGGCGCGCCCGGAGGTTCGGTGAATTTTAAATGCGCCGCCCACGAGCGGCGCCGGAGACACTTGAGCGGTGGCGGCGGCGAGCCGATCGCGCGACCGGGACAGAAATGCATGGCACAGAGCGATGGCCAGAGCGTCGGAAGCGTCGGCCGGCTCGGGCCGTTCCCGCAATCCGAGCGTGGCGCTCACCATTTGTTGCACTTGGTCCTTGGAAGCGGCGCCGTATCCGGCCACGCACGCTTTCACTTCCCGCGGAGAATAGCTGTGCGAAGGGACGTTGGCTTGGGCCGCGGCGAGGAGGACCACCCCGCGAACTTCCGCGAGTTGGATAGCGGTGCGCACGTTAAGAGCGGTGAAAACCGATTCGACGGCTACCGCGTCCGGCGAAAATTCCTGCACCAAGCTTTCGATCAGGGCGTGAATCTCGCGCAGACGGGCACCCAGACCGGAGTGCCGCGGCAGGCGTAAGGCGCCATAACGAACCAGGCGCGCCACGGTGCCTTCCACTTCGACGATTCCGTAGCCAGTGGGCCCGGCGAGCGCGGGGTCTACACCCAGCACGCGAAGCTTGCGAACGATGGCTTGAGGCGGCGAAGGCATTTGGTTCCGCACAAGTGTACGTGCGGCGCAAAACAAAGGGGAAGCGTTATTTGTAAAGTGCGTTTCCCGGGCGCAACCGGCGCAGGGAAAATCCCACGTCCGCGGCTACCGTTAAATTTCAGGTGGCATACCACTTAGGCGGTATGGGGCTCGGCACATTCTGGATGTATAAGACATTGGCCCGGCGGATGGATGCTGCTGTGCGTTTGCGCAGGTCTTTTGGAGAACGATAGCCGCGTGGGACGCCAATCTCGGGCCGGAAGTATTCGCAATACTCTCAAATCGAACGGAGGAGTTAACTCATGAGATTTGGACCATTCCTGGTGATCGCCCTACTTCTGGCAATCGTTTGGGTCGGCAGTTTCGTGATGTTTCACGTCGCTAGCGGTTTGATTCACCTATTGTTGTTATTCGCCATCATTTCATTTGTGATTCATCTATTCAGCGGCTCGAAGACTGCCTAGTTTTCCGCCGCCTGCACGCAGGCATGTGCTTCTGGCAGCTATCTTCGCGAAACCGGCCGGCGACTTTCGTTTCCACAAACCGACTGAGACGAAGAAAAGCCGGTGGTGGGAAGGTCCCTGGCCGGCTTTTCTGTTCCCAGACCGCTCGCTACGACGAGACGATGCTGAGGTGCTGTTCGTCGTAGGCAATTTCCTCGAATTTACCCTCATTGCTTCCCGTGCCGCGTCACACCGACCACTGCAAAACTGAGTAGGACTTGGCTGGGAGCTCGAGGCGGGTGCGGCCTCCTGCGGTGGATGGTTTGTCGAGGGAGCGCGGAGCCACCTTTTTCGGCGCGTCGAAGGTATTTACGGCTTTGAGGTCGTCGCCGGTTAGGACCATAGACTCTACGACGGTGGACGGGGTCAAATCTTCCCACACGATCTCGACTTGGTGAGATTTGGCCAAATCCCGATTGAAAAGGAAGACGGCCATTTTTCCGGCATCTTTATCATAGGTGCTGACGGCGTCGAGGTATGGGACTGCCTCGATGCCCGGCACCTCATAGGTTGGGGATTCCACCACCGGGTTGAGGACGGCGCCCTTCGCAAATTGCAGCGCCCAACTGTAGGGATAGTAGATGGTCTGCTGGAACAAGCCGTTGGAGTTGGTCATAATCGGGGCGATGACGTTGATGAGTTGGGCCAGGCAAGCCAGTTTCACGCGATCGGCATTGCGCAGCAGGGTGTTGATGATTCCGCCGACGAGCAGCGCGTCTTCCAGGTTGTACACCTCCTCCAGCAAATGAGGAGCTTCTTTTTCGTGGCCATTTACCGCGTCGCCGGTGCGGGCGCGATACCACACATTCCATTCGTCGAAGGAGAGCCACAGTTTTTTCGGCGAGCGCTTGTGCCCGCGCACCATATCGCATACCGCGGCGGTTTCCGCGATCTGGCGATCCAGAGTTAGGTTCATCGCGAAATATTTCGAAGTGTCGTTGCCGGTTTCTTGGGCGGTGTTGCCGACGTAGCGATGCAGCGAGAGGCCATCGACGTACTCGTAGCATTGTTCCAGCACTTCGCGGTCCCACTCCAGATAGGTGGGCATCGCGGGTCCGCTCGATCCGCAGGCGATCAAGGTGAGGGAAGGATCCACGGCGCGCATTTGACGTGCGGCATCGGCCGCTTTGTAACCATACTCGACGGCGGTGGAGTGGCCGATTTGCCAGGGCCCGTCCATTTCGTTGCCCAAGCACCAGTTCTGCACTTTGTACGGTTCGGCGATGCCGTGCTTGCGGCGCAGATCGCTCCAGCGGGTTCCTTTTTCGACGTTGCAATACTCGACCAAGGCGGCGGCCTGTTCGGCCGTTCCGGTTCCCAGATTCAGCCCCATCAGAGGCAAAGTGCCGGCGAGTTTGCACCAAGCCATGAATTCGTTGGTGCCGAATTGATTGGTATTGAGGGAATTCCAAGCCTTGTCCAGAACGACGGGACGGTCTTGCTTGGGTCCAACGCCGTCGAGCCAATTGTAGCCGGAGACAAAATTGCCGCCGGGATAACGAATGATCGGCACGCCGAGTTTGCGAACTTCCTCGAGGACGTCTTTACGGAAACCGTCGGAGTCGGAAAGCTTCGAACCCGGATCGTAAATGCCTTCGTAGATGGCGCGGCCGAGGTGCTCGAGGAAGGAGCCGAAGATGTTGCGGTCGATCGGCGCGATGGTGCGGCGGGAATCAAGGTATACGCGTATCGGCGCGTTTGCCGCGGACGGCGTTGTTTGCGCCGATAGGAATTTGCCGAGCATCAGCTCGGCGGAGCCGGCTAATCCGGCGGCGGCGGTCTGTTGCAAGAAGCGGCGTCTGGGGATCGAAAACATAGCGGTTTCCTCCGAACTTTTGACCTCTTTTGCTTGAATCCATTCCGATCCAACAGCGATTCAGCTCGCCCGTACAAAAAGATGACTTGGCGGAAACGATTGCTCGCGGTGCTCGCGACTATTCGAAGCGCTCGAGGACATGTTCGTACCAACCAAAACGCCGATATTGTGCCACTTCTGCAGGCGGCAGCATAAAGTATTTTTCTGCTACCGATCGAAGGGACGACGGGCATTAGTTCATCGATGGCTCACGGCAAGCAATCGTTTTCTCGGATCTTGCGCGGCGAGCGGACTGTGCCTTACTCCCTCCCACCCGCGAGGCGAACGACCGGACGCCCGCTCGTCTAAGAGCCATTGAACAAATCGGTCGCCCTATCCGTATCAATAAACGGAAGGAGCAGCAAATGATGAAAGACGTCCGTTACGCGTTACGGCAATTCGCTCGCGCCCCGGTGTTTACGGCCACCGCTGTTTTGACGCTGGCGCTCGGAATTGGCGCGACTACGGCTATTTTCACCCTGGTCCACGCCGTCCTGTTGAACTCCCTGCCGGTGGCCAAGCCGAGCGAGCTTTATCGTGTGGGCGACGTCGAGAATTGCTGCGTGAACGGTGGCCTGCAGGACGATTGGTCGCTCTTCTCCTACGACAAATATAAGAAATTCCGAGACAACACGCCGGGCTTCGTTGAACTCGCCGCGTTCCAGTCGGGTGGCGTGCTGATGGGGGTGCGCCGCGGCGGAACGAGTCAGCCGGCTCAGTCCATGAAGGGTGAGTTCGTCAGCGGAAACTACTTCGCCATGTTCGGCGTAGGTCCCTACGCGGGCCGCGTGCTCACCCCCCAGGACGACCGCAAGGGCGCCGATCCAGCCGCGGTGATCAGTTATCGCGCCTGGCAAACCAAGTATGGTGGCGACCCGTCGGTTATCGGGGCGTCGCTCACCATGAACGGACAGCCGTTCACGGTGGTGGGAATTGCCCCGCCAGGCTTCTTTGGCGATCGTCTTTCGAACCCGGCGGCGTTTTGGATTCCGCTGGCGGACGAACCGCTCATCGACGGCTCGAGCAGCATCGTCGATTTTCCGCAGCAGGATTGGCTCGACATCATCGGGCGGATCGCGCCGGGCGCCGATCCCAAGCAAATCGAAGCGCACGTGCAAGTCGAGCTGCAGGAGTGGCTGTTAGACCCGATCGCCAAACTCCAGCCGGGGGAGCGCGAGCTGGTCCCGAAGCAAAAACTGCATCTTTCGCCCGGCGGCGCGGGAGTGCAAATGCTGCGCGACGAATATCAGTCCGGCCTGCACCTGCTGATGTGGATTTCTGCGCTGGTGCTGGTGATCGCGTGCGCGAACGTAGCCAACCTTATGCTGGTGCGCGCCACTAACCGCAAGCTGCAGACTTCGATTCGCGCCGCGCTCGGCGCGTCGGCGTCGCGGCAGATACGCCAGGTGCTCACGGAAAGCGTGGTGCTGGCGGTGCTTGGCGGGGTGGCCGGGGTCGCGATCGCGTTTGCCGGGACTCGGATCATTCTGCGGCTGGCGTTTCAAGACAGCTACGTGGCGATCCACACCTCGCCATCTTTGCCGGTGCTAGCATTCACGTTCGCGGTGGCGCTGCTCACGGGAATCTTGTTCGGTGTGGCTCCGGCGTGGATGACGGCTAAGGCCGCTCCCGCCGATGCCTTGCGCGGCGCCGGTCGATCCACCGGGCGCGGCGGCGGATGGACGCAAAAATCGCTGGTGGTGGCGCAGGCGGCGCTGTCGTTGGTGCTGCTGTCCGCCGCAGGACTGCTGACCCAAAGCTTGCGCAATATGCATGGCCAAAAATTCGGCTTCGAAACCGCCAATCGCTATATCCTGCATATCGATCCGCAGATGGCCGCATACAAACCCGGGCAGCTCGACGCTCTTTACCGCACGCTCCACGATTCACTGGCCGCGATCCCGGGTGTGGCAGAGGTGAGTTTTTCGATGTATAGCCCGATGGAGGGCGACAACTGGGGTGAGGGCGTTTTCATCGAGGGCCACGCGCCTCCTGCTCCCGATTCCAACGAGAACAACGCGTCGTGGGTGCGTGTGAGCGCCAACTATTTTGAAACTATCGGCACCAAGATCATTCAGGGTCGCTCCGTCAACGACCGGGATTCGGCCATCTCGCAACACGTAGCGGTCGTGAACCAGACGTTCGTGAAGAGGTTTTTCAAGGATGAGAACCCGATTGGACATCATTTCGGCGATTTCGACATGAAACATGCCGGAGAATTCGAAATCGTCGGCGTCACCGAGGACACTCAATACCGCGATCCAACCCACAAAATCCCGCCGATGTTTTTCCTGCCGGCGACGCAGCGCGTGGCGTACGATGACCCGCGTTTTCTCACGTTCGAGGATCGCAACCACTATCTGAATGCCATCGAGCTGAAAACGCTCGGCACGGTACCGGGACTTGAGCCGCAGGTGCGCCACGCGATCGGCGACGTGAACCCCGACCTTGCGATCATCGATTTCATGACCTTTGCGAAGCAGGTGGACGCCAATTTTTCGCAGCAGGCCATGATCGCGAAACTCACTTCTCTATTTGGATTTCTGGCGCTGGTGCTTGCGTCCATCGGGCTGTACGGCGTTACCGCTTATTCCGTCGAGCGGCGCACCAATGAAATCGGAATTCGCATGGCTCTGGGCGCGGACCGGAGCAGCGTGGTGCGGCTGGTTCTGCGGGGAGCGTTGGCGCAGATGGCGGTCGCGCTGGCGATCGGTATCCCGGTGACGATTGCCGCCGGGCACGCGATGGCTACGCAATTGTTCGGCGTAAAGCCGTACGATCCGCGCATCCTGGTGATTACTACCGCCGCGCTGGTGCTCGCCGCGTTTTTCGCGGCGGCTGTGCCGGCTCGGCGCGCCGCAACGCTCAATCCGATTCGCGCTTTGCGGTCCGAATGAAGTTGCAGTTCGATACGCGTGTCTGGCCGTGAACCTGCACATGCTGTGATATATAGCTCGTGCGGTCCGCCGGTGGGACGATGTATCTACGATTCGTTGTGTCCGATCTCGATCGAGATTCTGGCAAAGAGCTCGGTATCTTCCATGCCATAGGACTTTTGCGGGATTCAGGACAGCTCTACGATTTCGAAGCAGAACACGAGAAATTCATCCGGGAATGGTTTCAAGCGCACCTTGAAAAGCCTCTACGATTTACCGCTTCGAAGCCCCGCTATTACCGCAAACAGAACAGGGCGATATCGTGGTTCAAAGACAGCGCGCATACACACCTCGATAAAGCAAGAGAACTCGTGGCGATCCTGCAGAATCACGGGATTGTTGTGGAGAGCCTGATAACTGACCGCGTGGGCTATGTGGTGTACGAGGACGAATAACAAATCGTTGCGGAGCCATTTGGCGGAGCGTCCAGCTGACATCGCTAGACTCACCAGAGAAACCGCACTCTTGTCTGTGAAGAGCGTGCGCCTGCATAACCCGGCAGCAGCGGGCTGTATCGCGCAGCAGGCCGGCTGAAGCGGCTAAAAAGAAAAACCTTGTGTTCGCGATGAGTCCGGAGTAAACAAGCGGCTTATATGGCCACCGATCCACTGATCCCTGCTGCGCGAATGCTGAGTCTCGATACCCATGTGCAGGAGGACGCGACTGTGGTGCGCTGCGCCGGGCGCCTCACTCGGGAAACTTCGGCGCTTCTGAAAGAGGAAGTGAAACCGGTCCTGCTGGACAAATGCCGGGTGATCCTGGATCTTACCGATCTGGGGTACATGGATAGCTCTGGCCTGGGCACACTGGTAGGGCTTTACATCTCGGCGAAAAAAGCGGGCTGCGAACTGCAGTTAATCAACTTGAGCCCGCGCATCCGGGAACTCCTGGGCGTGACGCACTTACTTTCCGTATTCGAAACGTGCGGACGTCAAGGCACCCGTTTCTGAACTGCCCGATCCTCAATTGAGATATTTGTTGCTGCCTAGCGCGGCGCCGTTGCGGGAGGCACGCCGTACGTTTGCGTCGCGTATCCGACGATTATTCCCACGATGCTGCCGGGCAGAATGATCGCGAAGTAGTAGCCGTGCTGCAGGTACGCCACAAGGAACGCCAGCACGAACCCCACCGCCAGTCCGAAGAGAATACCCAGCGGTACGGAATTCACTTTGCGCGCGAAAATGCCCGCCGCTAGACCCACGATCAGGCCCTTGATGGTTGAGCCAAAGACGATCCCCAGCAGCATCGCGCGCACCGCTGGCGTGAACCAGGCGGTTGCGCCGTCCACCGCGCCTAGCACCGCACCTAGCAACACTCCGACTAGAATCTTGTTCATCGAGGTTTCCTCCGTGGGTTCCGCATTCTCTCCCGTACTTCTTTACAACGGACCGGCGAATTCCTTTAAGCCTAACGGCGGGGATAGAACAGAAAAAGCGCGCGCATGATCAGGTAGGCTGCAATCAACAGGATGGCGACCTGGTGGCGGCGATAAAACCGACCCGCCCGCTCGATCATGTTTTCCCGGTAGGCCGTCACCGGCAGACCGTCCAGATAGCGCGAGACGTCCGCCGCCAGTTGCGGGACCGCGTTGTAGCGATCCTCCGGGCGCTCCGCCATTGCCTGGGAACAGATCGCTCGTAGCGGTCGTGGGATCTGCCTGGCGTCATTCGCGGCCGCGCCGCTGCTGCCCAGTAGAAAACGTAGCAAGGCGCCGAGCGAGAAAATGTCGCTGCGCGCATCCAAATGCCCTACGTCTCCGCGGGCCTGCTCGGGTGACATATAACCGGGCGTGCCCATTACGGTGCCGTGTTCAGTGACGGTGGAAATCCGCGCTGAACCAGCTGGCTGCGGTGCGGCTGCGTTATCAACCGCGGTCTCACGCTCGCCGGCGTCTCGCGGCTGGTGTCCACTTTGGCGGGGCAAAATTTTTGCAAGGCCCCAATCCAGCACCAGCACTTCACCGAACGGGCCGACCATGACGTTCGCAGGCTTCAAATCGCGGTGCAACACTCCGCGCGCGTGGGCGAAAGCCATCGCATCGCAAATTCGCAAGAAAAGCCGCAGGCGGTCCGGCACCGCTTCCACGGTCTCGATCATTTTGTCGAGGCGCTGGCCTTCCACAAATTTCATCGCGTAGAAGACGCGCCCATCCGCGAGGGTTCCCACGTCGTGCACCGGCACGATTCCCGGATGTTCGAGCGATGCCAGCACGCGCGATTCACGAATCAGCCGGTCGGCCAGTTCGCGAGTTTCCATTTCGCCATCGCAGCCCGGCGCATCCAGTACTTTCAGCGCAACGCGCCGCTGCAGTTTTTCGTCTTGCGCGGCGCAGACGATGCCCATCCCGCCTCGCCCCACGCACTCGAGCAGACGGTAGCGCGTCCCGGTCAGGTCCGGTTCCGCCGCTGCCGTGCGCAGGCGTTCGAGCGCTTTATCGGAGAGGAACGTCATTTCGCGTCCCAGCCAAATGCCGCACGTGCTTCGCGCTGAAATTCCGCTTCACTTCCGCAAATTTCCCGAAGCTTCTCCAGTGCAATCCGCCGGAATTCGCGCCGGGCCCAGGACAATGCGTTGGTCACATCGGTGATTGGAATTCCAAACTCTCGAGCGAGGCGCTGGTAGGAAGCCGAATCGTCGCCGGACAGGTCGTATTCCTCGAACATCCGAAACGTGTTCTCGCGGTGCTCTGCTCCGCAACGCTTTCGCAATTCTTCCACCGCCAGACCGAACAAGCTTCGCAGCCACTCTTTTTCGAAGAATTCCTCGAGCGACTCGGGGGAGGGAATCATCGCGGGATCGATCGCCGCCGCGCCCAATTCTTGTTCCGCGCCGGTGAAATCCAAAGCTGCATGCGGGATAGTTCCGCCGCGTTTCTGGCGTTTGGCCGCCTTCTCTTCGTTCATCACGAAGCTGTCTACGCATACCCGCAGGTAGGTCCGCAGTCTGCTCTTCAGCGGATCGTACTTGGCGAGCAAGCTTCGTTCGATCAGCTCGGCAAAAAATCCCTGGGTCAGGTCTTGCGCATCGTCGACCGGCCGATTCCATCGAAGCCGCACGTATTTGTAGACCGGTTTCCAATATGCCTCGCACAAGCGGTCCATGGCACGGGCGCGCTCCGCGGCATCGATACTCTGGGCAGCCTCAATCACGGACCACGACGTGAGCGGAAAGCGATCCCCACCTTGGCTTGGTTTGTGGTCGCTGCGGTGGCCCATTTCTTCGGTCCGTGAGTGGAACTTCATCGCTACCGGGGGAGTGTATGCAGGAAGCGCAGCGCTGACAAGTAGATCGGGCCGGTCTGGTAGGTAATGGTGCCAACGGTCGGCGAGGTCGGCGGAAAAATACGGACGGATCAGTGGCGAGCCGCAATCATTGGCGAGTGCCCGATGCGGGCACGGCCGTGGATTTCCACCGCTTTACCAACGGGTTAGCCTCCGAGATCGATTTCCCCGGAACTCACGTGGCGAACGCGCACGATCCAGTCCCCGCCGGATAACTGTTGGAGTATGTAGCCCGCTTCGCGAGTATCGTCCCGCTGGTTCAATGCAGCACCGCCAGCGGTGACGCGCGATGGCTTGAAACTCAAGCGGAGAACATCGGTGGCGGCGGCGTCAAAGGTCCGGTATTGGATGCTGCGTGCGGAGTACTTCACCTTTTGCACCACCGAGCTGGAACGGAGAAGGTGATCCTCGCCCATCGGCGCAAACTCGGGAACCGCGCCCATGGCCCATTCGAAGTGGCGCATGTAATCCGAATAGCCGTCGCTCCACCAGTATGGGTCGTGATAGTCTGCGCCGCAGCAGGCGATCTTCCCGTCCGAACCCGCAAAATATGTGGCGTAATTCAGCGAGCGGAAGGCGTCTTCCCGCGCCTGCCCGTCTCTGGTTTTTTCGAAGAACATGGCGTTGATGGCAGCCCACCGTGCGGTATGGTCGCCCTGACCAGCGCGGGAGCAGCAGCCGAAGCTGGCCGAGGGAGTGGTCTGCTCGTCGATGGCTTGGGCGTCAAAGAAGGGCCCGCGGCCGAGCTTGATTTTCACCCAATCGAGCAAACGCCCCACGTGGCCCATCCATTCCGGGTCGATCTCAGCGGGATCGTCACGGTCGAGAATGTAGTAAGCCGCCATCATGGGGGTGAGCTGATTCACGTCGTCGGTATTGCGCGGTACGTCCTCAAAGTAGCAAGCCCACTTGTTCCAGGCCCGGCTTTCGCGATTGAGGGGGTTATCGAGCATCCATTTCCAAGCCATGTCGCGAGCGCTGCGGTACGCGGCCACGTCCCCGGCGTTCAGGCGAATCAGCTCTTCAAACAGGCGGAGAGATCCGGCGACGTTGCCGCCGTACTCGTTGAGCGCGAGCGTGGCTCCCGTCCGCGCATCCACGCGAAAAGCCCACGGGGTGTGGTCCGCGTCGCCGGGACGCACGTGCTTGGCCAAGGCATTTGCACAGTTGATCGCGGCGGCCAGATACTTGTGGTCCCCAGTCATCTTGTAGAACAGCGCGTAGCCGGTGCCCAGTTCGCCGACTTTATCGGTTTCAATCCCGCCATAAAATTCACGGGGCATGTCTTGGATGCAATGGCCGTAATCCCGATCGTCATCGCAACTGGTGGCAAACGGCACCCCGGGCCAGTCCCAGTCCGCAGGAGTCGTGCCGTGGGCGAGTTGGTAATCGAGCATTCCCCGCACCGCTTGCACCGCTTCGTCGTCCCCGGAATACGGGAACCAGCCAACGAGCGAGTCGACGAAGGAGGCATACACCATCGCTGGATTGTGCTGCCAGTACGTGCTTTGCAGAGTCTTGCCGTCAAAAACCGAATTAATGAGATAGATCTTCAGGCCGGTGCCGTGAGTGGTGTCCAGGGGGACCTTGTGCTCGATAAAATCCCAACCCAGCCGGATCACATGGTCGTAGCCGAGATTCTTCTCCGGCTGGTACCACGCCACCAATTTGCCTTGGGCGTCCAGCACCACCGGGTGCCAAGACACCTGAGCATTGACGAATACGCCTTGTACACCTTGCGCCCCAATCGTCGCCGGCGGCAGCAAGATAGTGAGCAACGTCGCGGCGCAGAATCCGCACCGGAATTTTCCTGACAAAATTGAAGACGGCATAAGGGACCTCGTAGCGCTAATAGCTTGTGTCGTATTTCATGATCAGGATGGTCGCGACCAACACAATTCCGGAACCCACCAAAGCGAGGGTGCTTAAGCGCTCTCCCAGAAGCACGGCCGCCATGAGCACGCCGAAAATAGGAACAAGGTAAAGCGAAACCGAGGCCACGGTGACGTCGAGATGTTCGAGCGCGGCGAAGAAGAAAAGCATCGACGCGCCGTACATCAGGATCGCCAGAAAGGCAAAAGCCAGCCACGATTTCCAGTCGAAGCCAGCGAAGACGCTCCAGTGGAATGGTTCCACCCAGATCAGCAGCGGAATGCTGGCCAGGGAGGCGGTGATGTAGCTGAAGATCAGGATCTCTATTTCCTGGAAGCGCTTCATCAAACCTTTGCAATAGGTGTTGTAAAAGGAAGACCCGAAGCAACCCACCAGGATCAGGCCGTTGCCCACAAGGTATTTTCCCTCCAGGAAGGCGACGTGGCGCAGATCCTCCACCGACATCAGCATCACTCCCACCAAGCCGATCACCAGCGAGGCGATCCGCAGCGGAGAAAGTTTCTCGTGCAGCATGAACGAAGCCAGAACCGCGGTGATCACCGGAATCATCAGGTTCAGCACCGCGCCGTTGGAGGCTAGGGATCGGGAGATTCCCCAGGTCATGCCGAGTTGAGCGAGGACCTGCCCCAGCACGCCGGCGAGAGCGAATTTCCCCCAGTCCGACCAGGTGGGCCGGACCGCGTCCGGGTTCGCGCGGCGTTTACGAATCAGCAGGGGAACGAACAAGACGGTGGTGATATAAAACGGGAGAAAGGTGATGGCGATGGGACCCATGTGTCGATCGAGAAATTTCACCGCCGTGCCTTGTGCCGACCAGATGAGTGATGCCGCCGCAAGCAGGGTGAAGTACCAGAGCATCCTGCCCTTGCCTACCGTCTTATTGATCACAGGTGCCGTCGCCATTTTGAGTTGTCTTTCGTCCGCCTTCAGTTACCGGCAGTTTCGTCAAAGCTGGTGCGTCAGTCTTTCCTCAAATCTGAGGACGGTGGACGGACGACAGCTCCTCTTGCACGACGACGCCGAAGCGGTCGGCGCCCATCGAGCTGCCGTCAATCACATAAGGTTCAATGTGCCGCGCCTCCGCATGGGCGCGAACCACTTTCTGAAATGCTTCCCCGGCGTTCCGATGCCCCAGGATGGCTACCGTTCCGCCCGCCCCGCCTCCGGTGACCTTAGCGCCGTACAGCCCTGCCGTCGCACCTTGTTCGCGCACCAACTCCACCAGCAGGTCAGTCGCTTCGTTGCCGAGTCCGCACTCAGTGTAAGAGTAGTGGGATTGATACATCAGGTCGCCCATCAGCCGGTAGGCCGCTTCCGTAGCTTGTGCTGCCGCGCCCCGCGCGAGTTCTACAAACAACTGAATGCGTTGATTCTCTTCAATTGCGTAACGGGCGCAGTTGCGAACGCGGTACTGAATCTCAGGTCGCACCGTGGTGAACGGGTCGGGATGAAACTGCCCTTCGCGAAGGAACTCACTGCCGGACATTCGCTCGGGCAGCCGCAATTCGTACTTCGAGCGGAAGACCGAAGGAGTTACTTCCGATAGATATCCCCGCCAGCGAGAATCGGTAAAGCGCGGGATGCGGCTTTCGGGGTCCGGAGTAACTCGCAACCCTTCCCAATCACAGATGAGCTTGTATCCCATGAAGGCCGCGGCGCGGGCTGCCTCATATTCAATCCCGGTAACCGCGTGACTCACGCCGGAGTCCACCGCCCAACAATGCAATTCCTCAGGGAGGCGCACGAGCGGGAAAGGCCGGCAGGGTTGGCAAAGCAACGGCAGCACGTAGCCCTCTTCGCCGAGCGTCACCGCGGCTTGGTCCATAATTCCACACGCGGATTCCGCAATAACGTTTTCCACCCATTGGCAAGCTTCCGCCAGTTCGATGCCGTGCAGATCAATTCCGTATGCACGGGCCGCGGGCTTCATCACCGCGACTTCCACGGCCGCCGATGAACTCACTCCCTTGTTCAGCGGCACTTCCGAACGGAGATACACATTGGCGCCAGTTTTTACGGCGTGGGGATAGCGCTGGGCCAGCAGGAAAAAATTTC
>Ga0302324_100009801_pt1 | contig 19958 bp, 18 predicted proteins | sample Palsa_T0_1_FD_201949 | JGI IMG/M metagenome (GOLD analysis project Ga0302324, IMG submission 201949) | Peat permafrost microbial communities from Stordalen Mire near Abisko, Sweden - Palsa_T0_1 | ecosystem: Environmental > Terrestrial > Soil > Palsa > Peat permafrost | place: Sweden: Abisko...
GGCAGGCGCTCAAGGTATGACTCATGATTGGGGTGAAGTCGTAACAAGGTAGCCGTAGGAGAACCTGCGGCTGGATCACCTCCTTTCTAAAAGAAAAGGGAGCACGACCTGTTTAACTCGCAGGTACGACTCTCCATCCCGGTTCTCACGATCCGGGTTCGTTCGGTGCTTCTCAGCCGAACGGGTTCTGGTAAGTCTCATCCGATAAATCAAAGAGCCATGAGACGAACTTAGCCCGGTCCGACGAAAATCGGATCGGGCTTTTTTATTTGCGCGTGCGAGAATGCCCTTCCGAGGTTCACGCTCGCATGTCGAATGACGACGTGTCGCAAAAATCGGCCGGCCGGAAGGATTTGGGGAATTTCGCCGGCCCGATGCATTCCGGCCTGGCCTCTCATTTCGGCGCGGGCGGATCGCGCTATTCGCAAACGGAATACAGTCCCCTGAAAGCGTTTCTTCCGAGCCATCTTGCCGCGTGGATTCCTCACGTCATGCGGTATTGGTTTCACAAGAAGTGTCCATTCCTGGATTACACGGCTCCCGGCAAGGGGAATGGAATTTTTCAGATGGAAGAGCGCGCCAATCTGAGCCTAGTCGGGGACTGGGGGACCGGAACCGATGAGGCGCAGGACGTTGCCGACTGCGTGCAAAGTTTCGATCCGGATTTCACGATTCACCTGGGAGATGTGTACTTTGTGGGCGGGGAAACGGAGGTCCGCGAAAATTTTCTGGGAAAGAAGACCAGCCCGTACGATCCGGTGAAATGGCCGATGGGCAGACTGGGCAGCTTTGCCCTGAGCGGGAACCACGAGATGTATGCGCGCGGGCGTGGCTACTACAACGAGATTCTGCCCCGGATGGGATTGAAGGCTCCCGGCTCAGAGTGGGGGAGAGGGCAGGGCGCGGGTTTCTTCTGCCTTGAAAACCAATACTGGCGGATCATCGGGCTGGATACCGGATACAACGCCACGCGGTTCGACTGGGGCAAAATGCCTTTCTTCAAGAAGAGCAAATCGATTCGCACCTCGGTGCGGTTCAAGCCCAGATGCACCTTGCCGCAGCCCGAGGTTTCCTGGCTGGAATCCATCGTGAAGCCGGAGGGCGATAAACGCGGGCTGATTCTCCTCACGCATCACGGATGCTATTCGGCGTTCAGCGACTGGTACCAGATTCCCGCAAGGCAACTCGCGGGCATTATCCGCAGGCCCGTGCTGTGGTTCTGGGGGCACGAGCACAAGCTGGCGATTTACGATAAGTATGCCGTTGCAGGCGGCGTCGAGGCTTACGGCCGTTGTATCGGGCACGGGGGAATGCCGGTGGAGCGCGGGGCGGAGCCGGATCTCGAATGCCCCTGGCTCGCATGGGATAACCGCCGCTATGAGAACGGGGAAAAGTTGAATGTCGGCTACAACGGCCACGCGAATCTTTCTCTGGATGGTCCGTCCCTGCGTGTGGATTACCGCGACCTCCACTGCACGCTGCTGTTCACGGAAGATTGGCGGGTCGACCTTTCGTCAGGGGCGCTCGAAGGCCCGCACCTCACGAAAGTTCTTCAGGATCCCTCTCTTCACATGCGCGAACGGTGATTTAGCCGCGCCTGGCTCACAAGAATGTGTTTCCGCGGCTGAGGTTATACAGAAGCGCTATAGCTGGCCGTGTGTTTTGAAGAGGACGAACTGGCCGTCGGCTGCGATGACCTCGGAATTCCGCGCGATTTGCGACAGGTAGGCCGCAAAGTTCAGAGAGCGGGTAGCCACCAGGCGCTCGCGGTATCCCGGCCCTTGCATGACGCGCACATAGTCTCCCTGCTTGCGCACTTCGGGTCCCTGGTATTGCCAGAGCACATAGCGAACGTTCTCCGGGACGTGAGCCCACGGCGAGGCCAGACCCACGGTGTCGGCGTCGATGATGCGATTTCTTCGATAGTCGAGCAGAAAAGGCGCGTTGATCCAGGCCAGCAAAGGCTCACCCGGGGGAACCTTTTCCTGGAGCGCTTCGATGTGATCTTTTCCGGCGGCGGAGAGCCAGTAGGTGTTGTAGTTTGCGTACGCCGGAGACTGTGCGAGATCGGCGAAGGCGAGGATCGATCTGGAGCGCACGGCCTGGCGGTAGCGCTCCACCATCGACGGCGCAAAGGATGCGCAGATCGCGAGCGATGCTAACAAGGGGAAGTAGAAGAATAACTCAGGCTTCCATTTTCCGCGGAGCCCGGGGGACATCACGATGGAAGTGACGCAGGCGCCTAAAATAAATGGGATTGCCAGCCGCAGACTCTGCGCGTATCCGAAAGGCTTGCCCAGGACGATTACGGTAGCGAAATAGCAAATCGCGCCGCTGCCTGCGCCTGCAAGAAGCGCAAGGGATGACGCGCTCTCGTCTCGCTCGACCCGCGAGTCCAGGGCCAGCAAAGCAAGCGCGGCTATCAGGCCCGTCAGCACGGCAATCGCTGTGTAATGCAGAAAAGTAGCTCCATAAAACAGTCTGCCGGGCGAGAGCAGATGGAGCTGGTCATCCACGCCGACTGGAACCGGAGCATTCACCATTGCGCCGCGAGCACCGTAGTCGTGAAGGTGCAGCAAAATCCACGGAAAGAGAAAGAGCGCGGCGAAGGAAACGACCTTTGCGCACCACGCCAGTTCCGATTTCCACGAAATGTTCTCCTTGCGAGGCGCGAGCAACAGAAAAGCAAGGTGACACGCTGGGAAAATCATAAAACTTGGCTTGAGCGCCACGAGCGACCCGTAGACCAGACCCAGGACAATGGCGGATGGGAAGGGGATTTCTCCCGACTGGGCAGTCAGCATGATTGCCGTGGCCATCAGCAGAGCCCCTGAGTACAACGACGATACATTCACATATTGCGGATTGATCGCAGCGATCAGAAGAGGCCCAACGACTGCGCCGGGGAACCACGAAAACTTATTCCAGCCTGCGGCGGCCGTCAGCAGCATCAGGGCCGCGAAGCAGAAGACCGCGTCCACGCCGTTGATGTAGCCGATATGGCTGACCGGCAAAAATGACAGCACGAGACCGTGCAGGAAGCTCTGACCCCCGAGGGTTTCCGATCCCAGCGCGCTGAGAGGGCTGCCGGTGAGCGTGCCGGTGGCAAGCATTCTGACCGGATACGCCAGATACTTCTCAAAGTCGTCGTGAGAATTGAACGCCAGCGGCGGCAGTTGAGTGGCGATCGCAAAGAGCGTCGCCATGCCGATCACCAGAGCGGCTGAAATGATTTCTACCGCTGCTTTCCCTTGGTAATCGAGTTTCCAGCGTTGGATACGGCGAAGCTCAAGGACACTCACGGCGAGTTCTATTCCCGCCAGCGTCCACAGCGCCGGCCTGTAGGCGATGTGCGCGGCATTGAGGATGCCGCCGGCCGCAACCGTCGCGGCGATGCCAACACCAATTGAGACGGGCCAGCGCCCGGGGGGGCGCCCCGCCAGGCGTTGGATTGCCGCGCCGACTCCCCAAAGAACCAAGGATACAAGGATGAGAACAAAGGCCGCCAGGATGGTCGTCATCGAAGGGTGGAATGTCTCAAGCAAATGCTAGCAGAAGGATTGGCGCCGCACATGCGGGCGCAGCTGGAGCTTGTCCGAGTTGTAACGGCGGCAGAAGCCGGTTCGCTTTTTACTTCGGTTGCCCCGGGACGAGCACCTGTTTGGGATATTTCAAGTCGACGTTGTGTTGCTCAGTGCGAATGTCGATGGGCTTGAGTTCTCCCTTTGACTTTCCGCTCGGAGCGATTGCAAACGTGAGGAGATACTGATTGTGAAGCACCATATCCAATTGCTTCAGGTAGGGAGCGAAGGATACGGGTGCGCCAATACCCTCGTAAAAATTGTAACCGCCGCTTCCGTCGGTAAGCATCACCAGATTGCTCTGTGCGAATTCCCCGCGGAAGGAGTTCGAGAAGCGGCCTCCTCCGGTGTAGATCGTGTGCACGACCACTCCGGCTTTCTGCACGTCCTCGATCGCAGCCGCCACATAGGGACTTTGGGGACCTTGATCTAGCCGGTCGATTCCACTCGAAATCAGCAGTATCTCGCGACGTGCGCCGGTCTTGGGCCAGCGGTTCTTTATCAGGTCGCTGACGGAGAGATAGACGCTGGGCGAATCGCCCGCGCGCGGTCCCAGAGTCAGCCGCAAGGCTTTCGCCGCGACGTCATGATTTGTAGTGAAGTTCGCGGCCGTTTGGACTGTTCCATTGACGGCGTAAAAAACGCCGACAGCGGTGCTCTTCGACTGGAGGCTGATGAAGCCGGCAATCTCCTGCAGCTGGCTCCCGACGCCCAATTGGCTGGCGGAGTTGTCGATCACAATCGCGAGTTGCAGCGGGGCTCTCTGGCCCTGTGCGGGAGTCCAGTTAATCACGTCCAGGCGGGTCTTCCTGGAAAACACAAGCAAATCCTGCCTGGTGAGAGGCGGCGGGGCCGTGAATTTCGGGCCCAGGACAGTGACGGTTGTGGTGAGTGGGATTCGGGACGGATTCTGCCCTTGAGCGCGAACGGCGGGAATGCACAGAAGGGCACCAGCAGCGATGAGGCCGGCGAGCAGGCGAGCGCACTTGAGCATCTTCGTAACCCCCTAACTGAGAGATGCCCGGGGCGATCACGAAGATGCTTTTTATGCTAAATCCAGAAACGCGAAAACACTGTATATCTTCAGGCAGTTACGTTCAGATTGGCTCCTGCAGCCGCCGAGGAACTTCCAGTGCTCCCCGTATAGGAGGCCAGGTCTCCTGCGAACTGCTGCGTCAGGTCCTGCTGAAGCGTGGCAAAGGCGGTCTGCGCGCCAGAGAGGTTGCCGGACTGGAGAGCCTGGGAAAGTGCGCCAAAAGCCGTGGCGACCGGATTGGTCTGCTGAGTGGCAGCGGAAGCGGTGCTCTGCGAACTGTTGTTATCCCCGCCGCCGTGGTGATGGTGATGCCGCACCTGCCCGGCCCCTTGTTGCTGCCGAATATCGCCCTGCAAAGTAGCGAAGGCGGTCTGGGCGTCCTGGAGATTCCCCGATTGCAGAGCCTGCGACAACGCCGTAAATGCCTGCGTGATCGGGCTGGCGGTATTCTGCTGCGACTGCGATTGTCCACTGGGAAGGGCCTGCTGCAACGTGGCGAAGTCCTGCTGCGCCCCCGTCAGATTACCCGATTGCAGATCCCAGCCGAGCTGCTGGAAATCCGTTTGGATTTGCTGGAATTGGCTCTGATTGTTTTGCGTGCTCTGTGTCGCGTAAATCTGGGTGAGAAGGGTGCTGCTTGCAACGCTTGTGATGGACATCATTCACCTCGTCAAGACTATCGGTTATTTGGGCATACCCAGGCGGTAGTAAGCGCGGTATGAGTACGCCCAAGCGCACTCGTTACCTTGCTTGGAGCGCCGCCATGTCGCATTCTTTGATTTAATCGGCCAAGCCACAGAAAGCTTGATAACTAACACAGGCAACTGGATAGGACGGCTCTACCAGCGCGGTGGGAAGCGGCGTTCTGGACTGGTACAAGTGAAGTGTCGCGGGCACCAAACCGGCACGTGATTCATGTATCCGGCGAGGACGCGATCCTCAAAACAACGGGCGCCCGAGTGTGCTATTGAGTGACCGTTTTCGCTGAATCCCCGACCTTAAAGCCCGAGCCCGAAACGGGCGTGCCGACCGCGGAAATATCATCCACGTCGGTGAGGCGAATGACTCCCACGGGAGAAGTCATGCGGCGAATCGTCTGCCCCGTCGCCGGATCTTTGATCTCGCGAGTGACGCGCTCCACGTTCAGCTGGTCGCCAACTTTGAGGCCAACCTTTGCGCCGACGTTCAGAACGATTTGCCCGCCGTCCACGGCGGCCACGAGGCCTTCGACGTTGACCGTCCGGGTCTGAAGCTTCAGGTTGTCAGCGATCACTTCTCCGCTCATCTGCTGGACGGCCTTATTCACCGCTTCGCCGATGATCGTTTGCTGGAAGTCGCTGCTTCCGAAGTCCACGTTACCGCCGCCAAATCCGTGCCAGTTGCCTCCGCCGCCGAGCAGGGAGGTGCTGTCGCGTTCCGACTCGCCCTTTCCGGAGGCGACGCCGAGGATTTCAGCCGTGTCAATGTCCACGAGGCGGGCGTCGACCGCGACGATCGCTTTGCTCTTCTTGTGTCCAAAGCCGCCGACACCGAAGCCGCCCCAGTTGCCACCCGCGCCGCCGATGTTCGTGTTTTTCGTGTCATTCCCGAACTGCGTGATGCTTCCTACGATAATCGCGTCCACTCCGAGCAGCTTGCCGATCTTGGCCGCGGAATTTGGATTCGCGCGGTCGCTGTTGGAGAAATTCTGCTCGGCGATAATCCTGTCCATGGCTTTGCGCTCAATCACCGAGTAGGTGCCGTCCTGAACGAGGAATTTTACGAGCAAGTCGGAGATGCCTTTGCCGACGTCCACGTTGGTACCAAAGAGCGCGGATGTGCTGCTCTGCACCGTGGCATAGTCAAAATCGAAGATCGCGACGCGCTTCTTGCGTCCTTGGGGCGGCGCGGGGGCAGCCGATGGCGCCGCAGCTCCAGGGGCCGCCGGGGCTTGGGGGCGAGCGCTGCTGGATCCCGTGATAAGAAGTGTCCCTAGAACCAGCGCGTACCAAACGATTTTCTTCATGAGTTTTCTCCCTGCTCGGATGCCTCAGAGGATACCAAACCGGCCGCCAACCGCGAGGGAATGTTACCGGCGGGCCTTCCTGGATGTCAACAAAGCGTGCGGTCAGTCGGAGATGCCTGACAATCCGTCTAGACTCGTCTTGTTCTTCTCGTGGCGGTATTTCACCAGGCCCTCGGGACCCTTTTTCTGGATCCAAGCCCCGAGCTGCTGACGATTGTCCTCGTATTTAAGGAGCGGAACGCTGAAGCCGCAGGAGTCGCTCACACGCGAGACGTCCACCACGATAATCGCGCGCGCGCCGTCCATTTCTTCGAAATGAATTTTCAGCGAAGCGAATTCGGATTCGTGAATTTCCACCGCGCGCCCGCGTCCGTGAAACCGGACGATTTTCGGCGGGCCCTGGAAGGCGCAGAACATTAGAACGATTCGTCCGTTCTCGCGAAGATGCGCGATGGTTTCGACGCCGCTGCCGGTCAGGTCCAGGTAGGCAACGGTGCTTGGGCCGAGAATGCGAAACGTATTGAGGCCTTTGGGCGAAAGATTCACGTGGCCATGCGGATCGAGCGGGGCGGAGGCGACAAAGAACACGTGCTGTGCCGCGATGAATTGCCGAATCTTCTCGTCGATAACAGAGCCTAGATGCCCCATAACGGACTCCTCCGGCCGACCCGATAGCTTAGTAAGGCCGATATCTAGCGTAGCCGGTTCAACATTTGAAAACCAGCTGGTCTAGCCAAGCAGGATGGGCAGGAGTACCCCGAGGCCCAGGGCGAAGAACCAGAGAGCGGGTGCGGGCGTTCCCACGGGACGCACTTTGCGCGCCTCGCGAGCGGCAATTCGTGGATCGAGCAGGAGCCAGCGGGTGTAGCGGCGTTCGAGAAGCAGGAAGGTGAGCGCGGTAACGGCGCCATAAATCAGATGTCCCATCAAGGAGGGCAGCAGCGCCGAAGCAGCGTCGGTGCTCCAGTCGCATACGCCTGTGAGGAGCAGGGGAAGCAGCGTGAGAGGCCCGGCGTACCACCAGATCAGGCCGAAGAGCCAGCCCCACGGCAAACCGAGGCCCAGGCTCGACGCCTCGTTGCGGAACAGCAAGCCGTACGTCATGCCGATCAGGGTGCTGACCAGCAAGTGGATCAGAATTCCGCGAATGCCGGAAAAGCTTGTGTCCAGCCCCGCTACCTTGGGCAAAATGCCGGTGGCGAACAGCAGCGGGCTTGCGACGATGCCGCCGGCGAGTCCCGCCATGGCGCCCCACGCTAGCGAGCGCAAAATATGAATGCCGGCGCCTTCCACTTCGCGATTGAGCGGATCGCTCTGGAAGAACAAGCGGATCCAGAAGCGATCGAGCGTGGCATAGGCCACACCCAGAATCAGCCCGTAGAGAATGTGGCCTACGAGAGAGCCGAACACGGCAGCGGCATGCTCCGCCGACCAATCGAGCGGTTGGTGAGCGGCCCAGGGGAGAAGAGTGAGTTGCCCCAGAAACCACCAGAAGATCGCGTATCCCAGCCCCCAGCCCATGCACGAGCCGTATCCGCGAACGTCATGCTGGAAAAGAATGCCAAAGGTCGCGCCGATCAGCAGCGCCACGCCGAAATGCAAAAGGATCGTCGCATTGCGCGAGACCGCCAGATCGCCATATCCCGCGAGCAGGGGGAAGTAGTCGCCGGACGCAACCCATCTTCCAAAAATGATGCCGCCGAGCGTTCCCGCAAATCCTCCCGCGACAATTGCGCGTCCCCAGCGAAACTTCGCTGCGGTGTCTCTCGATTGCAATACGCCGCGGACTCCCAGGGCGAGTCCCACCGGCATTCCCAGGCAAATCACAAACGCCACCAGAAGGGGAAATTGGCTGCGGGCGTCACTGAGCATGGCCTGAGAATGAGGAAAGGAATGGGCGCCGCGGAATAGCGGCAGGAGTCCGGCCGGTAATACAATCCACGCGAGGAGCGCGAACGCCAGGGCCCAGATCAGTCCCGCGCCGGGACTGGTGGCGCGCTTCGCGAAAAACAGCCCGAAGATCAATCCGAAGAGGCAGCCGAGAGAAATCCTTTGAGCGAGCGGGATTGCCAGAAGCACCCCTTGCGGTGCGCCGCCGAGGGCTCCCACGCACAGCCCGAGAAGCGGATCGACCCAGGCAGAGTCCTGGGCTCGTGCAGCCGGCGGAACAGTCATGGGGGTTGATTGAGCCACTCCGTCTCCTACTTCAACTCGATGGTCTGAACGATATCCCGCGGGAAAAACAGCTCGACTGTCCAATCCATCAGCACGCGAATTTTGCGCTCCGAGCCAGGAAGCTTCGCGAGATAGATTCCGCGCCACATCAGCCATGCCAGCAGGCCCGAAAATCGCATGGTCCGGCCGCGCGCAAATGGCACCGTGAGCTCCGCGCAGGCGGTTTGATGTCCAACCACGCAGAGAGCGCCCAGCGAATCGAAATGAAATGCCCGCAGGCTGCGGCCATCGGCTTGCGCGCGTATGTTTGCCGCCAGCGTTTGCGCCTCGCGCAGAGCGAATTGCGCAGTGGGAGGGCACGGTTGGCCCGTTTTCGTATCGACCACGGCAGCGCAATCGCCGACCGCCCAAAGGCCGGGCTGGTCCTGCACCTGGAGGTGCCTGTCCACGATCAGCGCGCCGCGCTTGTCCTTCGCGAGCGGAAGGGTCTTCGTCAGCGGGTTCGGTGCCGTGCCGGCGGTCCAGACCAGCGTTTCGGCGTGAATGGTGCCATCGCTTAGGGTCACTACCCCAGGCTGGGCGTCCGTCAGGCGAGTGTTCAGACGGAAGGTAACGCCGCGCTCTTCCATTTTTCGTTGCGCATAACGGCCGAGCGTCTCGCTCAATTCGGGCAGGATGCGGTCGCGCGAATGCACCAGCATGATGCGGAGGTCGTCGCGTCGCAGCGTGGGGTAATCCACCACAATGCCGCGGGCATAATCATTCAGCGCTCCAGCGAGTTCGACACCGGCAAAGCCCTCGCCGGCCACGACGAACGTGAGCAGCGCGCGGCGCCGCGAAGCGTCTTCTTCGCGGTCGGCGCGCTCGAACATTTCGATGACGTGATTGCGAATGCGAATGGCGTCGAGCAGGCTCTTGAAGTTGAAGGAATATTTTTCCAGATTGGCCATGCCCAGATAGTTCGACACCGCACCGAGCGCGAAGACGAGGTGATCGTAGGGAACTTCCCGCCGCTGGCTCTCGCCAGCCGCCGCGCGATCGCTTTGCAGAATCACGCGGCGTCCCGCGAGGTCGATTTCGGCCACCGACCCGCGAATAAACTCGGTCTGATGCAGGCTGCTGCGCAGGGGCGTGCTGATGTGGCTCGGCTCGAGACTGCTGCCCGCGACCTCCGCGAGCATCGGAGTGAACAGAAGCGCGTTGGTCTCGCTCACCAGCGTGATCGAAAGCGATGCGTTCGCGCGGAATTGCCGCTCCAGACATTCCGCTGTGCGCATTCCGGCGAAGCCTCCGCCCAGGATCACGACGCGCGTCTTTTTCACCGGCGCTAACGGCGGCTCCGATTCCGCCTCCAGCGTTGCCGCAGCGAGGTCACTTAAGCCCTGGGTTACCAGACCGAGCAGCGCGCCGTAAATAACCCAGCCCACGAGCGCTGGAAAGTGAGTGCGCATTTGCTCCGCGGTCCATTCGGGCATCCGGCTCGAAAATAGAGGAATGGCGATGACGCTGATCAAGCCCCAGAGGGGAATTCCCAGAGCGGCGCCCGCCATCAGGTTGTCGACGTATGCTCCCGGAGTCGGCTCCAGCGCTGCGGCATAGCCGATCCCGACCACTACGCCCAGCAGCACGCCCAGGAAAGGCTGGCTCATCGTAGCCACCAGAACAAAACTGGCGACACCCCCAGCCAAAGCGCCTATCAGACTTCGTCGGAGATAGCGGTTCATGAGTCGGTTAGGAAGAAATCACGGTTCGTCAATTTGTCGCGAAGCACCCGCCGAGCGGCCTGCGAAAACGGCCAACGGTTGCGAACTCGCGGCGGGCTGGGCGGCCTTCGCTGTTTGAGGGTCTGTAATGGCGCGGCGAATCGCAGCAAGAGGCGCGTCGTCGATCAAGCGAATACCGCTGCCATCACGTTCGATTCCTAGTTCCTTCCACAGTCCTGGAAGATCCACCTGCATGGGCTGGCCTTTCATCTTCGCGTAAAGGTCTTCCATCGCAGTGACGCCTGTGGCGCGATCTCCGGCTTGCAGTGCGTCGACCAGTTTCCAATCCTGGCGGATGTCGCCTCCGGCATTGAGGATTCCGCGCAGGGCGTCCTGCAAGCCTTTTTTGTTTTGGGTTTCGCGGCGGATTTCGACGTCGGCGAGAAAGCAATAGAGCGCGCCTCCCCAATACGTGCTCGCCCAGCTGTGTGTGTGGTCCAGGCCGGTGTCGTCAGGGTGCGGGACGCCCTTGGGCATATCGCGCACCAAGTCCGACCACATTTGCGAGGCGGTCAACTGCCCCGCCTGGATGCGTGCGATGGGCTCGACGTATACCGAGATGCCCTCTTCCATCCAGTGGTGATTGTCTTCCACCGATGGGAATGCGAGGTGCACCATCTCGTGCGTGAGCATCCAGTCACCGTCGAGTTCGGGAACCAATGTTTCTGCGCCCACCCGGATCTTGATGAAGCCTCCGTTATAGGGGAACGTCTGGCCGTGGCGGATGCCGTTCCCGTCAACGGGGCTGATGCGGATGCCGGCGTGCGGGACAGGGTAGCGGCCGTAATACGTGGATACCGCTTCGGCGGCCCGCTGCACCCAGCGAATCAGGTCCGCTTGCGAAACCTTCAGGTCGCCCGAATCGATCACCACATCGATCCGCGAGGTGCCCATGAGAAGTGTCGAAGTCATATCGCCCGCCCTGGCAGGGAAACAAGCCAACAGCAGCACAATTGCGCACAATTTTGGAAAGTTTCGCGAGAGCAAAGAAAATCGGTCGCTAGTCATGGGACGCCTTAATGGCGGGTCACAACCGGCCCGCTCAGCTTTCTGGCTACCGCGACTCGTTGGTGGCCGGAGCGCCGATCACCCGCCGGAGAAGCGTATCGAGCGCGATTTTCCCCGGACCGAAGATCAGGATGATGAGCGACGCGATGAGGAACGTATAGGGAGCCGCAGCGTAGAACTTGTCAGGGTCGGAAAAGATCGAGAACAGCGCCTCGCGATCGGCGGTGACGTAAGCCATGATCATGTTGATGGTAAGCGCCAGCGCTGTAAGACGCGTCAGCAGTCCGGCAGCCAGGAAAATTCCGCCGAAAAATTCCAGGCAGGAAATAAAAAACGCCATCGGGCCGGGAGCCGGCAGTCCCAGGCTTGTGAAGAACTGCGTCACCATAGGCAGATGATGGAGTTTTCCCCATCCGCTTTCGATCAGCTGCCATCCCCAGTAGAGGCGAACGAACAGCAGGAAGGGGCACTTCAGCCAACCGACCAATTTGAAAAACTTATCGTAAAGGCGGATGACCGCGGTCAATAGGTCTCGCATGATGGAAGTACGCTACTCGCCTCCGAAAAGTTCTAAGGAATGGCCGCTTTTTTATCCGGTTTGCAAAACCAACCCAGCGCCGCCCAGTTCTGGAACCAGCCTTGAACCGCGGCAGGCCTTTCTTCCAGCGGAATTGAGGTTTTTCGCAGCGCGGTCTCAATCGCCTGATCCAGCGGCTTTCCCTTGCGGAGCCCGCTTAGAATCGAGAATTCTTCCGGTTCGATGCGGCGGAAGTAAACCGAATCGTCAAATCGGTGGACGGCCAGGAAGATATCGGCCGGCTTGAGTTTGGCGACGGCTTGCACGCGCTTGCGCTTCCGGCGCTCCTGGAAAGTGTTGCTCGCGAAATCCGTGTCGGTGTCATCCTTACGCACTTCGAGCAAGAGGTCGTCAACGGGGTAATGCAGACTTAAGAGCCGGATGTAAGGCTGCAACTCCAGGCGAAGACTCGAAGAGTCGAGCGTGTTCAGGTCCTCGGGGCGCAGCGCAACCTCCGCTTTGCCGTCGAAAGCCTCGATTTCCGCCCATTCGAGGCGCACGATGTCCAAGGCCAGCGCCTGCCTGCTGCCTGCCCACTGGGGATGCTTGCCCAGCCATGACTCCAGCTGCGAACCGAGGTTGCGAAGCGTGAAGGATTTGGACGGGCAGTCCACCAAATAAGCCTTGCACATCGCGTCGAAGCGCCTACCGCCCAGCACCGAGCGCAGCCCGGGGAAATCCTCGATCATGCTCGAGAACAGGCGCAGCCAGTATTGGCGGTTGTAAATTTCCAGCCGCTCGAAGGAAGTCAGGCGGTCATTCGGCTTGATGAACCGGCCGGCATACTCCCGCATCGATTTGCCGTCGGGGGCTTTTCGCTGCATGCGCTCGGACGGCGTGAGGGGCTGCATCACCGCGCGCGCCATCGTACGCTGGAGTTTGAGGAGCTTCATTGCCGGGGCTTCATACCGCGGTCGCAAGCAGCGTGGACGACAGGAATCGGTTGGCCTTGAGCGCCTCGTTATGGACTTCCTGGAAGGAGGGGATGCTGTCGTCCCATTCCAGAAGCGTGGCGGTGTGGCCCACCCGCTGAATGGCGCGCTGGTAGAGCTTCCAGACCGGATCAATCACCGGATGGTCGTGCGTGTCCAGAATGTATTTGCGGTACTTCGAGTGGCCGGCGATGTGAATCTGGGCGACGCGTTCGGCCGGAACGCTGTTGACATAGGTGAATGGATCGAAACTGTGGTTCTGCGACGAAACGTAAATATTGTTGACGTCCAGCAGAATGCCGCAATCGGCCCGTTCCACGACTTCGTTCAGGAACTCCCATTCGCTCATTTCGGATACGTGGAACTCGGCATAGCTGCTTACGTTTTCCACGGCGACAGGCACTTCAAGAAAATCACGCACTTCCCGGACTTTTTGCGCCGTAAGCCTGGCGGCTTCAAAAGTGTAAGGCATGGGCAGAAGATCGTGCGTGTAACGCCCGTCTACGCTGCCCCAGCAGAGGTGGTCGGAAACCCACGGTGTTTTAGTGCGCTTGACGAGTTCCTTTAGCCGGCGCAGGTGCTCGCGATTGGGTTTTTCGGCGGAGCCGAAATACATGGAAACGCCGTGCTGAACCACTTTGTACTGTTCGAGGATGCTGTCCAGCACCCTCAGCGGACGGCCGCCATCGATCATGAAGTTTTCGGAGATGATCTCAAACCAGTCGCAGACCGGCTTGCGCGTCAGAATGTGGTGGTAGTGCGGGGCCCGGAGGCCGATGCCGATCCCATAGTCGGTGAACCCGTTGAATCGATTCGCTGGCATTTTCTAATACCCGTCTGAAGCGCTGCCGGAGGGCCGGTGATCGCACCAGCCCTCCCAACAGCGGATACTTGCGAGGTTGATGTTAACCCTTGGGCATCGGGCTGCCGTCGGTTGAACAGCCGCCTTTGCCTTTGCAGGAATTCTTGCCCTTGCAGCCATTGTCGCTGGACTTGCAACCGCCCTTGCCCTTGCACGAGTTCTGGCCCTTACAAGCATGCTTTTCTTTAGCTGCCTTGCTGGAGTCGTCAGCCGCTTGAGCGCCGGGCGAAGCCAAGCCGTTGGTGATGAGGTTAGAAGCCTGAATGCTGGCGCTTCCGGCGAGCAAGCCGGCAAGAGCAGCACCCGTCAGTAGAAACTTATTCGACTTTGTCATTTTCCCCACTATCCTCCTGAATGAGATTGAACTGCACTTACCCTTGGGAACTTCCGAAAGAAGACCGTTAAGCCTTAGATAATCCCTTGCCTCGGACCAGACTCGGGTTCCAGGGCCCCCACGGCTTCTATAACAATACGCAACGTTACGCCCATTGGATTTATCGCGCCAGTAAAAATTTCATGACCCCCCGGGGGTACGCCGAGGCGGGTCAGGATGATGCGCATCGGGGCAGCGGTTCTGCTATTCTTTCCCGCGCATAAATCTCGCAACGGATCCGATGGGGGGGCGAACGTGTCTGAAGAACTTCAGGAATTGCAGGAACACGCCGAACATGGGGCGCATGAACCAAGCCTCGCTCCCGTAACTTTGACTATGGCCATTTTTGCCGTGCTTGTAGCGGCTGTCTCGCTGCTTGGCCACCGCGCGCACACGGAAGAGTTGTTGCTGCAGACCAAGGCTACCGACCAATGGGCCTACTATCAGGCGAAGGACATACGCCGCCGCAGCTACGAGGTGTTCCTGGATGAGATATCTTTGGCTGGGCCTCAGAACGCCGACCTCGCCGCGAAGATAAAAGAAAAGTACAGCAAGGAAGTGGCTCGCTATACAGCCGAGCAGGGCGAGATCGAAGGGGAAGCCAAGGCCGCGGAAGACGAAGTGGCGATCGAGCGGCGCCGCGCTGACCGGTTCGACCTGGGCGAGGTCATGCTTGAGGCCGGACTGGTAATCTGCTCCATTACTTTAATGACGCGCAAGAGAATATTCTGGCAATCGGGAGGGGTTCTAGGTCTGGTGGGGCTGGGAATTGCTGCGGCAGGGTTTCTTATCCACTGACGCCCCTTCCGGCGGCCCGCCGTGACTGGCTTTTCTTCTGTTCGTACATGGCGCTATCGGCCTCGGCCATCAGATCCTGCAGGGGAGCGGGATTCCGCGGATCGAACCTGGCGAGCCCTACGCTCAGCGAGAGCGAATAGCGGGATTCTTCGGCGCTGGCTCTGCGCAGATTTTCCTTCAACCTCTCGAGCATCGCTTCCTCATGCCGCACGGAAGCTTCGAACGCCAGGACGCAGAATTCGTCGCCACCGAAGCGCGCGAGAATGTCGGAGTTGCGAAATGTTTGCTTCAATGCCTCCGCCGTGCGAACGATTGCGCGATCGCCTTCTGGATGCCCAAAGGAGTCGTTGATCGTTTTGAGACCGTTGAGGTCGCAGGAAAAAAGCAGGAATTGCTGCCCACTCCTCTGGGATTGCTTCAACTGCTGGCCCGCAAGAGCCAGAAACCCGCGCCGATTCTGCAGGCCCGTCAATTCATCGGTGAGCGCGAGGGAGCAAAGTTCCTTGTCCAGCAAAGATTGCCGTATGACGCCCCGAACGGCTCGCAGCAGCGATTCGCTAAGATTCTCGATGTCGGGAGAGGCGTGCGATTGCAGGGCATTGGAGATTTCGTTCAGCTCGTTCAACAGGCGATCCAGCTCGTTATGCTTTGCGAGCAGAACAGCCGGCAGGTTTTCGCGCAGCAAATCCGAAAACGAGTCGTCGGCCAAGTCGCCGGCCGGGAGTGGTTCGCCGGCCCCCGCAGACGAGGGCTTTTCCGGCTCGCTGACGAGTTGGATACCCCGTTGATGAGATGAGCGGTCCATAGCCCGATGGTACTTGCCCTCTATCAAGTTAGACAGCGGGTATCTACTGTAACGATGTAGAGCGATTCCCTTAGTGTGCCGAAAGTCTAACTGACGAAGAAACGTGCCGGCTGAGTTGTCTATGTGGTTGGTTCTACGGGCGATAAACTCTAGCGCTTGCCTATAGCGGTGCTGTGTGCCTCGACGTAATCGCGAATATAGGAGTCAAACGCCTTTTCGAGCTTCGTCATTATCGGCACTTTTGCCGATCCCACCGCGCGGCCAGCAATTTCGGTGGCCGGAATTACGTTTCGGTTGGTCGAGGAAATAAACACTTCGTCTGCGGTGTAGAAGTCTTCGGGGAATAACGTGCGTTCCTCGACGGGGACTCCCACTTTCGGCCCGATTTCCAGCAGAATGCTCCGCGTGATTCCGGCCAGGCAGCCGGACGAGAGAGGCGGTGTGGCGACGCGCCCGTCGCGCGCGCAGAATATATTCGCGGCAGTACACTCGGACACCTCGCCGCGTTCGTTCAACAGCACTACCTCGTCGAAGCCGGCCTGCTGCGCTTCGTGAAGATTCCACAGATTATTGAGCCAGGAAGTCACCTTCACGCCCGCAAGCGGCGAGCCCGCGTGGCGCCCGTGTTCGCGCAACCCCAGCCGCGCGCGGTCCCGATGGGCGGGGAGGCCGGAGGAGTACATCACGAGATCCGCTTGAGGAAAGTCCTCGTCGCTACGCCAGAGTCCGAATTGATTGTAGATGGCATAAATCCGCGCGCAGCCCTCCCGTACGTTGTTTGCTGCCAGCACCTGGCCTAATTGGGTGCGTACGGTTTCTTCGTCGAATGGGAACGGGCAGTGCGTCCTTTCGGCATCTCGCGCGAGGCGTTGCCAGTGGCGCTCAAACGCAAACGGAACGCCCTCGATGACGCGGATCGTCGTGAAAAGACCCCATCCGCTGAGCAGGCCGGCCTGTCCGGGAGACAGCCGCACTTCCTCAACAGGCAGCAAGCGGCCGTTATGAAAAACCATGCGATGAATCATTCTTCCTCCATGCGACCCTTCATTTTAGCGCACAACGCGGGCGGACCGGCAGAGCGGCGGTGGCAGAAGGCTCAGGCCTCTAGGCGGCAGATGTGGATGTGAGCAGGCTTTCCGCGTACAAAGCGCCTTCCGCGGTTTCCTCGTGTTTGAAGTAGACGAAAACATCGCCTTGTTTCGCGAGAGTTCCCACCGACTGAGTGAGTTCCTTTCGCGCCTTGGGCGAATAATCCTCTTTCCGCAGGCGCAGGTAGGAAAAGCCGGCGGTCTGCACCTTGGGCGTTTCGATCTTTTCGCTTTCGGCTTGGCACAGGGCAGCATCGGATTTACGAAGCAAATCGTACACCTCGTCGTTGAACCACGACGTATGCCGAAACTCGAACGCGACTCTGAAGCCGTGCGGAAGCCCGTCCAGAAAATCCTTGAGTACCGCCGGATCGCATTTCAGGAACGGCGGCAGCTGAAACAGCACCGGACCCAGCTTTTCCGCCTCCCGCAGCGGTTCCAGGGCGCCCAGGAAATCTGTCGTGAAAGAGGATGTATCGCGGAGCCGCTTGATATGGGTGATGGTTTGGTGGGCCTTCACCGCAAACCGGAAGCCGGGCGGGGTTGCCTCAATCCAGCCGGTGAGTAATTTCTGGGTGGGAAAGCGGCGAAACGTGTAGTTCAACTCGACGGAGTTCAGCCGGCTCGCGTAATAGCCCAGAAATTTGGCCGATGCCAACTTCGCGGGATAGAACTCCGGCTTCCAGCTAGGATAGGCCCAACCGGATGTGCCTGCATATACCTTGCCCACTGGCCCTCGCAGAAACCACGCCTGCGTATTCTAACCCTCTTGGTGCACGGACGGAGCGTCTGCGGCCGGCCGGAAACGAGCCGAAGCTCGGACGGGTTGCACCATCGCAAGTCACCCGATAGGCAGCGCTCTCTATCTTTACTACAATGAGGTCCCGGTATTGTGGAGGATGAGCGTGCGCAAATTTTTGAAGGTTGCAATTGTAAGCTTTGGTCTCGCGGTGCTCCTCCAGCTGCTCTCGCCTTCCCTCCCGGCCGCGCCGGCTGGCGACGAGCCATCCGCTCCCCCCAGCCTCGTTGCACGAGTACGCGACACAGGATTCCTCCAGATCAGCGCCGACGCCTTCGACGGCCTTTCGCAGGAGCAGAAGATGGACGCCTACAGGCTCTCCATGGCGGCCATCGCGATCAACCCCATCGCCTACGATCAAAATTCGGTTTATGGCCTCCCGGAGAAGCACCTACTGGAAGCCATTCTGACGCACTCGAATGGCGTCGATCCGGCGGTACTCAAAAAGATCATGGAATACACGATGCTTTTCTGGGGGAATCAGGGAAACCACAACGAGTTTACCTCGCGGAAATTCCTGCCCGATTTCACTCCTGCCGAATTGAGCGCCGCCGCCGAGCAGGCCCGTAAGAACGGGGCATCTCAACTGGGCTCGGCAGCCGCGCTGGGAAAAGAGCTCGCCGAACTTCAGAAGCCCATTTTCGATCCTGATTTTCAGCCGATGCTCACGGCAAAAAATCCTCCGAATGGCGAAGACCCGCTCGAAGCCAGCTCCGTCAATTTCTATTCCGGTGTGACCCTCAAGGACTTGGCCGGCTTCACGGAGCACTACGCGCTCAACTCCAGGGTAACTCTGGGAGACGATGGCAAACCGGTGGAAGAGGTCTATCGCGCCGGCACACCGGACGGAAAGGTTCTTCCCGGGCGATACGCCCGCGAACTAGGGTTAGCCATTCGCGATCTCCAGCAGGCGCTGCCGTACGCGCCCGATTCCCAAAAGAAGGTGATCGAAGCGTTGATCCGTTATTACCAGACCGGCGAGCGCTCCGATTGGATCGCCTGCGGAATTGCCTGGGTGCGGGACAAGAGCAATCCCGATTTTTCGAACGGCTTCGTCGAGGTTTACAAATATCCGCGCGGACAGAAGGGCGCCATCCAGGGGTTTGTGACCATCATCGACGAGAAGATGAACCAGATGATGAAGGGATTCGCCGCGAACGCCGGCTATTTCGAACAGAAGGCTCCCTGGGAGGATAAGTACAAGAATCCCGACCCCAAACCTCCGGTCGTCAATGCCGACGAGACTCTCATTGAATCGGGAACATTTGCCGTAAACACCATCGGCGACAATCTTCCCAACGAATCGGAGATTCACGAAAAGTATGGCTCGAAGAGTTTCATTTTTACCGGCTCAATCCGCGCGTTGAACGGCGCCACCGGGGACAAGGTCGCCCAGGAGTTTTCGAGTACACCGGCCGAATTCGACCGCGCGGAGAAGTATGGCGATCTCGCCGAAGATTTGTTCACGGCCATGCATGAAGTGATCGGGCACGGCTCGGGAAAGCTCAGCGCCAAGGTCACGAAAGAGCCCGCGTCCTACATCAAGGAATATTATTCCACGCTGGAAGAGTCGCGCGCGGACCTGATGGCGCTGTGGAATTTCTGGGACCCCAAGCTGATCGAGATGGGCGTGATGCCCAACGACGACGTGGCGCGAGCGGCTTACGACAGCGAAGCGCGCGCCGCGCTGGTCCAGTTGCACGAAGTGCCGACGGGCGACACGATCGAAGAAGATCATCGCCGCGGCACGCAGCTCATCGTCAACTATATTCGAGACAAGACTGGCGCCATCCAGCCCCTCGATCGCGACGGGAAGACCTACCTGGTGGTAACCGATTACGAGAAGATGCGGCAGGGCGTCGGGATGCTGCTGGCTGAACTCATGCGCATCAAAGCAGAAGGCGACTACGACGCGGCGAAGGCCCTGATCAACCAATATAGCGTCCACTTCAATACGGCCTGGCGCGACCAGGTCGTCGCGCGCTACAAAACTCTCGACATTCCGAACTATTGGGTGGGAATCAACCCTGAACTCGAGCTGCGCCGGGGCGCCGGAAGCCAGGGCGGCAACGTGCAGATCAGCTACCCGCGCGACATCGTTAAGCAGCAACTGCGCTACACCAAGATCGCGGGCGAGTGAGTTGAACAAGCCGCCG
>Ga0302324_100009805_pt1 | contig 19957 bp, 16 predicted proteins | sample Palsa_T0_1_FD_201949 | JGI IMG/M metagenome (GOLD analysis project Ga0302324, IMG submission 201949) | Peat permafrost microbial communities from Stordalen Mire near Abisko, Sweden - Palsa_T0_1 | ecosystem: Environmental > Terrestrial > Soil > Palsa > Peat permafrost | place: Sweden: Abisko...
TGTGCGTTACCCGGCGCCCAGCTACCTCGGCATGTCTCGCGGGCCGATGGGCGCGGGCCCAATGTTCGGGGGGCTCCCTGGCCCAGGGTTCGGCGGGTCGCCTGGTTCCGGGACGGCGGGTCTCTTTGACTCGGGGACCGGGGGACCATCTGACCCGGGAAGCCCATGGTCTTAGCCCCGGTCCGCGTGCGCCGTGGGGCGCTGACGATTCGAGTGGAGGTTCATCCCGGCGGTGCGCGAGGCCACCTGTATAAACATCCAAGCCCTGCGCGCCGTCAGGCCGAGAAGCCCAGATCATCCGGTTCGGCGTGGCGCCCGGCGGCCATCCCGCCAGCTTGGTTGCCGACCATATCGGCGGATATCGCACGCGAACCAAGTTGCGAAGAACTGCAGAGCTCCGCCAATCCCGACCGGCCCGAAACATGCCCTGGCCTCACGCTGCGGGAGGTGCTTCCAACGTCGGCCCGGCGGCAGGCCCTGCCCCGCATGGTCATCAGGTGCAGGATCAGCGGCCAAGCGCCTGGCCCCGCTCACGGATGGACGACACGCTGTCTCTGCGCCACTGCATGCGGAGCCGTGGCGGGGAGAATGGGGTGGCGAAAGGAGTTGCCGTGCACGACCAGGAGGCCATCACCGAGTCTGCGCGCGCTGAGCGCCAGCGGCGTGTTGAAGACGCCATCCACAGCAACGAGATGGAAGGCCTTCACGTCAACGCCGACACCCTTGCTGACGCCGACGAGTACGTCGCGGGCCGCATCGACTCCGACGAGCTGGTCGCGCGGGCACGCGCCCGCTACGGTCTGGGCTGAGCCGCAGACAGGCTTCTCCGATGCCTGACAGCCAGGAGCTACGGGCTCAGCGACACTCGCGTCGGCGGCTAACGAGGGGGAAAGACCCCGGACTGAAGGGGCCAGATTCGCCGAGTGCCTACTTCTTGCTGTTATCTGGATCCGCGACGAGGCGGGCTGTGATCACGAAGGATCCTTGCACTTATGCGACGATTATCCTTCTTCAGGATAAAAGCCTTCGTGATCACTGGGCCCGGCAGCCTGGCGGTGCGCGTTCACGGCCGCTACTAGCTCGTCGAAGAGGGCTGCGTAGCCTGCGGCGCGCTGGTCGGCGAGCTCGTGCGGGAGGTAGTCGGTGACCCAGACTAGGGTCACTGCGTCGTCGGGGCCGACGTCGATCCGCAGCTCGGCGTGATGGTGCTCGGCCCCGTTGAGGCCCGTGATCGTGTATGAGGTCCGGCGGTGGACTGGGTCGACGGTCACGTTCCGCTCCCAGATCTCGTGCCCGCCGGGCATGGTCACCACCCGGTGCTCGCCCTCGCGGCGCCCTGCGACCGCGGCCGAGAACGGGATCACCTCCGCCCGGGTGAAGCGGTCGAGGTAGTCCCAGGCCACGTCGGCCGGCACGTCGAGTCGGGCGGAGTGGTAGATGCTGCCCATGGTGATTTCCTTTACCGGTTGGTGCGGCCTAGGTCGACGGGGAGCTGGATGCCGGTGATGTGCCTGGCCTCGTCGGAGGCGAGCCAGGTGACGGCGGCGGCGATGTCCTCGGGCTCGCTGACCGGATCGGGCAGGGTGGCCGTGTACAGGGATCCGAGTCCAGGGTCACGGTCGATTAGTTCCCGCAGGCCGGGTTTGAGTTCGGTGTTGACGCCGAACGGGTGCACCGAGTTCACCCGGATGCGGTACTGGCCGAGCTCGTTGGCGAGGGTCTTGGCCAGGCCGGTGACGCCGTGCTTGGCCGCGACGTAGTCGGCCAGCAGGGGCAGGCCGACCAGGCCCGCGACCGAGCTGGTGAACACGATGGCGCCGCCGGCGCCCTGCTCGATCAGGATCGGGATCGCCGCCCGGGCGGTGTAGTAGGCGCCGGTCAGGTTGATGGCGATGGTGGCGTCCCAGTGCTCGAGCGGGATCTCCCAGGCCCGCCCGGACGTGGTCATGCCGGCGTTCGCGACCACCACGTCGAGCCGCCCGAGCTCGGCCACGCCGCGCTCGACCGCGGCCCGCACCCCGTCGTAGTCGCGGACGTCGGTGATGCTGGTGACGATCCGCCGGTCCAGCTTCTCCACCAGCCGCGCCGTTTCCGCCAGGTCGGCCGCGGGCGGCGCCGGTGATGAAGGCGACCTTGCCCTCGAACCGGCGCGGAGTTGCTGTTGGCATGACGGGGCTCCTTCTTGACTGGGCTTGGCTAGCTGGACGGCCGGGGGGGTGCAGCCGGGCGGCGACCGTGCCGCCGTCGACCCGCAGGTCGCAGCCGGTGATGTAGCCGGCGCTGTCGGAGGTCAGGAAGTCGACCGCCGCCGCGATGTCGGACGGCCGGCCGACCGGGCCGAGCGGGGTGGCGCTGGCGGCGGCGACCGCGAGCGGGTTCGCCGCCAGCTCGGCCCGGCCCATCGGGGTGAGGGTGGGACCGGGCGACACCGACACGACCCGCGCGCCGCGGCTGGCCCACTCCACCGCGGTCCGTTCGACTAGCCGCAGCATCCCCCGCTTGGAGGCGCCGTAGGCGCGCACCGCGAAGGCGTAGCCCGGCTGCTCGCCGCCGGTCTCCCGGAGCAGGGCCTCGAGCTTGGGGATCAGGTCGGCCGCGAGGGGGTCGTCGAGCAGGGCGTCGACCGCCAGGGAGACCGGGATCGTGTACGCGGCCGACGACCCCAGGCACACCGCGACGGCGCCGGGCCTCGCCGCCAGTTCCGCCAGGCTGGGCCCGCTGGTAACGTCGGCGGTCACCGCGGCGGCGATGTCGTACCCCTCCTCGGTCAGGTCCTCCCCCAGCCGGACGATCCTCGACTGGTCGCGGCCGGCCAGCAGCAGGCGGTAGCGCGCGCCCAGGCGCCGGGCGACCGCCCGGCCCGCGCCTCCGTACGCACCGGTGACGACCGCCAGGGTCTTGGGGCTCGTCCCAGTCAGGCCCATGGCCTGCTTCGCCGGGTCAGCGGGCCGGCCGGTCAGCGGGCGCTCCAGATGATGCTCTTGGAGAGCAGGAACTCATCGAGCCCGTACTCGCCGCGCTCCAGGCCGAGGCCGCTCTGCTTGTAGCCGCCGAAGGCGGTATGCGGGCTCGACCCGGCGCCGCCGCCGTTGATGTAGATCATCCCGGCCCTGATCCGCTTGGCGATCTCGTAGGCGCGGACCGGGTCGCTGGCCCAGACACCGCCGCCGAGGCCGAACTCGCTGTCGTTGGCGAGCCGGATGGCCTCGTCGTCGTCGTCGAACCCGATGACGACGCCGACCGGGCCGAAGAACTCCTTCCGAGCGATCGTCATCGTGTTGTCGACGTCGACGAACAGCGTCGGCTCGACGAAGAAGCCCTTGTCCAGGCCCGCGGGCCGACCGCCGCCGTAGGCGATCTGGGCGCCTTCGGCCTGGCCGGTGCGGATCAGGCCCTCGACCTTCTCCCGCTGGGCCGCGCTGATCAGCGGGCCCATGGTGACGTCGGGATCGGCCGGGTTCCCGACCTTGACCTGGTCGAGCGCCGCCTTGACCAGGCTGACCAGCTCGTCCAGGCGCGAGCGGTGGACCAGGGTCCTGGTCAGCAGGGAGCAGCCCTGCCCGGCGTGGGTGGTCATCGCGAACATCACCGTCGGGACGACCCGCTCGAGGTCGGCGTCGGCGGTGATGATGTTGGCCGACTTGCCGCCGAGCTCGAGCACGACCTTCTTCAGCGACGGGGCGGCCTGCGTGTACACCAGCCGGCCGACCGCGTCCGAGCCGGTGAAGCTGACGATGTCCACCCCCGGGTGGGTGGTCAGCGCCTGCCCGGCGGCCGCGTCGCCGGTGACGATGTTGAGCACCCCGGGCGGCAGCCCTGCCTCGTCGGCCATCTCGCCGAGCACGAACGCCTCGAGCGGGGTGGTGGGGGCGGGCTTGAGCACCACCGTGCACCCGGCCGCCAGGGCCGGGGCGAGCTTCAGGATGTTCAGGAACAGTGGGAAGTTGTAGGCCGAGATCAGCGCGGCCACGCCGTAGGGCTCGCGGCGGACGACGCCCTGGGCCAGGGTGGGCCCGACCGTCGGCAGCATCGGCTGCTCGAACGGGAACTGGAGCAGGACCCGCTCGGCCATGTCACGGAAGTGCAGCAGCGGGATGTTGACCTGGAGGGTGTCGGCCAGCGCCCGAGTCGAGCCGGCCTCGCGCACAGCCAGCTCCTTGAGCTCCCCGGCCTGGCGCTCCATCGCGTCCGCCATCCGGAGCATGACCGCCGCCCGCTCGCGGGGGCTGAAGTTCGGCCACGGGCCCTCGTCGAACGCCCGCCGGGCGGCGGCCACGGCTCGGTCCACGTCGCCCGCGGTGCCGTCGGGGACCGCGCCGATGACCTCCTCGGTGGCCGGGTTGAGCACGGTGAGGACCGCGTCGCCCTCGCTCTCCTGCCACGCCCCGTCGATGTAGAGCCGGTACGTCAGCGAAGTCATGGGCGCCAGCCCCTTCAGTAAGATCGGATTACTGATTAATCTAATTGATTGTGGCTCAGCCCACAGCCGGGTGCAAGTCGCCGGTACCGCCAGGAAGGAGCAGGCCATGGGACGTCTGGACGGCAAAGTCGTTTTGATTACGGGAGCCGCCCGCGGGCAGGGCCGGGCGCACGCCGTCCGCGTCGCCGAGGAAGGCGGCCATGTCATCGCCGTCGACATCTGCGCGGATATCCCCTCCAACGCCTACCCGCTGGCAACCAGGGAAGATCTCAGCGAGACGGCAGGGCTGGTGGAGAAGCACGGCGGGCGCGTCGTGACCCGGGTCGCCGATATCCGTGACCGGGCGGCCCTGGCCGCCGCCGTCGACGACGGCGTCGCGGAGCTCGGCCGGCTGGACGGCGTCGTCGCCCAGGCTGGCATCTGCCCGCTGGGGACGACCGAGCCGCGGGCGTTCGTCGACGCGATCGCGGTCGACTTCGGCGGCGTCTTCAACGCCGTCGACGTGGCGCTGCCGCACCTGGGCCGGGGCGCCTCGATCGTCGCCACCGGCAGCCTGGCGGCGCTGATCCCCGGGACGCTTGACAATGCGGCCAAGGGATCGGGCGGGCTCGGCTACAGCTGGGCCAAGCGCGCGGTCGCCTCCCTGGTCCACGACCTCGCGGTGGTGCTGGCGCCGCAGGGCATCCGCGCCAACGCGGTTCACCCGACCAACGTCAACACCGACCTGATGCACAACGAGGTCATGTACAAGACGTTCCGGCCCGACCTGGTCGCGCCGACCCTGGAGGACGTGCTGCCGGTGTTTCCGACCATGACCGCCACCGGCGATCCCTACGTCGAGCCGGAGGACATCGCGGACATGGTGCTGTTCCTGCTCAGCGACGAGTCCAAGTACGTCACCGGGATGCAGATGCGGGTCGACGCGGGCGGCTACGTCAAGCTCCGGCCCCAGGCGCCGGTGTTCTGATGTCTGACCTCGACGACAGGCCGACTGTTCGCACGTCCGCTGGGGCCGTCCGCGGGCGTCGGGAGGATGGCCTCGATGTGTTCCGCGGCATCCCGTTCGCGGAGCCTCCGGTGGGCGACCTTCGGTTCGCGGCGCCCCGGCAGGCCGCGCGGTGGGCCGGGGTGCGGGAAGCATTCGAGTTCGGGCCGCCGCCGCCGCAGGACGTGGGGAGCTTCCGCGACCGGCTGCCGCCGGACTACGACCCCCTGGCCGGCGAGCGGGACCGTCCGGGCGACTGGCTGACCGTCAGCGTGTGGGCCCCGTCGGCCGGCGCCGCCACCCCCCGGCCGGTCATGGTGTGGATCTATGGCGGTGCCTACAAGGTGGGATCCGCTGACAGTCCCGGCTATGACGCCCAGCGGATCGCCCGGGACGGCGAGGTGGTGGTCGTGACGTTCAACCACCGGGTCGGGATCGAGGGCTTCGCGGTGATCGACGGCGCCCCGGCCAACCGCGGGCTGCTCGACCAGGTCGCCGCCCTTGAGTGGGTCCGCGACAACATCGCGGGCTTCGGCGGGGACCCCGACCGGGTGACGGTCTTCGGCGAGTCGGCCGGGGCCGGCTGCGTTGCCTCCCTGCTGGCGATGCCCCGCGCCGACGGGCTTTTCCGGCGCGCGATCGTGCAGAGCATGCCGGGCACATTCCTCTCCCCCGAACTGGGCGCGTCCGTGGGCGCGGCCATCGCGGCCGAGCTCGGCCTGGCCAGCACCGTGCGCGAACTGGCCGCGGTCCCCCCGCACGAACTAGTCCTGGCGGGCGAGTCGCTGGCTGCCAGGCAGCGCGAATTCGAGGAGCAGTGGGGACAGCTCGCGTCGCACGACACGCTGTTCGCCCCGGTCGTCGATGACGATGTGCTGCCCGCGACGCCCTGGGAAGCACTGTCCAACGGCGCGGCGCGGGGCGTGGACCTGATCGTCGGCCACACGCGCGATGAATGCCGGCTGTTCCTGGTCATGAGGGGCCGGGCTGGCCGCATCACGGAGGAGGAGGCCTCGCGGGCGCTGACCGTCTTCGGCCCCGGCCAGGACGGGAAGAAGTACCGCGACGCGTTCCCTGACGCGACCGCCGAGCAGTTGTACGGGCAGGTTCAGACCGACCGGCTCTTCCGGATGCCCACCCTTCAGCTCGCCGAGGCGCAGACGGCCGGCGGCGGCCGGGCCTACCTCTACGAGCTCGCGTGGGAGGCACCGGGCGCGGGCGGCCTGCTTGGCGCGTGCCATGGCCTTGACCTGCCGCTGCTGTTCGGAACCTTCGGGGACAGCCTCGGCCCGCTGTTGTACGGCCCCGAGCCCTCCGCGGAGGCCTACGCCGCCGCCGCCCGGCTCCGCGCGACGTGGACGACGTTCGCCGCGACCGGCGACCCCGGCTGGCCCGCGTATGACCCCGAGCGCCGCGCGACGCAGGTCTTCGACTCGGTCACGACCGTTGCCGCCTATCCCGAGGAGCGGTCGCGCCTGCTGTGGCAGGACTTTCCCTTCTCGACGCTCCCACTACTGCAGCCGGCCCGTTGACCGGCCGAGGAGGACCCATGGAACGGCAGAACGAGGCGAGCCTGGCGGGCAAGGTGGCGATCGTCACCGGCTCGAGCCGCGGCATCGGCAAGCGGGCGGCGCTGGCGCTCGCCCGCCGGGGCGCGCGGCTGGTGGTGACCGCCCGCACGGTCGAGGCGTCCGGCAGCGAGCTGCCCGGCACCATCGGCCAGACGGTCAAGGAGATCGAGGCGGCCGGCGGCGAGGCGGTCGCGGTTGCCGCCGATCTGTCGGACGAGCGGGACCTGGAGCAGATCGTCGCCGCCGCGACCGACCGCTTCGGTGGCGTCGACATCCTCGTCAACAACGCGGCCGTGACCGTCGGCTACAACTGGTCGACGCCGCTGCTGGATATGCCGCGGGCGGACTGGCTGCACCACTTCGCGGTTAACCTGCACGCACCGTTCACCCTGGCCCAGCTGACGGTGCCGAGCATGGAGGCGCGGGGCGGGGGGCGGATCATCAACGTCACCACCGGCAGCGCCGAGGCGCACCGGCTGGTGGAGGAACCGAACCCGGCGTCCAGCGTCACCTACTACTCGGGCGACGCCTCCGGTGGCATCCCCGCCCCGGGCGCCAGCATGACCATTCCCGCCCTGTGGTCGCCCGCCTATTTCGCGAGCAAGCGCGCTCTCGACCGGTTCTCCAACGTCGTCGCGCCGCAGCTGGTGGCCAAGAACGTGTTCATCATGAGCGTCATGCCCGGCTGGGTGGCGACCGAGAGCGCGGAGGCCAACCACGAGCTCGGGGACCGCCAGGACGCCGCGATGATCTCGATGGACGTCCCCGCCCGGGTGCTGGCCTACTTCGCGGCGTGCGAGGACCCGCTCGAGTACACCGGCCGGGTCTTCTTCGCCGAACGCGAGCTGGCCGCGCTCGGGCTCGCGACTGACGACTGACGACTGACGACTGACGACAGATGGAAGGGGACACCTATATGGGCTGTCCGGTGCTGAGCTACTCTCCCCACGAGCGGCGGCCGATCGGTGACTGGGCGGCGTTCTTCGACCAGCTGCGCGAGGACGCGCCGGTGGTGCGGAACACCTTCGCCAACGGCTACTACGTGCTCACCAGGTACGAGGACATCCTCGCCGCCTATCAGGACCCGGAGACCTTCTCCACCGACGCCGTCACCGTGTTCGAGCCGGACCCGAGCTACCGGTGGATCCCGCACATGCTCGGCGGCGACGAGCACCGCCAGTGGCGGCGGGCGCTCGGCCCCTACTTCTCGCCCAAGGCCATCGGCGTCCTCGATGACCAGATCCGTGGGTGGGCGGCCGAGCTGATCGCCGGGCTCGCCGCCCGCGGCGGGTGCGACGTGATCGCCGACTTCTCGTTCTACTACCCGACCACCATCTTCCTCGGGCTGATGGGACTGCCGCCGGAGGACCTGCCGCGCTTCATGGACTGGGAGTCCAGCATCCTGCACTCCCACGGGTCGACGGCCGACGAGATCGCGGACAACCGGATGACGGCGATGGGAGCGGTGCGCGAGTACTTCCGGGCCGTCATCGCCGAGCGCCGCGGGCAGCCGGGCGACGACCTGATCAGCCAGGCGGTCGGCTTCGAGATCGACGGGCGCCCGGTCACCGACGACGAGGTGACCTCCTACTGCTTCTTCATGTTCATGGCGGGCCTCGACACGGTGGCGGCCGCGTTCGGCTACGCGCTCTACCACTTCGCCACCCACCCGGGCGACCGGCAGCGGATCGTCGCCGACCCGGGCCTCATCCCGGCCGCGATCGAGGAGATCCTGCGGGTCTACGCCTTCACCATCCCGGCCCGCAAGGTCAGGAAGGACATCGAGGTCGGCGGCTGTCCCATTGCGGCCGGCTCGATGGTACAGCTGCCGATCAGGGCGGCGACGCGGGATCCGCGCGCGTTCCCGGGCGGGGCGGAGGTCAGGATCGACCGCATCGCCAACAACCACATCGCGTTCGGGGCCGGCCCGCACCGGTGCCTCGGGTCTCACCTGGCCCGCCATGAACTGGTCATCGCGCTAGAGGAATGGCACAAGCGCATCCCCGACTACCGGCTGGCCGACGGCGCGGTGATCCTCGAGGTCGGCCGGAGCTCGGGGCCCGATTCGGTGCCGCTGCGCTGGTTACCGCCGGGCGGCGCCGGGGCCGCTGAGGTTGAGGTTGGCGTTCCAGATCGCGGCCGCGGTGCCGCGGACGGCCTCGGTCATCACGCTCCATCGCATCCGGCCGGCCAGCCCGGTGACCGAGACCGCCGCGATCGCCTGACCGGAGCTGCGGATCGGCGCGGCGACGCAGACCAGCTCCTCGTAGGCCTCGCCGCGGTCGTACGCCACCCCGGCCTCGCGTACGCGGTTGAGCTCCGCCCGCAAGGCGATGGGCTCGGTGATCGTCTGCGTCGTCTTCCGCGGCATCGGGGCGGCCATCAGCGTCCGGATGGCGTCGTCGTCGTACGCCGCCATCGCCTTGCCGAGCGCGGTGCAGTAGGCGGGCTTGCGGCCGCCGCGCCGGGTTGGCAGCCGGATCGGGCCCACCACGATCCGTTCCAGGTACACCACCTCGGCGTGGTCGAGGATGGCGAGCTGAGCGGCCAGCCCGGTGCGCGAGGCGAGCGCCTGCAGGTGCGGGAACGCGGCTTCGTGGAGCCGGTTCCCGTCCACCGCGAGGGTGCCGAACTCGAACATTCGCAGGCCGACGCGGTAGCCGCCGTGATCGCGTTCCAGCCAGCCGACCTGGCAGAGTTGGTCGACTAGCCGGTGCAGGGTCGACTTCGGCAGCCCGGTCCGCTTGTTCAGGTCGGCCAGGCTCAGCACCTGCTGAGCGCCGTCGAACGCCTCCATGATGGCCGCGCTCCGGCCCAGGACGGTGTGCTCCGGTGGGTTCCTGTCGCCGCTCTCGTCGTCCCGCATCCGCCGCGTCGTCGCGGGCACCCGGGGTCCTGCGGCCTCGACGATCGATGTCATCGACACAGCCGACGCCCCCTCACTGTGATTAGATTAACCTCACTATAATTAGATTAATCAGTATCCTATTGATGATCGGCGTCCGGAGCCAGGCTGTCAAGGGCGCGCAGACAGGTACCCGAGGAACCGCGCCGCGACGTTCGCGTCGAAGTACTCGACCCGCACTCCGTGCAGTGCCTCCGGCGGGGTGAGGGCCACCAGCGGCGAGCCGTCAGGCGCGGGGGCGATCAGTTCCACCCCGCGGCCGAAGGCGGCGCAGCGGGCGGGCATATTCGGCTCGGACAGGCCGATGTGGTGGAAGCCCTCGGGCTGCGCCGGTGACCAGCTGCCGGTGCCGGTCATCTCCACCAGCTCGAGGTAGGGCGGTCCCGGCCGGGAGTAGCAGAACCTGGTCGTCTCGCCGGTCGCGATCTGCTGGCTCTGCACCGGCTCGAATTCCACCCCCAGCCTGGCGGTGAAGTCGGCCCGGGCGGCCTCGACGTCCTTGACCAAAATGCCAATGTGGAAATAGGCCTCGTACACTCGGTCCTCCTCGCTCAGGTGATGGCGCCGGCGATCTTCAGCTCGACCAACTGCTCGTCGGTGAGCCCCAGTTCGCGCAGGACCTCGTCGGTGTGCTCGGCGAACAGCGGGCCGCGACGCAGCGTCGCGGGGGTCTCGTCGAACTGGACGGGGTTGGTGATCAGCTCGCGGCGGTTACCTTCGGCGTCGTCGAAGCTGGCGATCATGCCGTTGGCCCGCAGCGACGGGTCGTTGGCGACCTCCCACGAGTTCTGCACGATGGCCCACTGGCCCTCGACGTCCGCCAGGATCACCAGCCACTCGTCGAACGTCTTCTCCGCCATGACCGCCGCCACCAGCTCGCCCGCCGCGGGGGCGTTGGCCATCAGCTTCTCGACCGTGTCGAAGCGCTCGTCGGTGACCAGCTCGGGGTGACCGCTGACGGTGGCGAACTCGGCCCAGTAACGGCCCGGCTGCAGCATCGAGAACAGGATCCACTTGTCGTCCGCCGTCCGGTACGGGCCGATCAGCGGGTTCCTGGCCGAGCCGTGCCGCGGCACCGGCGGCCGCGGCGGCACGCCCCCCGCCTGCAGCGCCAGGTTGGCGGTGAACTGGGTCGCCCAGGCGCCGACGCCGAGCAGCGACACGTCGATGACGGAGGTCTCGCCGGTGGTCGCGCGGGCGAACAGCGCGGCCGCGATGCCGCCCGCGATCGTCATGCCGCCAATGTTGTCGCCGTATCCGCCGGCCGGCATCGGGGACAGCCGGTCGGCCCCGGCCGGGGTGGCCCCGGCCCCGCTGCCGCCGCGGGCCCAGAACGACGTCATGTCGTAGCCGCCCTTGTTCGCCTCGGGGCCGCGGGCGCCGAACCCGGAACCGCGCACGTAGATGATGTCGGGGTTGACCTTGCGGATGTCCTCGAGGTTGATGCGCAGCTTGCCTCGGGCGCCCGGCAGGAAGTTGGTGATGAAGACGTCGCTGCGCTTGATCAGCTCGTCAAGCACCTCCCTGGCCCCGGGCACCTCCAGGGCGAGGCCAACGCTGCGCTTGCCCCGGTTGGGCCCCTCGAAGATCGGGGAGAAGCTGCTCCCCTTCATGATCGCGTCCACCCCGAGGACGGTGGTCAGGCCGCGCTGCCCGTCCCCCCGCTCGGCGTGCTCGACCTTGATCACCTCGGCGCCCCAGTCGGCCAGGATCGCGCCCGCCGCGGGCACGAAGGTGAACTGGGCCACCTCGAGCACGCGCACACCAGCCATCGGCTGCAGCATCAGTTGTCCCTCCTTCTCACTTCAGTCTTTTCCGCTCCGCGTCCTTAGGGACGCCGCAGCAGCAGCGCGCCGCCGGGCGCGCCGCCTCCAGTGGTCACCACCGCGATCTGGGCGTCCGGCACCTGGCGGCCCGCCGCCTCGCCCCGGAGCTGCAGCATCGCCTCCCTGACGTGCCCGAATCCGTGCAGCCGGCCGGCCGACAGCTGGCCGCCGTGCGGGTTGACCGGCAGCCGCCCGCCAGGGGCGATGCCGCGACCCTCGTCGATGAAGTCCCGGGCGCCGCCCGGCTCGCAGAACCCGAGCGACTCGAGCCAGGAGACCGCGTTGAAGGTGAAGCCGTCGTACAGCAGCGCGAGGTCCACCTCGTGCTGGCGCACGCTGGTCCGGCTCCACAGGTGCCTGGACGGTCCCTTGGTCTGCGGCTCGTGCGACAGCGTGTCCTGGTCCCAGCTCAGGCGCTCCAGGATCTGGGTGCCGACGGCCTCGACCAGCACCGGCGGCCGGGGCCGGTCGGCGGCGGTCTCGATCGCGGAGACGATCACCGCGACGGCGCCGTCGACCGGCACGTCGCAGTCGTAGAGCCCGAACGGGGTGGTCACCAGGCGGGCGGCCAGGTAGTCGTCGATGGTGAACGGCTCGCGGTAGACCGCCTCCGGATTGCGGGCGGCGTTGGCGCGGGCGTTGACCGCGACCCAGCCGAGCGTGGTGCGGTCGCCGCCGTAGCGGTGGAAGTAGTGCGACGCCTGCACGGCGATCCAGTTCGCGGCCGACATCGCCCCGAACGGGGCCAGGTACTCGGTCATCCCGGTCGCGCGCGCGGCCGGCTGGGCCCACCTGCCCTCCCGGACCAGGGCCGCGTACGAGGACTCCCACAGGGTCCGGTAGCACAGCACGTGCCGGCACAGCCCGGACGCGACCGCGAGCATGGCGGCGACGATGGCGCCGCTCTGGCCGGGGGTGTCGCCCGCCCCGTTGATCCAGGTCGGCCGGAGCTGCAGCGCCTCCGTGAGCGGAGCGATGCCGCCCTCGGAAAAGCCCGGTGACCCCACCCGGCTGGGGTAGGTCGACAGGCCGTCGATGTCGTCCAGGGTGAGGCCGGCGTCGGCCACCGCGGCCAGGCACGCGTCCACGGTGAGACTAAGCGGGTCGACCATCAGCCGCCGACCCACACGCGATTGGCCAACCCCAGTCAGCGCGGACCGTTCCTCAAACTTCTCTTTTTTGGCTTGTGGACGGGGTGGGCCGACGTCACGATCGGCCGGGATCGGGAGGGTTTCGCCCACCCGGTCGGGGTCGGGCTCGAACAGCGGGACGTAGACGTCGCCGGCCTTCTCGAACAGGACCCGGACGGCCATCCCGATGCGCACGTCCGCGGCCGGGCAGCCGACGACGTTGGTGGTGAGCCGCACCCCGTCGTCTTCCTCGAGCGCCACCACGGCGATGACGTAGGGCGGCGGGAAGTCCGGCAGCCACTGCTGGTGGTTGACGGTGAAACCGGCCACCACGGCCCGGCCGGAGACCGGGGACATCGCCACCCGGTCGCCGCGGCAGGACCGGCAGCGGGGCAGCGGCGGGTGGGTGTAGGCGCCGCAGTCGGCGCAGCGCAGGACGCGCAGCACCCCGTCGCTGCCCGCCGCCCAGAACTCGGCGCTGGCGAGCGACGGCTGGGGAAGCGGGCGGACCGGGGGCTTCTCGTCAGGAACGGGGGAAGTTGAGGACTTCACGGGCATTCAGTTCGACGATCCGGTGGGCCTCGTCATCGGGTACGTCGGCCAGCGATACCGCGATTCCCTTGCGGCTGTTGGGCCAGTTGCTGTCCGAGTGCGGGTAGTCGATCTCGACGCAGATGCGGTCGATGCCGATCTCGTGCCGGTTCTTGATGCCGAACTCGTCCTCGATGTAGCAGCCCCAGAAGTGCTTCTTGAACAGGTCGCTCGGCCTGGCGTCGAAGTCGATCGGCTGGTAGTAGCGGTGCCGGGCCCAGACCTGGTCCATCCGCTCCCAGATGTAGGGGAACCACCCGATGCCGCCCTCGGCGAGCATGAACTTGAGCCGCGGGTGCTTCTGCAGCTGGCCGGAGAAGATCAGGTCGGAGGCGGTCCACATCAGGTTGGTGGCGTACACGGCGAAGGAGGTCGCGGTCGGCGCGTCGTCGTCCTTGATCTCGGCGTTGCCGCCGGTCCGGGCCGAGACCGACTTGAACTCGCCGCCGCGGTAGTTCGGCGAGAGCTGCTTGGCCGAGGCCGAGAACCCGGGGACGAAGCTGCCGGAGCCGAAGTGCAGGCTGACCACGAGGCCGGTGTCCTCGAAGACGTCCCACAGCGGTCCCCAGTGGTCGGAGTGGAACGAGGGCAGGCCGAGCGGGACCGGGCTGTCGGGGAACGACACCACCCGCGCGCCCTTGGCGGCGACCCGCTTCAGCTCGGTCACGCAGGCCTGGACGTCCCAGATCGGCAGCAGCGCCAGCGGCACGTACCGGCCGGGGGCGGTGGCCGACCACTCGTCGATGCTGAAGTCGTTCCAGGCCTGCAGGCACGCGAGCGCCAGGTCCTTGTCGCTCGCGTTGAGGAACACGCGTCCGCCGAAGCCGGGGAAGGAGGGGAAGCAGCACGCGGCGTGCACCCCGTCGACGTCCATGTCCTTGACCCGCTCGGCCGGGTCGTAGCAGCCCGGGATCATGTCATCGAAGCGCAGCGGCTCCATGCCGTACTGCTCGGGCGTCTTCCCGGCGACCGCGTTCAGGCCGATGTACGGGAAGACCTTGTCCTCGAAGTGCCAGATGTGCCGGCCCTTCTCATCCTCGATGATGCGCGGCCCCTCGGCCAGGTACTTGGCGGCGAGGCGGTCGGTGAACACGCGGGGGTGCTCGATGAGATGGTCGTCTACCGAGATGATCTGCATATAGTCCTGGAGCGGCATCGTCCCATCCTTCACGTTCGCGCAGTCAGGCCTATCATATAACCTATTGTACTATCTGGTAAAGGTGACGGCCGGCCCAAGGAGGCACCCGTGGGGGATGAGCAGGCTCGCGACGACGACGACCTGATCCGCGACGAAGACGACCATGACCTGCTGACATTTAGCCAGTCCGCCATCCGGCTGCGCGAGGAGATCGCGCTCACGGAGGCGGCCCTGCGCGACGACCCGACCCCGGAGCGACAGGCCGCGCTCAGCGCACGGCTGAGCGCCCTGACTGACGCCCTCCACCGCAACAGCAGGCAAGCGGGCGCCAGTCCGGGCGAACAGGGCTTCCTCGACTACGTTCCGCCCGGCCAGGCTGACGCTGCAGGAGAGGGGCGGTCATGACCGAGCGAGCGCAGCGCCGCGGCCGCGGCATCGCGATGACCGCGGCCGAGTCCGACGAGTTCCTGACCGCCGAGCGGACCTGCCGGGTGGCGACCGCCGGCCCGGCCGGCCGGCCGCACGTGGCACCGCTGTGGTTCGTGTGGGACGGAAAATCGCTCTGGCTGAGCTCGCTCGTGCGCAGCCAGCGGTGGACCGACCTGATGCGCGATCCCCGGGTAGCCGTCATCGTCGACGCGGGCATGGAATACAACGAGCTGCGCGGGGTCGAGCTGTCGGGCGCGGTCGTGCCCGTCGGCGACGTTCCGCGCACGGCCGCGCCCGATCCCTCCCTGGCCGAGCCGGAGCGGCTGTTCGCCGACAAGTACGCCCGCGGCGTCATGGCCGAGCCCGACGGCCGCCACGCGTGGCTCCGGCTCACCCCGGACAAGCTGGTCAGCTGGGACTTCCGCAAGCTCGCGGCCCTGCCCAGGTAGAACCGCAGCCCGAGGTTCACGGGTTGGCGAGGGCCGGGGTGTGCTTGAGCGCGACGCCGCCATCCACCCGCGGCCGCTGCCCGGTGATGTCGCCATCGGCTAATCAGTAAATGAGTAAACTAATTTGTTGACATGCGGCGGGCGATCGTATGATGATCAGTTCAATAATCTGCCTACATGGCAGGTGAACCGTGGCCCACTCGCGAGCGGCAGGCCGCTTGCCCTACCAGCGAGGTAGGAAATGATGTCAACCAAGCGTGGCAGTGTCGCCGGCCGAGCATCCCGCCCGGCTTCACTGGTTCTGCTGGCCGCCGCGATCCTGGCTGGCGCGGCCGCCTGCTCCAGTTCGAGCAGCACCAACTCCGGCGGCGGCGCCGCCGGGAGCGCGTCCGCGACGAACGGCTCGGCCGGCGCCGCCAGCGCCGTCGCGCCGGCCGACCTGTCGGCCTACCTCCCCGGCAAGAAGGCGAGCGGCACCCCGGTCAAGATCGGCTTGATCAACAACGAGGGCAGCTCTCCGGTCGCCGAGCCGTCAACCGGCGATGCGGCGGTGGCCGCCGCCGACTACGCGAACGCCGAGCTTGGCGGTATCGGCGGGCACCCGATCCAGGTCATCCGCTGCGCTGAGAACGAGGACGTCGCCTCGTCGACCGCGTGCGCGAACGAGATGGTGCAAGACAACGTCGCGGCCGTCGACATCGGGACGACCGGCCTGGGCAACACCATCGTCCCGATCATCACCAAGGCCGGCATCCCGTACGTGTCGGCGACCGGCTCGAGCTCGGACGAGCTGACGACGCCGGGCACGTTCATGTGGACGGGCGGGTTTCCGGCCGACCTGGGCGGCATGGCCGCGTACGCGGCCCAGCACGGCTACAAGAAGGTCACCGCGTTCGTGATCGACACCCCGTCCGCGCTCGCCGGGGCGCAGGAGATCGGCACGCCGGCGTTCAAGGCGGCCGGCGTCGCCCTGAGCATCGAGTCGGTTCCTGAAGCCGTCGCCGACGCCACGCCCCAGGTCACGGCCGGCCTAGGCGATAAGCCCGGCGCGGTCGCGATCGTCGCCGACGCGTCCACCTGTACCTCCGTACTGCAGGCGCTGTCCACGGTCGACCCGGGCCTCCCGGTCTATGCCGTCACCTCCTGCCTGAACAGCTCGACCCTGACGGCGCTGGGCAGCGCGATGAGCGGCGTGAAGATATTCGGCCGCTCCGACACGGAGTCGAATAACCCCGAGGCGCAGCTCTACCGGTACGTGATGGCCAAGTACTACCCGTCCGCCAACCCCTCAGGAGACTCGGTCACCGGCTACCAGGGGATGCTCGGCCTGGTCCGGGCAACCGCCGGGCTGACCGGCGACCCGACCCCGGCCTCGATCACGACCGCCGTCAAGGCGGCCAAGGACGTGCCGCTGCCGGCCGGCGCGGGGCTCACGTTCACCTGCAACGGAAAGATGTTCCCGGGCCTGCCGTCTAACTGCAGCGCGGGCGACGTGGTGCTCACGATCGAGAACGGCAAGGCCACCGACCCGCAGGTCATCAGTTAGCAGTCACCGGTTGACGTAAGGGGGCGGTCGCCGACGTGAGCACTGTCATTCTGTTCCTGATCCTCGGGCTCGGCAGCGGTGCCGTGTACGCGGCCCTGTCGCTGGGCCTGGTGGTCACCTACCGGAGCTCCGGCGTGGTGAACCTCGCGTCCGCCGCGATCGCCCTCTACATCGCCTACACCTACGCCTACCTTCGCATGGGCGAGCTGGTCGACCCCATCCCCGGCCTCAGCCCGACCGTCAGCCTCGGCGGCGGCCCGCTGGGCTTCTGGCCAGCCTTCCTGATCTCGCTGGCCGTGGCCGGCCTGCTCGGAGCGCTGCTGTACGCGCTGGTCTTCCGCCCGCTGCGGGCGACGCCGGCCGCGGCGAAGGCGGTCGCCTCGGTCGGGGTCATGATCGTGCTGCAGGCCGTGCTGGCCACCCAGCTCGGCTCGTCGGCGGTCACCGTCGCGCCGATCTTCCCGGCCCACACGTACCAGATGCTCGGCAGCCGGGTGCCGGGCGACCGCCTGTGGTCGGCGGCGATCATCATCGCGCTCTCGATCGCGCTGGGGCTCTGGTTCCGGCTCTCCCGCTTCGGCCTGGCGACCCGGGCGGCGGCCGAGTCGGAAAAGGGCGCTTTCGTCACCGGCCTCTCGCCGCAGCGCATCGCGCTGGTGAACTGGGCGCTGAGCACGGTCATCGCCGGTGTCGGCGGCGTGCTGGTGGCTCCCATCGTCCCGCTCACCCCGGACTCCTACTCGCTGTTCATCGTGGCGGCGCTGGCGGCGGCCCTGGTCGGCAACTTCACCAAGATCGGCGTGACGGTGGCCGCCGCCGTGGTCATCGGGATGCTCCAGTCCGAGGCCACCTATCTTCAGACCAAGAGCTGGCTGCCCTCGTCCGGCCTCACCGACCTTGTCCCGCTCCTCGTCATCCTGATCTTCCTCGTCCTGCGCGGGCAGGAGCTGCCGTCCCGGGGAGCGATCATCCAGCGGACACTGGGCCGGGCCCCCCGCCCGCGCGGCTATGTCGTGCCCGGCGCCGTCATCGTCGTGCTGGGGCTCGGCTCCCTGGCGGTAACGCACGGCTCGATGCGGGCGGCCGTCATCACCACCCTGGTGATGGCGGTCATCGCGCTCTCGCAGGTGGTCGTCACCGGGTTCACCGGCCAGATTTCCTTCGCCCAGCTGACCCTGGCCGGCGTGGGGGCCTTCTCCCTGACCCGCATCCAGCAGCAGCTGCACGTGCCATTCCCGTTCGCACCGCTGCTCGCGGCCGTCGTCGCGATGGCCATCGGGGTGATCGTCGGGCTGCCCGCGCTGCGCATCCGGGGCCTGCCGGTCGCGGTGACGACCCTCGCGCTGGCGGCCGCGCTGCAGGATCTCTGGTTCGATAACCCCGACTACGACGGCGGCTTCGCGGGCGCCCCGGTCAGCGACCCGAAGATCTTCGGGGTCGACCTCGGGGTGGGAGCCGGTCATAGCTACCCGCACCTGAGCTTCGGGATCCTCTGCCTCATTGTGCTGCTGCTGGCGGCGGGCGGCGTCGCGCTGGTCCGGCGGAGCCGGCTCGGGGCGGCGATGCTCGCGGTGCGGGCCAACGAGCGGTCGGCCGCCGCCTCGGGGGTCTCGGTCGCGCAGGTGAAGCTGATCGCCTTCGCCATCGGAGGCTTCCTGGCCGGGCTGGGCGGCGCGATGCTGGCCTACCAGCAGACCAGCGCGGACTACAGCTCCTACACGGCCGTGGGCAGCGTGACCTTCTTCGCGACGGTCTACATCGCCGGCATCACGTCCGTCTCCGGCGGGATCAACGCCGGCGTCATCGCGGCCGGCGGCATCGCCTACACCCTCGTTAACAACGGGATTCCGCTGTGGATCTACGTCCTGCTGGTCGGTCTGCTGCTCGTCGGTATCGTGCAGCTGGTCCGGCCGACGCTCGCTCGCGCCGCCCTGGCCGTCGTCGGGCTTGGATCGGTCGCGGCGGCCATCGCCCACCACGGCGGCATCGAGCTCGGCGCCTACTACGCGGCCATCAGCGGCGTCCTGCTCATCCTGACCGTCATCCTCAATCCCGAGGGGATCGTCGGTCCGGTGCACACTCAGCTCGCGGCCCTGCGCCAGAAGCTGGCCGCGCGCCGCTCCCCCGGGCCTGCCATCTCGCCGGCGATCCCGCCGGCCGTTGCCCCGGCCGAGGCCGGGCTGGCCGCGGCGACGACGGAACCGCCGGACCGGCCGCTCGCCCCGCAGGCCTCGGACCGCCCGCTGCTGACGGTCTCCGGCGTGGGCGTGCGCTACGGCGGCGTGATCGCCAACGAGGACGTGAGCTTCGAGGTCTTCCCGGGCGAGATCCTCGGCCTGATCGGGCCGAACGGAGCGGGCAAGACGACCTTGATCGACGCCATCACCGGGTATGCGCGGGCCACCGGCTCGGTCGAGCTGCTCGGCGCCAAGCTCGATGCGCGCAAGCCGTTCCAGCGCAGCCGGGACGGGCTGGGCCGGACGTTCCAGGGCATCGAGCTCTACGACGACCTCAGCGTCAGGGAGAACGTGGAAGTCGGCATGACGGCGGCGCGGTTCTCCCGCCCCGCACGCGCGGGCGGGGCACCGCCGTCAGCCGACATCGACGCTTACTTCAAGATCCTGGATCTGCAGGCCGTCGCCGACCAGCCAGTGCAGCAGCTGTCGGTCGGCCAGCGCCAGCTCGTCTCCATCGCCCGCGCGCTGGCCGGGCGCCCGACGATCGTCTTGCTCGACGAGCCGGCCGCCGGACTGGACGTGACCGAGAGCCGCTGGCTGGGCGAGCGGCTGCGCGCGATCCGCGACGCGGGCACCACCGTCATTATGGTCGACCACGACATGGGCCTGGTGCTTGACGTGTGCGACCGGATCGTCGTGCTGGACCTGGGCAAGATCGTCGCCGTCGGCGCGCCGCAGGAGATCGAGCGCAACGACGTCGTCAAACGCGCGTACCTGGGCACGACGCACG
>Ga0302324_100009806_pt1 | contig 19956 bp, 15 predicted proteins | sample Palsa_T0_1_FD_201949 | JGI IMG/M metagenome (GOLD analysis project Ga0302324, IMG submission 201949) | Peat permafrost microbial communities from Stordalen Mire near Abisko, Sweden - Palsa_T0_1 | ecosystem: Environmental > Terrestrial > Soil > Palsa > Peat permafrost | place: Sweden: Abisko...
CCGGCGGCGGAGCACAGCTCCGGCACCTGATCCAGCTGACGGAATATATCACCGGGCTCAACGCCCGCATCGGCTATCCGTCCGAACACCTGGCGGCAGGACATATCGAAGAGCTGGCCAGACCCACCTATTCTACCTGCATCGGCCTTATCCTGAAAGGATATAGCGATTACGAACATAACCGGAAAGAATTCGACCAGGAATACCGCAAGGTGGAAGTGCCGGACAACCTGAGAAAAGCCGAGGCACAGCAACAGACTGTCGTCAGCGATGAAGAATTGCAGCAGGAAAGAGTACGCAGCCGTAAAGGCGTAAAAGATTTCTGGGGCAAATTCAAAGACGGCATTATCGACCTTTTTAAAGAAGAAGAAGACCATACCCTATAAGTGTGTTAATTTTTAAATTTTTTGTTTATGATTCATTTTGATCTACCGAAAGAAAAGTCATCCATTATCAAGGTCATTGGTGTGGGCGGCGGTGGCAGCAATGCAGTAAACCATATGTTCAGCCAGAACATAGAAGGAGTGAATTTCATCATTTGTAACACCGATGCACAGGCCATCGCCCAAAGCAAAGTACCCAACAAGGTGCAACTGGGACCCCACCTGACGCAGGGGCTGGGGGCAGGAGCCAATCCCGACATCGGCAGACAGGCAACGGAAGAAAGCCTGGAGGAGATCAAGACCATCCTCGAAGTAAATACCAAAATGGCCTTTATCACGGCCGGCATGGGCGGCGGCACCGGCACCGGCGGCGCTCCCATCATCTCCAAGATCTGTAAAGATCTCGGCATCCTCACCGTAGGGATCATCACCACGCCCTTTTCTTATGAAGGAAAGAAACGCCAGCTACAGGCTGAAGAAGGCATCCGGGTGATGAAACAATATGTCGATACCCTGCTCGTGATCAGCAACGACAAGTTGCGGCATCAATTCGGCAATCTCAAGATGAAAGAGGCTTTCGCCAAGGCCGATAACGTACTGGCCACAGCAGCCAAATGCATCACCGACGTGATCAATAGCACCGGCCAGATCAATGTCGACTTCGCCGACGTCTGTACCGTCATGCGCAATGGCGGCGTAGCCATCCTGGGTAGCGCAACGGCAAAAGGCGATAGCCGTGCACAAAAGGCGATCGAAGAAGCCCTCAATTCCCCACTGCTCAATGACAATGATATCAGCGGCGCTAAATGGATACTCATCAATATCAACTCCAGCGAAGGCGAACATGAATTTACCATGGACGAAGTGGAGATCATCCAGAACTATCTCCTCACCCAGGCCGGTGAACATACCGATGTTATCCTCGGGCTCGGCTATGATAACAGCCTCGGCGCCAGCCTCGGTATCACCCTTATCGCTACCGGCTTTGAACACAAAGACCCCTTCGTAAAAGCAGTCGACGCAAGCCCCGGTCCTAAGAAGGAAGAAAAGATCCTGATGACCCTAAGTCTGCCTGAAGATCAACGTCCCGCGGACGTCCGGCCTGTTCGCCCCTCTGACTTTGCTGCCTCCGCTTCCGGCCCTGCTGCGCCCTCTGCCGGCACTCCCGGCCAGCCCGTACAAACACCCTCGCCGATAGTGGAGCAGGCCCCCGCTGCTCCATTACCGGATGATCTGCAACCAACACTGGTCGAAAAAACCCCGCCCCCTTCTTCTGCCCTAACCCTTTTCTCCATCGAAGAAGACCTGCCCACCGGCCGCCAACCGGCCCAACCCACCCACGATGATTCCAGGTCTCCCCGGATCGAATGGGTACTGTCTCCGGACCCCGAACCCACCCCCCCTCAAAAAACTCAGGCGCCCGTCGCCTCAAAAAGTTCTCCTGTGTCTGCAGCGTCAGGAGGATACCTTGCAAGGCCATCCAATATCTATGCGGAAGAATCCAGGAACGACAAACAATCCACTCCCTCGGCCGCCGAAGGTTCTCCTAAGGCGTTGCCGGAACACTCCACTCCCGTGAAGGATCCGATCAGGAACACCGTTGCCGGTGATCCGTCGTTGGAAGACGATTCTTCACCCGATATGCAACTGGTGTTCAGGGATACGGACCCAACGGCGGATGAGCCTCGGGCCTACCAAACTCACGCGCTTTCGGTGCCGAACTCACCCGTAGAGGAGCCTGCACAGCAGGACGATGCGGATGATCCCAAACGCCGCGCAGCAGAACGAATAAACAAGTTGCGAAACTTGTCGTTCAACATCAATGCTGCCGATCCGAATAATGAGTTCGAAACTGTGCCGGCTTACATCCGCCGTAATTTAGAGCTCTACAATACCATCTCCAACGTAGAGAATTTTTACAGCAATTACGAGGTCAAGACAGATGAAAATAACAATACCGAAATCAGCACCATCAATACCTTTCTGGACGGCAAACGACCGGACTGATGCGCCGCCCGAGCGCCGCGCATCCCGCCGCCCGTGCGATAGTTTGTTTTTAGTTGTTTTATTCCCTCCGGTTCCCCGGGGGGATTTTTTATAATTGCTTAATCTGAAGTATAGTTGGGTTTACCAAGTTGAAAATATTGCTCCAGTCTTTTAACTCCTGATTGATCCAACCTAAAGCATTGCAAATATCCTTTTCATATCCTTCAATAGTAGCCAGGCATAATTGCCCGGTCTTATTGAAACAAATTGGCTCATTGTGCGATATCCGGTTTCTAAGTGCAACTATTAAATTGAGATGAGAATGCACTTTAGCCATTGGCATTTTTGGGGAATTTTGGAAGGCACGGATCTGTGCACCATGCAATATTTTGATTGGTTTATTATCGAAAAATTTTATCCAAAAACCAAATGTTAACTCTGCAAGCAACTTTCCATGAGAAACAGGAACTCCTCTGAAATGTAATTTTGCTTCAGCAGAATGAATCTTATCAGTGAAAAAATGATCGGGCTGAAGGTTTCCGCGCTTATCCTTAAAAACTAGTCCGGGATGATTGGCAAATTGAGTTCTTTTTTTAATAAGCCATTGGTTATCATTGAAGTGCTTGCTTAATTCCCGATCTATAGCATTACGTAGTGCAACTTCTAGGATTGAGATAAGTGGATATAATCTCTGTGACAACTGAATATTTAAGTTGTATAAACTCTTTGCCTTAGCAGCATCTCCACCAACTGCAGTCATATACCGGGAAATCCGGGAGACTGAGAAGTAATGCTCATATTTGGTAATATCCATCATTTATGCTACTTTTACACTGTTATACCCTGGTAAAGCCTCTTCTCGAAAGAGAACGTAACCGGGGTTTTGCTTTTATGTTATGTTCTCTTATTTCAGCGCAATTTGGGTTATTCAATATTTTTTTGTTCTACCTTTCTTCGAATCTTTTTAATCATTGCCTCCAATAAAAAAATATCATCAGTTTCAGAAATGACAATTCGGAAATCAGTTCCTGGACCGACAATGTGTACAGAAAAATTACTTTCGTCAGTATTAATTCGAATGCTTTGTCCTGCTCTGTATAAATCTGAAGGCGAATCCATTATTTTCGTACTTTCTGCGTTTAGCGCTGCCTTAGCTTCTCCCGCTGGTTGAACCGGTTCACTCGTAGGCTCGGAATTTTGCTTCCTGGCGAGAATATTTCCAGGACCTAATAAACCTAGATCTTTACAACCATCAACATAATAGTTTCCTATTCGCCCTGCTATCTCGGGATCAATTTCAAATTCCCGAATAAGAATTTTTTCGAGCATAGATACTGGTAATTCTTTATTATTGAATTTTTCAAATAATTTTGAAAAAACGGGGGGGGTAAGAAAAGATTTAATTTTACTATCCATCATTTCTTCTTCCGAATAAGAATGCTTTATAAGTTTATATAATTCTGTAGTTTGCAAGATCCCTTTTTGAGTGGCGATCAACTTGAATTTTTGGGTAGATGCACACAATGCGTGGAAACTGCCGCTGATTTTAAGATTCATTTTATCTGCGCATGTTTCCAAAGTACACGACCCGCCAAGATACCACACTGCGTCCGCGAGACCTAAACAGGCCCTGAAAGAAGCTCGGGGATAATCTATAATCTTCGGCATGAGTTATATTTTTCTTTCCGTAAAAGTAATTATTTTTTAATATTTTGCTAAATAAAAATTTAATTTTAAGTTTAAAACTATTATAATGACTTTTTTTATGAGTAATGGTGTCATTTTGCCTATAAAAACGTCAGTTTATAAATCTTTTATCGGAGTATAATTTAGATATATTTACTTTATATTAAAACTCACCTAAGTTTATTTTACTATCGTTAAATCAATAATCTTTAAATCAAATATTAACAGATAATTATTTATGTTATATAAATTTTAATTTTATTTTTTTCGTAGTTTAAAACTATTTTTTTTGCTTTTTATGGCGAATAATAAAGAGGAGCCGAATCATTTTAAACCCATGACCCACAAATAAATACACAAGGCTTAGATTTGCAAAACCGCTATAAATGGAGCACCCCACAGCTGAGTAACTGTGGCCTGTAACCCCCCAAGGTTTTCCTATCTTTATCATAATCAGTCTTACAAGCTTTTCACATGCCTTTACTCCTTTCCTTCCTGGGCATCCTTTGCCTTATCTTACTGATCGTGTGGTGCAAGCTGGACACCTTTATTTCTTTTATCGTAGTGAGCATAGCGCTGGGACTCGCCTGCGGTCTGGATATCCATCAGATCGGCGACGCCATCCAAAAGGGCATCGGCAGTATTATGGGATCGCTCGTCATCATCCTCGGCTTCGGGGCCATGCTCGGCCGGATGATCGCCGATAGCGGCGCAGCCCAGCAGATCACCCAATCCCTCGTCCGGTTGTCGGGCATCCGCCGGATCCAATGGGCCATGGCCCTGTCCGGCTTCCTGGTCGGTCTGCCCATGTTTTACGGCGCCGGTTTTATGGTGCTGATGCCCCTGGTCTTTGCCGTAGGCGCAACCACCGGCCTGCCCCTCCTTTATCTTGGGATACCTGTACTGGCTGCCCTGTCCGTGGCACATGGCTTTCTGCCGCCGCACCCCGCCGCCACCGCCATCGCCCTTCAGTTACATGCCCATATCGGCAAGACCCTGCTCTACGGGATCATCGTCGGCATCCCAACCATCATCGGGTCAGGTATACTTTTCGGTAAGACCATGCGCAGATACAAATCCATCCCAAACCCCTCCCTGCTGACGGTAAAGCTCATGGACCCGCATGAACTGCCGGGTCTGGGACTTAGCCTCACGGCATCCCTCATGCCCCTGATCCTGCTCACCGCTTCAACCCTCCTGGGACTGCTCCCCGCAAACACAGCCCTCAAAAAAGTCATCGACTTTATCGGGGATCCCAATATTGCTATGCTGGTCGCAGTACTGACAGGCATCTACCTCCTGGGCCTCCGCAGGGGCAAATCCATGACTACCCTGATGAAATCCCTGGAAGACGCCTTCAAAGGCGTAGCACCCGTCATGCTGATCATTGCCGGCGCCGGTGTCTTTATGCAGGTGATGACGCAGGGCGGCGTGAACGTCTATATCAAACAAGAGCTCGCACATACTTCCATCAGCCCCCTGATCCTGGGATGGAGCGTTGCCGCTCTCATCCGGATCTGCACCGGCTCTTCTACAGTGGCGGGCCTGACGACGGTAGGAATGTTGCTGCCCTTTTTACAGCAATCGACAATACCGCCCGAACTGCTGGTCCTCGCTATCGGAGCAGGCAGCATGACTTTCTCCCACGTGAACGATGGCGGCTTTTGGTTGTTTAAGGAATATTTTAACCTCACGATCCGCCAGACCTTCGCCACCTGGACGCTTATGGAAACCCTGGTGTCCGTGGGGGGATTATTGATGGTATTATTGTTGAATCAAATCGTTCATTAAAGAATATGTCTACAATCGTTATTACCGGGGGAACAGGCATGATCGGCACCGCGCTTACCCGCATGCTGATCGATAAAGGCCATCGCATGATTATCCTGTCCCGCCATGCCCCGGCCAGCTCCGGCCCTTCCGCCGCCGGGACCGCGCCGCCAGCCGCCGCCGCCGAAACCATCGCTCGATCCGCCGCCGGTGAACCCGCCACGCTGTCCGCCGCCGCTTTCTACGCCCCCAACCCGGGCCCCGGTTTGCAACGCTTCCGCTGGGACCCCGCCACCGGCTATATCGACCCGGAAGCCATCCGGCAAGCCGATTATATCGTCCACCTCGCCGGCGCCGGCGTCGCCGACAAACGCTGGAGCGCAAAAAGAAAAAAGATCATAGAAGAAAGCAGAACAGCCACCGGCGCCCTCCTCGTAAAATCTCTCCGCGAGATCCCCAATAAAGTAAAAGCAGTCATCAGTTCCTCCGCCATCGGCTGGTACGGCCCCGACCCCTCCATCCCCAATCCCCGGCCTTTCGAAGAGACCGATCCCCCTGCCGGCGATTTTCTCGGCGAAACCTGTCGCCGCTGGGAGGAAGCTATCTCACCGGTCACCTCGCTTGGCAAACGGCTGGTCATCATCCGCACCGGGATCGTCCTCAGCCGCCAGGGCGGCGCGCTGGCCGAATTCAAAAAACCTGTCCGCTTCGGTGTCGCCGCCATCCTGGGCAGCGGCCGCCAGACCGTCAGCTGGATCCATGTCGATGACCTCTGCCGTCTTTTTATCCAGGCCATCGAACAACCCGAATGGACCGGCATTTTCAACGGTGTTGCACCAAATCCCGTTACCAACCGCACCCTCGGTATCGAGCTGGCCCGGCGACTGAAAGGCCGCTATTTCGTCCCCATCTTTGTTCCCTCTTTCCTGCTGAAAATGCTCCTGGGCGAAATGAGTATCGAAGTCCTGAAAAGCACTACCGTCAGCGCCAAAAAAACCCGGCATGCCGGGTTTCAATATATCTATCCTTCGATCGAAAGCGCATTGGATAACCTGGTCAAAGGTCATTCCTGAGAAAAGACCTTGCCATCACCAGGCAATAGATAAAAAGGTAAACCGCGGCCCCCGCAAGATACCCGGGTATCAGATGCTCCCATCTGCCAACATCCAGCAGCGCCTTTATATAAGGAAAGGGGATCAGCCGGTCCGTTACCTCTTCGGGCATATACTCCATGGCGTTTATATGATAGATGTTATGGAAGATGCCTACCACCACGTTTTCAAGCAACATATAGATCAGGAATGCGCCTATCGCCAACCCCGAACGCTTGATCAGCATGCTCAATAAAAAAGCGATCGTGAAATACGAGAGCGCCTGCACAAAATAAAAAAACAGGAACCGGCTGCCTTGCCACACAGAAATACCCGCGGGCACTTTGTTGGCGATATAGCCAAAACCTAAGACCGTCAGCAGTACGACGAACGTGCTCAACAGCGACAACAGAAATACTTCGACCAGCTTTACACCGATGAACTGCTTCCTGCTCCATCCATCAATAATATTCTGGCGATGCGTCTTGTACGTGAATTCATTGGTCGTCAGAGTGATGATCAGGATGGCCGGCAGGATGAACAGCAACGTCGAATTCCAGCTCACACTTTGCCAGGCATCGGGAAAAGCGAAAGGGCTGCCCAATATGCTCTTACCATTTTTGGCCTTGGGAAAACTGTTGTCCATTATATTAAAGATCATATAACTGAGACCCGGTACGCTCACGATCACTATCGCCAGCAAGATCCAGAACGTCCGGTAGTTCTTGACTTTCATCCATTCTATCCGCAGTAAGTTTAACATAGATTGCTTATTTATCCGTTATCTTGCCACAGCGGCCCCCGATTTATTTTTTTCCTCCGTTAATTCCATAAATTTCGACTCCAGACTGCGCTTGCGCAATTGCAGATAGGTTAACGTGATCCCATTTTCAAAACAATACCGGTTCAGCTCCCCGGTATCCATCACTCCCTTTTCAAAAAAGACCTGTACATGCTGGTCATACGGCTTGACTTGCCGGACGCCCGGCAACCCGGCCAATAACCCTTGAAGCTTCGCCTGCAGTCCTTCACCCGTCCCCAGTTCGACAAAGTCTTCATTCATCAACACCTCATTCACATCGCCGGCCATCAACAGCTGACCACGCTGCAGGATGGCGACATGCGTACAGACTTTTTCAACTTCATCCAGCAGATGACTGGCCAAAAGGATGGTCTTGCCCTCCCGCGCCAGCTGCCGGATCGTTTCCCTGGTCTCCGCAATCCCGACGGGGTCCAACCCATTCGTCGGTTCATCAAAGACCAATACCTGCGGATCTCCCAGCATACAGGAGGCAATGGCCAGCCGTTGTTTCATCCCCAGCGAATAGCTGCTGAATTTTGAATCCTTTCGCTCGGTCAGCTTTACCATCTCCAGGACCCGCGGGATGTCCTCCGTTCCCCTTCCCTTAATGGCGGCCGCGATCCGCAGATTCCGCTCTCCCGACAGATAATGATAAAAGTTTGGGGTCTCTAGCAGCGTACCGATCTTCTGACGCTGCTTTTCGGATGGGGGTTCACCAAACCAGGAATACCTGCCGCCACTGGCTTTCAACACATCCATGACGATCCCCAACAGCGTGGTCTTGCCGCTGCCGTTTGGCCCCAGCACCCCAAAGACCGATCCGGCAGGTACTTCAAAGGACACCTGGTTGAGGGCCCTGATCTTGCCGTAAAACTTTGTAACAGATTGTATAGATAAGATGTTGCTCATATAAATTATGCCGTACCTGGCGCAGCCTGGTCGTGCTTCTGATGATAGAAAGAAGAGAACTCGCCAATGATCGACAGCGAACGCTGATCAAACGCCAGCCGCGGCAATCGTAACCCGGCTATATCACCCGCCAGCACTTTTCGTTTGAAGGGATTCAACGTACCCCCCGGACCACCCGCCGCCGCAGCAGGGTCATACTGATACTCCGGATCGCACAGCGTCCCCCGCGGATACATCATGCCCGGCTGACCCTTTCCCCGGATATCCAGCTCTTTGGGATGATCCAGGCCCAACGTATGACCATATTCATGAGCAGCCGTTGTAGAATGATTCAGCACATTTCCAAATTTAAAGTAGCCGGTATTACAACCCAGCCCGTCGACCGAAGAGATATCGTGCAGCGAATATTCTTCGATCCGAAAAAAATTCAGCCGGGGATCTGTATTGTGCCAGACAGAGGCAGGGGACAGATCAGGCTGATAAATACCCTCGATTTCAAACCGCACCTCGTATTGCTCCCCCCGGATCTTTACCTTTCCCTGTGGCATATTCCAGGCCACAGCGATATCTTCCGCGATATGTATGGCCAGTTGACTGCTCGCGGCCCCCCCGTAAAAGTAGAGGATCGAGCGGATGGTAAGCCGGTGCGAAAAAATATTCATCTCCACTTCGCCCATGTGTGATCAATGTAGAAATTCTTCCAGTTTTTTATCCAGGTCAGGGCCCCGCAGACCCTTTGCAACGATTTTCCCGTCTTTGTCGACCAGGTAATTCATCGGTATCCCCTCCACGCCATATAAGACCGCTATTTCATTCTTCCATCCCTTCAGATCGGATACCTGCACCCAGGGCAGCCCGTCTTTTTTGACGGCCTCCAGCCAATCGCTTTTTTTATCATCCAGGGAGACACCCAAAACGGTGAAGCCTTTGGAATGATATTGGCGATAGTTCTTCAGCACATTCGGATTCTCTTCCCGGCACGGGCCACACCAGCTGGCCCAGAAGTCCACCAGCACATACCGGCCTTTGAAAGAGGATAGCGCGATCGGGGTTCCCCTGCTATCGACCTGCGTGAACCCGGGGGCAGGCCGGCCGATGCCCGTCAGTAAGGCGCGGTCCAGGATGTTTTTCAGCTTCTGACCCAAATGAGAGGACTGCAGGGAAGATGTAAATCCGTTGTAGAGACTTTGCAGCGTATCGGCATCCGGATTGTAGCTGAAGTAATTCAACACTTCCTCGACGGCTACGTAAGAAGAAGGATGGGTTCCGGCATATTCTTTTACGAGCTGTTCCTGCCGCTTGCCCATTAACCCGGCTGCTACGTTAAGACTGTCCATCACCGGATTTTTTTTTGCCTTCACGGCTTCATCTTTGGCGCGTCCCCACGCCGACCAGTCAACCAACGAGTCGACCCACTTCGAGAACCGAAGATATTCTTCCTGGATCGGCGCCCCGCTGGATACGAAACTGCTGACTGAATCCTTAATTCCCGCCAGGCCCAGGACTCCCGCCTGCAAAAAAAAGCCCATGCTATATATATTATCGCCATTCAGCTTTCTGAACACCAGGTGACAGAATTCCGGTTCGGTGACTGCCCCGGCAAGATTGAACTGCCCCCGGCTTATCCTTACCGAATCGGTAGGCTCATCCCCCGGATGATAGAGAAAAACCCATCCCGTGTCCAGGCCCTTTATATTTCCATTTAACCTGTAAGACGTATCGTTCACGGTGACCGCTTGCCCCGGACGCACCGCCGGCCGGTCCCAAATCCCCAAAGCAAAAGCCGCCGCACCGATGAATGAGAAATAGTTCATGCTACTAAAATATGCTTTTTCAGTCATCCGGGAGAGTCATTCATCCGCTTGTGGGATCGTTTATCCATGGATTAGCCCACTGGTTCCGTTAATTCCGGATGGGCTTGCCGCCTTTCAGCACACTCTGTATTCGTTCGAGGGTCTTTTTTTCTCCGCAGAGGCTTAAGAATGCTTCCCGCTCCAGATCCAGGATATATTGCTCGCTGACAAACGTCGGCTCGCTCAGATCGCCGCCGCACATCACATAGGCCAGCTTTTTGGCTACCACGACGTCATGATCGGTAGCATAATGCCCCCGCCACATGGAATGGATGCCCGCATACAAGGCCCCAAGAGCCGAACGCCCCAATACTTTTACATCTTTCCGCGGTACGGGCATCGTATAGCCGTCATTGTACAGTTCGATAACGGAACTCTTGGCTTCGGCGATCCGGCGCCCCTGGTTGATGCTGACGATATCCTGACCTTTTCTCAGTATCCCCAGGCTAAAGGCTTCATAGGCCGAAGTGGATACCTTCGCCGTAGCAATCGTAAAGAACCGGTCCTTTAACGTGATCGTATCCGGTTCGTCGACATGCATCTCGTCGGCTGCCCGCATCGTAAATTCCTTTGTTCCACCACCGCCGGGAATCACTCCGATCCCCAGTTCCACCAGACCGATATAGGATTCGGCTGCCGGCACGACACGGTCCGCATGCAGGCTGAGCTCGCAGGAGCCGCCGAGGGTCATTCCATGCGGGGCTACTACCACCGGCACCGCCGAATAACGGGCCCGCATCATCGTGCCCTGGAACTGCCGGACCGCCATGTCAAGCTCATCATAATCCTGCTCGATGGCCAGCATAAAGATCAATCCTACATTGGCGCCCACGCTGAAATTGGGACCATCGCCCGCAATGACGAGACCCTTATATTTTTCTTCGGCGATACCGATCCCCCGCTGGATCCCTTCCAGCACCTCCCCGCCGATCGTACCCATCTTCGTATTCCATTCCAGCCCTAACACCTCATCACCCAGATGATACAGATGACAAGCGCTGTTTTTCCATACCGTCTGGCCTTCAAAGTTCTTCATGACAAGGAAAGCATCCCCGCCGGGCAACGGCTTATAGACCTTGCTTGTTACATCATAACAGAGCCGCTTGCCGTTCTCTATCTTATAGAATGTTTTCATGCCGGCCGCCAGCATCTCTTCTACCCAGGCCGCCACCCCATAACCGGCTTCCTTCATTTGTTTGATCATCCGCTCTACCCCAAACACATCCCAGCTCTCGAACGCGCCGATCTCCCAGCCAAAGCCCGCCATCATCGCATCATCAACCCGGTAGAGCTCATCGGAGATCTCAGGGATCCGGAACGAGATATAAGAGAAAAGCCCGTAATGGAATTGCCGGATAAATTCTCCCGCCTTGTCCGTGCCCTGTACCAGCATCTTAAGTCGCGCCCGCAGATCGTCCACTTGTTTAGCCGCGTCCACCGACGCGAATTTGGGCCGCTGTCTTGGTCCATATTCCAGGGTCTTCAGGTTCAGGGTCAGGATTTCTTTTTCGCCACCCGCCCCCTTGGTCTTTTTGAAAAACCCTTGTCCTGTCTTATCTCCCAGCCATTTATTTTCTACTACTTTGTCAAGCCAGGCCGGAATGGCAAACGCTGCCCGCTGCTCGTCATCCGGGCAATTCTCGGCCACCCCCTTCGCCACTTTTACAAGGGTATCGATCCCGACCACATCCGCCGTCCGGAAAGTCGCCGATTTGGGCCGGCCGATCAGCGGACCCGTCAACGCATCCACCTCATCGATCGTCAACTCCAATTTATCCAGCAGACCGAAGATCGCCATAATACCATAGACGCCTATCCGGTTGGCGATAAAGGCCGGCGTATCCTTGCAAAGTACCGTGGTCTTGCCCAGGTAGAGATCCCCGTAATGCAGCAGGAATTCCGTGACGGCCGGATCCGTGGCAGGAGTGGGGATGATCTCCAGCAAGCGCAGATAGCGGGGCGGATTAAAAAAGTGGGTGCCGCAGAAATGTTTTTTAAAGTCCTCGCTCCGGCCTTCTGCCATCAGATGAATGGGGATACCCGATGTATTGGAGGTGATCAGCGTTCCCGTCCGGCGGTATTTTTCCACTTCCGCAAATACCTGCTGCTTGATGTCCAGCCGCTCCACTACCACTTCGATGATCCAGTCGCAGCCGGCAATATCTTTCATGTTGTCGGTAAAATTCCCGGTCACGATCTTGTCCGCAACATCCTTTGTATAGAGGGGGGAGGGGTTGCTCCTGATCGCTGCCGTCAACGCCTCGTTGACGATCCGGTTGCGGACAGCCGGATGATCGAGAGGTAGGTTTTTGGCGGCTTCCGCCGGCGTGAGCTCCTTCGGAGCGATATCCAGCAAAAGCGTCTGGATGCCGATGCCGGCAAAATGACAGGCAATCCTTGAGCCCATAACACCACTTCCCAATACGGCCACTTTTTTGATGATACGGTTCATGATCTTCAATTAGTTAGTTAAACAACTATTTGGAGCTAAGGTAGTGAAAAAATCATTACCGTCCGTACACCGCCGCATACAGGCGCCCGCATGCTCACACACCGCGCATCAAGCACAGCCGCGCACTACGCACCACGCACCGTCGCGCACCGCCGCCCTAAAGGATTTTGCTTAATCTGTCGATTTCGTAATTGTCCGCCTTATTCACCAGCTCATCGCGATACTTGATCTGCTCTTCCATAAGCAGGCGGGGATAATTTTCACCCGTGATATAGCTGACAGTAAGATAGACACCCTTTTCAATGATCAGCTTATTGCCGCAGATATCCGTCATATGAACCTTGTCCTGTTCCTGATAAGAACCCGGACACTCATACTTACCCCGGATAGAATTGAAAAGGATGCTGTTGGTCTTTTCCGTAAAGGAAAGAAAGCTTAATTGAGAATAATAGAAGAAGCTATTGATAAAGTGGAATTGTATCAGCGCCTTCTGGCGAAGGAGCTTAGTCCGGTAAAACAATATTTTATGATCTTTGAAGTCGTTTATATCCTTTACCTGGAATGAAGGCATGCCTATTTTCCAGATAACCCTGCGGGGAGTGGCGCCGAATTGTATATCGTGCGGCGCTATTAAGGTCTTGGTCAGGTAAGGCTCATAATGCTCCTGGGCCAGCTGCTGATGCGCGAAATCCAGATAGTATTGATTGATGAAACTCCGGTAGAAAGACTCTCTCTCCTGGTAAAATGAACTATAGCGATTATAGGGCAGGATGCTGTATGGAAGGGTCTGTTTCATAGCACAATTTGATATTAGATTTTGGTCCGTCCTCGTTGGTCATTACGTAAACGACAAGAAGCGGGGTTAAGTATATCAACCGGAAAAATAAGTATTAACACTTAGGCTTTGACTCGTCCAAAAGCCAAAAATGGCAGTACCGTCCGGCTCACTTCCGCGCCGCCGCAGGAATCAGCTTACACCCGAGCCGGCCTGGATCTGGTCTGACGGATGGACAAAATGCAGCCGGCCGGCAGGGTCTTCTGCCATGAGGATCATCCCGTTGCTTTCAATCCCCCGCATTTTCCGGGGGGCAAGATTGGCTACGACCACCACCTGGCGGCCAAGAATCTCTTCCGGCTTAAAATGCTGGGCTATCCCCGAAACGATCGTTCGTTGCTCGCTGCCGAGGTCAATGTTTAGTTTAAGTAATTTATCGGCCTTCTCCACCTTTTCCGCGGAGAGAATAGTCCCGACCCGCAGGTCCAGCTTGGCAAAATCATCATAAACGATCTCCGCCTTGGCGACCGGCTCACCCCCCCGGCCCCCGCCCCGCGCCCCCCCCCCCCCCGCCCGCCCCCCCCCCCCCCGCCCCCCCCGCCCCCCCCCCCCCCCCCCCCCCCCCCCCCCCTCCCCTCGCAACCCCGCCTCCCCCCGCAACCCCGCCTCCCGCCGCAACCCCGCCTCCCGCCGCAACCCCGGCCTCCGCCACCTGCCTGACCGCAGATGCCGCCTGCAATTTCTCTATCTGCTCCCTCACCTCCGCATCCTCGATCTTGCGGAACAGCAGCTCCGGCGCCCGCAAACTATATCCAACGCTCAACAGCTTTAGCTTTCCCGCATTTTCCCAGTCCAGCATTTTCTCCACCACCTTCATCAGGTGCAACATCTTCCGGGCAGTAAAAGGCAGAAAAGGATTGATAAGAATAGCCAGGTTGGCGGTGACCTGCAAACAGAGATGCAAGCAGTTATCGATCAGCTGCTGATTCCCGGGCGTATCCGCCAGCGTGCGGGTCACGATCCAGGGCTCCTTCTTCTGCATATATTTATTAGCCAGGTCCGATAGCATGATCACTTCGAACAAGGCGTCACGGAACCGGTATTCTTCCAATAGCTTCTCCACTTTCCCGGGAGTCGCCTGGATAGCGGCAACCATCTCCTTGTCCGTTTCATCCATCCGCTCCGCATGCAGCGGCGGCACCTTGCCATTGCAAAGCTTGTGCATCAGCACAAAGACCCGGTTGACAAAATTTCCGAACTTGCTCACCAGCTCGCTGTTATTCGCCTCCTGGAACCCCTTCCAGGTAAATTCACTGTCCTTCGTCTCCGGCGCAATCGTCGTCAGGTAATACCGCAGGCTGTCCGCCAGCTGCGGGCCGCCATTTTCTTTTTTTATAAAGTCATCGATATAGTCCTGCATGTCCAGCTTCCAGTTCCGGCTGGTGCTCATCTTATCCCCTTCCAGGTTCATAAACTCATTGGCCGGAACATTATCCGGTAAGATATTCCCATGCAGCTTTAGCATGATCGGGAAGATGATGCAATGGAAGACGATATTGTCCTTGCCGATAAAATGCACCAGCTTGGTATCCTTATCGTACCAGTAAGGCTTCCAATCCTTCCCCGCATCGATCCCCCATTGACGCGTGGCGCTGATATAACCGATCGGGGCATCGAACCATACATACAATACCTTCCCTTCCGCCTCCGGCAGCGGCACTTTTACCCCCCAGTCCAGATCACGCGTCACCGCCCTGGGCTGAAGGCCGCCGTCGATCCAGCTCTTACATTGTCCCACCACTGTCGCCCGCCAATCATCCTTATGTTCCGTCAATATCCACTCGCGTAAAAACGCTTCATGCTTATCGAGGGGCAGGTACCAGTGTCGCGTACTGCGCTTCACCGGCGGTTTACCACTCAACGTGCTGTGCGGGTTAAGCAGCATCTCGGGACTTAATGAGGTCCCGCAATTCTCACACTGATCCCCATATGCCCTTGTGTTTCCGCATACCGGGCATGTTCCCACAATATACCTGTCCGCTAAAAAGGTCTTTGCTTCCTCATCATAATACTGCTCGCTTTCCTGCACGATGAGCTCTCCCCGGCTATTCAGGTCCGTAAAAAATTCCTGCGTGGTCTCGTGATGAATAGGCTCACTGGTACGATGATAGATATCGAAAGAAATACCCAGATCGGCAAAATTCTGCTTGATGAGGCCATGGTATTTATCGATAATGGCCCGGGGCGTCACACCTTCCTTAATTGCCTGAATTGGGATCGCCGTTCCATGTTCATCGCTGCCGCAAATAAAAACCACATCCCGCTTTTGGGCCCGCAGGTACCGCACATAAATATCCGCCGGCAGGTAAGCTCCTGCCAGGTGGCCAATATGCTTTAACCCATTGGCATAGGGCAAGGCGGCCGTAACCAGGTATCGTTTCGGTTGATTCGTCATAATTATGTGCTGGATATGCGGACCTCCGGTCCATCCGCGGCAAAATTACGCCCTTTGACGCACTCCTGCAAAGCAAACTCCGCCGCAGCCCACCTCATTCCTGCATCAGGAACTCCACGGAGGCATTTTTTTTGTAGTCGGTAGACAGGAACAATTCGTAAGTCTTCCCATGCACGGTCACCTCCATCAGCGCAGTATTCGGCGGCAGCGTACCCAGATTCTCCGCAAACAAAACCAGGCGGTTGACCGGAAGACTCTTATCGATGGGCACCAATAACACTTTTGCCTCAGCCGTTAGCCTGTAGTGCTGCAATAGTAATTCATTATTGAGATACAGGCTGACAGAATCGCCGTCAATTTCGCCATTGTCGTATAGCGTGATACGGACGGTATCGGTTCCCCGGATAGGGATAGTCGCCACTACGGGCGTCTGCCTGTCCTGCAAGGCCTTTAGCTGAACGGAATCTTTTTTCTTGCGAGCAGGCAACACGATAGGAATAAACGGGGGCGCCTTTTTCTCCAGCCGGATCGCAAGCCCTGTCGCTTTTCCGGAGAGCGGACCGGTCGCAGCCGCCCAATAACCTTCCAGCACATCCCTGTGCCCCGGCGTCCGCCGGTAATAAAGAATGTGGAAGCCCGCTGCACCCGCACCCGCTGCACCCGCACCCGCACCGCCCCCCGCCGAGTCCCCGCCGGCGCCATTCGCCCCCATATTGATCGCACTGTCCTCCCGGATAGTCAGGATCGAATCCCTGCCATAATATCGCCCGCTGATAATAATGTGCCGGATATATTGCGTTTCAGGAAAAAACCAATGCAGTACGCCGGCAATGGCCGAATCACCCTCCGTGATCGTCAGAACGATTTTTTGTTTCGCTTCCGACCCGTTGTCGATAACCGTCCCTGTCCATTGCCCGCTCAGATCCTGCGCCTGCAATCCCCGCCCTATACCTGCCGACACTAATAACGTTAAGACTGCCAATAAAGAACGCATGTATTAAAAGTAGTAATTTTAAGCCGCGCCCCAACGGCTATTTTTGCCGCAACCCAAATCGGACAGAGTCCGATTCAAAGACATCAGCCATGTTGCGGCAAAAAATTAAATTTTGAACTTTTTTTTGCCGCAACAATATTAATTCAATTGTTAAGATGAACCGAAAAAACTTTGGCCCTGCTTGAAGTTGTCTTTTTTTTGCCTTTATTTTTCTTTTCTTTGGCGTTTTGAAAATCGTAACTTTAGCAAAATAATTTAGCAAAATGAGTGAGCCGGTTTATTTTTTGAAACTGGGTTTATGGAATTATAGGTGCTTTACCAATTATCAAGTTCTCGATTTATCGGATGGAAAGGGTAATTGGAAAAAATGGACGGTTGTTTTAGGCGATAATGGAACAGGTAAATCGAGCCTGATCGCCTTATTGGCCGGTTGCGAAATGAAAGAATCTAAAGCCGGTAATTTCAAAATATACTCACCAAGAGGATTATTTTCTTCGGGAGACCCATTCCCTGCGGTTAATATTGACGATGAATACAATGGGGAATGCCAAATTGGTCTGAATATTTTTTGGAATCCTGAAGAAAGCGCGGAGATGAACGATTTTAGCGAGGTAGTTAAATTCGCTTTTTATCGAAATCTTTTCTTTGATTTCACAAAGCATACTGACAGCAGATTGAAAGGATTGAAATGCTTTGGATACGGAGCTAACCGGAAAATGGGCCTAAGCTCTTTGTCAAACCTGATGGAAAGTAACTCGGAAACAATTTTCAATGATGAAGCGAACCTCATTAACGCAGAAGAATGGCTATTGCAATTAGATTATGCTGCCAGTAAGGATTCTCCTGTGCAAATGTTCGCAATTGAAAAAAGGGACCAGGTAAAACAAATCCTGATCGATCTGTTACCGGATATTGAGGATATTCGTTTCACCGAGCCCACAAAGGAAAGCCTTAAATCAACTGTTGAATTTCAAACGCCCTTCGGCTGGGTCTCGATACAGCAATTGAGCTTGGGATATAAGACGATGGTAACCTGGATGGTTGACCTTGCAGCCCGCATGTTCGAACGCTATCCCGATAGCCAAAATCCGCTTGCTGAACCGGCTATTGTCCTTGTCGATGAGATCGATCTTCACCTTCACCCTAAGTGGCAGCGAAAAATATTCGATTATTTATCGGAAAAATTTCCTCAAACTCAATTTATCGTTACGGCGCATAGCCCGTTGATTGTTCAATCTGCGCCAAAGGATGCCAATATCGTTTTACTTAGAAAGGACGGCGACCAGGTGGTCATTGACAACGATTTTAAATCCGTTCAGAATTGGCGGATTGACCAAATACTGACCAGCGACCTTTTTGGCCTCGAAAGTGCCAGAGGTACAGAGACAGAACAGAAATTAGAAGAAAGAAAACAGCTCTTGGCAAAAGCTATGCTAACCAAAGAAGAAAATGCCAGACTTAATGAATTGAATTCCTTCGCTAACCGTCTACCGGTAGCCTACACTTACAATGACATCGAGGCCATGAATATCGTCCAGGAAGCAGCGGAATACCTAAAGAAACAAAAAGAATAAATAGGCCGTATGATTCAGCTCAAAAAGAAGCATAGTGTGCTTATACCCTCTATATTGGCGGGCCAAGGTGTAGCCGAAACATCGGCTTTGTGTGCTCAATATATTGAAGGCAATACCGTCTTCGAGTTCGATAATAATATCTTTGGCCACATTGATGTTAAAAACTTGCTCCGCAAAGTTCAAGACGGGAAATGCTGCTTTTGCGAAGCAAAAATCGCACACATTAGTTACGGAGATGTCGAGCATTACAGACCTAAGGCAGGATGGATACAAGAGGACGAAAAGTTAAATCGGCCAGGATATTATTGGCTGGCTTATGATTGGGATAACTTATTTCTTTCCTGTGAAATTTGTAACCAGAGGCACAAAAGGAATTATTTTCCTTTATCCGATAACACAAAAAGAGCAATTTCCCACGCCCATCCTTTAAAAGATGAATCTCCGATTTTTGTTAAACCTGACACAGAAGATCCTGAGAAATTTATTGAATTTAAAGAGGAAATACCTTTTCCGATCGATGGTAATCTTAGGGGTGCTCAAACCATTGGAAAATTGGGCCTGGATAGGGAATCGCTAAATGAAAGACGACGCGAAAAGTTAGGATTGATTAGAATGTTATACGATTTGGCAATAGATATTCCGGCCACAACTGCGGAAATTCGACAAAGGGCAGTGAATCAAATAAGGAAGATTGCTTCGGAATTCACCGCTGACCATGCCGAATATGCATCTATGTTCCGGGCTTTTTTTAAAAAGAATCCTGTTGATTTCTAGAATATGAATCGAAAAAACTTTCTTTCCTCCATGCTCGCCGTCAGCGGCATCGCGCCTGGTCTGTTCCAAGCAGATCGATTTCCCCATGTCCGTGAGACAAAGGGGAAATCCCCTCAACCCCTGCTGATCCCCCCTTATCTGAAGACCGGCGATACCATCGGTATCACCTGCCCCGCCGGCGATATCACCCAAAAGGAAATCCAGCCCGCCATTCAGCAGATCGAAAGCTGGGGATTTAAAACAAAAGCCGGCAATACCGTTGGGAAAAAAGACTTTATATACGGTGGCGCCGACGCCGAAAGACTCGCCGATTTTCAACAAATGCTCGATGACCCGGAAGTCAAAGCCATCCTCTGCGCCAGGGGTGGATATGGCGCCGTTCATATCATCGACCAGCTGAATTTTTCTCCCTTGCTGCAAACCCCCAAATGGATCATCGGCTTTAGCGATAT
>Ga0302324_100009807_pt1 | contig 19956 bp, 18 predicted proteins | sample Palsa_T0_1_FD_201949 | JGI IMG/M metagenome (GOLD analysis project Ga0302324, IMG submission 201949) | Peat permafrost microbial communities from Stordalen Mire near Abisko, Sweden - Palsa_T0_1 | ecosystem: Environmental > Terrestrial > Soil > Palsa > Peat permafrost | place: Sweden: Abisko...
CGTATGGTCGGCGCGTTCCTTCCGCAAATAGTGGTGTGCGACCCGCCGGAGTTCGTCATAAACCAGCGGAACCACGGCGCGCAATGCCTCGTCGTCGCCGGCGTGCCAGTCCTGCAGCAACTTACTTACGATTTTGGACGGAACCTGCGACACGAGCCCCCAGAGCCGCCTGCGGAGTTTGGGTAGGAAGGTAGCCTGCCGGATGGCCGATGTCAAGCCATTGAAACGCTTGTATGTCGTCTAGTAGCCACTGGGATTGCCACCAATTTCTCATTCCATCTGACCACAACGGACGGGAAGTTTCTAAATTCCCAGGCCCAACCAGACCCGCGGCCCATCAACGTTCCTCTAGCCGGATCAACGATGCTATGATCTTGCGCAGAAGCGTCGAATCGGTGCGGTAGAGGAGAAACCGCCCTCGCCGCTTCTGCACCAGAAGGCCGGTCTTCCGCAGTACCTTGAGGTGCTCAGAGACGCTTGCCAGCGCGAGCGCAGACGACTCGGCCAGCTCGCCCGCCGAGACCTCCTGATCCCGACAAAGCCGCAGAAAGGTGCGGCGATCGCTATGGGAGACTGCACGGAGTAGCTCGTCTAACTGCCCCGGCAGCAGGCTCTTCATGCCTGAATCAAAGTCAGCAGGTTCCCGGCCGGGTCTTTGATCTGTCCCTTGGTCACCCAGCCGTTGTCTGTCTTTGGCATTACGATGGAGCCGCCCGAGACCACAGCTGCAGAGAGCGCATCATCCAAATTGGGCACGGTGATGCCGATCGTGAGCGCAGCTTCCTCGGCTTCGATAAGAGCTCCGTTGATGCTTCCATCGGGAGTCTGCACCAGAGCGTAGCCGGGCCCTTTGCTCTCGGCCTTCCATCCAAAGACGTTCTGGTAGAACCCACTGAGCTGGCTAAGATTTCTTCCGCTTACATCAAAGTGCCCGATTCCGTTACGGACAAATGTTTTATGCGCCATAAACAACCTCCAGCGCCACTTATATTTCGTATTACTACGAAATGTCAACAAGTTTCTCGATGGAGGTGTTTCCCCGGTTTGCCCCAGTAACGACGGCCACGGAGTCGGTCTTCATCAGTTCCCTCGTCGGGCGTCGAGGCGGACCGCGGAGATCCCTAGCGGCAAAACCGTTTCGCGCACGGCCTCCAGAATCACGTCGACCACCAGATCCGGCTCTGTGAGCATTGGACTATGGTCGACTGCGCACGGCCGGATCGTGGCGCCCATTCGATCCGCCATGAAGCGCTGAGTCTGGGGACTAATCATGCGATCTTGCTCCGCAATGAGGAACCACGATGGCTTCGTTTTCCACGCGGGCGCGGGAGCCTTCTCCTGAATGCATTTCAGCGCAATGGGCCGCTGTACGGCCGCCATCACCATAGCTTCGTCCGGCGAGACCTTGTGCGCGACCGCCCGAGCGAAACCCTCTTCCGGCATCCAGATGAAACCGTGCGCGTCGGGCGCCAGGCGCGGGGCCTCGGGATGTGGATCGGCGCGATAAAACATATCTGCCACAGTTTCATTCTCGGCGGGCGCCAAGGCAGCTATGTAAACCAGCGACCTCACCCGTTCTTCTGTTGCCGCGGCGATCACGGCACCTGCGTAGGCGTGTCCCACCAGAATCACCGGCCCGGGGGTTCTCTCCAGTACGCGATGAAGAGCGCCGATGTCATCGGTAAGGGATGTGAGGGGAATCGGCGCGCACGTTACCATGAGACCGTGATGTCGCAACGGCAGAATGACGTTTCTCCAGCAGGATCCGTCAGCCCACGCTCCGTGAACCAACACCACCGTGCCGTTTTGCAGAGAGGAATTCATTACGAAACCTCCTTGTCTGCGCCGCGCAGTAAGCCGTTTTCTTCCAGGAACTCCCTCATTGCGGCGGCTATCTCCACCACATGTGTTTCGGTCGCAAAATGCCCGGTATCGAGGAACTGGACCTGCGCGTCCGGGAGATCTTTCCGATATGCCTCTGCTCCAGCCGGGATGAAGAATGGATCGTTCTTACCCCAGATGGCCAGCAACGGCGGCCTCGATTTACGGAAATAGTCTTGAAACTTCGGATAAAGCTTCACGTTCGATGCGTAATCCAGGAACAAATCGAGCTGAATTTCTTTGTTTCCGGGGCGCTCCAGCAAAGCCGTATCCAATGTGTACGACTCAGGCGCGACGCGTTCAGGATTCGCCACGCCGTGCGTGTACTGCCAGCGGGTTGCTTCCCGAGTCAGGATGTTTTGCCGGAGAACCTCTCTGTTTTCCTCAGTGGGCGCAGACCAGTATTTCCTGATCGGTCCCCACGCATCGCTGAGACCCTCTTCGTAGGCATTACCGTTCTGTGAAACGATCGCTAAGACTCGTTCGGGATGAGCCATCGCCAGACGGAGCCCCGCCGGAGCTCCGTAGTCAAACACATACATCGCATAACGGTTTAGGCCGAGCGCTTCTGTGAAAGCCTGGAGCGTGACGGCTAATGCGGCGAACGAGTAGGTGTATTTCCGCTCGGCTGGCATTTCCGTGAATCCAAAACCGGGCAAGTCGGGTGCGATCACGCGGTACCGATCAGCAAGGCGTGGAATGAGTTCGCGAAACATGAAGGACGATGCCGGGAAACCATGGAGCAACAGAACCACCGGAGCACCTGGATCGCCTGCCGCCCGGTAGAAGACTTGCACGCCATCGGCATCGACCTTGTGAGTCGATGTCACAGGTATCGCAACCTCCGGCCTCGATTCGGGGCGTTTCGCAGTTTGCGTAGAAAGAGCTGGACTCATTAACTTACTCCTGACTTTTGCTGGGTGGATTGCCGGATGGCAATGTGCCGGTGGGCGTGGGATAGCATATCGTTCTTTTTACTGCACCCGAGCTGCCAAAAGCGAAACAATTTCGCTCCGAGGCTGGAACAGAGCTAAGTTGTTCAGGGCTGTCGAGATCTCTTTTCAAAAGCATCGGACAGGCTCTCGCCGCGACCTGACGAATTCGCGACGAATGCCAACACTGACGAGTTTTAGTCGCGCTGAACTCAGGGGCGAGCGAAAAGCCATCCTCAGGGGGAAAGACCCTGCGTGAGAACTCGGTTCTGGAAGGGCACGGCTTCAGCCGTGCCGTAAATAACATGGCTCTACCCGGCTTTAGCCGCTGAGGTACGTTTTTTCTATCCCCTAAATTCTCTTGAGCGCCGATGAAAAAATGCCCTCAGGGGCTAAAGAGGGTGAGTGAGTACCGGGCGTTGGTTCTAGTTTATTGGCCGGCCGATCGCCCAACAACTCGCCGGTTCCAGTACTTCTGTCGAGACGAGACCCCGTCAGTGGCGGACATTGGTCGCAAATCCGCCACTGGCGATAAGACTCCGTTGCCCTGTCAGCTTCCGTATCTTCCAGCAACAAAACGCCTTAGTCTTCACTCCCCTGGATTCTAAATCCCGCTCCTTTTGGCAGGTTGATAGCATGAGGAGAGCGAGAGGAGATCCCCATGAGCGCGGAAAATCAGTCCCAGTCGGCCATGAAGACGAGCCCGGAAGAACACGATCTTTTGATCCTCGGCAGCGGTACAGGGTCGAAAGTCGCCGCCTGGACCTTTGCCGCACAGGGACAACGCGTCGCCGTGGTGGAACGAAAATATATTGGTGGATCGTGCCCCAACATTGCTTGTCTGCCTAGCAAGAACATCATTCATACCGCGCAGGTTGCGTCGTACGTGCACAGGAGCGGGGAGTTCGGAATCGCCAGGAACGGCTTCAGAGTCGATATGTCCGTCGTGCGTGACCGCAAACGCAAGATGGTGTCCGGCGAGATCGATATCCGTCTAGATGCATACAAGCAAAGTGGCGCGGAACTGATTATGGGTACCGGCCGCTTTATTGGTCCGAGGACGATTGAGGCGATCCTGTCCGATGGAACAAAACGTCAATTGCGGGGAACGAATGTGATTATTGGCACAGGCACGCGTGCTGCGATCGATAACACTCCTGGCCTTATTGAAGCGCAGCCACTCACCCATGTTGAAGCGCTCGAACTGGATGAGGTCCCTGAACACCTGCTAGTGATCGGTGGTGGCTACATAGGCCTGGAACTCTCCCAGGCGATGCGTCGATTCGGCAGCAAGGTTTCGATCATTGCGCGCAATGCAGGGCTGCTGCATCGTGAAGACAAAGATGTGACCGAAGCTCTGCATCGGCTCTTTGAGGACGAAGGCATCGAAACCATCCTGAATGCCCGGATCAAGAGGGTATCAGGCAAGTCAGGCCGGTCGGTAAGCATGGTTGTAGAACAGCGGGGTGTGGAGAAAACGCTGGAGGGCTCGCATCTGCTTGTGGCAACTGGCCGCATTCCGAACACCGACGGCCTTGGGTTGGAACTGACCGGTGTCGAACTGACTGATCGAGGATACGTGAGGGTCAATGAGCGGCTGGAGACGACAGCGCCCGGTGTTTGGGCGGTCGGTGAGGTCGCAGGCAGCCCGCAGTTTACCCACATCAGCGAGGACGACTTTCGCGTGTTCCGTGACAATGTCACGGGCGGCAACCACGTAACCACTGGCAGGCAGGTTCCGTTTTGCTTGTATACAGACCCTGAATACGCCCGGGTCGGCCTGAGCGAGAAGGAGGCTGAAGCCCAGAGCATGGCGTACCGCTTGTTCAAGGTTCCCATGGCCGCGGTCATGCGGGCGCGGACCCTGGTGGAAACAAGAGGATTTCTGAAAGCTCTTGTGGGGATAGAGGACGATCGCATCCATGGCTTTACTGGCTTCGGTGTTGGTGCAGGAGAGATCATGTCATCGGTGCAGATTGCGATGATCGCAGGGCTGCCTTATGGGGCCCTTCGCGATGCTGTTCTGGCTCATCCTACGCTGGTGGAAGGGCTTCACTCACTGTTCTCCTCTGCACCTTCGGTGGTTAGTGGGCATACGCGTGTGCCAGCCGCGGCGTTCGAACGAGCGTAAGACAGTGCCGCCTCGTCCCCTTTTGGTGACTGTAAATGCTCTTCGACGTCGCAGTTCACCTCTTCGCTCCATGAAACGCCAGGGTCTATCGTCCGGTATTGATTTGATTAAGTAGCTTCATCACTTTCGAGGCCTTGTGTGCGCGCAACTGCTTCCAATCAGAGACCACCAACTTGTTCGCCCTGTCTGACAAGAACGCCCACTCCGGGTTTGGTCGGGTGTGCTCTCTCGAGGCCTGGATCCAAGCGGATGCATATTCTCTCAACGTCGGGGCCTCACCTTTGCTCCAAAACTCTCTCGCCAAAATTCGAGCAATAGCGCCATTCTCAAACTGACCGTCGGTCAGGCTTTTCAAGAGGGCGATCAGCGTGCAATTTGTCTTGTCATATTGGCCGTAAAATAGGCGATCGTCCTGGGTGAAATTTTCTGGAAGCGGGTCAAAACAAACGATGGCTGCGGGAAAACACGTCTGCTCCAAAACGACGCCCGCTTCCAGGAAATGTCGAATTCTTTTTAGCATCACACCCTTTCGATCGACATCCTTTGTCGTTCTCCTGTTGCCGTCTCTGGTTTCAATGGCAATCCTGTATGGAATGGAGTGACGCTTGCAAAACGATTTGATCTCTGTACTGTTCAGATAGTTGAGATCATCCAACAATTCCTTCTGCTCGCCTTTGGGCAGGTTTGAAAATGAAATTAGGCGCATCGATTCCCTTCCCTCTCTGGATCGGATGGTCCTTTCGCGGGCATGGATGTAGCTTCTTAGGATGGCCGCAGGGCGAGCGTTCCCACGGAGTCTGGCGGCAGCTCGACCGCGACCGTGCGATCGAGCACCCGTACCTGCACCAACTGCGGATGCGACAGTTCATTTCGTAACAGGATCGCGACGGCGCCATTGGGGTTGAGAAATGCAAGGGCATCGTCGCAGGTGCCGGTCGCTTCCAGACTCCTCGCCCCAGGGTCCACAAAATGCGTCAAGTGTTTCAACAGGTAGTAGTCGTGGTTGTAGCGAAAGGTCTTCGACGCGGTGTCCACGGTCACAAGTGAGTTCTGCCGCCATCCCCACGTGCTCAGGCCACCCTGTTCGGTCGAGATATTCCAATACATGTAAGCGCACGCGCCACTGCGGAAGTAGTGCTTCATCAACTGCCAGCAGTAACCGGTGTAACTCCAGTGATTGGTTCCGTCGCCGCACTCCTGCTCCGACTGATAGATCATCAGCGCCGGGAATTCACGATGGATCGCCGGCAGTGCATTTTTGCCCGCCCACTGCACTCCTACGCCTTTGACGAACCGGGCCGCATCCTGATCGGCCATGACGGTCTCAAGCAGCTTTGGATCGCCGCGCTCGAGGGTGCCAAAGAATACCTCGACGCCACGCTTCTGCATCTCCGGGCCAAGAGAATGCAAAAAGCGAGCCAGGCCCTCAGCCGTCCAGGTGCAGCTGGGGAAGTTCTGCGCGGAATTGAATTCGTTCTGCGGCATGACCATGCCGACGTGAATGCCATCGGCGCGATAGGCATCGATGAAGCGGCCGAAGTATCTGGCGTAGGCGTCGAAGTAGCGCTGCTGCTGTAGGAACATGTCCTCACCCTCGTGACCAATCTGGTCGGGACGAATGCCGTTCTCCTTCATCCCCGGATACGCTTTCGACTCGGCATAGAAGTGATTTCGCTTCATCCAACTCGGAGGGCTCCATGGTGAAGCCCACAAGCGCAGGTTCGGTTGATAGTGCAAGGCTGCTTGAATGAAGGGAATGAGCGTGTTTTTGTCGTGTTCGATGCTGAAGTGTTTTAGGTCAAAGTCGGCCTCGGTCTCGTCGTAACTGTACGGGCCGGTCGCAAAATCATTCGCTCCGATGGGCATGCGGCAGAAGGTAAAACGCGCTCCGGCTGTGGGATCGAATAATTCATGCAGAATGTTCTGCCGGTCGTCCTCGCTCAGGGCCTGGAGGGAGGTCCAGCCCAGCTCATTGAAGCAGGCACCGAAGCCCTGCATTGGCGGGGACGTTGCCTGCGAGGGATCGAGATTCAGGTTCAGCATATCCCAGCTAAAGGTGGGCTTGTATGTGCTGCCCTTTTGCCAGGCACTCGCCTCGGTTGTGGTCACGAACGTGAGCCGCTTGTCGTCGAGTGGCTCAGGGACAGGCAATTGCGCTCCTGCAGACTTGCTGCAAGTGAACCGCGCAAGCGCCAAGCCTGAGACCATCACGGCAGAACCCTTGATTGCATGCCGCCTACTCCAAAGCTTGCTTTCCATGTGCTTCTTACCCCTTCCCGGGCTGATTTATTCGGATTTGGTAGCCATCATACAAGCCAGGCTAATTGCAAAGATCTCCCCCCCGGGTATTTTCGGGAGGGGATTTTGAAGCTACTGTGCGCGCGGGCCGGCGATGTCTACTACTGTGCAGAAGTGGCAAGGTGAGATTTGACTATCCCACCCTTCGCAAAGAACGCGAAGGATGGGGCACCCGTCGATGGGTGGCGGGGATAGAACCCAAAAGCGCGTTTATTCCACCCTCAGCTTGCTTCCGGCAAGTCCCTTGCTCCAGATGACAAAGGGAGGGCGGCGCTCTGCGCGGCAGGTGGTTCGGCGAGCGCGGCATCGGTCCGGTGCCTGCCAAAAAACATGGCTTGACAAATATTTCGACTCGTCAGTATATTTTTGTCCCGGGTGCTGTCGAGGAAACGGTGCAGGTGTCGTCGGATCCTCCGCTGTTGCAGACGGACAGTTGCTGTGAAACTTCTATTCTAGGAGTTGCAGGTGTCGGGATGCATACCCGGAGGCAGTGAAGATCGGCCTTTGGCGCGATCGTCTACGAGACTGAAATTGAAACGATCAAGTGGTGCTGAGGAGCTCATGGGCAGACAGACGGTCAATCAACTGAACCCTAACAAGAATGATCTTCGGTCGAAACACACGAGAGAGTTGCTGCTCAAATCGGCCGAAGTTATTTTCGTGCGAGATGGCTACCTAGGCGCCGAGCTGGGCGAGATCGCAGACCTGGCCGGGCGCTCGAAAGGCGCCATTTATGGCCATTTCAAAAGCAAGGAGGATCTCTACTTTGCGCTATTCGAAGAACGGACGCGTGGGTACCGCGAACACGTCGAGGCAGCGCTTAAAGACTGTGAGACTCCGAAGGAGATTAGCCGCGCCCTGACGGATCATTACTTTTCGGCCGTGGTGGAGGACAAGGCGTGGTGCCGTTTGCTTCTTGAATTCAAACTGTTCGCGGTCCGGCACCGCCCCGCGAAGCAGCGAATACAAAAGATCCATAAGAACCTGTATTACCGGGAACATTTGAAGGATCTCCCTGAGCCTTGGGCGAGCTTGGGGCAGAGAAAGCCGAATGACCGCTCTGCTCTAGGACCTCAGGCCGCTCTGGCGTCGATGGCGGCAATAGTGCCCGCCTTGAGTCTTGAGGAGGAGTTTGGGCCCGAAGTGCTTATTCAGACGAAGATGAAAGACGTCATCACATCGTTAGTCGAAGCCCTTCTTATTGACGGAGACGGATCCAATATGGCTGCGGCGACCGAGACCTTACTGCCTAGGCTCTCTCAGGCCGTATTGAATGCGAGAAAGAGAGCCAACAGGGGTGTGGTCACGGCACAAATAAAGCGGGGATCGCAGCGCAATAAGGTTTAAGGCGAAGCCCTGCACCGCTCAAGAAAGTATTCGCCGCTCTTTTGGGGCAGTCCCACAGCGGATGCGCGCACGTATCTCTGCTCTAAGGAAACTTTCAGACGATTTACACACGCGGAGGCGAACGGTAAATGAGATTGACGATGAAAAAAAAGTCCAGACGGCGCATTGCTCTCACGGTCGCACTCACGACCGCTATCTTAACCGGCCCGTGCGCGAATGCCCAGCTTCCGGAAAAGTCTCAGCCTAAGCACTATCCGTGGTCCGATGCGAGTCTCTCTCCGGATGAGCGCGCCGGCATGGTCCTGAAGGAGATGACGCTCGATGAGAAGATTATGTTACTGCACGGCCAAGGCGTTGCGTTCTTCGCCGTCGGGCCAACGGAATCGAACGGCGGCGCTGGGTACACAAAGTCCATTCCACGGCTGGGAATCCCGTCGATTCAGATGGCGGACTCGGCATCGGGCGTCGCGCTGGGCTCTCTGCGAGGGCGCTACTCAACCGCATTGCCCAACAATCTCGGGGCGGCTTCCGCTTGGGATTCGCAGTTAGCCTTTGAATACGGGGCGCTCATCGGGCGAGAACTGCGCGACGAGGGCTTCAGCATGTCCTTGGCGGGCGGCGTGAACCTTGCGCGTGAGCCGCGCAACGGCCGCACATTCGAGTACCAGGGCGAAGACCCCCTGCTGGCCGGCACACTGGTTGGGAACTACGTGAGAGGAGTGCAATCGCAGAACATCATCGGCGATCTGAAACACTACGCGATGAACGACCAAGAGAGCGGACGCAGCGCGTTGAATGCAAACGTGGACAAGCGCGCCATGCGCGAAACCGATCTGCTGGCGTTTCAGATTGCGTTGGGAATTTCCGACGCAGGCGCAGTCATGTGTTCCTACAACCGGGTGAATGGCGATTACGGGTGCGAGAACCGTTACCTACTGGCAGATGTTCTCAAGAGAGATTTCAAGTTCAAGGGATTCGTTCTCTCCGATTGGGGAGGAACGCACTCCACTGTCAAGGCGTCTCATGCGGGGCTCGATCAGGAGGAGCCCGGCATATTTTTCTTTGGCCACGATCTGAAAAAGGCAGTGGAAAGCGGCGAAGTGTCGCCGAACGAGTTGAACGATCACGTCCATCGCATTCTGCGCACCATCTTCGCGGTCGGGCTGTTCGATCATCCTGTTAAGATGCAGGTTCCCGATGTTGACCGTGGACTCGCGCTAGCCCAGAGCATCGCGGAGAAGAGCATCGTTCTGCTGAAGAATCAAGACGGCGTTCTCCCGCTCAACGGAGTTCGCGCTATTGCGGTGATAGGTGGTCATGCGGACGTTGGCATGCTTACCGGCGGTGGCTCGGCTCAGGCAGACCCGCCAGGTGGCTCGGTTGTTCCCCCGCCACCGGCGACGGATGCTCTGTCGGCGGTCACTCACCCAGCCTGGATGCGGGGTTCCCCCCTTCGCGCTCTGGCAGCAAAGCTGCCGAATGCCAAAGTGACCTATACCTCGGGAGACGATCTTGCCGCTGCCGCGGCTGCGGCAAAGCAGTCGGACGTGGCGATTGTCTTTGCATACCAGTGGGAGGCGGAGGATTTCGACGTGCTCACTCTCAGCCTTACTCCCGAGCAGAACAAGCTGATCGAAACCGTAGCGGCAGCCAATGCCAGAACTATTGTCGTACTGGAGACGGGGAGCCCCGCGACCATGCCCTGGATCGACAAGGTGTCGGGAGTTGTGGAAGCGTGGTATCCAGGAATCCGCGGCAGTGAGGCGCTGGCCAACGTTCTTGTTGGAGAAGTGAATCCGACCGGGAAACTCGCGGTTACATTTCCTCGGAGCGATGCCGACCTGCCGCATCCGAAACTCATTTTGCCCCCGCCGGAATCCAGGTTCGACTTTGCGGCAGTGACTGAATTCTCCGACTTCTTTAAGTTGGCCGCAAAAGGGCTGCCTCCGTTCCAGGTCTACTATGACGAGGGCCTGAAGGTGGGCTACAAATGGTATGACGCCGAGAAAAAGCCGGTACTCTTCCCATTCGGCTTCGGCCTCTCATATACCACCTATGCATACTCCGGCCTCTGCGTGACATCCGGTGTTCCAACAACGGTCTCGTTCACGGTAAAGAACACGGGCAAACGCGCCGGGACTGAGATCGCGCAGGTTTACGCCTCGCTGCCCGACGCAGCCGGAGAGCCGCCAAAGCGGCTGGTCGGTTGGACCCGGGTTGAGCTTGTGCCCGGCGAGTCGAAGCAAGTTTCGGTCCCAGTGATCCGTGACCGGCTCACTATTTACGACGAGGCTTCGGGTTCCTGGAAACTCCTCCCCGGAAACTACGTCATTCGGGTTGGTACCTCATCGCAGGATCTTCCATTGCAGCAGGCAGTGTTCTTCTGAAAGAGACGCCAGTTCCAGCGGCACGGTTCGGCCAGTTCGATCCTTTGCTTTGAGACGGGAACAATGCGAGTCGGAGGCGTTCGGTCAACGATCGGAGGGCGGCGCACGCGAATAGGGGTTTTCGAATGCATGTGGAAGCTCGCTTTTTTCCATTGGCACAGCTCGCGTCGCGCTTGTGGACAAAGGCGGGATCAGCGGCTTAGTTCAATTGCTCCAGATGACAAAGGGAGGGCGGCGCTTCGGTCCGCATTGGCTGCTGCTGCGGAAACTGCAGAGCATGCGATACGTGAATAGGTTCGCGGGAGCTTTTACGGAGCGCGTGATTGAGCGGCCAACTACGGGATGAACTTCAAGAACTCAGCTTAAGACTAATGAGATCCAAACCTTCTTCCTCCTGAAAGATCATTTTTTCAACCCTCTGCCCCCGGCGCATGGTCCATTGTCTGAGGGCAATGGCGCACGACGCCAGAACGGCGATCAGGAGAGCCGATCGGAGCCTCGATATCAGGAACCATGATTCAAACGACCCGGCTTGATTTGCCAGCGGGATTCCGAGAATGACTCCGCCCCAAAAGAGCAGATGCAGCTTCGCTTTCCCGGGCAGATAGGAGCAGGCAAAAGGCAGCTTGTGAAGACTCAGCAGAGCGATGTCTATCAGCATTGACCCGACGATCCAAAGTGCAAGTAGATGGATCAGCGTCGTCCACATTGGAAATTGCCAAAGCATGCCGGCGGAAATGAGCAGCCAGACGGGAACGATCGAGAGCCCAAGCAAGGTTTGCCGAACGGCTCTCATGTATACGCCTGGACCATGGATCTGGGTCAGCTGAAATATCCAATTTGCGCGGAGAGCCACCGGGATAGCGACCACCAGCCTCAGGCCGAGCATCGCGAAGCACAGGACCATCAAAGACGCCGCAAGGTAGGGGCCTGGCAGTTGACCGCTCTTCGCTATCGGCTCAAGCCGGGTTTGAGCGATGCCGGTGGAGAAAAGTGAAACCGCCAGCCCCAGACAAAGGTAAAACGCATAGAAGAGCCGATGCTGGCGGCTGCGAAGAAGACTACGCAGGGCGAATTGGACCACAGCGGTTTCAACCAGATTGGCGAGCCGAGGCAAACCAACCACGCTGCTCCGCCCGGGAAGAATATCTGGCTGCTCGACCGCCCGTTGAAGGCGCCAGAACCACGCAGACGACAGCAGCACGACCGCCAGGGTGGCGGCGATGATCAGCCCCGTCCACGCTCTGGCCGCAAGTAAGGCGAATGCTGGCTGCATCGACCCGTTCAGTTGCTGGAATAATCCCAGAAACCAGTAGGAAGGCAGGTGTTTCAGAAGCCCTTGATTGGCAGCTGCAGTGAGTGCCGGGATACTTTCCAGAGAAGGTTCCAATAAGTAGCCGCCAAGCAAGAGGGTGAACGCGCAAACCTGGAGCAACGAAGAGAGACGAAGAAACAATTGCCACGGAAGCAGTAAAGCCGCCGCACCCTGCAGGCAAAGAACGCAGCAAAAAATGAATGTCGCAGCCAGCGTGATGGTAGCCCAATACGCGCCGATCGCCCGGATGTCCCCGAGCAAGCCGGCGCCAGGCTTACTGAAGAACAGCGGCCATACCAGGCCGATGAAGCAGTTCAAAGAAATAATAGAGAAGCTGAGTACTCCGGCAAGGGCTGAAAGCTTCGCCAGGAACACCGTGCGCACCCGGACCGGCAAAGGACCCAGGACCAGCAGATCGCGTCGATCGGGGAAAGATGATTCCCAGCTGAAGATAGCAAGCAGGCCGACGATCGTCATCGTCGTTGCAATGAACAGATGCTCGACCGTCCACAGATCGGGCTGTGGCAATCCACCTCCCACTAGGACAAGCGGAGCAGTGAACAGAACGCTGATGCCAGCAAGCATTGCGGCGATATGACCCAGGAGCCTTTGGGTATCACTGTCCGGTGAGAGGACCTCCAGGTCGACAACCCGAAGCCAAAACACTCGATAGAGCACGCGAAACTGCGAGACTCGCCGATGACACGGTTCAGGCATGAATAAGATCCGCAATCTGCCGCGAGGTTGCCGCGGTATCTTGTTCAACCGCGAGTTGGGAGAAGATGCCTTCAAGGCTGGCGACAGACATGAGCGCGCGCAGCTTTTCAATCGAATCGTTGGCGACAATGCGTCCGCGATGGAGAATGACAACGCGTGAACAGATGCGCTCCACGGTCTCTAATTCATGCGAGCTGAACAGGACCACCTTCCCTCGGGCAGAAAGTTCCTGAATAAGACTGCGAAGTATAAGTGAGGAGCCAACGTCGAGCCCGGAAAAAGGGTTCGTCCAGAAGTACAAGATCGGGGTTATGCATCAGGGCGGCCGCCAGCAGAACCTTCTGGCGCATGCCCTTGGAGTAAGCCGAAATCGGCACATCACGATCAGCATGCAGTGCGAGAAGGTGCAGCAGACCGTCTATGGTGCCGGAGATCCGGCTCGCGGGAAGCTCACGAAGCTGAGCCACCATGACGAGATACTCCAGGCCGCTGAGGTGGGTGTAAAGATGCGGCTCCTCGGGAACATATCCGACACGCTTTTTCCACGCGATTGGATGGTCGCGAATAGACTGCCCGGCAAACAGAATGTCCCCCGCATTCCATTCGATCAAGCCCGTGATCATCTTCATGGTTGTGGATTTGCCTGAACCATTGGCCCCCAGGTAGCCGGTCACCTCTCCCGCGCGAGCTGAGAAGCTCACGTCGTCGACTGCGGGAATGCCGGAGTACCGTTTTGACACGTTGCGAAGGTCGAGCGAGACTTGCATACACCCTATGTAGCACTCTACTCACGTCAATTGTCAAGCCGGGTGCTACGTGGGCAAACGCCTTCGATGAGTTATCGACTGTCTGACCTTTGCCTGTTGGTAATCTTCAAAGATTTGCAAGGCTGGTCATTTATCGAGGTCCACCTGACCCCACCAGCCAGAAGCGCAGTCCTCAATGACAGCGACATGGTTCGCGGCGTCTTGCCGGGATAGGAAAAGGAGATCGTGTAGGAAGTTCCGGGAAAGAACACACCGTCTTCGGTATGGCAATCGGAGCGCTTCGCCTTTTAACCTTGGAGGGGCGTGCAATAGAGTTCGAGCTCGCGTATGGGAGCCTTGCCTCGGTTCATGAAGCTCACGCTGACCGTGCCCTGGTCGACCTTCCCGCCATAGAGCATGACAGGGCACGCAATCCCGGCCCGCGAAGGCTTAACCGAACCCAGCACGATGCCAAGGACGAAGAGAGTCGTCGCCAAATGAGCGTGTGTTGCCGGGAAAATTCTCATCTCGCCTGGTGAAGAAATGAAGCCATGGCTTTCGCTTCTGAGTTGATGATGACAGCCTGTTTGGGATAGAGCAATCCCAGGCGCCGGTTTGCGACACGGTAGTCCGTACTGCAACATTTCACGCGACGCTCGAAGTGCCTCTTGCTAGGGTGAGGCCATGCAAAACTCCATCGCCTGCAAGACCGCAGCTCTGCTCGCCATCGCTTTGTTTCTCCCGATAGGATCGCAGTTGGCACGCGCCGGGGAGCCGCTGAAGATTCCCATGAGCGCCGATCGTTGGACCATCACGGCCGGCACGGTGAACTTTGTCGAGTACATGGGAAAGCCCTCGATTGAGTTGAAGGCCGGCAACTACAAACAGCACATTCAGTCGGGTGCGGCCGCACTGAAGGACCTCACGTTTCGCGACGGAACGATCGAATATGATGTGGCCGCAACCAGCGACATGGGCGCCGGCTTTATCTTCCGCAGCGCCGACAAAGACAACTTCGAGATGTTTTATCTTCGGCCCAGGCCGAAATGCGAGGACGCTCCGGACTGCGTGCAGTATGCGCCCCAGACGCATGGGGTTTTGCTGTGGGACATGTTCCCCCAGTACCAGGGGCCGGCTCCCCTGCGCCAGGACGAGTGGAACCACGTGAAGCTGATCGTCCGCGGGCGGCGTATGAACATCTTCATCAACGGCGCAACCGAGCCCACCATGAAAATCGGGCGCCTGGAAGGTGACAGCGAAGAAGGCAGCCTTATGTTGGATGGTCCGGGTATCTTTGCCAATCTCACGGTTGATCCGGCAGCGGTGGACGGCTTGCCCGGCAAACCGGAAAAAGACGCGACTGCATCCGACGGACGCTATGTCAGGCACTGGCAGCTTTCTCCCTACTCGCAGCTGGCAGCGGATCAGGCGCCTACACTCGCCGAGCTGCCCCCCTCCTCGGCCGCATGGACGCCACTGGAAGCGGAGCGCGGCGGACTGGTGAACGTGAGCCGCGTGTATGGGGTGCCTGTGAAGCGGCCGGAGCGGGCCGTGGTGTGGCTGAAAACAACCATTCATTCCAGCAGCGCGCAGCAAAAGCAAGCGTCGCTGGGATGGGCGCGTGAGATATTCGTCTTCGTGAATGGTAAGTTGGTCTTTGCAGACAAGAATCTCTATCAGCCGGCAGAGGCGCGCAAGAAGCCGGACGGGCGCCTTTCGCTCCAGAACGGCTCGTTCACGCTGCCGCTCAAAGCTGGTAATAATGAGCTGGCGGTCGCGGTGGTGAACAACTTCTATGGCTGGGGACTGGAAATGCGACTCGACGATCTGAAGGGTCTGCGCCTGGCCGCACCATAGAACCGCCGCTCCGCGCACAAAGCAGAGCCTGGAAACCTTTGACCATTGATAAAGAGCATCGGGTGACGTTTGGCGGGCGGCTGATGAACCGCTGGTGGGGGCGCTGGTTGCTTTCGGTCCTGCTGTGGAGCATTCTTGGCCTGCTATTTGCCATGCCCGGTCTTTCTGCGCACAACTGGCCGCACCCGCTGCTCAGCTCGCTGGCGCAGTGGTGGACTTGGGGACTGGTCACCCCCCTCATCTTCTGGGTCGATGCGCGCCTTCCTTTCAAAGAGAAGCAGCTCGGTAAGCGCGTTCTTGCCCAGCTGCTGCCAAGCCTGGTTTTCACCACTCTCTACATCTATCTCTTTGCCGCAGTGCGCGCTCTGGTGGGCCTGAGCGGGTGGCGCGCACTCGCCGACCCGCACCTGCTCGCCAGCGCGTTCCACGGAGGATTGCTCTGGGGCTGGCTCGTCTACTGGCTGATCTTCGGGGCACTCCAGATTTATCGGTATTACCATCACTACCTGGCCAGCGAGTTGCGCCTGGAGCGGATGGAGCGCAGCTTCTCCCAGGCGCGCCTGAACGCTTTGCGCATGCAGCTGGATCCGCACTTCCTCTTCAATGCGCTCAACACTGTTTCCTCGCAGGTAGAGCGCGACCCCAGGCTAGCGCGTAGCATGATCGAACACTTGGGTGATCTGCTCCGCCTGTCGCTGGAAGCTCGCGACCGGCAGGAGGTCCCGCTGGCCGAAGAGATGGCCTTTCTTGACCACTACGTCGCCATCCAGAGGATTCGTTTTGGATCCAGCTTACGCATCGAAACTCACGTCGCACCAGAGGTGAAATATGCCTTGGTGCCGTGCCTGATCGTGCAACCGTTGGTGGAAAATGCGATTCGTCACGGGATCTCGCGCCGTGCCTCCGGGGGAGCGGTCACGGTCACCGCCGAGCGCATCGCGGGGCAGGTAGAGATCCGCGTCATGGACGACGGCGTGGGGCTGCCGCCGGGGTGGACACTGGAAAACTCTACCGGCCTGGGATTGTCCGTGACGCGTGAACGCATCGCCGGCCTTCATCCCAACGGAAGCAGCCGCTTCGCGGTCGGGCGGCGCAATGGTGGCGGGACGGAAGTGGAGATCTCATTGCCGCTGCGATTAACAGGAGAACAAGCCGATGATCGCTCCGCACGCTGAAGGTCTCCGCATCCTGGTGGCCGACGACGAAGCACCAGCACGCCAGCGCCTTATCGATCTGCTGCATAAGGATGCACAGGTCAAGGCCGTACTGGAAGCCGGCGATGGACAGGCCGCCGTCGAAATGATTGAACGCGAGGCGCCCGATCTTGTTTTCCTCGATGTGCAGATGCCCGAACTCGATGGCCTAGAAGTGGTGAAGGCGGTTGGCGCAGACGCTATGCCGCTCACCGTCTTTGTGACCGCATACGACCAACACGCGATCAGAGCCTTCGAGGCCAATGCGCTCGACTATCTGCTCAAACCCTTCAGCGACGAACGGCTGGAAGCAGCGCTCTGCCGCGCCAAGGCTCGCCACGACGAGCGCAACATGCGCCAATTCGGCCGCAATGTCTTGCGCATGATCTCCGCCGGGCCCGCAGCGGGCCGCTACCTCGATCGGCTGGTGGTAAAGTCCGCGGGAACAACGCGCTTCCTTCGTGTAGCGGACATTGATTGGATCGAGGGCGCAGGCGTCTACGTGAACCTGCACGTCGGCGGCAAAGAGTTGCTCTATCGTGCCGCCCTGCATGAACTCGCCGATTGCCTCGATCCGATGCGCTTCGTCCGCGTCCACCGATCGGCAATCGTCAATATTGACAGCGTTCTTGAGCTCCAACCCATTTCTCACGGCGAGTTCGAAATGGTGCTGAAGGACGGGCACCGCTCGCGGGTTAGCAGAACCTATCGCGTGCTGTTGGAGAAGCGACTCGGCCAGTCTTTGTGACGGAGACTTTGGTTTCCAGGCTAGCGGTTCCAATGCGGGGCCGCGGCCGATTGCACATCGTGGTTCAATCCCAGCGTCTTTCCGGTAAGCATTTTAGTCATGAAGATGATTTGTCCTGTGTGCATCGCGAAATGCTCCACTGCATGATAGATCGCGTCCAGTACTGACACGTCGTAACCTTGAATTACGAGCCGCTCAGATAGCCGCTGCACACTCACACCGTCCATCACTGCGGTCGCCTGGCTAACGAGTGTCACCAGACGCTCTGTCAAATCTCTGCTCGTAAGCCCGCCGCGCCGAGAAAATTCGTCATCGCGCCGGCGCGTGTCTGCTTCCCCACCGACGCCGGCAACGATCCATTGGCGCATGTTTCCGCAGAGGTGCAGCACCAGGTTGCCGACGGAGTTTTCATTTTCACCGCCGCGCGCCCACACCTGTTCGTCACTCAACTGGATAAGGCACATCTCGATGTGGGACGAGTACTGTTGGAGCCGGCTAGAGGAATAAGCGAGGAATAGCTGATGAATCGCGTTTTCTGTCATGTTACGACCGAGTATACAAACAGCCGTTCGCTCCCGCGAGACCGGGTGGTCGGAAGAGAGGAGTATCATACCTCGACGACTGCGTGCAGATTCATGTCAGGTTGTGGCTAAACAGAAAGAAAGGAAGAATATGCGCCTCGGGCGGAAGGAACTATTGGTTTTCATGGCAACGCTTGCCGGCTTGATCTCTGCTCCGGTCCCAGTCGTTGCCCAATCGACCCCGCAGCGAACGCTGCTAGCGCTTTCGAAGCGAGAGCATACGCTGGCGATTGTGGATCCAGCTACTCTGCAGGTGATCGGGCGCGCACCCGTGGGCCCGGACCCGCATGAAGTGATTGCCTCATCAGACGGTAAAACCGCCTATGTTTCGATCTATGGCGGCGGACGCTACCACGCGATCTCCGTAATAGACGTGGTTGAGAAGAAAGCCCTACCAGACGTTGACACCGGGCCTCTCAACGGCCCACACGGTCTGGCATTTGTTGGAGCAAAGCTATGGTTCACGGCCGAAGGTGCGAAAGCGATCGCGAGCTATGATCCTGCAACTACAAAAATCGATTGGATCATGGGTACCGGCCAGAACCGCACCCACATGATTTACGTCACCCCCGACGAGAAAAAGATCTACACCACCAACGTCAGCTCGGCGAGCGTCAGCATTTTGGAAAAGGTGGCTCTGCCGCCGATGGGCCCTCCTCCGGGGATGCGGCCGCCGCCGGGCTCACAGCCTCCTCCGCCCCCGCCAGGCGGAGCGCAACCACGTATGGACTGGAATCAGACGGTCATTCCGGTGGGCAAAGGCGATGAGGGATTTGACGTCTCACCCGATGGGCACGAACTGTGGACGGCAAATGCACAAGACGGCACGTTGTCGGTGATCGATCTGGAAAGCCGGAAAGTAACCGCTACTCTGGACGCGGGGACGTTCGGCGCCAACCGGCTGAAGTTCACTCCCGATGGAAAGCTGGTACTGATTTCGCGGCTGGGTGACGGCGATCTCGTTATTTACGAAGCAGCATCGCGCAAGCAATTCAAAAGCGTGCACATCGGCCACGGAGCGGCGGGCATTCTGATGGACCCGGACGGGAAACGCGCATTCATCGCCTGTGGCCCTGATAACTATGTAGCCGTGCTCGATCTCAAGACTTTAGAAGTCACGAGCCACATCGACGTGGGCGGCGAGCCAGACGGCCTTGCATGGGCAAGCCGGCCATAGGTCTCAAGGAGACCTTGGGAGTGAAGAATCAGGTTGTCCCACTCTTGCTGTGCACACCACCCCCTTGTGGATCTTTTTTGGCAACTGCTTTCTCACGAAGCGCCGTGCAAGGAGAGAGGTTGCTGAACAAAAGCTACGACCAGCGCGCGTCGATCATTGCGCTCGGCCTTGACAAACTTGAAGCCCTTGCGGGTCGGATCAATGGTGATGCACGAAATATATGGTGGGGCTTAATGATTCAACCGCGACGGCGGCGGGCTTTACAGGCTGCGGAAAAAGTCGGTTTCGAGCGAAAGCGTAGCCCTCAGCGGCTAAAGCCGTACTGATTCTAGATTGGTTACGTACGGCCTGAAGGCCGTACCCTTCAAAGAACTTGGGTTTTTCCGCAGCCTGTTAAGCAGGGTGTATGAGAACTCGAGGAGCAAACATCAGGGCGGAGAAATTCGAGAGCGGGCAAGAGAGGCAGGGGCTAAAGCCCGACATATTCTCAATCGTTTACGGCCCGACTAAAGAGGCTGCGGAAAAAGTCGACACCTAGCGAAATCGCAGCCCTCAGCGGCTAAAGCCGTATTGATTCTACAGTTGTTACGTACGGCCTAAAGGCCGTACCCTTCAAAAACCTGGGTTTTTCCGCAACCTCTAAAGT
>Ga0302324_100009808_pt1 | contig 19955 bp, 18 predicted proteins | sample Palsa_T0_1_FD_201949 | JGI IMG/M metagenome (GOLD analysis project Ga0302324, IMG submission 201949) | Peat permafrost microbial communities from Stordalen Mire near Abisko, Sweden - Palsa_T0_1 | ecosystem: Environmental > Terrestrial > Soil > Palsa > Peat permafrost | place: Sweden: Abisko...
TCCGCCGCGTCCGCCAGACGCTGATGGCGACGAACCTGGCCGCCGGGAGCCTGTGCGCCTGGCAGGTCCCGCCGGAGCGGCTGAACGAGGCCTTCGACTGGCTCTTCCGAGTCGACCCGTTCTCGGGGCACGTCGTGATCCGCACCACCGACGCGGCGACCGCGGGCTCGAACTATCGGCTCTGGACGACGCTCAAGGTCCCGCAGGGGTACGACATCGCGAAGTACGCGCGCTTCCTGGCCGAGCGCATCGGCGCCGAGGCCTACCGGCTGATGCCCGCCAAGCGGCTCTTCGCGTTGGGAGTCGGACACGTCCGCCGGCGCGGGCTGACGCCCGGCGCGCGCGCCGAGGTCCTGGCGGAGGTCACCGACACCGGGATCGTCGCGCTCGACGAACGCGAGTGGCGCGTGCTGAGCGCGATCAAGCGCGAGTTCGCGCCCGAGGAGATCGGGCCCGACCCCTGGCGCGCGCGCGCGGCCGAGGCCGGCGTCTCGCTCGAAGAGTTCGCGCGCGTCGGCGCCGCGCTCGACGCCAAACGCGTGATCGGGCGCTTCTCGACCTTCCTCGAGCACGTCAAGCCGAACGCCGCCGCCGGCGGCGCGAGCGTGACGCGCTACAACGCGCTCTTTCACTGGAAGGTCCCCGCCGGTCGCGAGATCGACGCCGGGCGCGAGATCGGCCGGCACTACATCATGACCCACGCCTACTGGCGCGAGGGCGGCCCCGAGTTTCGCGGCGTCAACGTCATGGGCGTCGCACACGGCACCGAGAAGGAGACGGTCCTGGCACACAAGGCGGCGATCGACGAGCACCTGCGCGAGGCGGGGATCGACTTCGCGTACACCAACGTCTTCTGGGGCGGCCGCAGCGAGATCAAGCCGTCGGAGATCGCGCCGCAGGCGTTCGTGGACTTCTGCCTCGCCCAAGGGATCGATCCGGAGACGATGCGCTGATGCGCCGCCTGTTCGCGACAGCCGCGCTCGTCGCACTGGCGCTCACCGGCTGCACGAAGGTTGGAGAGGGTACGGCGAGCGGGCCCAGTGCGGCCCACCTGGATCAGCTGACGATCTCGACCGCCGCCGACCCGCGCAACCTCAACCCGGCGCTGGCCTCGGCCGTCCCCGTGCTCGAGCTTTCGGCCTTCATGTACTCGTACACCGTGGTCTACGACAACCACAGCCACCCGGTCGCCGACGCCGTGCGCGAGATCCCGACGATCGCCAACGGCGATGTCGCCCGCGACGGCTTGACGATCCGCTACAAGCTGCGCCCGAACATGAAGTGGACCGACGGTCAGCCGCTGACCTGCCGCGACCTGCGCTTCACCTGGCAAGTGATGATGAACCCGAAGAACAACGTGGTCACGACCGACGGGTGGAAGGACATCAAGGACGTCGACTGCAGCGACCCGCTGGTCGCCGTGGTGCACATGAAGCAGGTCTACGCGCCGTATCTGCAACAGCTCTGGAGCCTCAACGGCAACGGCCCGATCCTGCCCGAGCACGTCCTGGCCAAGTACAACGACGCCAAAGGTAGCTTCAACACGGCGCCCTACAACGCGGCGCCGACCGTCACCAGCGGCCCGTACACCTTCCTGTCGTGGGAGCGCGGCAACGCCGTGCGCATGCAGGCGAACCCGAACTACTACCTCGGCAAGCCGCACATCGGGCAGGTGATCTACAAGATCATCCCCGACCAGAACACGCTCGCCACGCAGGTGCAGACGCACGAGGTCGATCTGGCCTGGAACCTGCAGCCGGCCTCGGAATCGGAGCTGCAGCAGACGGTGGGCGTGCACGTCGTCGCGCCGGTCGTCTACATCTTCGACCACATCGACTTCAACGAGCACCGCCCGCTCTTCGCCGACGTGCTGGTGCGACGCGCGTTGACCTACGCGATCGACCGCCCGACGCTGCTCGACAAGATCCGGCACAACCTGGGCGAGCTCAGCGCGACCTTCCTCGATCCGACCCTCTATCCGGACGCGCAGGACCCGCACGTGGTGACCTATCCGTACGATCCGGCCAAAGCCCGAGCGCTGCTCGATGGCGACGGGTGGCACGTCGGGCCGGGCGGGATCCGAGTGAAGAACGGGAAGCGGCTGACCTTCCAGATCTCGACGCAGACCGAGTCCGACCAAGGCAAGGCGATTCAGACGCAGGTCCAGGCGTATTGGCACGCGGTCGGCGCGGATGCGGAGGTCAAGAACTACCCGACCCCGCTGTTCTTCGACAATACCGCGAACGGGATTTTGCAGGGCGGTAAGTACGATGTGGCGTTCTTCGCCTGGATCGGCGCGGCCGACATCGACAACGCGGCGATCTACTCCGGCCACAACTTCGCGCCGCACGGCCAGAACGCGCTCTTCTGGAACAACCCGGTCGCGACGAAGGCGATGGAGGCCGCAAACCTCACCGTCGACGAGAAGAAGCGCATCGCCGACTACCGCATCGTCCAGGAAGCGTTCGCGCAGGATGACCCGTCGATCATCCTGTGGTTCCGCAAGGACCTCGAGGCCTACACCGACGCGCTGCAGGGCTTCACGCCGACGCCGGTGATCACGGTGCCCTTCTGGGACGTCGAGAACTACCACTACTGACGTGCGCGGGTTGACGCCGGCGCTGGCGTTTGCCACGGTCCTGACAGCCGGCACGATCTCGCACGCGCAGCCGGCCGACATCGGCGCGCGCCACCCGTGGACGCTCCCGCACGTGCTGCGCTATGCGACCGGCGAGGACGTCGTCGGTCTCAATCCCCACCTCAACCAGCAGTTGACGCTCTCGTATCTCAGCTCGCTGACGATGGCGTGGCTGCTGCGTTACGACGCGCACAACGTGCCCGTCCCCGAGCTGGCGCTGGCCGTTCCGTCGCGGGCGAACGGCGGCATCTCGGCCGACGGCCGTACGTTCACCTATCGGCTGCGGCACGACGCGCACTGGTCGGACGGCGTGCCGTTCACCGCGGCCGACGTCGTCTTCACCGCCCACGCCGTGTTGAACCCGGCCAACAACGAAGGGACCCACGTCGGCTTCGACCTGATCGAGCAGATCGCCGCGCCCGATCCGTTCACCGTCGTCGTTCGGCTGCGCCATCCCGACTCGGGGTTCCCGGTCAACTTCTTCAGCTCGGCCGGCGCGAACCCGTGCCTCTTACCCGAACACTTGTTGAGTGCGCTGCCGTCGATCAACGACGCGCCCTACAACGCGCTGCCGGTCGGGATCGGACCCTTCAAGTACGCCGTCTGGCAACGCGGCGACCGGGTCGAGCTGGTCCCCGATCCGCTCTATTTCGGCCGCAAGCCGAAGCTGCAGCGGATCGTGTTCGAGATCGTCCCCAACCGCGACACGGTGCTGACCCGCCTGACCACGCACGAGATCGACCTCTGGCTCCCTGTCCCGTCGGCCTACTACGACCGGGTGCGCGCGCTGCCGGGGATCGCCGTCCTGCGGCGGCCTTCCTACGGGTTCGAGCACCTGGACTTCGAGGTCGAGCACGGCCCGCTGCGCGACGTGCGCGTCCGGCGCGCGCTGCGCTTGGCGACCGACCGTGCCACGCTGCTGGCGAAGATCCGGCACGGCGTGGGGATCCTGCAAGAGGGCCTGTTCGGGCCGGGCCATCCGTACCACGTCGAGCTGCCGCGCGTGCCGTACGATCCGGCGGCCGCGAACCGACTGCTCGACGCCGCCGACTGGCGGCGCGGGCCGGACGGCGTCCGCGTGCGGGCGGGGGAGCGCCTCGAGCTGACGCTCGCGCTCGGCGCGGGCAACGCCGACAACGACGCCGCGGTCGAGTTGCTGCGCGCGTGGTGGAGCGCGGTCGGCGTCGCGCTCGACGTCAAGCGCTATACCTCGCCGCTGTTCTTCGCGCCCGCGCAGGCCGGCGGCATCCTCTACGGCGGACACTTCGACGTCGGCTACTTCTCGTGGTTCACCGGGCCCAACGGCGACGTGAGCAACCTGTACGCCTGCAACCGCGTCCCGCCGGCGGGGCAGAACGTCATGCGCTGGTGCGATCCCACCGCGGATCGCGCGATGGAGCGGTTTGGCCGCAGCTACGACGAAGCACAGCGGCAGGCCGACGCGCGGACGATCCAGGAGCGGATCGTAGGAGACGTGCCGACGATCGTGACGCTGGCCCGCGAGGACGTCTTCGCCTATAACGACGACCTGCGCGGCTTTCATCCCAACAACGTCTCGGCGTTCGACGACCTCGTCGACGCCGACATCTAAAGGAGAGCACCGGTGAAACGCTGGTTGGCTACGGTCCTGATCGTCACGTCGTTCGCCGGCTGCGCGCCCGCCGGTCCTTCGCAGAGCTCGTCGTCCGTCGCGGCGACGACCGACGCGGGCGGGCGCCATCCGTGGACGATCCCGCACCAACTGCGCTACGCGACCGCGGAAGACATCGCCGGCCTCAATCCGCACCTCGTACAGCAGAACGTCGTGAGTTACATGTCTTCGCTGACGATGGCCTGGCTCGTCAAGTACGACCACGACAATCGCCCGATCCCCGAACTCGTGACGGTCGTCCCGACGCAGCAGAACGGCGGGATCAGCGCGGACGGGAAGACGATCACCTGGCACCTGCGGCACGGGGTGAAGTGGTCCGACGGTGCGCCGTTCGACGCCGATGACGTGGTGTTCTCGACCAAGACCGTCCTCAACCCGGCCAACAACGAGGTCAGTCGCGACGGCTGGGACCTGATCACGAAGATCGACGAGCCCGACAAGTACACCGTCATCTACCATCTGCGCAAGCCGTACGCGGCCTACGTCCCGAACTTCTTCGGATCGGCGGGCGCCAACCCGTGCGTCCTGCCCAAGCACCTGCTCGCCACGCTGCCGAACATCAACAATGCGCCCTACAACGCGCTGCCGGTCGGGATCGGACCGTTCAAGTACGCGAGCTGGAAGCGCGCCGACTCGGTCGAGTTGGTCCCGAATCCGCTCTACTTCCGTGGGCAGCCGAAGCTGCAGCGGATCGTCTTCAAGATCATCCCCGATCGGAACACCGTCACGACGCAGCTGCAGACGCACGAGATCGACCTATGGACGCCGGTCGCGGCGGCGTACTACGACCGCGTCCGCGCGATCCCGGGTGTGACGGCGCTGCGGCAGCCGAGCTACTTCTTCAGCCACATGGACTTCCAGAATCAGCATCCCGGAGTGAGCGATCCGCGCGTGCGGCAGGCGTTGCGCTTCGCCATCGACCGCCGCCAGCTCATCGAGAAGGTGCGCCATGGGCTCGGGATCATTCAGGACACGCCGATCTCGCCCAAGAACCCCGCCTTCGACCCGCACATCCCGACCGTGCCGTTCGATCTCGCCCGCGCCAACGCGCTGCTCGACCAGGCCGGCTGGAGCCGCGGCCCTGACGGGATCCGCGCCAAGGGCGGCCACAAGCTCGTGTTCGACTTCGCCACCTCGAGCGGGACGCCGGACAACGACACGATCATCGAGCTGATCCGCGCCAACTGGCAGAAGATCGGGGTCGGTATCAGCGTGCAGCACTATCCGGCCGCGCTGCTCTTCGCGCCCTACGCCAGCGGCGGCATCGTCCTGGGCGGGAAGTGGGACATCATCATCTTCCAGTGGGGCGGCGACGTGATCGGCGACCTGAAGAACCTGTTCGCCTGCACGTCGTTCCCACCCAACGGTCAGAACGACCCGCGCTACTGCAACCCGCAGGTCGACGTCGCAATGGCGCACTTCCAGGCGCTCTACTCCGTCAAGGCACGCCAGCCGTACGACGACATCGTGCAGCAGCACCTCTACACCGACGTCCCCGACGCCATCATGTGGATCAACGAGGACATCTACGCCTACAACACCGACCTCACCGGCTTCCACCCCAACCAGGTCACCCCGTTCGACGACTTCATGAACGTCGACATCTAAGCTGGCTCGCGCTCGCGGGCGGCGAGGACGAGCGCGGTGCCGAGCGCGAGGCAGCCCAGGAGCGGGAAGGCGCGCAGCGCGCTCCAGGTGGGCTGCTGCGCCGTTAGCCCCGCGGCGCGTTGCTCGTCGGCCCAGACGGCGCTCGCGTCGGCGTTCGCGGGTGCGCGGTAGGCGGGACCGAGTGCGTCGGGCCAGACCGGTGCGGGCGCGCGCTGCGCGAGCGGTACTGCGACGAGCGCGAGCAGCGCCAGCGCCGCGAACGGCGCGAGGTCGACTCGTCGCATGGGGCCTGAACCGAGGGCGACGAAGGCGGCCGCGACGGCGAATCCTTGGGCGATGATCGCGGCCTGCGCGCCGGGCCGCTGCGCCAGGCCGAACGTATCGGTGAGGACGAGCGCGGCGGCGACGCCGGCCCAGATGCGTGCGGCGCCGCGTGCGCGCACGCCGAGGATCGCGAGCGGGAGCAACTCGACGACGAAGTCGTGCTCGTGGAAGAAGGGCACCGCGAGCGGCAGCGCGGCGAGCGCGACCAGCGTGCCGTCGAGCGGGCGCAGCCGCGCGCGCACGGTGACGAACACGACCGCGGCGAGCGCCGCGACCACGCAGGCGAGGCCGACCGCGCCGGCCGCTGTTGCCGTCGCGCCGGCGTCCCAGGCGATCGCGGCCGGCGTGTACTGGATCGCGACGAAGCGTTCGGCGGCGCCGTGCGCGGCGAGTCGCCGCAGGTACGTCGCGACGTCGGGCGCGGCCAGCAGCGTGAGTCCTGCGAAGGTGGCGAACCCGAGCGCGGCGGCGCCGAGCGCGCGGGCGTCGCGCAGCCGCGCCGCGAGTACCAGCGCGAGGTTCGGCTGGATGGCGGCGATCAGCGTCGCCAGCGCCGCCGGGACGAGCGCACGGCGCTCGTAGGCGAGCAGCGCGACGGCGATCCCGCCGGCCGAGAGCAGCGCGGCTTGTCCGAGCCCGAGGTCGCTGGTCGTCGGCCCGGCGAAGAGCGCGAGCGCGAACCCGGTCAGCAGCACGCGCACGTCGCGCGTCCCGGCCAGCGCCTGCGCGGCGAGCACGAGCGCGGCGAGCGCCACGGCGAGCAGCACCGTCCACAGCCGCACGGCGAGCGCGAACGGCAGCCGCGCCAGCGCGCCGAAGAGCGGCAGCGCCGCTGCCGGTCCGACGTAGGGCAACAGCTCGTCGCGTCCGGCCGCGACGCCCGGGATCGTGCGCTCGACCGACCAGACCGCGCGCGACCACGGATCGCCGCCCGCATCCCAGACCGCGCCGGCCGCGTAGTACGCCTCGAAGTCACGCCCGAACGGACCTTGCGTCGGCGGCGGCCGCCAGGCGGTGAAGGCCAGCGCTCCCGCCAGCAGCGCAAGCGCGAGCGCGCTACGTCGCAGCGTAGAGCCCGAGCCGCTCGATGCGCCCAGCGTTGCCCATCACGTAGGCGACGCCGCCGGGGAAACGCGCCTCGTACGCCTCGGCGTAGACCACCGGCGCCGGGCCGCCGACGGCCGGCGTGTAGCGCGCGTCGAGCCCGGCGAGCGACGCGCCCAGCGCGACGTCTCCCGGCGAGAGCCGCAGCGAACCGTAATCGCGCGCGGCCAGGCCCGGCGCACGGTCGGCCTTCGGCACGTAGTACTCCAGCGCGATCAGCGTCCCGTCGGAGTAGAAGAGGCTCAGGAAGCGGCGTGCGCCGTCCTCGCGCGCCGCATAGCTGTGCCAGCCGCGCATCGGATACGAGAAGGCGACGCCGTACTCACGCTCGACGTCGGTGCGGGTCGTCGTCCCGAGTGTGAAGACGAGCCGGTCGCTGGTCAGCACGACCGGACGGTCGAGCGGGGCCGGTGGGACATTTTGCCGCGCGCGGTTGCGCTCGTAGACCTGGGCCAGGATCTCGACCGCGCGCTGCATCGCGAAGTCCGGCGCGCGCTCGTCGTCACTCATCGCTGCAGCTCATCGATGGATCGTCGCCGAGGCGCCGGCGAGCGCGAGGAGCGCGACGGCGAAGTAGCCCAGGCCGGTGGCAATCCGTTGACGCGGCGTCAGTCCCGAGGCGCGCGGATCGAGCTGCCCGTGCCAGAGCGCGCGCAGCCGCGGCCACGCCGCGAAGGCGATGAACAGCAAGAAGATCAGGCTGAACGGGCTGCGCGCGAAGAGCAGCATCCAGGCCGCGAACAGCGGGATGCCCAGGTACCACAGCCGCGCGTCGATCGCGCCGGCGATCGCCCCGCCGTCGAACGGCGGCAGCGGGATCAGGTTGAAGAAGTTCAGGAAGAAGCCGATGTACGCGCAAGCGATCCAGAACGGGTCGCCGCGCTCGACCCCGTAGCCCCAGCAGACCGCCGCCGCCCCGATCCCGAAGATCGGTCCCGCGATCGCGGCCGCGACGTTTTGCGCCGGCGTCCCGCCCGGCGCGGCGGTGAACGCGCCCAGCCCCGGGATGAACATCGGCCAGCGCGCCTGGACACCGAAGTTCCGCCAGGTCAGATAGTGGCCCATCTCGTGGACGAAGATCATCGCGACGAAGACGATCGCGATCTTCCAGCCCCCGAACAGGAGCGCGTAGACCCAGATCGAGAGGAAGATCGAGCCGAAGGCCAGCAGCTTGGGCACGAACAGCAGCCACTTGAGCGACGCGAGCGCGAGCAGCGCACCCTTGAAGAGGGCGAAGAACTTCGCCCCGAGCGCGGCCAGGCCGACGGCCACGCCACCGACGGTCTTAGCGGCGCGCCCTTGGTTGTTCTGCCGCGGCTGGCGGAGCCGCTCGTCGTCGTGCATCTCCCGGTGATTCTCGCTCCACCCGCCCCGCTCCGTGAATGGCGCCCACAGTTGCCGCCTGGCGAGCTGCGCTCGATCTCGCTGCACTGGACCGGCGGCGACTACGCGGCCGTCTTTCCAGCCTATCACTTCTGCCTGACCGGCTCGCGCGAGCTGGTCGTCCACCACACGCACGACTTGCGGTCGAACATGCGCGACGTGCGGCTCGCGCCCGAACTCCCCTATGCGGCGCACACGCGCGGGCGCAACAGCTGGTCGATCGGCTTGGCCGTGGCGGCGATGCAGGACGCGCAGCCCGACGACTTCGGCGCCGCGCCGGTCACCCCGGAGCAGCTCGAAAGCTTGTGCCGCCTCGCGGCGACGTTGGCGCTCGCCTACGCGATCCCACCGGCGGCGATCCGGACGCACGCCGAAGCGGCGTTGGCGGACGGCTACTTCGGCGCCCGGACCGACGAGCGCTGGGACATCGCGCGTGTGCGTCCAGCGCCTGAGCGGCTGGTCGCAGCCGAGGCGACCGCGACCGGCGATTGGTTTCGCACCCGGATTACCGCCCTGCTCGCCGACGCGCCGGAACCGTGATCGTGTCGAAGAAGGGCGGCATCATCGGGGTCTCGGATCACGGCGGCTGGGCGGTGTTGGTGACCGTGGCGCGCGATGGGACGCTCCTCGACCGCCGCCGCGTCGAACTGGTGGACGAGAGCCTGCCGGCTCTTCCGCATCACCATGAAGGCCAGTTGCTCCCGATGGACGAGGCCGTGGCCCTGGTCGAGCGGGTGCGCGCTTCGGCGGAGCAGCATGCGGTCCGTGCGCCGGACGCGGCGGCGATGGCGGTGCCACACATCCTCGGCATCGCCCTTCGCCGTCGTCCGCCGCTTCCGGCCACGATCGCCGAGCGCATCACGGACTACCGCGCGCGAAACGTCGCCGACTGGGTGATGTACCGCAACGCTCTCGCTGCCGCCGCCCAGGCGCGCGGTTGGCCCATCCATTGGTACGACGCGAAGGTCGTGTTAGGATCGGCGGGCCGGGCGTTGCACGTCGACGACTTCGAGGCGCACTTTCTGCAGATGCGCCGGGCAGTCGGGCCGCCATGGAACCAGGATCACAAGCTCGCCATGGCGGCGGCCATCGTCACGGCGACGGAGCTTTCGGAATGAGTACGCGGATCGTCATCTTGGGCGGAAGCTTCGCCGGTATCGCGGTCGCGCGGCGGCTGGAACGGCGGCTGCGCGCCGACGAGGCGGAACTGGCGCTGGTCAGCCACGAGAACTTCACCGTCTTCACGCCGATGCTGCCCGAGGTCAGCTCGGGCGGCCTCGAGCCGCGCCACATCGCCACCCCGGTGCGCGCGCAGCTGCGGCGCACGACCTTCGTGCTGGGCGAGATCACCCGCATCGACCTCGCGGCGCGCGAAGTCGCAGCACGGCACGTCATCACCGGCGGGCTCACCACGCTGTCCTTCGATCAGCTCGTCTTGGCGCTGGGCAGCGTCACCTCGACCTTCGGCATCCCCGGCGTCGAGGAGTACACGCTTGCGCTCAAGACGCTCGAGGATGCCGAGACGCTGCGGAACCGGATCGTCGCGGCGCTCGAACAGGCCGTCGTCACCCCTGCCGGGCCCGAGCGCGAGCGGCTGTTGACCTTCGCGGTCGTCGGCGGCGGCTATACCGGCTGCGAGTGCGCCGGCGAGTTGGTCGACCTGTTCCGCTCCATCGTCCCGTTCTACCGGCCGTTGCAGTTGGCCGACGTGCGGATGGTGCTGATCGAGGCGGGCCACACGCTGCTCTCCGACCTGCCTCCGCAGATGGGCCGCTACACGACCCGCAACTTGACGCGACGCAAAGTCGAGCTGATCCTCGGCGACGGTGTCGCGCGCATCGATGCGGGCGGGATCGCGCTGCAGTCGGGGCGGATGGTGCCGGCGGCGACGATCGTCTGGAGCGCCGGCGTGCGGCCCTCGCCGGTGCTCATGGGTCTGCCCGGCCTCGTCCACGCGCGCAACGGCGGCATCGTCGTCGGTCAGGACTTCCGGGCGTTGGGCTGTCCCGACGTGTGGGCGTTGGGCGACTGCGCGTGGATCCCGACCAAGCCCGACGCGCAGCAGAGCGACCGCAGCGCGTGGTATCCGGCGACCGCGCAGCATGCGATTCGCGAAGGGCCGGCGCTGGCCGACAACCTGGTCGCGACGCTGCGCGGCACGCCGACCAAACCGTTCTACTTCACCGCGCTCGGTACGATGGCGTCGCTCGGCGCGCGCACCGGCGTCGCCGCGCTCCCGGGCGGGATCGTTCTGACCGGCTTCCTGGCCTGGTTCCTGTGGCGCACGTACTATCTCGCTCGCCTGCCGGGGCTCGACCGGCGCTTCCGAGTCACCATCGACTGGACGCTCGGGTTGCTCTTCCGGCGCGACATCGCCGAGCTGCGCCTCTACACGGAACGCAGCCCGCTTGACAGTCAGCGAAGCGACGGCTAATCTATAACTATGTTTTTAGTTATGGCGCTCATCGGCGCTCCGTTCCACGCGGAGCCGGCGATCGCGGCCGGCCAAACGGTGGCTGTCCACGACATCGACGGGCGGATTCGGGTGCGGGTTGGTTCGCGGTTGATCGTCGATGCCCGCAAGCACGCCGAACGCAGCGATCCGAACGCGGTCGTCGTGCGGGTCGAGCCGGGGCCGAGCGGCGTCGTCGTCTGCGTGCGCTATCCGCCTGACACGCAACGCAGCTGCGCCGACCGCGTGGACGGGCCGGGGGAGGACGACACGCACGTCGACTTCGACGTCACCGTGCCGGCCGGCATTGCCGTGGTGGCGAGCAACGTGAACGGCGCGGTCGACGTCGTCGCCGACGGCCGCGCCAGCGTGTCGAGCATCAACGGCGGCGTGCGCGTCGAGGCGCGCGACGTCGACGCGGCCACCACGGTCAACGGCTCGGTCCGGGTGCGCATCCGCGAGCGTTCGACGACGCCGCTGCGCGCGACGAGCGTCAACGGGCCGGTCGAGGTCGATTTGCCACCCGGGAGCGGTGTCACCCTCGACGCCGGCACCCTCAACGGCGACATCGACGCCGGCAGTCTGTCCGTCGAGCGGCCGCCGTTCGGACCGGGTGCGCACGTCCACGGCGTGATCGGCGATGGCGCTCGGCCGGTCTGGTTGCACTCGGTGAACGGCTCGCTCATCCTGCGGCGCTGAGGCGCCGCGACGTTACCGCCAGGGGTCGTCCGGGCCGGCGGTGACGTTGCCGTAGAGCGTCTCGGCGGCCGGATACGGTTCGGCCTCGACCTCGTCGGTGGCGCGGTTGACCTCGTCGGCGATCTCGCGGCGCATCGCGCGCGTTTGGACGGCCGTCACGACGCCCGCTTCGATCAGCGCCGCTTCGAACTTCGGTACCGGATCGTCGGGCCGGCGCTGCTCGACCGTGTCGCGCGTGCGGTAGGTGCGGTCGTCATCGTCGGTCGTGTGCGAGAGGAAGCGGTAGCAGTGCGACTCGACCAGCACCGGTCCATTCCCGGCGGCGGCGTGCTCGCGCGCGGCGCGCACGGTGGTGTAGACCGCGATCGGGTCCATCCCGTCGCAGCTCATCCCGCGCATGCCGTAGCCCTCGGCGCGCGCGACGACCTCCGGGACGCGCATCTGCTTGGAGACGTGCGTCGAGATCGCCCACTCGTTGTTCTCGCACAGGAACAGGACCGGCAGCGTGTGGACGGCGGCGAAGTTCAGCGCCTCGTGCCACTCGCCTTGGCTGGTCGCACCCTCGCCGAATTGGCAGAAGACGACCCGGTCGGGCGTGCCGGCGCGGGCGAGCGCCCACGCGGCGCCGACGGCGTGCGTGCACTGCGCGGCGATGATCGAGGAGATGGTGGCGATCCCGAGCGCTTTCGCGGTGACGTGGTTGATGATCGAGCGGCCGCCGGTGGTATCGCCGGCGCGTGCCAACTGCGAGCGGAAGACGTCGGTCAGCGGGAAGCCGACCGCGAGCACGAGCCCGGTGTTGCGATAGTACGGGTAGAGCAGATCGCGGCCGCGCTGGAAGGCCAGCCCGGTCCCGGCTTGCACCGCCTCATGACCTTCGGACCCCATCGCGATCCCGATTTTGCCCTGGCGGTTGAGCTGGAACCCACGCGTGTCGACGGCGCGCTGGGTCAGCATGTCGCGCAAGAGCTTCAGGAGCTGCTCGCGGGTCAGGCTCGGGTCGGTCGCGGTCATCGTCGCCCGACCCCTTCCGGCGCGCTCGCAGCCGCACCTACCGAGCGGTCGGGCGGGGAACCGGAGCATCCCTTCGGAAAGGACGCGCGATGCGAATCGCTCCTCTCTTGTTGACGGCGGCGTGGCTGGCCGCGGCCGGCCTGCCGACTCCGAGCCCTGCCGCCGCGCCGGCCACCCACGCGCCGCACGGGCGCCCGGCGCACCCGGCCGCGAAGCCGACGCCGGTTCCGCCGACCTTCACCTTCCGCGCGGTCGGCCCGGCGGCGTCCGGCGGCCGCGTCTCCGCGACGGCGGGGAGCGACCGCGACCCGAAACTGTACTACGTCGGCGGCGCCGCCGGCGGGGTCTTCAAGTCGACCGATGCCGGGACGTCGTTCGCACCGGCGTGGGACGGGCCGCGCTTCGGCGCGATCGGTGCGCTCGCGGTCGCGCCCAGCGATCCGAACGTGGTCTGGGCCGGGACGGGCGAGGCGAATCCGCGCAACGACGTCTCGTACGGCGACGGCGTCTACGTCTCACACGACGGCGCGAAGCACTGGAAGCACGTTGGGCTCGTCGCGAGCGCGACGATCGCGCGGATCCTCGTCGACCCGCACGACCCCAATCGTGCGCTGGTCGCGGCGCTCGGCAACCCGTGGAAGGACAGCGACGCGCGCGGCGTCTATCGCACCGTCGACGGCGGGCGCAGCTGGACCCGCACGCTCGCGCTGGGTCCCTCGAGCGGCGCCGCCGATCTGGCCTGGAACCCGAAGGCGCCGCGCACCATCTTCGCCGCGATGTGGCAGTTCCGCCGCCAGCCGTGGATCTTCTCGAGCGGCGGCCCGGCCGACGGACTCTATCGCTCGCGCGACGGTGGCGTGACTTGGACGAAGATCGAAGGCCACGGCTGGCCGACCGATCTGCTCGGGCGCATCGGCGTCGCCGTCGCGCCGAGCGATCCGCGCCGCGTCTACGCGGTCGTGCAGTCGCACCAGGGGACGATCTGGCGCTCCGACGACGGCGGCGACACGTGGAAGCGGACGTCGAGCAGCTCGCTCCCCGAGCAGCGGCCGTTCTATTTCAGCCACTTGGCGGTCGATCCGACCAACGAAAACCGCATCATCTCGCTCTCGATGTACATGACCGTCTCGACCGACGGTGGGAAGACCTGGAAGCACCTCGAGGGATACCTGCACCCCGACAACCACGCGATCTGGTGGTCGGCCGATGGCCGGCGTCTGCTCGAGGGCAACGACGGCGGCGTCGTGCTGAGCCGGAACGGCGGCGCGAGCTGGGACTTCATCGACAGCCTGCCGCTGGCGCAGATCTACCACGTCGGTTTCGACGACGAAGACCCGTACGTGATCTGCGGCGGGCTGCAGGACAACAGCTCGTGGTGCGGGCCGACGACCCCCCGCAACGGCGTCGGGTTGTTGAACCGCGACTGGTTCGCGATCGCCGGCGGCGACGGGATGTTCGCCATCCCCGATCCGCTCGACACGAACCTGATCTGGACCAACACCCAGGACGGTATCCTCGGCATCTACGACCAGAAGGCGCGCCAGAGCATCGACGTCACGCCCTATCCGCGCGACGTCTTCACCTCGCGTGAGTCCTATGCGCGCTCACCCTACCGCTTCAACTGGAACGCGCCGCTGGCGTTTTCGTCCGACGGCAAGACGGCGTACTTCGGCGGCAACGTCGTCTTCGCGACGACCGATCGTGGTCGCCACTGGAGCGCGATCAGTCCGGACCTGACCCGCAACGAGAAGGAGCATCAGCAGGTCTCCGGCGGCCCGATCTCGCTCGACGTCTCGGGCGCGGAGTACTACGATACGACGCTGGCGATCGCGCCGTCGCCGCTGGACGCGCAGACGCTGTGGGTCGGCACCGACGACGGTCTGGTGCAGCTGAGCCGCGACGGCGGCGCGCATTGGCGCGACGTGCGCCCGTCGGGGTGGCCGAAATACGGTCGCGTCGAGACGATCGACGCCAGCCCGTTCGCGGCCGGCACCGCCTTCGTGCAGCTCGACCGCCACGACCTCGGCGACGACGCGCCGTATGCCTATGTGACCGACGATTACGGCGCGACCTGGCACGCGATCGCGTCGAACCTGCCGGCCGACGCGCCGGTGCGCGTGCTGCGCGTCGATCCCCATTCGGCGAACGTGCTCTACGCCGGCACCGAGAACGGACTGTGGATCTCCTACGACCGCGGCGGCCGCTGGGAACAGGTGAAGGACGGGCTCCCGGCCGTCCCGGTGTACGACCTGCACGTGCAGCCGCGGACGAATGACTTGTTGCTCGCGACGCATGGGCGCGGTTTCTTCGTCCTCGACGATGCGACGGCGTTGCAGCGGCTCCCCGCGGCGCGCCAGGCCGGCGTCACCCTGTTCCCCGTTCGGACCGCGACGCTGTGGGCGTCGTTTCCGTCGGTCGAACCCGGCGACGGCGGCTCGATGCCCTCGAACTTCTTCGTCGGGCCCGGCGCGCCCGGCGGTGCGCTGCTGACCTTCTATCAGCCGGCGCCGGCGAAGCAGCGACCGTGGATCGAGATCGTGGCCGCCGACGGCCACGTCGTGCGCACGCTGCGCGGCTCGTACGTCACCGACGACGGTCCGAAGTACTGGATCCCCAACGGCACCGGTTTGGTGCGGGTCAACTGGGACGGGACCGAGGACGGCCCGGTGCGTTGGAACGGGACGAGCGTGCAGAACATGGGCCCGCTCTCGGGCGCCGAAGCGCTGCCCGGGACGTACCTCGCGCGGCTGCACCGCGACGGCCACACCTACGAGCAGTCGTTCACCCTGGTCGACGATCCGCTGAGCCCGTTCACGGCCGAGCAGCGGGTCACGCGACACGCGTTCCTCGCCACGCTCTTCGGCTGGTTCGACGCCGTCGACCGCGCGCTCAACGCGATCGACGCCGCGCGCAAGACGGCGACGCCGCCACAGCGCGCGCGGCTGGCGGCGCTGCAAGCCGAGTTGACGGCGAACGACCTGCACGACGAGGACAGCATCGGCTACCCCGACCGCATCCGCGAGCAGATCGGCGGACTGATCGGGCAGCTCTCCGGCAGCATCCAGCCGCCGTTCGCGCAGCACGCGGCGGCGCTGGCGGCGCTGCGCCCCGACGTCGCCTCGGCGTTGGCCGACGCCGCGCGCGAACTGGGACCGCGCTTCCATGCGCCCCCGGTGGTCGCTCCGGCGCCGAGCGCATCGCCGGGGCCGTGAGCGTGGAGCCGCGGCGGCCGTACGACATCGATACGTTGACCGACGTCGCGCTGCGCGTCTTCGCCGAGCGCGGGTACGACGGCGCGTCGATGGACGATGTCGCGCGTGCCGCCGGTATCACCAAGGCGTCGATCTATCATCACGTCAGCGGGAAGGAAGCACTGCTCGAGCGCGGCCTCGGCCGCGCGCTCGACGCGCTGTTCGCGATCCTCGCGGAACCCGGGGCGCGCGACGGCCGGGCGCGCGAGCGGCTGCGTTTCATCGTGACCCGGGTCGCCGAGACGACGCTGCGCCTGCTGCCGGAGCTGTCGGTGCTCTTCCGCGCGCGCGGGACGTCGAAGAGCGAGCGGGGCGCGCTCGAGCGCCGGCGTGAGTTCGACCGCGTCGTGACCGAGCTGGTGCGAACCGCGCAGCGCGACGGCGACCTGCGCGCCGACCTCGAGCCGCGCTTGGTCGTGCGGCTGCTGTTCGGGATGTCGAACTCGGTCGTCGAATGGTATCGTCCCGGCGCCGCGCTCGACGCCGCGACGGTGACGAAGACGGTGCTCGGCATCGTCTTCGAGGGCATCGGTGCCGGCGGGCGCTGATTCACCGGCGCCGCCCGCAACGCTTGCCACCATGGTGCGCGAGATCGCGCGCCTCGGACTGCTCGGCTTCGGCGGTGTCGGCCCCCAGTCGTATCACCTGTTCGTCGTGCGCACGCGCTGGCTGAGCGCCGAGCAGTTCGCCGAGCTGGCCGGCGTCGGGCAGGCGCTGCCGGGCCCGAACACCGTCAACCTGGCCGCGATCTGCGGCGATCGGTGGTTCGGCCCGTTCGGTGCGCTGGCCGCGGTCGCCGCGCTGACGGTCCCGCCGACACTGATCGCGATCGCGCTGGCGGCCCTGCTCGTCCCGGTCGCCGGCGCGCCGCGCTTGGTCGCGATCGAGTGCGCCGTCGTCGCGGCCTGCGCCGGGCTCGTGCTGGCCACCGCGCTGCGAGTCTTCGCGACGATCGCTCAGCGGCGCGGCGCTGCCTTCGTGCTGGGCGCGGCGCTGACCGCGTTCATCACGCTGCGCTCGGCCGACATGCCCGAAGCGACGGTCGCCGCGATCGCGCTCGGGTTCGGCTTCGAGCTGCTGGCGACGAGGCGCCGGTGAACGGCGCGCTGCTGCTCGCGCTGGCGTTGCGCTTCGCCGGGCTCTCGTTGATCGCGTTCGGCGGCGCGACCGCGCTCATCCCGACGATCCGCGTGCAGGTCGACGCGACGCACTGGTTGACGCCGACCGGCTTCACCGAGTCGATCGCGCTCGCGCAAGCCGCGCCGGGACCGAACCTGTTGCTCGTCCCGCTGGTCGGCTGGCACGTCGCCGGGATCGCCGGCGCGGCCGTCGCGCTGCTCGCCTTCGTGACTCCGTCGTCGGTCCTGGCGGTCGTCGGGGCGCGCTTCCTGCTCGTCCACGAGACGACCCGGCCCGTCATCGCGCTGCGCTGGGCGATGCGGCCGGTCGCCGGCGGCTTGATGCTCGCCTCGAGCCTGGCCGTCTTCGCCAGCAGCGCCCGCGCTTGGCCGGCGCCGCAGCCCTGGATCGTCGCGGCGCTGGCCGTCATCGCGCTGCTGACCGCCGCCGCGACGCTGCGCTGGAAGCTGAACCCGCTGGCCTGGATCGCCATCGCCGCCGTGCTCGGCGCCGTCGTCCCGCTGCCCTGAGTGTTAAACACTTAGCGCCATGGAGGGCGCTCTATCTCGGCAGCCTAGTCGAGTCGTCTAGCAATAAAACTAAGCTCGTCGGGCGCTGGAAAGCTCGGATGCCGGGGTGAGACCGGTGCCAGCCGTGTTGCTGAGCTTGTTGCCTCGCCGGGGGCGATGGGGTATACTTCGGTCTGGCCTACCGTTTGGTAGGGAGAGGATCCGCAGCAATGTCCAGCACCGCCCAGACGCCCCAGCTCGTCGTCCCCGCCGGTGGGTTCGCGCCGTATCCCGAGGTCCCGCAGCCCAACATCTTTCCGATGGAGTGGCGGGTCGAGACGCCCAAGCTGGCCGAGCTCTACGAGCGCTCGAAGCGCCACGTCTGGAACCCGGCCGATCTCCCGTGGGAGACGCTGCGCGCCCAGGACTTCACCGAAGAGCAGCGCCTGGGGATCATGTACTGGTACGCGGTGCTGGCGAACTTCGACGGCTCGGGGCCGGCCGTGTTCGCCAAAGCGACGATCCACGCGTTCGAGACGCATCAGGAAGACCCGATCCGCAAATGCTTCTTCTCGATCACCCGCGACGAGATGAACCACGAGGAAGTCTGCCAACGCGTCATCCAGAAGCTCGTCCCGGGCGGCCCGATGGATTTCACGCCGACCAGCGAGCTCGCGCTCGCCGCGCAGAACAACATCGGTTGGCTCTACCACAACGGCGGCCGCTACTGGAGCGGCTACTCGAACTCGCTGGCGAAATATCCGCTCAGCGTGCTGTTCACCTCGTTCTTGATGGGCGAGGTCGCCAGCTCGACGCTGTTCTTCGGGATGTCGAAGAAGGCGACGAACCCGGTCTTCAAGGAGATCTTCGCCAAGGTCGGTCAAGACGAGGCGCGGCATCTCGCGATCTGCCTGACCGTGCTGGAGCGCGACTGGCCGGGGCTCTCCGATGAGTACAAGACGCTCATCACCAAGCAGTTGCGCGCCGGCTTCGTCTTCCTGAGCATGATCCTGTGGGAGCCGCCCAATCAGTTCTGGGAGATCCCGGACTACTTCTTGCCCAACCACCGCGTGCTGGTGCAGCACGCGCGCGACGCCGGCCTCGGCGTGCTGACCTACGACGAGCAGGCCGAGAACTGGCGCGTCGCGCTGGCACGGGTGCGCGCGATCGTCGGCGAGTGGGGGATCGCGTTCCCCGCCATCCCCGAGCTCGACCTCGACGGCGTCGACGTCAGCGACATCGGCCCCGAGGACATCATCCCGGTCTTCTAACCGACGGGCCGGGCATCACGGATTCGCGGCGACGTAGATCGTTACCGCCAGGGTGAGCACGATCGGCGCGACCGCGCGCCACAGGCGGATCGGCGCGATGCGGAACGTCATCCCCCGTCCCAGCTCGACCTGCAGGCCCGAGATCCAGCCGATGAGCCCGGCGACCTCGGCCAGCACCACGAAGACCAGCACGAGCGGGAGGGGTCGCGCGTCGTCGCGCGGCGGCGCGAGGGCGATGGCACAGCCGAGCACCACGACCACGGCCGCCACGATCCCTGGGGCGAGCCACAGCCAAAGCCGCGGGGCGAGGAGCCCGGGCCGGCCGTCGGCGCCGATGTGCAGCGGTACGCGCGCCGGGGCGTTCGACCAGCCGCGGGCGACGTGGCGCAGCATCAGCACCGTCGCGAAGACGGCCAGGGCGTAGGCGCCCGCAACGAACGGATCGCGAAACATCGCTCAGAGCGTCCTTGCGAGGGCGAACCCGCTGACGCCCTGGGGTTCGGCGGCGACGCGCTCGACGTCCTCGACGCGGGCGTAGCGGGGCGGATGAGCGAGGACGTCGGCGAGGAACGCGTCGACGTCGGCCGGCGCCCCTTCGACGTCGATCTCGAGCCGTTCACCTTCGCGCAGATTCCGCACCTGGCCGTGGACGGCGTGGCGCTGCGCGATCGCCAGCACCGTATCGCGAAATCCGACCGTCTGCACGCGCCCGCGCAGCCGCACGATCGCTCGCACGCGCTCGGCGGGGACGCGCTCGGAGCTCACGTCAGGACGGTCAGGTCGGCGCGCAGCACATCGCGGAACAGCGCGGCAGCGTTGAGCGCGACGACCGGCGGATCGTCGCGCTCGAAGGCGTCGCGCGTTTCGCGCGCGACCTCGGCGTCCATCTGGATCGGCGCGCCGCCGCCGATGCTGCGCGCGCGACAGGTCAA
>Ga0302324_100009809_pt1 | contig 19952 bp, 18 predicted proteins | sample Palsa_T0_1_FD_201949 | JGI IMG/M metagenome (GOLD analysis project Ga0302324, IMG submission 201949) | Peat permafrost microbial communities from Stordalen Mire near Abisko, Sweden - Palsa_T0_1 | ecosystem: Environmental > Terrestrial > Soil > Palsa > Peat permafrost | place: Sweden: Abisko...
GCTGCAGGCACTCGAGCGCTTACGAAGGACCTTTTATGGCAATAGCGCTAGCGAAGGACTTCAAAGAGTTCTTGAAGTCGTTAAACTCGAACAGCGTTGAGTACCTGCTGATCGGCGGATACGCCGCGGGCATTTACGGTCACATCCGGGCCACCAACGACCTGGACGTATGGGTCAACATGAGTCCCGAAAATGCGCAAAAAATTGCTCGCGCACTCCGCGAGTTCGGGTTCGCCGCAACGCTCTTAAGCCCCGATCTGTTTCTCACGCCAAACAATATTGTTCGCATGGGTGTGCCTCCGCTTCGGATCGAGATCCTCACCTCGATTTCAGGAGTGCAGTTCGACGTGTGCTACGCCGAAAAGGAAACGATCCAGATTGAGGAAATCCTGGTTCCGGTCATCAGCCTCTCTCGTCTGCGGGAAAATAAAGCCGCTAGCGGTCGATCAAAGGATCTCGCCGATCTGGATAATCTGCCCCGCTAAGCCCCGCGAAAATGGCTTCACGGCACCTCTCACGCCGTCCCCGTCTTGGTCAGCCACTTCCCACTATCCAGCACCCGCGGCGTGGTTTCAATCGCCACAACTTCTTCTAACTGCCCCGCATTCGCCGGCCGCAAATCTTTAAACTTCCGCGCCGAGGTCAGTACATTCTTTTCGAGAGATCCGACAGTCTGGTTGTACGTCTCAACCGTCTTGCCGATCGCTTCTCCCAACTTAGAAAAGTGCTGGCTCATGGTGAGCAATCGCGTGTAAAGCTCCTGGCCGGTGTCGCGAATTTTGTCCAGGTTCTCCATCACCGTTTGCTGGCGCCAACCGTGCGCCACAGTCAGCAGAAGCGTAATCAGCGTGACAGGCGTGGCAATCACCACACGCCGTTCCACGCCATAATCCAGCAGTGCCGGATCATACTCGAGCGCCGCGCTGAACAGCGATTCCAGCGGCAGGAACGCCACCACAAACTCCGGCGAGCCAGGCAGCCGCTCCCAATAGGCCTTCTCGCCCAGCGAACGAATGTGCGTCTTCACTTGCCCCGCGTGATCTTTAAGGTGACGGAGGCGGTCGGGTTCATGCTCCGCTTCAATAGCGCGCAGGTACGCTTCGAGCGAGACTTTGGCATCCACCACCACCATGCACTGATTCGGCAGATGCACAATCAGGTCGGGCCGCTGGTTCGTCTCGCCGAAGAGCGTTTTCTGTTCAAAGAAGTCGCAGTATTCGAGCATCCCCGCCAGTTCCACTACACGCCGCAATTGCATCTCACCCCAGCGCCCACGCTGGATGGGCGAGCGCAAAGCTGTCTTGAGCTGATCGGTCGATTGACGCACGCGTTCCTGCAATTGCGTGAGCGCGTTCACCTGCGCCGTGATCTCCGAATAGGCGCCGGCGCGGGTGCGCTCAATCGCTTGCACTTGTTCTTCAAAACGCCGCAGGGACTGGTTCACCGGTTCGACAAGATGCTGAAGCTGGTCCCGGCTGCGATCCAGGAAAAGTTGACTATTGTTTTGCAGCGCGTCGGAAGCAAGGCTGCGAAAGCGTTCTTCCAGTTGCTGCTGCGTTTGCGTGAGCAGGCGGAGCTGCGCTTCCGCATGGCGCGCCTGTTCGAGTTCCGAGGCTTGCCGCTCGGCTTGCGCGCGCGCCTCTATAGCCGTCTGCCGCCAGCGCCGCGCGTCCGATAACTGATAAGCCGCAAAAGCGACCGCCAGCAACAAGCACAGCGTCAGCAGGATTGCCAAGGCACTCATTTCTTGAACCCCGTTTCCGGTTTCCACGCCTCAAGCGTGTTGTAGACAATCGGGCAATATACCGCGCGATCCGGCATATGCCAGAGCCTGCTCAAAAGGGAGCCATTCCCCTTCACCAAGTGCGGAAACAGTTCACAAGTGTTAGGCCGCGCTTCGTAAACGGAGCAAAGATTTCCGTCCAGAAAAACACAGCCGTTTTCATTGCGCTTCAGAATCCGGCCTTCTTCTTCCGTCTCCTCTGTGTAATCGCGCAGAAAGGCGGAGATCTTGACGCGCAAAAACCGCGCCAGACGTTCGGCATCGCGCTCGGTGACCTGTGTCGTTGCAACGCGGCAGCAATTCGCGCAAGTTGTGCAATCGATTTTCGCCTCGATATCCTGCGCCATCGCTTTGAGGCGACGCTCGACAAACGTGTGGTGTTTCAGCCACGCGCGGAACTTCTTATTCTCCTCGCGCTGCTTTTCGCCAAAACGTTTGATCTGGACAAGATCGGTGAGCACTTCTTCCAGTATCGCAATAAATCATTCCGGGCAAGGTTTGTTCTTGGGCGAAGAGCGCGAAATCGGAGTAGACTCAAACGTGTGCTCGATCAACCGAAACACTCCTCTCCGCAATGTTGTCCACTTAAGCGAAAGGTTACAGATAGTGCCCCAACAAGAAGCTACCGGCAGCATCCCCAGGCGTCCCTTCGGCAAGTCTGGTCTCACGATTTCGGCGCTGGGATTCGGCGGCCACCATCTGGGCGATGCGGAAAGCGCGCAAGATGCCGCTCGTATTGTTTCGGAAGCGGTGGATGGCGGAATATCCTTTTTTGATAACTGCTGGGAGTATCATCGCGGCAAGAGTGAAGTGTGGATGGGTGGCGGGCTCAAAGGGAAGCGCGACAAGGTGTTTCTCATGACCAAGGCCTGCACACACGGGCGCGATAAGAACTTGGCTCTCCAAATGTTGGAGGAATCGTTGAATCGTCTGCAAACCGATCATCTGGATCTCTGGCAGATTCATGGTGTCTCGTTCGATAACGATCCTGAGCTTTTCATACGCCCCAATGGCGCGGCGGAAGCGCTTGAACAAGCGAAGCGACAAGGCAAAGTTAGATTTGTCGGCTTTACGGGTCATAAGAATCCAGCCATTCATTTGAAAATGCTCGCCACCGGCTTTCCGTTCGATTCGGTGCAAATGCCGTTGAACGCTTTCGACGCTACCTTTCTCAGCTTTCAGAGCAAAGTGTTGCCGGAACTGAACAAGCGAGGGATTGCCGTTCTCGGGATGAAACCGCTCAGTGGACATGGAGACGCTGTGCAAAAGGGCGTGTTAACCGCGGAGGAAGCGCTCCGTTATGCCATGAGCCTGCCGGTGACGACCACCATCACAGGGATGGAGAGTCTGGAAATTTTACGTCAAAATTTGAAAGTGGCACAGGGCTTTCAGCCGATGAATCCGCATGAGATGAAAGAACTAGAGGCGCGCTGCCGGCCCTATGCCGCCGACGGCCGCTTTGAGCTTTATAAAACATCGCTCAAGTTCGATAATCCTGAAGCTCGCCTGAGCCACCAATTCCCGCTGGACGACCAGCAGGCGGAGGTGAAAGAAATGATGAAGGCGACGGAAAATACCGGCAGAGCGTTTCCAAAGAATTAAAGATTCATGCAAATCAATGACGATGTAAGCAGACGAGTCTTTTTAGGGGCAATGGCAATGAGTGTAGCTACTACCGCAGCGGGCCAAACCGGCTCGGTTCCGCGTCGTAAACTTGGCAAAACCGATGTCGAAGTATCAGCCTTGGGAGTTGGTGGATTTCATCTGGGCGGCGCCAAAGATCAAGCGGAAGCGACTGAGATTGTTCACCAGGCGATGGATGCGGGGATTAACTTCTTCGATAACTGCTGGGAGTATCACGATGGAGTTTCGGAGGAGCGTATGGGGATCGCGCTCGAAGGGCGCCGCAAAGACGCCGTGCTGATGACCAAGGTGTGCACGCATGGGCGGGATAAGAAGGTGGCGATGCGCATGTTGGAAGAATCGCTTCGCCGGCTGCGCACGGACTATCTGGACGTTTGGCAAATTCATGAGGTGGTCTATTGGAACGATCCGGATTTGATCTTCGCTCCAGATAGAGCGGCGGAAGCATTATTAGAGGCGAAGAAACAAGGGAAGGTTCGCTTCGTCGGCTTTACCGGTCACAAAGATCCGGAGATTCATCTCAAGATGCTCTCCCACGACTTTCCGTTTGACACCGTGCAAATGCCGCTCAATTGTTTTGATGCGAGTTTCAGAAGCTTCGAGACGCAGGTACTACCAGAGGCGATTCGGAGAGGTATTGCGCCGCTCGGTATGAAGAGCATGGGCGGCAGCGGAGAGATGATAAAGCACGGCGGCGTCACTCCGGGCGAGGCGCTGCGGTACGCGATGAGCCTGCCCGTGGCGACAACGATCAGTGGTATGGACTCTCTCACTGTGCTTCAGCAGAATCTAGCAATTGTGAGAGGGTTCAAACCGCTGTCGTCCCAGGAAATGACCTCTCTGCGAGAACGCTGTCAGGAGTTGGCTTCAGACGGGAGGCTTGAGCTGTTCAAGACAACGACAATGTACGACGGCGCGGAAGGCCGAAAGCAACATCAATACCCGGACGCTGAGAAGCTGCCAGCGTAGAGAAAGGATCGGGGGGATTCAGTAAAATTGCTCTGTGGATTCTGCCATCACCGAAGCAAATTCCTCCGTCGCGTCGCAACCGTCTTCGGCTTGTTCGATGCTGGACATGGTGGAAACGTCTCTCCACGCAAACAAATCGGAGTGGGTATTCTTTCGGGAGTTGCGCGTTGGCACCGGGCGCCGCGGTCATAGCTTGCAGCGCTTGGATGCCTTCGCATTGAATTGTTTCCCGCATTTTGGGATGAAGCGAGTTTGCTATGAGATCAAGACGTCCCGGGCGGATTTCCTATGCGAGATGAAACAACCGCTGAAACGGCGGATTGGCATGCACTTCTCCAATGAATTTTTCTTTGTGACGCCAGCGGGAATGCTGGCGCTGGACGAAGTACCAACGGAGTGCGGGCTGATCGAAGTGGGAAGGGCGACCACAGACGACTCGAAGCGTTTGATCCGCGGCCACCAAGGCTTCTTTCAAATCAATCCGAGCGATGGATGCTATTGCATGGTGAGCGTTGCCGCGCCGTGGCGAGACACGCCCGCGCCGACGTGGCAGTTTGCGGCGGCGATGCTGCGGAACCAGCAGCGGGCCATGCGCGAGAAACCGGCTGCGCCAGCGCAGCAGTTAAGACTGGACTTGGGCTGAACGGGGGGACAGCCGAAAGGCCACCTGAAAGGTGGCCCGCTGGCAGGAATGCCCGCCCTACTAATGAACGGTCGGGTACTTGATGCCTAACTGGTCCAGATAAGTATCGTACTTGGCCGGATCGTAATACATCGTCTTCATCCTCGGCCGGTATTGTTCCATGATCTTCTCATTCAGCCAAATCGCCGGTTTGTCCTCGGGCCGGATGAAGCTCTGATATTTCACTGTCTTAGTCTGGACGTTGCGGAAATAGTCCCAGGATCTATCGACCAGTTCGGGATGCAAGAGCAGGTCGAGCATGGTGAACGCCTGCGCTTTGGCGCCGGCGATGACGCCTTTGTGAGCGATGGGCGTGGCCATGGAGACGCCGTTCGCCCAGTTGTGGCCCGGGCCGCCGGGAATGTTTGAGGGATAACGCAGCACGATGGTGGGCACGTTCCAGGAGATGTCGCCGATATCGTCCGAACCGCCGCCGGTGGGGCCTACGTTGCCGGCTTCCATATCGTCCGGCTCAATTACCTTGGGCGGTTTCAACTCGCGGAGCTTGACCGGCAAACCTTTCTCTTCCTGCTTGAGTTCGTGTTGCAGAGCTTTGGCGAGAGTCTGGTCGGCTTCGGACCATTGCGGCAAGCCGACGCGTTTGATATTTTCATACATCGCTTCGGCAATGGGCTGGTTGAAATAACCGGGCCAGGCGGAGCCGAGCAGGCGCGAGGTGTAAGTGGTATCGGTCATGAGAGTGGCGGCTTTGGCCATGTTGTCGCCAATGTGCCAGAGGTTCATGATGTGATCGTAATCGGCTTCGCGAAAGTAATACCAAACGGCGGCATTGGGCGGGACGACGTTGGGCTGATCGCCGCCGTTGGTGATCACGTAGTGCAGCCGCGTGGCGAGGCGCAGATGTTCACGCCGGAAATTCCAGCCGACATCCATGAGTTCCACGGCATCCAGCGCGCTACGGCCACGCCAAGGCGCTCCGGCGGCGTGCGCGCTTTCACCCTTAAAACTGTACTCGACGGAGACCATGCCGTTCGAAGGGCTTGGGCCATAAGAAACACCGAAATCGCTGGCCACATGACAGAACAGAACGGCGTCGACGTCTTTGAACGCGCCAGCCTTCACGTACCAGGCCTTGGTGCCGAGCAGCTCTTCGGCGACACCGGGCCATAGTTTGATGGTGCCTTTGAGATGCTCGCGCTCCATCACTTTTTTCACGGCGAGGGCGGCGATGATGTTCAGCGGCATGCCGGAATTGTGACCCTCGCCATGGCCGGGCGCGCCTTCAATCAGCGGGTCGTGATAAGCCACACCAGGTTTCTGCGAGGCTTGCGGAATATCGTCGATATCGGAGCCGAGCGCGATGACCGGTTTGCCTTCACCCCATGTGGCCATGAATGCGGTGGGAATGCCGGCAATGCCGCGCTCCACTTTGAAGCCGTTCTTCTCCAAAATATCGGCCAGATACTTGCTGGTTTCGAACTCCTGAAAGCCAAGTTCGCCGAAGCTGAAGACGGTATCCACCATGACTTGCGCTTGTTTTTTCATGCCGTCAATCTGGCCGCTCATATCGGCCTTAACTGCGTTCTCTTTGTCGGGGGAAACGGGCTGCTGCGCGAGCAAACCGGCTGCGATGAATAGATAGAGCACGGGTAGGGTTTTCATGGAAGTGGCTATTGTTGTAGCTTAGCGCTACTTCACGAGGTGAATGCGTTCGATGGCGGTGGCTTTGCCGGTGGTTTCGTCGGCGTGAATCAGCGCGCCGTGCAATTCGACGCCGTGGCGAGCGGCTTCCATGCGATTGGGTAGACCAGTCATAAAGCGGCGTATGATGCTTTCCTTTTCGACTCCGATCACGGAATCGTAAGGGCCCGTCATGCCGGCATCGGTCTGATAGGCGAGGCCGTGGGTGAGGATGCGAGCGTCGGCGGTCGGCACATGCGTGTGGGTGCCGATCATGGCGGTGGCTCGGCCGTCCAGGTGCCAGCCCATGGCCACTTTTTCGCTGGTGAGTTCGGCGTGGAAATCGACGAAGCGGATTTTGATGGCTGGGTCGAGCTGGCCGAGCAGTTCGTCGGCTTTCTTAAAAGGGCAATCGATATTGGTCATCTGCGCGCGGCCTTGCAGGTTCAAGACGGCATAGGGGACGCCGTTGCGCGCGGTGGCGGTGTAGACGCCGGAGCCAGGCAGCCCATTGGGATAATTGGCCGGGCGCAAAAGGCGCGGTTGCGTGTTGAGGTAATCGAAAATTTCGCGTTTGTCGAAACTATGATTGCCGCCGGTGAGCACATCGAGGCCATGGGAGAGAAGCTCTTCGGCGATAAGGGGTGTGACACCGAAGCCGCCGGCGCTATTCTCGGCGTTGGCAATAGCCAGGCTGATTTTGTGCTCGGTAATGAGGCGGTTGAGGTTTTCGGCGACAATGCCGCGGCCCGGCGAGGCGAAAATATCGCCGATGAAAAGGATGTTCATTGCTGGTTTGCGGAAAGGAAAAAGCGTTTCCGGCAAGGGTTTCCTGACTCGATCCCCGTCATTGACCCCTAAGAGAGCAAGGGGGGAATCCTCCGAGTGCCTTTAGGCTTCTCCGTGACGCTTTGACACGCCGGAGCCTGCACACCAGCACTTCATTCGAGCGGGACTCCATGACATTGACTATCGGATCAATTTTTAGGAGACCAAGCGGGCGCCCTCGCCGGGAACGCTTTTCCACCTCAGGATAACAGAAAAACGGCGATTTTCAATGGTCGGGGAACATTTTTTCAAAAACGGCGGAGGTTTTGACGCGGGCGTAGCCTTCGCGAAGATAGAAACGGTGGGCGGGCTCGCGGGAGACTTGCGAACGCACTAAGGCGCGGCGCAGGCCGTGGGCGCGCATCCATTGTTCGGCGTGGGCGATTAACTGCCTACCGATGCCAGTGCTGCGATAGTTTTCGGAAACGACAAAGCCGCCGATTTCGCCGTAGGGTTCCGATTGCAGGTGGTGGACGATGCCCACGTCGATCCATCCTACAGCTTCGCCATCAATGTGAGCGATGAAGATGGCGTGGTCATGGCGGTTTTGGAATCCGGCGATGCGCCGTTCCATGGTTTCGACAGAGACCGGGTAGCCGAATTCGGCGCTGAGTTGGGCGGCGGCTAGGGCGTCGGTGAGGGCGATTTCGCGGATGATCAAAGACATCGGGGTTGTGGGGCGGCGCCATGCGCGGCCGTCCGGCGCTCGACCAATATAGCGAATGATGGAAGTAGTGGTTTTGGAGACACCTTGCCTGTGGCACCTGTCCTGGAGGAAACGAGTGGGCCTACAGCGGGGCCATTTTGCGGTCGAATTCCCCGATCGCTTGCTTACGCGCGCGCTTCTGGGGGTCTTCTATGCGGCTTTTTTGCGCATCATAGCCTTCCAGGAGCGGTCCAATTGCTTGACCGCTTCGATTCCGCCGTAGTTATACGCTTCGAAGCGGGTGTCGAGAAATTCATCGGTAAATTCGAAGCCAAATTGCTCGACGAAATTGGGCGGAGGTTTGAAGCCCATGGAGCGGGTCGCGGGATTCATGACTCGGTTGCGGCGTTGGAACTGGATGGCTTCGCGTTCTTCCTGCAATTGGGTGAGTTCGGCGACGAACTTGGCGAGCTGGCCGCTTAAGCGGCGTTCCTGTAGAGCGAGATTGCGGAGATCTTTTTTGTAGCTGCGGTCAATGAAAGCTTCGCGCATCGCGGCGCGCACTTGCTCGTTGGGTTCGTGGGCGCATTCGCCGGCGAGTTCGTGACGGCCGAGAGCGTAGTAACCGGATTCGAGGGTGGGGGTGCGGAGCAAGCGCCATTCGGTATCGGCGATGGACTGCACGAGGTGTTTTTCGTAGGCATCGTAGGGCTGATATTTGCGCTTGAGGATTTCGACGAAGTTTTCATAAGCTGCGGCATCATCGGTTGGCAGGAGGATGGTGCGGCCAGTAAGACCGGTTTTCAGAGCGTTGTGAGAAGACTTGAGCTTTCCTTCCGGCGACGACGGGCCGGTACTGTGTTGCGCATTCGCGCGGTTGGCGTTGATTTGAGATTCGGTGGCCATAAAAGGTATTTCTGATTCGATTGGAACAAGAGGGCGAACGGGGTTTGCGAAATTTTTGGGGTAAGTGGTTGATAAGAAGCGAGAAAATTTATTTTGATTTTTTGTCACTGAAAAAACCGGGCGCGGGAATTCGGGAGTTGAGGGCTTTGACACCGAATTGAGGTCTGACACCGAATTGAGGTCAATTCAACTGCAAGCGCTCGGCGATTTCTTTCTCGGTGATGGCGCCTTCCTTGATCACCTTGAAATACGCCTCAGTAATATCCACCGTTGTCGAGCCCGGCCCGGTGCACAAACCACCCTCCAGCACCAGGTCAATATGCCCATCCATCTGCGCGAACAATTCGATGCCGCTGTTGATGGTAGGCAGGCCCGATTTGTTCGCGCTGGTGGCAATCAACGCGTGGCCGATTTTGTCGATCATCGCGTTCAGCGTTTTCGAGCGGGCGTGACGGATGGCGAGGCGCCCGGTATTGCCAGTCACTTTGAGGGGCACTTTGGCGGAAGCCGGCACAATCATGGTTAAAGGGCCGGGCCAGAAATGGCGGGCCAAAATGTAGAAGCGGCTGGTCAGTTCGCTCGAGAGATCCTCCGCCATCAACACGTCGGAAATGGCCAGCGGCAGCGACCGTATGCTCTCGCGTCCTTTGGCGGCAAAAACGCGGCCGACGGCGTGCAAATTCAAGGGATCGGCCACCAGGACGTACAGCGCGTCGGTCGGAACACCGACCACCCTTCCGCTCGCTACTTCGCTCACGGCGCGCTCGATAATCTCCGGTTGCGGTTTGTCTATATCAACATCGACTAAGTCTGTGGCCACGTAAGAAGGGAACCAACGCTAAGGTAAAGTCTAGCGCGAACCCAAAGCTTCAGCTACCTGCACAGCCAGTTCATAGCGGCCGAATGGAGCGCTTAACTGGGCGCCTTGCACCATGTGGCGGACGCGGGCGCACATTTCGCGGGCAATGTTTACGCCTTCCGCCCGAGCCTTGTCCGCGCTGTCGGCGCGCCGCATCCTCTCCATGTATTCCTCCGGCACCGGGACGCGCAACTCATTCACCATGAACTCGGCATTGCGGAAGCTGGTGAGCGGCCAAATACCGGCGATGAATGGGATTTTGTATTGCTCAGTCTTCTTTAAGTACGCTTCCAGGAGGTCGAGATCGAAGACCGGCTGCGTGACCACATACTCGGCGCCGGCATCCACTTTCCAGCCGAAGCGCCGCAGTTCCTCGTCCATATTGAGAGCCCCCGGATTCGCGCCGACGCCGATGAGCAGCGCGGTCTGCGAACCGGTCGCGTTGCCGCCGATGTCCAGCCCTTGATTTAACTGGTTGACGATGTTAGTGAGACCTATGGAATCCACATCGAACACCGCCGTTGCATCCGGATAGGTACCCATGCGCGGCGGATCTCCGGTAATGCAAATCAGGTTGCGGACGCCCACCGCATGCGCACCCAGCAATTCCGATTGCATCCCCAAGATGTTGCGGTCGCGACAGCAGAAGTGCAAAACCGTTTCGATGCCCGCTTTTTCCTGAATCAACTGGCAGGTGACTTGGGCGCTCAAACGGGCGCTGGCTCGGGGGCCATCGGGCACGTTAATGCAATCGATACCATGATCCTTGCAGAGCTTGGCGCCGGCAATCTCTCTGACCGGATCGACGCCGCGCGGCGGCAGAATCTCGACAAACGCCACGAATTTCCCGGCAGCCAGCTTCGCGCCCAGTTGCGATTTTTCCGCCACCGGCACTTTCGGCATGCGCTTCACGGGCGGTTTGCCCTCTTCGACGACTTCCACGACCGCCGTGCGTTGTAGCATGGGCTGGAGCGAGCGTACTTCGCTGCAGATGGTTTTAATGTGCTCGGGCGTGGTGCCACAGCAGCCGCCGATCATGCGCACGCCGGCTTGCAAGAAACGGCGCGCATATTGCGCCATGTACTCAGGCGAACATAAATAAATGTTGCGGCCTTCCACGGTGGCCGGTAAGCCGGCGTTCGGCATCACGCTAAGCGGCTTGCTGGTGTGCAGCAACATCTTTTCGATTGTTTCCAGCGCCACCTTCGGACCGGCCGAACAATTTACGCCAATCACATCCACTGGCCACTCGCTCAACTTGCGGGTGAATACTTCGGTGGTGGTGCCATCCAGCAGCAAGCCGTCGTCGTCCACCGTCACTTGCGCCACGATGATCATTTCCGGCCCGGCGGCTTCGCGGGCGGCGTAGATGGCTTCCCGTAATTCGCTCAAATCGGAAAACGTCTCAAGCACAATGAGATCAATGCCCGCTTCGACCAGCGCGGCAGCCTGTTCCTTGAAAATTGCGCGCGCTTCGGCAAAGGATGTGGGACCAAGCGGTTCAATCTTGGCTCCGAGCGGGCCCATGGCACCGGCCACGAAGGCTCGCTCGCCCGCCGCTTCGCGCGCCAGTTTAACGCCAGCCTGATTGATGGCCACCAGCTTTTCGACGAAGCCAAAGGCGGTCAAGCGAACCCGGTTGCTGCCGAATGTGTTGCTTTCAATAACTTCAGCGCCCGCCTTCACGTACTCCTGGTGGATCTCTTTCACCACTTGGGGCGCGGAAACGTTCAATTCATCAAAACAACGATTGATGAAGATACCTTTGGCGTAGAGCATGGTGCCCATGGCACCATCGGCAACGATAATCTTGGACGCCATTTTCGTGCGAAATTCGGCGGCGCGGGAGAGTGTGATGGGTTCTGTGGCTGTCATACAATTGCGGGGATTAGCTCGTATTATAACGCGTTGCGGGTAGTGCCAATCGTGGGATCGGCCCGGGGCCGGGTAGCATTACTGAGCCGCGACTGTAAGGAGCGGTACGCTACAGCAACTCTACCCGGTGAACTTCCATGGTTTCGCCCTGCCCGGAGACGACGTAGCAGATGGCTTTCTGAACATCTTCATCCTTCCACAACCAGCGCGTGCTGCCATGGGGCGCCCAACGCTTTCGATCCGGCTCATCGACCCCTAGACGGTTCAAGTTGCGGCTCGCGTACGACTTGAAAGCATGCATGATTTTCTCGGGTCGAACCTCCGCCTCAACCACCGCATGAACATGATTGGTTCGCACGTGCGCTGCGAACAGGCCCCAGCCGCGCCGCAAACAGACTTCGCGGAGAGCATCGAGTACCGTCGCGCGGCGGTGCTGGTCGAGCAAATAGGGCGCTTGGTCCATCTGCTGGCGTTTCATCGCGACGCGTTCTGGATTCGCTTCCGCCAGCCGGGTTCCGGGCACGTTGTGATGCCTGTCGACAGAACCAGGTTCCTCACCGTGCAGGTGCGCCCCATAGCAAGCGAAGGTGATGAGGTACCTCAAAGCGAGCCTGTCGTTACCGCTCCTTTACAGTCGCGGCTCAGCCACTGAATCTATCACTCCTGTGCCGCACACCCGGACGGCGCAAAAATCCTTGAGACTAGTTTTCCAAGTTGGCGTCGATTGGGTCTAAGTCGGCCGTTTTTTCCTGCTCAGACAGCCTCTCGAACTTTTGCAAAGCATCGCGCGCCTTCGCCTCCTCGCCTAACTTGTGATAAACCTCCCCAAGCTGATAAAGAGCCGGTGAAAAGGATGGCCTCAGACGAACAGCCGCCTCCAACTCCTGGCGAGCGTCTGCCAGCTTTCCCATCAGCCGGTAGCGTTTACCCAATTGAAAGTGCGTCAGCGGGTTAGATGGGTCCAGCTTCCTCGCCTCCAGCATATTTGCCAGCGCCAGATCGTTTTCATCTAGCATGGTCAGCAGAACGCCGTAATGCAGAAGGTAATGCGGGTTTTGCGGTTGAATTCTTAACGCGCCTGCGACATGCAGCTTGGCTTCCTCGAGATGGCCCTGCCAAATCTCCACCACTCCGTTCATGAATTCCGCTTTATCGTTTTTCGGATCGAGCTGAAGAGCGTGATTGAAATGGCGAATGGCTCGATCATACTCTTTCACCAAAAAGAAACTCATGCCCAATTCGTAGAACACAGCGGTCGATTGCGGATTGACATGCGATGCGAGCAAGAAGGATTCGATCGCCGAAACCTGATCGCCGGATCGTTGATAGATCCATCCCTGCTCCATCAGGTAGTCAAAGCTGCCGGGTTTCAATTGGATCGCTTGGGCAATGGATTTTAGAGCCTCTTGATTCTGCCTCAGAAGCATGTAAGCCCGGGCAGCGAGTTCAAAATACTCGGGCGAACGATCGGATGAGTCGTCCTTTAAACATGCTGAAACACAGACCGCGTCTTTTTGCTCAACGCACCGCGCCAACCTTTGAAAGGATGAGGAAACGGAAAGGCCGAGGAAAGCTAAGCAGAGCCCGAGAGGCGTCATTTTGGCCCTACCAGCGCATCTTTCTTGTTGCGTGCAGCAATGATCTCGGCGGCCCGCCGGGCATCCTGCGCGGCTTCCTGCGTTCTGCCCAGGCGATTCAGGATGCGCGCCCGCATGGCCGGAAAAGAGGACTCGGCGGGGAACTCTGTTTCCGCGCGGCCAAGAACTTCCGCCGCTTCCGCCAGACGTCCGGCATCGGCCAATGACTTGGAAAGAGAATCGTAGGCCAACGCCGCCTTGGGGTCCAGCTGAATGGCGCGCCGCAATTGCACAATAGCTTCAGGAATTTTTCCTGCGCGGCGGAGAGCCTCGCCGAAGTAAATGTTGGCTTCCGTGTGGCGAGGCTTCGCGGTCAGCGCCCGCCGGTAATATCCCACTGCGGAGCTGTAGTCCCCTGCTTCGAAGTCCAGGTAAGCGAGCCGGAAATTCGGCTCGAAGAGGTCCGGCATCAGTTTCACGGCAGTCAGATATTCCTTCCGCGCCTCCACGTCCTCAGACACTTTGAAGTGCGCGTCACCTAGCAGGATATGGATCCAAACGGAATCCGGAAAGCGCGCCATCATGATCTTGAAATGCTCCACCCCGGCGTCCTTATCGCCAAGGCTCTTGTCCTCGAGCATGAGTGAATACAACACGTAGGGATCCTCGTTGCCGCGTTTCCAAGCATCGAGGAAGCACTCTTGTGCGTGGCGGTGATCGTCAAGCATCTGATAAGCCAGCCCGCGGAAGAACTGCGATTCTCCGGTCACAGGCGCCTTGGCCAGTGCCGTCAACGCTTCTTTGCCCTGGCTGAGAGCCACCAGAGACTCGCCCTTACGCAAATTCAAAGTCTCGTCTTCGGGCGCGAGTGCTAGCCCTCTTTCGATCCAGCGAAGCGCTGTGCTGAATTCGCGGTTAGCCACGAGGAGAGAGGCAAATTCGACATACAAACGCGGATCGCTCGGACAGGCACGAATTACTTGCTCAAACGCGGTTCGCCGTTGTGGAAACAGCAGATTGGAAGAAACTGCGCGGCGGTACACTTGCCGATCCGCCGCCGAGAGTTGGCACGCAGAAAGAGGGGCGATGGAAGTGGCAGCCGCGAGCCACAAAATCCCCACGTTCATCACCGACAGTCTAGCATCGGTTCCGAACGTGGGGATTAGGTTGGCAATCCGCCTAAAAATGGTAGCGAAGCGCGAATTCCACGATCCGCGGGTCGAGTGCGCTGGTTGCCTGGCCGAAGTTTGAAGCTCCAAATGCGGTTTGGATACCGCTCAAATTCGTATGGTTAAAGATGTTGAACAGTTCCCCACGAAATTGAAAGGTCTGATGTTCGCCGATACGGAAATCCTTATAAAGCGCCATATCAAAGGTAACCAGACCGGGACCGGTGATGCTGCCGGTGGATGCGTCCCCGAAGTAGCCGTAGGCGGGAGCGGCAAAGGCACCGGTGTTGAACCACTCGCCTGGCGTCTTTGGATAGGAAAGAGCAACGCCGGTGGTATTGGGTCTGCTGGCCAAGCCCTGGTTGGTGACGCTCAATCCCGGAGAAAGAGAGAGCCCGGATTGGATGGCGGTAATGCCGGAATATTTCCAGCCGCCGAGCAGAGTGCCTTTCCATGTCCGATCGGTCTTCAGGAACGGAATGTCCCAGATGTAGCTGAACGAAAGCACCTGGGCTACATTGATTGCGGAATTGCCGTAATCGCCGTGCGGATTGTAAGCGTCCTGCACGCCGCCGCCGCCGAAGAAACTCTGGGAAAACGAATTCGACAGGCCGTGAGAATAGGTATACGATCCCGTGACAAATATCCCATGCCCGGCCGAGTGGCGAACTGAAGCCATTAAGGCGTTCCAGTTCGCTTTTCCTATCGTTTCGTTGGTGCTCAAGCTTCCATAGCCGGGATACTGCCCATAAACGTACTCATAGGTGCCCGTGTTGATGGAAGGGTTGTAGTTGTAGGGGCCGGTCGGTCCCGGCTGATTGATGTCTAAACCGATCGGCATGTGGACGGTATGGTCGCCCGCGAAGCCTATCGAGGCCAGCCATCCCGAGAACTGATGTTCCATGGTGACGCTGTAAGAATAGATCGTCGCTGCCGCTTTTGCCGAAAAGGCGGTAGAGGCTATGTCGGGCGCGGAAGGAGGAGCTGCAGTCCCGGTGCCGATGGGATTCGGAAATTTCGGATTAATCAAGGTAATGGATTGGACGAACGGATAATTGTCCGCACAACTATACGTGCAGTCGGTGCCGGTGAACACCCGCGACTCCGTGGCTCCAAATCCGCCGCGGAGGGCGGTCTTACCATCGCCGAAAATGTCCCATGCAAAGCCGACCGTTGGATCGACATACCAGTTCTTCGCGTTACTGAAATTCCGCGGGATGCCATTTTCACCATTGATGACGATGCCGTTCACCGGGTTATAGTTGGCAGTGGGCGTGATGGTTCCGCCGGCGTTTACGATGGGCGCCTGCGCCGGATTATACAGCGCTGGGTCGAACATCGATTCGAACATGTTTTGCGTATAGGGAAGCGGCATATAGCTAAAGCGCAACCCATAATTTACCGTCACCCGTTTGGTGACCTTCCAGGTATCCTGCACATAAGGCGCCAGAATCTTGCCGTGAATATAGGGACGACGCTCGGTGCTGTCCTGGTAAAACTGGGCGGCGTCTCCCAGCAGATAGTCCGCGATGGGGTCTCCGGTAAACCGGCCGCTAAAAGTCCACGTGCCGTTGCTCTGCGAGAATTTGTTCTGGCGCTTGGTGCTATTCACCCAGTTAAAGCCCGCTTCAATGGTGTGCTTTCCCTTCACCCAGCTCCAATCGTCGGTTAGTGTGGATTCAAGGTCGGAAGCGTGGATGAGAGGTTGGGTCTGGGTCACACCTAGCGAGGCGTAGCCTCCCGTCGAAAAACCGATATCCGGAAGCCGGTTTGACAGAAAACCGGTATATGGCAAATTCTCTTGGAAACTTGGAAGCTGGTCTTTATAGACCAACCCGTTTGTCCCCAGATCCACGACATAAATATTGGCGCCCAAAGAGAGCTGATTTACCATCGTGGGCGAAATGATCACCGTGCCTTGCATTTCAATCAGCTTACTGCGAGTTTCAAAGGTTTGCTTGCTGGTGGTGAACGGCGAACCAAGCCACTCTTGCGAGGGTAGACCTTCGCCCTGTCTCAAGTCGAAGTACTCGCCCATCAAATGCACTTTATCGTTCAGGTTGTAATCGACTTTACCTTGCGAATCCAACTGATTGATCACTTGTGGATTGGTGTTGATGTAGTTGTTACCGCCGGCGTTATAGTTCGGGAGATTGGCGGTGGCATTCAAGAGGGTGAGGGAATTCGGATTGATCATCGCCATCGGAATGACATTGCCCGGAAAGAGTGTTCCCTTCGGGTTCGCAGCGGTAACGGTCGTTGGGTCGGTGATGTTATCCGAGAAGATTCCATTGCGCTGATTCGCCGTTGGGGTAATGCCCGTCTGCGTGCTTCCTTCGCTCTGCCTTACGCCTTGCTCACTCAGGAAAAAGAAGAGCTTATTTGAATCCTTGTGAAGCAATTTCGGAATGAGGATCGGCCCGCCCAGCGTTCCGCCGAAAATACTTTGATGGTAGGCCAGCACGTTGGGGCTAAAGAAGTTGCGCGAGTTGAGGTCGGTATTGCGAAAATATTCCCAGGCCGTTCCGTGGAAATCTTTGGAGCCGCTCCGCGTCTGCACCAGCACCACCGAAGCGCCCAGCAACGTGTACTTGGGGCTGATGTTGTTCTGCAGCGTGCGAACTTCCTGGATACTGTCGGGATTCGGCAGAATGGTGGTTTGCGTCATGTTGCCCGTGTTCATGTTCCATACCCCATCCAACTCGTACAGCGTGCCGCTCAATCCCATGCCATTGATCGACATAGTGTTGCCGGTGGCGAATCCACCTTGCCCCTGCGCGACTCCCTGCGATGTATTCAGCACGCCGGGCATCAACGCGGAAAGGCTTTGATAGTTCCTGCCGTTCAACGGCAACGTTTCCACCTGCTGCTGTTCAACGGCATTCGATACTTCGCCGGTGCTGGTCTGAACTTGATCCGCAATCGCTTCCACTGTCACCTGCTGATTCACCTGCCCCACGTTGAGCGTGGTGTTCACTGTGCGCACCACCGTCGGTCCCAGGAAGATGTCTCTTTGGGTGAGGGTAGAGAACCCCGGCTTGCTGACCGTCAACTGATAGGTTCCGCTGGCGAGGCCAGGCACGGAATAGCTGCCGTCGCCTCGAGTGCGAATCTGCACCTCCTGGTTGGTGGCCTGGTTGGTGATGGTAAGTTGCGCGTCCACGATTACGGCGCCCGCGCTATCGGTCACGGTTCCGTTCAAGGTAGCCGTCGTACTCTGTGCAAGCACCATCCCAATGGAACAAAGGATGGCGATTAATGTAAACGTCAATTTGGGGCCAATCGCCCCAGCGGCAACCTGCCTGGTTCTTCTCAACATGGATTCTCCTTCGCTTTTCTAAATTCCTAAATCAAACAACCGGACACGAGTAGAGGGCGCCCTGGCCCGTGCGATTGAAAATGTGCGACAAAGTGAGAGCCGCGGCAGCGGTACTCTGGCGTTTTTCGTCCATTGCTGTTTGGAGAGACTTGGGGCGGCTGCCCACGAAAAGGGCAGAAATGAACTGAACCAAGACAAATGGAAACAAAGATGCGGACAAGATGCATCGCGGCTACAAGGCCCCCCTGAAGAGCAATTCGATTAAACCTACAATTTTAGGCCCTTTGAAACGTATCAAGACCTGTTGTGGCCTACTTTATTTCATTTACGGACCGGTTGTCAACCAAAAAATGGATTCGCTCTCAAATTTTCGGCTGGCGGCATTCTCCTTGACCTACGAATGCCTTACTAGTAAACTCTTCGTATATGCGGATGGGCCCGGCAAAGCCGACGGACGCAGAACTCGAGATTCTCACGGTTCTCTGGAGCAGCGGCCCGGCAACGGTGCGTGACGTATATGAGGTGATCAGCCGCCGCCGCAGCGCGCAATACAGTACGACCCTGAAATTCATGCAGATTATGGCGGAAAAGGAACTGGTCGTCGTGGATCAGACGCAGCGGGCGCACGTTTACCAAGCCGCGAAACCGCGCGAATGGACTCAGCGGCAACTGGCCGGAGATCTATTGCAGCACGTGTTCAGCGGTTCGGCGAAAGCACTGTTTGTGGGGGCGCTGTCGGCGCGCAAAGCCAGCAAAAGAGAGTTGGCCGAAATGCGCAAGCTCTTAGATGAGTATCAAGCGGAGAACAAAAATGAGCTTTCTTGAAACGTTCGTCCAGAGTCCCTGGGCCGGCGCGATCGGTTGGACGCTGCTTCACTCGTTGTGGCAGGGAGCAATTGTTTCGGCTGCGCTTTTGATGGTGCTTTTGGCTGCGCGTTCGCCCCGTATCCGTTACGCGGCCGCTTGCCTAGGGCTGCTCGGCATGCTCACCGCGTTCAGCGTGACGTTTTTCGAACTTGCTCCGGCAGGACGGCTTGGGACGGCCGCTTTCAAGGCTCCGTCCTTCCGCGCCTGGACTGTACCGGCCGTGCCAAGTGCGGCCAACGCCTGGAATCCAAGCCTCGCAGCAACCGCGCCCTGGCTCGCTCCAATCTGGATCGCGGGTTTATTGATTTTTTATATCCGTTATGCCGTTGGCCTTCTTTCGCTGCAGCGGCTGCGTCATCGGGGCGTCTGTTCCGCGCCCAGTCAATGGCAGAACCGGCTTGAAAGTCTAGGCACCCAATTGCGTATTTCGCGTCCCGTTCTCTTGCTCGAATCCTGTCTGGCGGATGCACCCATGGTGACCGGCCACATGCGCCCGCTGATACTGATGCCGATTGGCCTCTTGACCGGCTTACCCGCCGCGCAGGTTGAAAGCATTCTGCTGCACGAACTGGCGCATATACGGAGACACGATTTTCTGGTGAACGCGCTGCAGAACCTGGTGGACGGGCTGCTGTTTTATCACCCCGCGATCTGGTGGATCTCGCATCTGATTCGCACGGAGCGCGAGAAGTGTTGTGACGATGCTGTCGTCGAAATCAGCGGCGATGCGCATGAATATGCAAATGCGCTCGCCGCTTTGGAACAAAACCGTTGGTCGGCGCACGAACCGGCCGTCGCTGCCAAAGGAGGCAGTCTTATGAAACGTATCCGTCGTTTGCTTTATCCGAACGATCCGAGTGGCGCTTGGAGTCCCGTCCTGGTCACGGCCCTGCTGCTGACCACTGCTGCGATCACCCTGAGCGCTTGGCAGACCGACCCACCCAGGTCCCACATATTAAAGTCCTGCCCGGGCGCGAATAATGCGGGAACCGTCGTTAGCCAGACAGTCAACTATGCACAATGGCTCAATGAGGATGTGGCCTACATTATCGACGACGGGGAACGCGCTGCATTCAAGAATCTCACCACGAACGACGAACGCGACTGTTTTATTGCGCAGTTCTGGCTGCGCCGCGATCCGACGCCGGGCACACCGGAAAACGAATTCAAAAACGAACATTACCGGC